>Ga0207930_1000470_pt1 | contig 12464 bp, 10 predicted proteins | sample NGESurshal092012_7_FD_184477 | JGI IMG/M metagenome (GOLD analysis project Ga0207930, IMG submission 184477) | Arctic peat soil microbial communities from Barrow, Alaska - NGEE Surface sample 210-3 shallow-092012 (SPAdes) | ecosystem: Environmental > Terrestrial > Soil > Wetlands > Peat ... | reverse complement strand
CTGGTCTTCCACGCCCCAGATCTGCGCCGGATACAGCGTCAGCGCCTTCATGGCCTCGTCATACGGAAGCCCAAACGCCACCGCCATACCCGCCGCATACGGCAGGTTCCGCACCTGATGCGCATCGAACGACGCGAACGCGATCTTCACCCCCCGCTTCGCCAACTCGCCCGGCATCTTGTACACGCTGTCGTACCGCGCCCACTCCTTCGGTTCGTCGTAAATCGATCCCAGAATCACCGGCAGCTTCCACCCGGCAATCTTGTCGTAGATCGCCTGCGAATGCGTCAGCCCATTCAGGATCATGTGCAGCTTGAACTCCTGCCCCAGCGCGTAAGCCGTCTCAACATCGTTCGGCTCCTCCGCCTTCACGATCACCGGCTTCTTCCCATCCAGGTAGGGAAGCAGCGCCTCCAGCTTCAGGTCGCGCGCCGGAGGCGAAGGCGGAGCCTCCCCAGCTTTTGCTGTTGCCTTCTTCCTGGTGTACTCGTCCCATTTCGCGGCGTATCCCTGCGCATCGGTGAACGCCTGCCGCATCTGCGCCGCCATGCCCATGCGCGTCTGCGGATACTGTGCCGTCGCGAACGATTCATTTCGCCGCTGCGTGCCCGTGAAGTTCAGTGGCATCGCGATGTCACGCACCAGCAGCATCTCCGTGGCGTCCGCCCCCGCCAACTGGATGAACGAATCCTGCCCGGGCAGCGTGTCCTTACTATCCGGAGCTACGATCGCGTTGGTGATGCCGTTGTAGCGCGCCACCGGAATCAGCGCCGTCTCTGCGTGGAACGCATCTGCCACGTGCATGTGCGGCATGATCTCATCGCTTGGTTCGACCAGGTCGTTGGTATTTTTTTCGGCATCGATTTCGGTCAATCCCAGATGCGTCTCCGAATCGATCAGCCCGGGATACACCGTCATGCCCTTGGCGTCGATCACCTGCGCGCCCGCCGGCACCTTCACCGATCCCGCCGCTCCCACCGCCGCAATCTTTCCGTTCTGGATTACCACCACGCCGTTCTCGACGGTTCCGTGCGTGATCGTCAGCAGTTTGCCGCCGGTAATCACGATCAGCTTATTGGGATCAATAACCGCAACCGTCGATGGCGAAGTTGTGCCCTTCGCGGCAGCGCCGTTTTTTTGCTGCGCGATGGCTGCAACCGTCAGCACCAGAGAAACGGTAATCGCGAAACAAATCTTAGCTTTCGTCATCACTGTCCCTCCTGGAACTGCGGCATACCCAGCCCGGGCAACTCACGATCGAAGTACAGATCACCATCAATCCACACCTTTTGCGGAACCCCGTAACTCGACAGCGGATAGCCGTCCCACAGCACCAGGTCGGCATCCTTGCCCACGTCAATCGACCCCGTCTTATCGTCCACTCCGATGATCCACGCCGGATTGAGCGTCAGCATCTTCATCGCTTCGTCCTCGGTCGCGCCGCCATAACGCATGGTCTTGGCCGCTTCCTGGTTCAGCCGCCGCATGTAATCGTCGCTGTCGCTCTTGATCGCCACCCGCACTCCGGCCCGCATCGCCATTACCGCGTTCCACGGAATCGCGTCCCACGCTTCGTACTTGTAGCCCCACCAATCGGCAAACGTCGCAATCGCAATGTCATTCTTCGCCAGCGCCTCCGGAACCTTGTACGCCTCCAGCGCGTGATGGAACGCGCGAATCTTGTAGCCAAACTCGTTGGCGATCGCGATCTCCGTCAGGAACTCATCCGCCCGGTAGCAGTGGATCTGCACCAGCATCTTGCCCTGCAGCACCTGCACCAGCGCCTCCAGCTTGAGGTCTTTCTTCGGCGCGATTGCAGTCTTGTCGCCCTTCTTCACCTTTTCGTTGTATTCATCCCAGCCTCGCTGATAGTCCTTCGCCTGCGTGAACGCCTCGCGCATCACCTCGAAGTTGCCCATGCGCGTTGACGGCAACTGCTTCCTGTCGCCGAACACCCGCTTGGGGTTCTCGCCGCTGGCGAATTTGATCGACTGCGGCGCTCCCGGAAACAGCATCTGGTCGCGATCAAGCCCGTACTTGTTCTTGATCACCACTGCCTGTCCGCCAATCATGTCAGCCGAGCCATGCAGCAGCAGGGATGACGTCACGCCACCCGCCAACGCGCGGTAGATCGCCTTGTCGTTGTAGTCGAAGGCGTCCTTCATCATCATCTGGGGGACCACCGGACTAGTCGCTTCGTTCACGTCGCCATCCAGCGCCATGTGCGAATGTGGATCGATGATCCCGGGGGTCACATACTTGCCCTCCGCATCGATCACCGTCGCCGTCGCCGGGGCCGTCACGCTCGCGCCGAAAGCTGCGATTTTTCCGTCCTTCACATAGACGCTGCCGTGCTCGATGCGTCCGTGCGTCGTCGTCAGCAGCGTCGCATTCTTGATCACGAATTCGTTGTGTCCGCTATGTGCCGCGGAAAAGTTCGCCGGTTGTTGCGCGACTGCGCAGGCACAGCCAGCCAGCAGAATCGCGAACTCCAGCACCCGAGGCCATCGCCTCGCTGCCCCATCACTTGTCTTCATTGCCTTCCCCCGACAGCTCATATCCGGAATTGCAGCATTGTACTTTTATCGCCGCCGGTAAGGGAAACCGGATCATCGCTTCTATCCACTATCCACTAACCACTGCAGTTCTTAAACAATTCCCCTTTCCCCCCACCCCTCCATGCGTGATACTGACTACTCGCATGAAGGTCCTCCCCATCACCGAATGGCTGCCGAACTACCCGCGCGCCAACCTCCGCGGTGACGTCGTCGCCGGCATCGCGCTGGCCGGACTGCTCGTCCCCGAAGCCATGGGCTACGCCGGAATCGCCGGTCTGCCGCCCCAAGCCGGGCTCTATGCCACCGCATTCGGGCTGCTCGCTTATGCCGCGTTTGGCTCCAGTCGTCAGTTGGTCGTGTCACCGACCTCGGCTTCTGCCGCCATTCTCGCCGCCACCGTCGCTCCCCTGGCCGCCAACGATCCCGGAAAATTCGCCGTGCTGGCGGCAGCGGTGTCCCTCGTCGTGGGTTTGCTTTTCCTGGTCGCCGGAATTCTGAAGCTCGGCTTTATCTCCGACTTCATCTCCAAACCGGTGTTGAAGGGCTTCGTTTTCGGAATCGCACTGACCATCGTCATCAAGCAATTGCCCAAGTTGATGGGAATCGCGAAGGGAACCGGCCCGTCCTACAGCCAGTTGTGGAACACCCTGACGCATATTGCGCAGAGCAACCCGTGGACCCTGGTGACCGCCGCCGCGGCACTCGCGGTGCTCTTCCTCGCCGACAGATATTTCCCCAGGATACCCGGCGCCCTGCTCGTGCTTGTTGCCGGTATCGCCTTCTCCAAGCTTCTCGGATTGCACACCCATGGCGTCGACATCGTGGGCATCATCCCTGCCGGACTGCCCCGCCCTAACTTCCCTATGCTCACCTGGGCTGATTGGCTGCAGGCCGCCCCGGCTGCCATCGGACTGGCCTTGGTGTTGTACGCCGAGTCGCTGGGTGCGGCCCGCACCTTCGCCGGCAAAGACGGCTACGACATCGATCCCAATCAGGAACTACGCGCCCTCGCCGTGGCCAACGCAACCTCCGCCATCTTTCACGGCATGATCGTCGGAGGAGGTACCTCAGGCACCGCCGCCAACGATAGCAATGGAGCCAAGTCGCAGGTATCGGCCATCGCCGCATCCCTGATGGTCATGCTCACACTGTTGTTCCTGACGGGCTGGTTCTACCATCTGCCCGAAGCGGTGCTGGCGGCCATTGTTGTCCACGCTGTCTGGCGCCTGCTCGACCTCAGTGAACTGCGCCGCTTCCGCCGCATTCGTCGCATTGAGTATCGCGAATCTCTCGCGGCCATCGTAGGCGTTCTGGCGTTTGGGATTTTGAATGGTCTGTTGCTCGCCGTGATTCTTACCCTCGCGGCCCTTATGCGCTACCTGTCAGACTCGCACGTGGCCGTCTTGGGACGTCTCCAAGGCACCCGTGAGTACGTCGATGTGGCGCGCCACCCCGAGGCCGAGCAGTTCCCCGGAATCCTGATTCTCCGCATCGAGCGCATGCTGTTCTTCGCCAATGCCGACGGCATCCGCCAGATCATTCGGGGCCTTGTCGCCAAGTCCACACCGCCCCCGAAAGTCCTCATCCTCAACTGCGAACTGATTCCCGTCCTCGACGTCACCGCCATCGACGTCCTCCAGCAAATGCTCGCTAGCGCGGCCGAAAAGCATATCCGTCTGGTGCTCGCCGGCGTCCGCGACCCCGTCCGCGACCGCCTCGCCAAGGCCTCTTTGCTTACCACCATCGGTGAAGAAAACATCTTCCGCAGCGTCGACCACGCCGTGGACGCCTTGACCGCCGGGACGTCGGCGCAAGCACTCGAAACTTGAAACTCGAAACTTCTTCCCTGTGATACAACCCACCTATGCGAGCTGTCGTGCAACGTGTCACCCGGGCTTCGGTCAAGGTCAATGGAGAACTCACGGGAAAAATCGCAGAGGGATTACTGGTTCTGTTGGGGGTCGCACAGGAAGACGCCGAATCCGACGCCGAATATCTCGCGGAGAAAATCACGGGCCTGCGCATCTTTGAGGACGAACAAGGGAAGATGAACCGCAGCGTTGTGGATATCGGCGGCGCCGTGCTGGCCGTCTCGCAGTTCACTTTGTTTGGGGATGTAAGGAAGGGAAAGCGGCCGTCTTTCGACGCCGCCGCGCGACCGGAACGCGCTCAAACGCTCTATGAATATTTTGTCGAACGCATCCGCGCCCTCGGCCTGCACTGCGAAACCGGACGCTTCCAGCAAATCATGGAAGTTGAACTGGTGAACCAGGGCCCCGTCACCATCCTGCTCGATTCCAAGAAGTTGTTCTAGTTGCCGTTTCCGACTCCTGCAACCATTCGAGTGCGACAGTGTGGGTGCCCCATTCTAGTTCGCGAAAGCGAACTAGGGTGGGAGCCAGCCAAAGATCGTGTCTTGGATTTGTCATCCTGAGCGCAAGCGGCACAGCCGTCGGAGTCGAAGGGCCTCTTTACCCGCGACAATGTGGGTGCCCCATTCTAGTTCGCGAAAGCGAACTAGGGTGGGAGCCAGCGCGACTCAAGTCGAAGGACCTGTCGTTGCTTACTGCTTATTGCGTACTACTTACTACTATCCTTCGCCTTTTTCTTACTCACCGGCGTCGTCGGACTCGGAACCGTGCACCGCTCCTCCATCACGCTCACTGCCGTCGCCTTGAAGCGCTTTGCCGCGTCGCCCTTTTTACCTTCCGCCCCCGGCAACGCCTCCCATGACCCTGTCAACTTCACCTTCGCTCCGGCGCCGGTCTTCAACTCGTCGCCGCCGATCACATCGACGCCTAGGCGATGCTGCATGCTGGTCAGCGTGTAATGATCGTCGACGTCCGGGCCCGCCAGGCAGCCAATCAGCGTTGTGCCCTTGTTAGTCGATGCCGAAGTCGTCGCCTGATCCTGCGCCACGCACCACAGGCTCAACGTTCCAACGCAAGCGGCCATCAACAAAAACCTTCTCATGTCTGTTCCGTCCTCAACTAGTTCACCATACGGGAACGCTCCGGCAGCCCACAACCGCCAGCCGCGAGAGCGCTCCCTCTTGACAATTTTTTCTTCGCCCACGCAGAGGCATTCAGGCACTGCACCACGCCATCGATCACCTTGCCCAGCCCGTCCTGAAACTCTCCGGCGTCCACAATTTTCTTGGTGGCCACTGCGTGGGTAACCGACATCGTCGTCTGCATCAACAGTAGCGCCGCGTTCTTCTTCATCCGCCCCCGACTTTTGTCCGAGCATCCTTTCCACTTCGAGTACCAGGAGAGGAACAAACGCGATCTCTCGGAATAATTTCGTAAGAAAGTTCATTTCGTCACCTTTATTATTTGGACTAAATTGCGGCCGGCCAGGAAGTGCACTCCCACTCAATACGGGTAGTCCACGTGTACCAGCGCCGACTGTCGCGAATACTTAGCCGGCGACGATCCGTCGTACTGCCGCAACAGGTATTCCTGGATTCGTGACAACCGAGGCAACTCGATGCTCTGGCTCGCGTACCGGCCCACCAGGTTGCCATCGCTCGTGGGGCCCCAGCCGCCATCCGTTCTCCGCACTTCGATGCCGCCCCCGGTCGGCGGAGCCGTCCCCGCATCGACTGTGATTTCCGTCGCAATCACATCCGTCACCTGCGCTGCCGTCAACGCCGGCAGGTACATTGCGGACGACGGTCCACTCGTCGTGAACGCCACCGGCAGTGGGTCCGGCAGTGTCGCCTTTGAAAATTCAATCGCCATTGACCCTGCCGCGTCGTTCGCAAACTTTATCGCATACTCCGCGCGGTCGTACGCCAACGACGTCAGCAGCACATCCACCTCGCGCACGATAGCGGCAAAGTTCGCCTGCCGCGATGGCGCTGCCACCTGCACTGCATCGCCCGGCAGCACGTCGTTGACCGGCAGACAGTCTCCGCTGATGCGGTATTCTCCCATCCATGCAGGCTGCACCGTGTCATCCGTGAGTTGATAGACCACTCGGTAGTACACGCCCGCCGGCTGAGCTCCCGTGTTCGGAGCCAGGCTCGCCGCGAACGCTCCGCCGCTGCCCAAGTGCACACTCAACGATCCCGCGGCCACCGCCGCGCCGTCCGCCGTGGTGAATGCTGGCCACGAAATCAGCACCGTGCCCATGGCCAACGTTCCATCAGCGCGATACACCGTGTCCACTACCTGCGTCATCGCCGGACCGCTCGCATGCATCCTTACCGCCAGCGATAAGATCACGGTCGTAACTAGCAGACAAAAAAACCGCCCCATCGGGCGGTGTGCGTTGCGCATAACCTGTGCCTCTCTCCATGCCGGATTCAACCGGCTTCCCTCAAAACTTGGACATTCCCAACCACCCGAAACTACTAGCTTCCTACTTTCCCGCCGCCTCATAGCTCCGGATGAATTCTTCCACGCTGCGCACGTACACGTCCGCGAAATCCACCACGTCGCGCTTCTCCCCGATGGTTTCCAGCGCGTCTTCCAGCGACCATCCCAAGGCCCGCAGCACCGCGAGGGTCATCATCGGCGCCCGATGCACTCCCGCCGCGCAATGGATAAACACCTTCGACTCCTGATCGTCTAGCGCTTCCAGCGCAAAATCCACGCCCCGTTGCAGTAACTCGGCCGGCTTCTCACGGAAGTCGTCATCGGTGGGGTTCCACAGCACCCGCACGCCATACGGCTCGGCCAGGCGCGTATCGTCAAACTCGATCTGCATGTCGATGATGTGCGTGATCCCGGCGGCTACCACGTCCATCATGTTTCTCTCGTGCCAGATGCCCCCTCCGACCGCGATCCGGTCAGTCACCCAGGTCATGTCCATGCCAGCTTGCACTCCCCTGAAGCCCTGTTCTCATTCCAACTCGCCATTCTACAGCTACCAGTTTCGCGTCTTCCGCGTCGAACAGCCTGCCCTGAGCAGGGGGCGCCGGTCTAAACGCGATCAGCGTCACACGTAATCACACCTGCTCGGAAACTTCGTCCAAAAACACGAAAACCCAGCGTTAGCCGGGTCTGAATTCTGGAACGCCCTACAGAGTGCGTTCCTCTATTGCAACTCTAATTCGACTATAGCACGTTTAGGGAATAAAAGTATGGCACTTTTGGGATTTATTTTCACCTTATTGCTCAGTAGCTTGCGGGCGATTGTTGCGTTTCGCCTGGTTGACATGTAAATTGTGCTCGTCAGACGTTGTAATAGGCGGGTCACGCCTAACAGCGTCTCGTAATGGGAATCCGTCCATCTCCAGTCTCTTATTCCCCTTGTGCGAAAATCGTTTCTGCCTCACCACTTAGGAGGACTCATGCGTCAAGTCATCGCCACGGACAACGGCCCCAAGGCCATCGGACCCTACTCCCAGGCCATCAAGGCGAACGGCCTGGTCTTTCTTTCCGGCCAGATCCCGCTCGATCCCGCCACCCAGCAACTGATTACTGGAGACGTCGCCGCGCAAACCGAGCGCGTGCTGCAAAACATTACGGGCATCCTCACCGCCGCTGGTACCTCGCTCGCGCAGGTGGTCAAGACCACGGTCTTCCTGAAAAGCATGAACGACTTCGCCGCCATGAACGAGGTGTATGGCCGGCACTTCACCGCCGATCCGCCCGCGCGTTCCACCGTCGAGGTCGCCCGCCTCCCCAAGGACGTGCTCGTCGAAATCGACGTTATCGCCCTAGCCTAGGCGGATGAGCTGGTAGTCCCTGATGCCTGTACCACATTGTGGGACACAGCCGGCCGTGGGCAGGGGAGGCTCGCCCGGCAATTCTCCTCGTAGTGCTCCTTCCCGGAATGCCCGGGTGGTACAGTCGATCGAATTAACATGTTCTCCCCGGATTTTGTGCCACAATTCGGCAACCTTCAACTGACCGAGCCGGATGCGCGGATCTTCGCCGTTCCCGCGGACTACAAGGTGGTCGACGAGCGCATCGCGCCGCCAACTTCGGGGAAGTAACGTCCACTTGCAAATCGGGTGCCCCAAACAAGCTCAATTTGCGAGGGGTGCTGAAGACGCTTGTAAACAAAATAAGCGACTTGGACGGTGGTCTGAAGGCCAGCTCTACCCGATCCCCGACTTGTTCAGCGACCTGTTGAGTGGGGCCTTTTTCTGACGTCACACGAACGCGTAACGCAATGCGCCCAGTAACCCTGCACCCGCAACCAGCCACGCCGAATTCATCCGGGGAAAGCGGAACAGCAGCGCCCCGCTAAGCAAAGCCAGCGTGAAAGTTTCCCAATCCACGATGGCCGAGCGCGCCAACTGGCAGGTGACGACGGCCATCAACGCCAGCGACGCCACGTTGACACCATCGAGCACTGCACCGGCCGAGCGCGAAGCCCGAATTTTCGGGATCAGCGGCGCACTCACCGCGACCAACACAAACGCCGGCAGAAAGATGCCGAGTGTCGCCGCGATCGCTCCTGTTGTCCCATGCAGCAGATATCCAAGAAAGGTCGCAGTGGTGAAAACTGGGCCGGGCGTAACCTGGCCGACGGCGACGGCGTCCAGCAGTTGCTGCTGCGTCAGCCAGGCGTGCCGCTCAACCAATTCGGCGCGCAGAAATACCAGCAGCACGTAGCCGCTGCCAAACACCATCGCACCGATCTTGGCGAAGATAAGGAAGATCGGCCACAATCCTGCCGATACTGCCGTGGCAGTTGCAACTGTCGCAGCCGGCACCAGGGACTGCGCCCGGGCCCACGTCAATATGCTTGCCGGATTGCGCCATGGTACAACGGATGCCGCGAGTGCGAGCGCTCCGCCCACCGCGAGGACCGCCAACGGGCTGATTCCCATCGCGCTCAGTCCCAGGGCAATCAGGGCGACCGCCGCCAGCCATCGGCTCTTGATCGCCGAGTGTCCCAGCTTCCACAGCGCCTGCAGGATTACGGCAATCACCACCGGCTTCACGCCGTACAGCAATCCGGCAACGGCAGGCATTTTCCCGTAGCGCACATAGGCCCACGCTAGCGCTGCAACCATAAGCGCGGCGGGGAGAATGAAGCACGCCCCGGCGACCAGCAGACCGGGCCAGCCTCCACGGCGGCGCCCGATGTGGATCACCAGTTCCGTCGAGGTGGGTCCGGGAATCAGGTTGCTGGCGCCGAGGTGGTCGAGAAACTCGGCTTCCGTCAGCCACCCACGGCGCTCGACTACTTCGCGCTCCAGCATAGCGACGTGAGCGGCCGGCCCGCCAAAGGCCGTGGTGCCCAGCTTCAGGAAGAGCCGGGCGATGTCCCACAATGTGGTAGGTTGTTCCGTCATCGCGATCACCGGTGGCCTGCACTCAGAACGGCAGTTCCTATTGTGGACTACGGATACTAGCGCACTCGACACGCGGCGCGGGACGACTGGTTCCCCTGGAACCGACTCAATTCCGAGTGCCGGCTGGTGGATCGGGCGCGGGGTCACCGGCGACTGATTTCGCGTTTCGTAGCAGGAATAGTAAGGATGATCCCCAAGATCCGAAACCGGCCCGGCGGCACTACCCTGTAAGTGGTACACAAGCGCCGCTGTAGTGCTATCCCGTTCATAGCACGATATTTATCCCTGTTTCCCATTGACATGGCGCTCGCCTCGTGGAATATTTGAGACCTGCTTGGACGCGAAGGCCCCCTCCTCCTCTACCAAGTGTCCGCCCTTACATTGAGGTGCACCAAATGAACACGTACGCCCGTTCGTCTATCGGCTTGCGCGCAAGCGCCGTCGTTCGCCTGTTCGCGGTTTGCCTAGCGGCATTGGTGATTGTCAGCCTTACTTCCATAACAGCATTCGCCCAATGCACCACGCTGGCCGGAACCGTGTCGACGTGGATAGATGGCAACAGCAATTGGAATAACGGTGGGAACTGGAACAACGGTGTTCCCAACAGCGCAACCACCAGCGCCTGCATTGCGGATGGAACCAGCACCGTCTCACTGGATATCGCTGCCAATGTTGACGATCTCCAGCTTGCCAGCGGAAACACGCTGAACTTCAATCCTGGCGCGCAGCTAACGATTAACGGAACGCAGATCATCAATGCCGGGGCGATCAACGTCAATGGCGGCGGCGGCTCCAGCGCTACCTTGTGGCTTCCCACCAGCGTGACGCTGTCGGGCGGGGGGACGCTCACCCTGAGCACGACCGCGACGGGCGGCGGCAACGCCTACCTGTACCTGGAATCCGGCTCGACCTTGGACAACGTGAATAACACGATTCAGGGCGAAGGCATCATCTACAACAACGGCACTACTGTAACGAACGAGTCTGGCGGTATCATCAACGCCAATTCGACGGGCTCGCCCCTGATCAGCAGTCTGACCCTCGAGTACAGCGCGGTAACCAACGCTGGCTTGATGGAAGCGACCAACAACGGGTCGCTGGTGCTGGACCAAAACACCATCAACAATGCCGGAGGCAACATCACTGGCACCGGATCGGGCGCCTCGGTGGTTCTCGAATCCACTTACGTCGCGGGCGGTACATTTAACAGCACAGGCGGCGCGTTCGTTGGAACGCTCGGCGGGTACACCGCCACCCTGGACGGAAGCACGGGCTCGGGCGCAGTGACCATTAACGGCACTTATACCACTCCCCAAGGCGCCTCCACGAACATCTACGGCGCGATCGTCAACAATGGCATCCTGCAGGTCAACGGCGGCAACGGCACCAACAGCTACCTGTTCGTTCCAGGCAATGTCACGCTGTCGGGCGGAGGCACAGTCAACCTGTCCACCATTGCGGCCAGCGGTGGCAACGCCTTTCTTCAACTCGAGAACGGCGCGACCTTGGACAACGTGAACAACACGATTCAGGGTGAAGGCGTCATCTATAACAATGGAACGGTCCTCAACAATCACGCTGGCGGCACCATCAACGCCAATTCGACCGGGTCGCCGCTCATCGGCAGCCTGACCCTCGAATACGGCGTGGTGAACAACGCCGGCTTGCTGGAAGCCACCAATAACGGGACCCTGTATCTGTACAGCACCACCATCAACAATACCGGCGCCAACATCACCGCCAGCGGATCTGGCGCGAGCGTGGGCCTGTACGGAGTAACCGTCAACGGCGGGACGCTGAACAACAATGGCGGGGCATTCTTCGGCACGCCAGCCGGGTACGTGACTACCCTGAATGGCCCGGTGACCATTAACGGCACCTATACCACTGACTTCGGCGCCCAGACCTACCTCTACGGTTCAATCGTGAACAATAACAACCTGCAGGTGAACGGGGGCAACGGCAGCAACACGTACCTGTTCGTTCCCGCCGCTGTTGCGCTGACCGGCGGAGGTACAGTGAACCTGTCGACCATTGCGGCCAGCGGTGGCAACGCCTTTCTTCAACTCGAAAACGGCATAACCTTGGACAACGTGAACAACACCATCCAGGGCGAAGGGGTCATCTACAACAACGGCACGATCTTCAACAACCACGCGGCCGGCATTATCAACGCCAACTCCGCCGGCTCTCCGCTGATCAAGTCTCTCTCGCTCGAGTACGGAGTATTCAACAACACGTGACTGATCGAGGCGAACAATAACGGAGCCCTGCAATTCATCTCCACTACGGTGAACAATACCGGCGGCGGCGTCATCACGGCCAACGGAGCGGGCACCTCGGTGACGCTCACCAGCACGACTATTCAAGGCGGAGTCCTGAACAACAACGGCGCCGCGTTCTTCGGTACACCCGCAGGAAACGTGAACTACCTGGATGGCAGCACCGGCGCGGGCGCGATCACGCTGAACGGCGCCTATACCACTGACTTCGGCGGCCAGACCTACCTCTACGGTTCAATCGTGAACAATACCAATCTGCAGGTGAATGGCGGCAACGGCAGCAACACCTACTTGTTCATGACTGTCCCTGTCACGCTGACCGGCGGCGGTACCGTGTCGCTCAACACCCTCACCGGCAGTGGCAAC
>Ga0207930_1000469_pt1 | contig 12501 bp, 7 predicted proteins | sample NGESurshal092012_7_FD_184477 | JGI IMG/M metagenome (GOLD analysis project Ga0207930, IMG submission 184477) | Arctic peat soil microbial communities from Barrow, Alaska - NGEE Surface sample 210-3 shallow-092012 (SPAdes) | ecosystem: Environmental > Terrestrial > Soil > Wetlands > Peat ... | reverse complement strand
GGCTGAGGGCCATGGGTATCCGCGACCGACCGATCTCGCCGGGATCACCGTGGCAAAATGGCTATGCGGAACGCCTGATCGGTACCGTGCGCCGCGAGTGCCTGGACCGGATGCTGATTTTTGGTGAGCAGCATCTACGGCAAATTCTTTCCGCTTACGCGGCGTATTACAATCAGAGCCGTACGCACTTGGCATTACAGAAAGATGCACCCTTGCATCGAGCAGTCCAACGGTTCGGTGTCATTGTCGCCATTCCCATCTTGGCCGGACTGCATCATCAATACGTCCGGATATGATTTTCGGAAAGGACAGGGGGTCGATCAGGCCTGCAATGCCGGGGCTGCGGGCATGTCAACTTAATTCAGGCCTGCTTGGGCGAGAAGGGTGGGCCTCCGTCGAGCATTATGTCTCCGACGGCCGCTTGGCGTCCGCTTTGGGTTGCACCGCTCATTCACGGCGAACTGCTCAAGCTCGGGCTTGAAATCGCACAGTCAAGCGTCGCCAATTGCATGGTCAAACGACGCGGGCCGCAAAACCAGGGATGGCGCACCTTTCTGCACAACCACGCACCGGATATTGCCGCCACGGAGCTGTTCGTTGTTCCAACTATTGGCTTCGATCATCGTCAGACTGGATCGCAGAAACCTCGTCTGGATCAACGTCACAGCAAATCCGACAGCAGAATGGATTTCCCGCCAGCTGACCGAGGCATTTCCTTGGAATAACGCGCCGCGCGTTACCTGATTCGCGATCGAGATTACATATACGGCGATACCGTGACGCAGCGTATTTTTCTGTCTTCAATAAGTTTGCGGTCTATGCCGCAGTTTTCGCTGCCTGCGCTTCGACGGTGGCGACGGCGGTCATGTTGACGATCCCGCGCGCAGTCACCGCCGGCGTGACGATGTGGACCGGGCGGGCTGCACCGATGAGGATTGGGCCGACGGGAAGCGCATCGGCCAATACCTTGATAAGCTCATAGGCTATGTGGGCGGCATCGATATTCGGCATGATCAGCACATTTGCCTCGCCCTTGAGGCGAGAGTTCGGAAATACGCGGGCGCGGAATTCCGGCAGCAGCGCCGAATCGCCGTGCATCTCGCCGTCCACCTCGAGTTCGGGGTGGCGGGCGGCCAGAAGCTCGGTCGCCCGGCGCATTTTCGCGGCCGATTCTGTGTCATGGCTGCCAAAATTCGAGTGGGAAAGCAGCGCGATCTTGGGCGCGAGGCCAAATCGGCGGACATGAGCGGCCGCCAGCACCGCCATTTCCACGATCTCTTCGGGGGATGGGTCGACACGGACCTGCGTGTCGGTAAGGAAGTAAGGGCCCTTGCTGGTGATCACCAGCGATAACGCGGCGAAATCGCGGACGCCCGGCGCATAACCGATGACCTCGCGGATATGACGGAGGTGGCTGAGGAAGCGCCCCTCCACCCCGCAGATCATGGCGTCCGCCTCGTTCCTGCGCACGGCGATTGCGGCGAGCACGGTGGCATTTGTGCGCACCAAGGTGCGCGCGGCGTCCGGCGTGATCCCCTTGCGGCCGGCGGCTTCCAAGTAAGTCTGCACGAAATCTCGATAGCGCGGGTTGTCCTCGGGGTTGATCAGCGCGAAGTCACGGCCGGGCCGGATCGACAGGCCATAACGCTGCAGACGTGTTTCGATGACGGCCGGCCGACCTACCAGGATCGGCCGTGCCAACCCCTCCTCGACCACGATCTGGGTGGCGCGCAGGATGCGTTCGTCTTCGCCCTCGGCATAGATCACCCGCATCGGGATCGCCTTCGCCTGGGCGAACACGGGTTTCATGATGAACCCCGAGCGGAAGACGAAGCCGTTGAGCTGCTCCTGATACCGGTCGAAATCCGCGATCGAGCGTGTGGCTACTCCTGACTGCATCGCCGCCTTGGCCACCGCTGGAGCGATGCGGAGGATCAGCCGAGGATCGAACGGATTAGGAATGAGCGATCCGGAACCGAAGGTGAGCGCCTCACCGCCAGCCGCGCGGGCGGCCACATCGGACGGCGCTTCGCGGGCGAGCGCGGCGATCGCGTCGACAGCGGCAAGCTTCATTTCCTCGTTGATCTTGGTGGCGCCGACGTCGAGGGCGCCACGGAAGATATAGGGGAAGCAGAGGACGTTGTTTACTTGATTAGGATAGTCGGAGCGCCCGGTGCAGATGAGCGCGTCGGGTCGCGCCTGTAACGCCTCCTCCGGCATGATCTCGGGGGTCGGATTGGCCAGCGCCATGATCAGTGGGCGCTCCGCCATACGCTTCGCCATCTCTGGCTTGAGGACGCCGGGAGCGGATACGCCGAGAAAAATATCGGCCCCCTCGATCACCTCGCCGAGCGTACGCTTTTCGGTTTTCTGCGCATAAACCCCTTTCCAGCGGTCCATCAATTTCGGCCGGCCTTCGTAAACCACGCCTTCGATATCAGTGGCCCAGATATTCTCCCGCTTGGCGCCCAGGAACACGAGCAGGTTGAGACAAGCGATCGCTGCAGCCCCGGCGCCAGACGTTACGATCTTCACGTCGCCGATGCGCTTGCCCGTCAAGTGGAGCGCGTTCTGCACGGCGGCCGCGACAATGATGGCAGTGCCGTGCTGGTCGTCGTGAAAGACCGGGATCTTCATTCGTTGCTGGAGTTTCGTTTCAACGTCGAAGCATTCCGGCGCCTTAATGTCCTCCAAATTGATGCCGCCGAAGGTGGGCTCCAAAGCAGCGACCACTTCTACGAGGCGGTCGACTTCAAGCGCGTCGACCTCGATATCGAACACGTCGATGCCGGCGAATTTCTTGAACAGAACCGCCTTGCCCTCCATCACCGGCTTGCCGGCGAGGGGCCCGATGTTGCCGAGGCCGAGCACCGCGGTGCCGTTCGAGACAACCGCCACGAGGTTGGCGCGGGTGGTGAGCGAAGCCGCCTCGGCCGGATCGGCCGCGATCGCCTCGCATGCCGCGGCCACCCCGGGTGAATAGGCGAGCGCCAGGTCGTGCTGGGTTCCGAGCGGCTTAGTAGGGTGGATTTCCAGTTTGCCGGGCCTGGGTAGGCGGTGGTATGCGAGCGCGCCGGACCGCAAATCGTCCGATAGATTTGATGACAAGGGCTCTTCCTCCGTTTTGCCTGGCATGTCGCGCCCGGCGGGACGTGCTATTTTTTCTTGGCTGGCGGTAGATCAGTGCATACGCCCTCGAACACTTCCGCCGTCATGCCGATCGATTCGCATAATGTCGGATGCGGATGGATGGTCTTTCCGATGTCGGTGGGATCGCAGCCCATCTCAACGGCAAGGCACACCTCGCCGATCAGATCGCCCGCATGGGTACCGACGATGCCACCGCCCAGCACCCGGTGGTTTGATTCGTCGAACAGAAGCTTGGTGAAGCCCTCGTCGCGGCCATTGGCGATGGCCCGGCCCGACGCCGCCCAGGGAAACACCGCCTTGGCATACTTGATGCCTTGTGCCTTGCACTGGTCCTCGGTAAGTCCGGCCCAGGCGATTTCCGGATCGGTATAGGCGACCGACGGGATTTGCCGCGCCTCGAATACGCTGTTCTTGCCGGACGCCGTTTCCGCCGCAACGTGCGCCTCATGAACCGCCTTGTGCGCTAGCATTGGCTGGCCGACGATATCGCCAATCGCGAAGATGTGCGGCATGTTGGTGCGCATCTGTTTGTCGACCGTAATGAAGCCGCGGTCGCTCACCGCAACGCCGGCCCTTTCGGCGTCGATCTTCTTGCCATTCGGACTTCGCCCAACAGCCACCAGCACCATGTCGTATAGCTGGGGCTCGGCTGGCGCCTTCTCGCCTTCGAAGCCGACGCGGATCCCGGCCGGCGTTGCTTCCGCCGACACTGTTTTGGTCTTCAGCATGACCTTGTCGAAACGGCTAGCGTTTTTCTTCTCCCACACCTTAACCAGATCACGGTCGGCACCGGTCATCAGCTCATCGAGCATTTCAACCACGTCGATGCGGGTGCCAAGCGTCGAATATACGGTCGCCATTTCGAGTCCGATAATACCGCCCCCGATCACCAGCATGGATTTCGGAATCTGCCGCAATTCGAGCGCGCCGGTCGAATCGATGATGCGCGGATCATCTGGAGTGAACGGAAGCTGGATCGCCTGTGAACCTGCCGCGATGATCGCCTTGTCGAACTTCACCACACTGCGGCCGCCGCCATTCTTGGGCGTAACTACCAGGTGGTAGGGATCGAGGAATTCTCCGACTCCCTCCATAACCGTGACTTTGCGCGCCTTCGCCATGCTGGCAAGCCCGCTGGTCAACTTGCCGACCACCTGCTCCTTGTGCGTGCGCAGCTTCCCAAGGTCGATCTGCGGCGCTGCATAGGCAATGCCGTGCGCCGCCATCGCCTTCACCTCGTCGATCACGGCCGCCGTGTGAAGCAATGCCTTGGAGGGAATGCAGCCGACGTTGAGACAGACGCCGCCGAGCGTCGGATAGCGTTCCACCAGCACGGTCGTCATACCGAGATCGGCTGCGCGAAACGCCGCCGAATAGCCACCCGGACCGGCACCCAGCACCAGCATGTCGCACTCGATATCGGCATCACCGGAATGTTTGGCCGCAATTGGCACCGGCGCGGCGGACGCCGACCGGGCCCCGCGTGCCGCTGTGGGCGCGGCCGGGGCTGCGCCGGTGACGCTAGTCTCCAAAGTCAAAATAAGGCTTCCGGCACTGACCTTGTCGCCGATCTTGACCTTCACGTCCTTGACAGTCCCGGCCGCCGGCGAAGGCACCTCCATCGACGCCTTGTCGGATTCGAGCGTGATAAGCGGATCTTCGGATTTGACTTTATCGCCGCTCTTCACCGTCACCTCGATGATCGGCACATCCTTGAAATCGCCGATGTCGGGCACTTTGACGTCGACAAGGGTTGGCATCGTTGTCCCCCTATACAAGCGCACGTCGCATATCGGTGAGCAGGCTGCCGAAATGAGCGTTGAAGCGCGCGGCTGCAGCCCCATCGATCACGCGGTGGTCCCACGACAGCGACAACGGTTGGAACAAGCGCGGCACAAACTGCTTGCTATCCCATACGGGTTTCCCGAAAGACCGACAGGCCCCCATAATGGCGACTTCGGGTGCGTTGATGATGGGCGTGAAGTAGGTGCCACCAATCCCACCGAGACTGGAGATGGTGAATGTGCCGCCTTGCATCTGATCGGGCTTGAGTTTGCCGTCGCGGGCGAGCTTGGCAAGATCGCTCATTTCTTTCGCTATTTCGACGACACCCTTCCTGTCGGCGTCGCGGATGACCGGAACGACAAGGCCCTGCGGCGTGTCGGCGGCAAATCCGATGTAGTAGTATTTCTTGAGGATCAGATTTTCGCCTTCGAGCGAGGCGTTGAATTCCGGGAATTTCTTCAGCGACGCGACCGCCGCCTTGACCATGAAGGCGAGCATGCTGACCCGGACGCCGGATTTTTCATTCTCCTTGTTCAGCCGGTTGCGGAACTCCTCGAGGTCGGTGATGTCGCACTCGTCGTGACTGGTGACGTGCGGAATCATCACCCAGTTGCGATGCAGATTCAGACCGGAGATCTTCTTGATGCGCGAAAGCGGCTTCGATTCGATAGGGCCGAATTTGGCAAAGTCGACCTTGGGCCATGGCAAGAGCCCAAGCCCCGCTACATCCACTGACGTGCTCGGCCCCGCGGTCGCCACCGCAGGGGCGCTGGCGAATTTGGTAACGTCCTCGGGAAGAATTCGCCCTCGCCGTCCACTTCCTTTCACCTCACGCAGGTCGATGCCCCGTTCGCGCGCAAGTTTTCGCACCGAGGGGCCCGCATACGGAATATCGAATGCGACCTCGGGCACGCCTGGACCGCTGGCGACTGGCGCCGCCACCGCTCGAGCGGGCGCCGGCTCTGCGCCAGGGGCGGTCGCTGGTGCTGCAGCCGGACGCGCCGCCGCGGCGTCGGTCACCAGACTGAGAATGACCGTGCCCTGGCTGACCCGGTCACCGACCTTGACCTTCAATTCGGCAATAATGCCGCTGAGCGGCGACGGCACTTCCATCGACGCCTTGTCGGACTCGATCATCACTAACGGCTGTTCCGGCTTGATCGTATCGCCGGCTTTGACCATCACCTCAATGATTGGCACGTCCTTGAAGTCGCCGATGTCGGGCACCCGCACTTCGGCGATGCCAGCTGGCGCATTGGTCGGCGCCGGCGGTGCCGAAACTGCCGGTTTCACCGGCTCAGCGGTGGGACCGGCGCCCTCGAGCTCCAATACCAGAATCGGCGTTCCCTGACTGACCTTGTCCCCGATTTTCACGGCAAGCGACTTCACGATGCCAGTCAACGGCGAGGGAACCTCCAGCGAGGCCTTGTCCGATTCCAGCGTGATTAGTGGCTCTTCCACCTTCACACGGTCGCCCGGCTTGACCGAGATCTCGATAATCGGGACATCTTTGAAGTCGCCAATATCCGGAACGAGAACTTGCCTGATCTCACCCATCGCGCTGCCTCTAACTCTGTCGGCTGTCTGAGCACCGTTGTGACCTGAAGCGCGAGCGTTTCGACGCTCGCCAATGCCCCTCACATCTTCCAGGGCGGCGATCTTTCCGCATCGATGCCGTACTTGGCGATTGCGTCAGCCACTTTCTGCTTCGGCAACGTGCTCTCGTCGGCAAGCGCCTTGAGAGCAGCGACCGCGACGTAATGACGGTCGACCTCGAAGAACTTGCGCAGCGCTATGCGATAGTCGCTGCGGCCAAAACCGTCTGTGCCGAGGCAGACATAGCGCCGGGGCACGTAAGGCCGAATCTGATCCGCAAATGCACGCATGTAGTCCGTCGCAGCGATGACCGGCCCCTGTCGGGGAGCCAGGCATTCCTCGACGTAGCTCTTGCGCGGCGCTTGCGTTGGATGCAGCAGGTTCCACCGTTCTGCTTCCAGGCCGTCGCGACGCAACTCGTTAAAGCTTGGGCAGCTCCAAATATCCGCAAGCACACCGTAGTCCCGCTCCAGCAGTTCAGCGGCTGCAATTACCTCGCGTAAGATCGTGCCGCTGCCGAGCAGTTGCACACGTGGTCCCTTTTTTTCGCCGGCGTCGCGGAACTGGTAAATTCCGCGGCGGATTCCCTCCTCGGCGCCTTTCGGCATCGCGGGGTGGGAATAGTTTTCGTTCATCAGCGTAATGTAATAGTAGACGTCCTCCTGATCCTTGAACATACGCCGCAGCCCATCCTGGATGATGACCGCGACCTCATAGGCGAATGTCGGATCGTACGATACACAATTGGGGATGACGGCAGCGAGCAAGTGGCTATGGCCGTCCTCGTGCTGGAGTCCCTCGCCGTTGAGCGTAGTCCGCCCGGCGGTGCCGCCCAGCAGGAAGCCTCGGCATCGCATATCGCCGGCAGCCCAGGCAAGATCGCCCACCCGCTGCAGTCCGAACATCGAGTAGTAAATATAGAATGGAATCATCGGGACGTTGGACGTGCTGTAAGACGTCGCGGCAGCGATCCACGATGCCATCGCGCCGGCTTCGTTGATGCCCTCCTGAAGCATCTGGCCGGACTTATCCTCGCGATAGTACATAAGTTGATCGGCATCCTGCGGCTTATAGAGCTGGCCGACCTGCGAGAAGATACCAAGCTGGCGGAACATTCCTTCCATGCCGAAGGTGCGCGATTCATCCGGCACGATCGGCACGATGAACTTGCCAATGGTCTTGTCGCGCAGGAGCGTATTCAGGATGCGCACGAAGGCCATGGTGGTCGAGATCTCGCGCTCCGCGGTGCCGCCGAGCTGCGCCGTGAAGGCGGACAACGCGGGCACCTCCAGCGATGCCGACTTTCGCCTGCGTTTCGGCAATGATCCGCCCAGCTGCCGACGCTGCTCTTGTAGATATTTCTTCTCTGCGCTGCCTTCTGGTAGTTGCAGGAACGGGATCGCTTCGAGTTTGTCGTCTGGCACCGGGATGGAAAAGCGATCACGGAATTTGCGCAGCGCCTCGAGGCTCATCTTTTTCTGCTGATGGGTGATCATCTGGCCTTCGCCGGCCTCGCCCATCCCGTAGCCCTTCACGGTCTTAGCGAGGATCACAGTCGGCTGGCCGGTGTGCTTGAGCGCGGCAGCGTACGCGGCGTATACCTTAATTGGATCGTGACCACCGCGCCTGAGCGCCCAAATCTCATCATCGCTCCAATCCTTCACCAGGTCGACGAGCTCCGGGTACTTGCCGAAGAAATATTGGCGCACATAGGCGCCGTTCTTCGATTTGAAGTCCTGGTATTCACCGTCGACGCATTCCTCCATGCGTTTGCGCAGGAGACCGGAGGTATCCTTGGCGAGCAATTGGTCCCAGCCCGAGCCCCACAGCACCTTGATGATGTTCCATCCGGCGCCGCGGAAAACGCGCTCAAGCTCTTGCACAATCTTACCATTGCCGCGCACAGGCCCGTCGAGGCGTTGCAGGTTGCAATTGACAACAAAGATGAGATTGTCGAGCCGCTCGCGACCGGCGAGCGACACGGCGCCGAGCGACTCTGGCTCGTCCATTTCGCCGTCGCCCATGAAGGCCCATACTTTTCGGTCTGCGGTGTCGGTAATGCCCCGACCATGCAGATACTTGAGAAATCGGGCCTTGTAGATCGCCATGAGTGGCCCGAGCCCCATCGACACGGTGGGAAATTGCCAAAAGTCCGGCATCAGCCATGGGTGCGGATAGGATGAGAGGCCCACACCGGCAGCTTCTTGGCGGAAGTTCAGGAGCTGCTGCTCACTGAGACGTCCTTCAACGAAAGCGCGCGCGTAAATCCCCGGCGCCGAGTGTCCCTGAATGTAGATGAGGTCGCCGCCGTGCTTTTCCGATGGGGCTCGCCAGAAATGACCAAACCCGATGTCGTAGAGTGTGGCCGCCGATTGGAAGCTGGCAATATGGCCGCCGAGCTCGGAGGAGTGTTTGTTGGCACGAAGAATAATCGCGACGGCGTTCCAGCGGATGATGGACCGGATGCGATGCTCGATCCCCCGGTCCCCGTTCGCGCGTTCCTCGAGTTCCGGCGGGATCGTATTGGTGTAAGGGGTATTCAGAGCGAACGGTGCGGCCACGCCGGCGCGCTGCGCTTCATCGGTCAATTGCTCGAGCAAAAAGGACGCGCGGTCGGATCCTTGGTGATGCAAAACGGCGCGCAGCGAATCGATCCATTCTGTCGTTTCCACGGCATCTGGATCCGTCGTCCGTCCCATTTTTTCCTCCCTGAACTTGGTCTCAATTCTTTCTGATTCGATCTCATAGAAGGGTCGGTACCAATTTGTCCAAATCGATAGACGTGAAGAAAGCCCTGCAGCATCGCGTTTTTCCGATCAGCGTCGCGACGAACCAGTCCGGCAGCTACTAATAACGCTTCATAGCTGCCCCAACTCCCCGGACGCGTTGACACCACAAATCGAGCAGACCCGGGGCCTGACACTCTCTAATCTCTCTGCCCGGCTCTCCCGATCGTCCGGAAGTAGCGAATGGCTCCGGGGTGGAGCGGGAGAAAGGAGTTGCGCTCTATATTCGCCGGAATGGTTGCAGCCGCCGCGGCATGGAAGCCCATCATCTGCTCGTGCTTCTCGAACACAGTCCTGACCACCTGATAGACGAGATCGTCGGGGAGGTCTTGGTGCGCAACGGCAAAATTGTACAAACCGACCGTCTGATAAGGCCGGTTCAGCGAAAGATAGATGCCTGGTGGAATACTTGAAGGAGCAAGCTCCGGCATCGCCAATCGCAATGCAGCGATCTGATCATCAGCGAGCGGGATGTAGCGGATATTGTTCTTTTTCTCTAGTTCGAGGAAGGAAGGGAACGGAACGCCGGCGCCAACCGCCAGCCCATCCAGCTCCTTGTTTTGAAACTGAGCCGCGAGATCGACCCATTCGCCATATGCGAAATGCGCGGACATTTTCAGCACCTTAAAGAACTCAGGGACATAAACCCCTGCCGTGCCGCCGCGGGGACCGATGCCGATGCGCTTCTCCGCCATCTCTGTGAGAGAGCGGATGTTGGAACCCTGCAAGACCAAAAATTGGAATGGCGTGTCGTACATCGGGAAAATGGCACGCATCGACCGGGCGGGCTTGCGCGTCGCCCATATCCCGGTGCCGTTCCATGCCTGTAATGCGATACCGATCGTAACAAAGCCGATCTTGGCCTCACCGGATTCAAGAAGCTCAATATTCTGCGCCGGGCCGTCGGTCGGCAATATCGCGACGGGCAGATCAAGCGCATCCGTCAAGATCTTCGCCAAGCCCTCGCCGTATACGTAATAGGTCCCGCCGTGCGACGCGGTACCAATGGTGAGATGCTCCGGCCAGTTCGGCTCGCCAGCGTGTGCCACAAATATCCACAGAAACGCGGCCGTCCAAACCGCCAGCCGGAATACGCGAGGTGCGTTCATGGAGTTCTCCGCATCAGTCAGGCGACCCGCGCTACCCCGCTAAGTAACAAGCGGAGCCGGCGGCGGGAGCACTCGCTCAGGCTCTTCTGCTTCCGCATCCGTTTCGTGTTCCAATTGCTTGCGTAGTCGCTTTTCGTCTAGCGCGTTCTCCCACTTCGACACGACGACCGTAGCGACGCCATTGCCGATGAGATTGGTGAGGGCGCGCGCCTCCGACATGAACCGATCCACGCCTAGGATGAGCGCGATGCTCGCGACCGGGATCGTGCCGACCGACGATAAGGTCGCTGCGAGCACGATGAACCCGCTGCCGGTGACGCCGGCCGCGCCTTTCGAGGTCAAGAGTAGAATCGCGATCATGCCGAGTTGTTGCCACAAAGAGAGCTCGGTATTCGTCGCCTGGGCGAGGAAGATCGCGGCCATGGTCAGGTAGATGCAGGTACCGTCCAGGTTGAACGAATAGCCGGTCGGAATGACCAGTCCGACGACCGACTCGTTGCAGCCGAGATTCTCCAGCTTGTTGATCATGCGCGGCAGTACCGATTCCGACGACGACGTCCCGAGCACGATTAGCAGCTCTTCCTTGATGTATTTGATGAACTTGAAAATGCTGAAACCGGCGAAGTATGCGACCGTACCGAGCACCACAAAAATGAAAATCAAGCACGTCGCGTAGAAACCTGCCATGAGCTTGCCGAGAGAAAGAAGCGTGCCGATGCCATACTTGCCAATCGTGAACGCCATGGCGCCGAACGCACCAAGCGGCGCCACTTTCATGATCATGCCGACGATGCCGAACAGAGCGTGCGATACGATATCAATGAAGGCGGTAACCGGCTTGGCGTGCTCGCCCATAAGCGATAGTGCAAATGCAAACAGGATAGCGAAAAACAAAACCTGCAGGATCTCGCCTTCGGCAAAGGCTCCGACGATTGTCGATGGAATAATGTTGAGGAAGAATTCGACGGTACTCTGCTGGCCCGCTTTGGTCGTGTAAATTTGGATCGACCGCGGGTCGATAGTTTTGAGATCGGCGTTAATACCGGCGCCTGGTTGCCAAATGTTGACCACGATCAAGCCGACGACCAGCGCCAGCGTCGTCAACACCTCGAAATAGATCAGGGCCTTAAGACCGACGCGGCCGACCTGCTTCAAGTCCTTCATGCCGGCGATGCCATGAACGACTGTACAGAAAATAATCGGTGCGATCAGCATCTTGATAAGCTTGATAAAGCCGTCGCCAAGCGGCTTCATCTGTTCGCCTACGTGCGGATAAAAATGCCCGAGCAAAATGCCGATGGTGATCGCTGTCAGCACTTGCGCATAGAGGTGCGAATAGAGCGGCTTTCGCGGCATGGCCGCGGTCGTCGTTCGTGCTACCCGCATTATATCCCCCGTTTTCTCAATTCCTCTAACGTTAGCTTGCGCTCATGGATGGGTGTTTTCAAGGTCGGGCTTTGGTCGTGTGGTTGCCATAACGCGGCTGCCGCGATGGCGCTGGTTGAGCGGCTGCGCTGAAACGCGAGTGTCTGGACTATTTCGTTGTCTTGGGTGAGGCGCATCTACGCCGAATGCTGCGAAACTATGCTCGCTATTGCCACGACATCAAAACGCACCGGTCGGTGGATAAAGATGCGCGGCCGATGCAAGGAAAGGAGAACCAGCCAATGTCGTCATCCAACCTGCCTGATCCGTGGGACATGATTCAGCCGCGTTAGCTCCGATGAGACATCAGTAGGACGACTGCTAGGTCCGTTCGGAGCCAAGACGCGACATCGCCGAGTGGGTTGTGAACGCACCGCGACTAAATCCGAAGGCGTAAATTTGGGAGTCGGGCGCGTAATTACGGCACAGAAATTTGTAGAGGTGAATGACGTTCCGTTTTAGACCCCAGCCGAAAGCGCCGCCGAGAATCGCGAGAAGCTTAAAGGACGACGTGCCGACGCCGTCGTCATAGCAGGCGACCTGCTCAGAGCCCTCCATTCCACCTCGCCCGATTGATACTTGGCACACGTCAGCCCAAACACGGCCCCGACTGACTTGGATTTATGGAAGCGAGCGGGGACGTCGACCGT
>Ga0207930_1000467_pt1 | contig 12522 bp, 8 predicted proteins | sample NGESurshal092012_7_FD_184477 | JGI IMG/M metagenome (GOLD analysis project Ga0207930, IMG submission 184477) | Arctic peat soil microbial communities from Barrow, Alaska - NGEE Surface sample 210-3 shallow-092012 (SPAdes) | ecosystem: Environmental > Terrestrial > Soil > Wetlands > Peat ... | reverse complement strand
ACGCTGCTTCACTCACCGCTATTTTCGACGCAGAGGGGGTTCGTGCCTGGCAGCCCGATGACACCTCCAACCTCGGCGGAGGGTCCGAGCTGAAGCAGACCACCTGAGGCCAACAGTTCTTCGAGCGCGGGCGCGGGGGCAGGCCAGGCCAGGAGATATCCCTGTCCCATACCGCAGCCCAGCCTACGGAGGAGGTCAAGCTGATCGGGCTCTTCGATGCCTTCGGCGATCACGGCAAGGGAAAGCTTGTTGGCCAGCCCGAGGATGCCTTCCAGCATGGGCACCGATGGCGCGGCCAAGGCGTGGCCAGAGACGAAGGAGCCGTCGATCTTTAGGATGTCGACGGGCAGGCCGGCCAGGTGCTGAGGGACGAGAAGCCGGTGCCGAAGTCGTCGATGGCGATGCGGACGCCGAAGCTCTTCAACGTGTTGAGTGATGCGAGGCCGCCGCCGACGTCGGCTGCTAGGGCTGTTTCGGTGACCTCGAGTACGACCTTGTCGGTTTGGGTCATCGGGTCGGCCAGGATGTGTCGGATGGCCGCCAGGCTTTGGGGGTTGACAAGTTGGAGCGCGGAGATGTTGACCGAAACCCACAGGTTGCTGCAGTGACTCATGGTCTGGCGCCAGGCAGCAACTTGACGAGTTGCCGTGTCGAGCACCCAGCAGCCGATGGTGTCGATGTCGCCGGTTTGTTCGGCAAGGGGGATGAACGTCTCTGGGGCCAAGACTCCGAGTGTGGGGTGTTGCCAACGCACCAGCGCCTCCACGCCGAGGATCTCCCCGGTGAGCAGGTCGGCGACAGGCTGGTATTCGAGGCGGAGCTGCCCGGAGGCGACGGCGATGGCCAGGTTGGTCTTCAGGGCAGAACGGTTGACCATGTGGTCGTGCATCTGGGCGTCGAAGAGTTGGTAGCGGGCTTTTCCGGCGCCTTTGGCCATGTACATGGCGAAGTCGGCTTGCCGGAGCAGTTCGGCGGCATCGCTGGTCTCGGGGCGTCGCTGGGCCACGCCGATGCTGACGGTGACAACCAGGGAGTCTCCAGCGACGATGAACGGTGCGCACAGCGCGCTCAAGACCCGCTCGGCGACCTGAACGGCGACAGAGCCGCCCTCGTCGTCTTCCATGACCAGGATCGCGAACTCGTCGCCGCCGAGGCGGGCGACCAGGTCCTCGGCGCGGGCGCAGCCGTTGAGCCTGTGAGCCAGCTGGGTGAGAAGCGCGTCGCCTGCTTCATGTCCCTTTGTGTCGTTGACGTCCTTGAAGTCGTCGATGTCGATGAAGAGCAAGCTGTCCTGCCGGGTCCTGCGCTCGCTGCCTGATCTGAACGACGCCGTGAGGCGTTCGGTTAGGGAAGCGCGGTTGGCCAGTCCTGTGAGCGAGTCGTGGGTGGCCCGAAGCGTCAGCGCCAGGTGACTGTCGTGCAGGGCCTCGGCCATGCGATTGAATGCTTGGGCCAACTCGCCCAGCTCGTCGTGCCGAGCAACCTTGATGTGATTGTTGTAGTCGCCGGCCCACAGCTTCAATACGCACTCGTGCATGGTGGCCACCGGTCTCAGCAGGTCCTTGACCATCCGGCGACGGAAGTACACGGTTACGGCCAACCCCAGCACAAACATGCCACTGAGGGCAACGGTCAGGATCCGTTCGAGGTCCGAGCCGTGGGCGAGCCCCGCATCCATCGCGTTAAGAGAGGTACTCCCCAGGCCGTCCAACAGCGCACGGGTGGCATCGCTGGACGCGCCGAAGGTCGGGTTGTCGACAAGGTGGTTTCCGTGAAGTGCTTGCACCTGGTCACCCCACAGGCCATAGGTCATCAAGCCCTTCTGCCACGACTGATGGGCCTTGACGATGGTGGCCCTCATGCCACTGCTGGTCGGGAAGACGGTAACGGCCTGGTCGAACAGACGGGAGATCTGCTGTTGCTGTTGAAGGAACGCCGGCCGGTCGACAGGATTGTTGCTCAGCAACTGGTGCGCGGTCTCCTCGTTGTCGACGAGATCGGCGCGCAGCACCGCGACAGTCTTGGACTCGGGTAGAGCTGAAGCGCCGTCCCCTCCACCTGGTCGACGACCCCCCGAACACCGACGATCGTTGCGGCTGCCGTGGCCAGCAACAGCAGCAGCATGATGGAGAACGCTCTGGACCATTCACGTCGCAGACTCCCCTTGCGCACTGACTCATCGACGCCGTCTTGGTTCACCGCAGTTCTCCATCCGGGATCGACCATGTCCCCCGCCACCCACCGTTTGCCCGACCCACGAGGCCCTGCAATAGACATTGGCACCGAACTCCGGAACACCGCAGTAGCCTCGCCCTTCAGTGGGCCAAACAGCCCAGCAACCGTGGCCAAACGGACTAGAAGCCTGGGTGGGTAACACTCCCGTGGGAGGTTTCGGTCCGTCACCGCAAGCGATGCTTCTCCGGTGACGGCCAACGGCACCACAAGAGTCACGACTTGCTCCGCTGGCCGTTGGCAATCGGGACGCTAATCAACCACGAAGACCGACAGGACCCGCCGACGATCTCACAGGTCGACGACCCGCACGACGTTCCTGATGCCTCTTGCGGACGACACCGCTCCCCTCGCTTTTCATCTTCTTCAACGAGGCGCCCAGCGGGCCGGCCACCTTGGACAGGCGTGGCGGTTCGCCTTTGAGATCCTCGCGCTCGTCGGCGGGCTCGAGGCCTGACCTCCACTGACAAATGGGCGACTGCCTCGATCAAGGAGGGGGGCGCTGTCGACTGTTGGCTTGTGGGCGTCGTAGACAACGAGGGCTGACTCACGGTGACTGTTTGCGGACGTCTTGCGGACTTGGCTGCGGACTGGCGACCAATCGAAAGGGCACACGATGATCACGCGCTTAGCGGCGTACCCGTGACCTACAAGTCCCTGCGCAAGGCCGGACGGACCCGGCCAGCGCCGCCACCTGCGCACGGTCCACGGTCATCCCCGCCCAGTTTGGACGTGGGGCGGCCCCAGCTGCCCTGGCGAGAGCCGAGTCCGACTTTCTCAGTTCACGGCACCTAAATGGAAACCCCATCTGCTGCTGGTGCCTAACGTCGTGAAACGATCCCGCGCGCGATCCCCCACCGCACCGTCGATGGCCGTACTTCTGCTGCTCATCGGCATTTCTCCCCTGGCAACCGACATGTACCTGGCATCACTGCCGGCAATGGGCTCGTCTCTGGGCGCAGCGACGGCCACCATCCAGCTGACCCTGACCGGATTTCTTATCGGGCACGCTGTCGGGCAGCTCGCCATCGGGCCAATCAGCGACGGTATGGGCCGGCGACCGTTCCTGATCGGCGGCAGTGCCGCGTTCTTCATCCGCTCGCCGGTGTGTGCTGTGGCCCCCAACGATCCGGTGCTGGCGGCCGCCCGGGTGGCTCAGGGCTTCGCCAGCGCGGCGGGCATCGTCTTCGGCAAGGCCGTCATCAACGACTACTTCCCTTGCCACCGGGCCGACCGCCGCTGCGCGATCGTCACACCCCTCTGTCATGGGCTCTCGTGGCCACAGCCGAGAAACGGGATCTGCTGTTGGGCGCCGGCCCACGTTTCGCCGTTCACGGTGGCCTTGAGCGGTCCCTGCGTCTGACCTGCACCCAAAGTCCTAACACGATGTGGGACGCAGTCGCACGCATGGCTGTCGCGTGGGAGGACGCCAAGGTCAACCGAACGGCGCGTGCAGGCCGAAGTCACCCGGTGGCGTAAGTCTTCCTCATCGTCTCAGTCGGTCGTATGCGCCGGGTCGAGACCGGGCGCGAACGGTCCGCTCTGCTACTGGCACGGAGCATCCGCCCAGGACGCGATCCGAGTGGGGGTTGCGCTGCGCCGGGTTGGTTGGTTGATCGGTTGGTTGACGAGCTCAGCTCTTGCGTAGCAGGGCGAAGAACATGGCGTCGGTTCCATGCAGGTGCGGCCACAGCTGGACGAAAGGTCCTTCCCCCAAGTGATCGATGGGGCGACCTTCGGTGTCCCGGAACAGGTCTCGGGCATCGACGATCTCGACATCCTGGCGCCTCTTGGTGACGTCGGAGACGACGAATCTGGTCTCGGCAAGGTGCGGGCTGCACGTCGCATAGCCGATGACCCCTCCGGGTCTAGTGGCCTCGATCGCCGAGACGAGCAGCGCCCTCTGCAAGGTGCCGAGCTCGACGAGATCCGCGGTCGTGCGGCGCCACCGGGCTTCGGGTCGTCGGCGCAGTGCCCCCAGACCGGTGCACGGCGCGTCGAGCAGCACCCGATCGTAGGTCTCAGGTTCATCCTCACCGATCTCGCGACCGTCACTGGTGCCGATCATGACCTCGATGCCGGAGTCGATTGCCGCGTCAAGAGTCTGACGCACCAGGTCCGTCCGGTGCTCGCTGATCTCGTTGGCAAAAAGAGTCGCACCTCGCTGCGCGCCCAGCGTCGCCAGCAGCGCGGCCTTGCCACCGGGTCCCGCGCACAGATCCAGCCATTTCTCGTGCTCTGCACCGGTGTTGGCCTCGGCACCTGCCAAGGCGAGGGCAACAAGCTGCGAACCCTCGTCCTGTACCGCGGCGCGGCCGGAGCGCACCGCTGAGATCGAGCCGGGGTCGCCCGAGTCAAGCACTGCCCCCACCCGCGACAACAGGGAAGGTGCTGCGCCGGCCCGGGTCAGCTCCTGGACCTCGCACAGACCGGGACGTGCCACCAAAGAGACCTTGGCGGCAGCGTTGTCGCTGACGAGAAGAGCTTCCAGGTCGCCGTCCACGCTCTGAACGCTCGATACGCCATGTCCGATCAGAGCAGCCCGCAACGCCCGGACGATCCATTCGGGGTGGCTGTGCCTGGTTGCCAGGGCGGCTATCGGATCGTTGGCAGGCACGACCTGCGCGATCCACATGTCAAGGTCCTTCTCACTGATCCGGCGCATCACCGCGTTGACGAACCCACCGGCGCTGGCTCCGTTGACCAGTCGGGCCAACCCGACGGTTTGGTCAACGGCGGCGTGGGCTGCGACCCGCATCCCGAGCAGTTGGTGGGCGCCGAGCCGCAGCGTGTCGAGCACGTTGTCGTCGATCTGATCCACAGCCCGGCCGGCCGCAGAAGCGATGATCGGGTCATAGAGACCTCGAAGTCGCGTCGCCCCATAGGTCAGCTCGGTGGCGAAGGCCGCGTCGCGCCCCCGAATATCCTTGTCCCGCAATTCCTTTGGCAGTTCGAGGTTGGCGTAGGCCCCGCCGGCCACAGCCCGCATGACCGTATATGCAGCCAGCCGTGCCGGGTCTGTCGAGCGCGACCTCTCGGCCGGGCGTGTTACCGAACGCTCAAGGTTGCCATGTTTGCGATCAGGCCTCTGCCGACCGGCGGCGTCGCGCCGCCGCCCTCCAGACTGATCGCCACGGTCCGCCTCGGTACCTTCTTCACTCATCGGCGAACTTCTCTCCGCGTGCGATGCGAACGCCCCGGGCCCAGTCAGCGGCGTCCATGGGTCTCTTGCCCTGTGGCTGAACGGCGCCGAGGAGAACGACGCCGGACGCAGTGCCGACACGGACCGCCGTCTTGGTCGCGGCGATCTCACCGGACCCAAGAGCGTCGGGGGCACGAACGTCGGGCACACCGCTTCCGGGCGGCGTCACCTCGGGTGCCGTGGCCTCACCGCGCTCGGACACCGGAGCATCCGCGGAAAGCGTGACGGGGTGGATCTTGAGTCGCTCACCACGGAAAGTCGTCCAGGCGCCGGGCGCAGGCGTACAGCCACGAATGTGACGATCAACGGCCAATGCTGGTGTGCCCCAGCAGATTCGGGCGTTCTGTACGCTGATCTTCGGCGCCAGCGACACACCCTCGGCGGGCTGGGCGAGCGCGTGGAGCTCGCCGGCCTCGAGCGCGTCCAAAGTGGCAACGAGCAAACCCGCGCCTGCTTGGGCGAGCCGCCGGAGCAGCTCTCCAGAGGTGTCGTCGGGCTTGATGGCCTCGGTCATCACACCAAAGGTGGGGCCGGTGTCGAGCCCCCGCTCGACCAGGAACGTCGTGGCGCCGGTGACTTCGTCGCCCGCCATGATCGCGTGCTGCACCGGCGCCGCACCACGCCAGGCCGGCAAGAGGGAGAAGTGCAGGTTGATCCAGCCGTGGGTGGGAATCGTCAATGTCGACGATGGGATCAAGGCGCCATAGGCCACCATCGGACAAGCCTCCGGAGCCAGCTCACGCAGCCGACCCTGGAACTGCGGGTCAGCAGGACGAGCAGGTGTGAGGACTTCGAGTCCTAGCGCCAACGCCCGTTCCTTGACCGGTGAGGCCACCAGGGAACGACCGCGACCCGACGGGGCGTCCGGACGCGTCAGGACGGCGACCACGTCATGCGATGAGCTGGACAAGGCATCGAGACTGGGGACTGCCGCGTCCGGAGTACCGGCGAAAACGATCCGCACTAGGTCAGCGACCCGTTCCGAAAGTCGCGTGCGGGCTGACCTTGATAACGGGCGCCTCCTGGCCGGCCCACTCGGCATCGCGGATCGCCTTCATGGCCAGCTTGCGCTGCGCCTTGTCCATCCGGTCTATGAACAAGATGCCGTCGAGGTGGTCGGTCTCGTGCTGGATGCAGCGAGCCAACAGCTCCGACCCCTCACGTACGACCGGCTCGCCATGCTGATTGAAGCCCTTGGCCACCAGGCGCAGGGCACGGGGGGTGTCAAAGAAGATGCCGGGGAAGGACAGACAACCCTCCTCGCCGTCCTGCATCTCTGAGGACAGATCGAGGCTGGGGTTGATCAGATGGCCCAGCTCGTCGTCGACGTGATACGTGAAGACCCGCAGCCCCACGCCGATCTGAGGAGCTGCAAGGCCGGCGCCCGGCGCGTTCACCATGGTGTCGGTCAGGTCCTTGACCAGCTGACGCAGTTCCTTGTCGAAGTCGACGACCTCGATGGCGGGCGTGCGCAGCACGGGGTCACCGAAAATCCGAATGTCCATGATCGACACGAGCCTGGTTCCTTGCCGTTGGGTGCGCTGAGTGAGATCAGTCTATGCGGCAGACAACGGCAGACCACGCACCGACAGATCTTTACGAAGGTGGCCGGTGTCGGTGAAAAGGATGGTGTCCAGACCGGCCTCGCCGGCAGCCTGGATGTTGGCCGGGTTGTCGTCGATGAAGATACAGCGCTTGAGGCTGTGACCGATCCGTTCCCTGAGAATCTCGAAGATCGCTGGGTCAGGTTTGGCGACCCCCTCCTCGCCCGAGACGATGATGTCCTCGAAAAGGTCCAGGAAGTCGAAGCGGTTGCGAGCCACCGGGAACAGCTCGGCGGACCAGTTTGTCAGACCATAGAGCGGTATGCCGGCCGCGTGCAGCTCACGCAGGATCTGCACGGAGTCGTCGATCGCGCCCACCAGCGACTCCCCGAAGTTCGCGCGGTACGCTCGGATCGCCCCCTCCCAGTGCGGGTGCGACGTCACCGCGGCATCCTCGCCCCCGTCCCACGAGCGCCCGGCATCCTGCTGCTGGTTCCACGCCATGAAGTCGAACCCCTGGTCAGCAAGGAAGCGCGTTGCCTGCGCCGGTCCCACTGCTTTGGCGATGGCCGGATGCGGGTCCCAGGTGATCAGGACGTTGCCGAGATCAAAGACCACGGCGTCAACCGGGGCCCGCGCGATATCGCTTCCGGGCACCTCACTGACCCCCCTCAGATCGGGATCGGCGTCTGCGGGCTCGAACATGGCGGTCATGTGGTCAACATTACCTATGCGCGAGGAAGTGCCGTCCTCCAACTGAAACGCTCAACCGAGCCCGTCCATCGGGTCAACTCGAACACTGACCGGTTCCTTTTCCTTTCGCGCGCTGCGAACGGCCTTCATCCGCGTCAGAGCGGCGGTAAGCGCCGGACCGTCGTCCACGCCCACACGCAGCAGGAGCTGGATCTTGGCGGTGATCTCCTGGTCCGCGCCTGAGGCGCCGGAGGCTGTTGGGCCGACCGGAACCCACGGCAACGGACCGAGCTGCTCAACCGAGTCGGCCAGGCCGGCAGCCTCAACAGCACGCTGGACCGCGACCCGCGCGCCGACCAGCTGGGCCATCCGCACGGCAGGTGGCAGCGATAGCTCGACCCGCTCGGCAAGCTCTCGGGCTGCGAACCAGACCGGGTCCCACCGCACCAGCGCCTCGACCAGCGGCAATGTCGTGTGGGTCGGCGCGCCACACAGCACCGTCACACCCCCCAGCGACCCGCTTCGGGTAAGCGCCGCAGCAGCCATCCAGCGACGCAATGCTTCCTCGGAGGCGTCAAGCGTAGGCCTGTCCAGGGATGCCCACGCATCGAGCAGAAGTGTTGCGGCGTAACCGTTCTCGGCGAGGGGCTCGGCACCGGGCGTGGAGATGACCAGGCTTGGCTTGGCGGAGACCGACGTGAGCACGTCACCTGCCCCGGAGGTGTGGACCGTCACGCCTGGGAACGCGCGACCCAGTTCCTCGGCCGTTCTGCGGGCACCCACCACATTGGCTCGCACGGTGCGACCACCACAATTGCTGCACTCGAAGGCCGCAGCGAGCGTGCCGCACCACCGACATGCCGGAGCCGAATTCACGGCGTTCAACGCCAACGGCCCATGACATCGTGCACAACGCGCCGGCTCACGGCAGGTCTGGCAGGACAACGACGGCAGGTAACCCCGGCGCGGGACCTGGATCAGAACCGGTCCATGCTCCAGCGCGCTCTTGGCCGCCCGCCAGGCAGCCGAGGGCAGGTGTGCACGGGCAGCCGCACCATCGCGTTCGACGTCCGTGCCCTCGCCTGCGACGACGACACGCGGCGCAGCCAGCCGGCGAGTCGCCACGTCTGCGCAAACCGACCGCACCTCCCCCGACTCGACCCATCGCTGGACCGAAGTCGTCCTTGTGAAGGCGCCGGCCAACAACGCAGCACCCTCGAGCCTGGCGCGAGCCCGCAGAACCTCGCGGACATGGGGGTACGGCGCGCGCTGCTCGACGAGCAGGTCGTCGCCGTCGTCCCACCAGGCCACCAGGCCCAGGTCGTGAACCGGCGCGAACATCGCCGCCCTGGTTCCCACGACGCACCGGACATGGCCGCGCAGCACCTTCAGCCAAGCCGTATATCGAGCCTGCGGACCCTGCCCCGCGGTGAGGCGGACGTGCCGGCCAGGCCCCAGCGACAGGCTCAGTGCCGAATCGACCCGGTCGACATCGCGGTGGTCGGGAACCACGATCAGAGCACCCCGTCCTGCGGCCAGCGAGGTCGCAGCCGCCACGGCCATCGCCGCAGGCCAGTCGAGGTCCCCCGGCTGACCAGGCAGAACCAGCCACGACGCCGCCGGGGCGTCCCCCGCGGCAAGGTGCCGCAGGAACGAGGTCCCGGCCGGGTAGCTACCCCACGGACCCGGCCCGGGAGCGCCCAGCGCCGCGCCAGCCGCCGATTCTGCGTGCGCCCCGACTGAGTCCGGCGCCTCATTCGGCAAGTTCTTCTCGGCTGTGGCGTGCCTGGGCGGAACCGCGAGCCGGACCACGTCACCCAGCGTGCCAGCATACCGGGAGGCCATCTCACGGCACAGCGCGAGCACCTGCGGGGTAAGGACCGCCTCGGGGCTCACCACCTTGCGAAGGGGCGCGAGTGTGCCGTCGTGCTCAGCGGTGGCAGCCCGTGCCAGCACGTACCCGTCGACGTCCTGTCCGGCGAACCGCACCTTCACCCGGGCTCCTGGCACCGCGAGATCGGCCATGGAGTCGGGCACTGAGTACTCGAACGGGCGATCCAGATGGGGCAGTCCGACGTCCACGAGGACGAGGGCCACCGGATCGACATCGGCGGTCTGCTGCACCCTCGGACGAAGTGAACGCACGGAACGCCCGCGCGACGAAGCGCCGGCACCCGCGAGCGGGAGCTGCTCGCTGCCCCGGTCGGTCGCCTCGTCACCCATGCCCAAGGTCTACCTCATCGCGGCCGCGAACGTCACACGCAAGGACGTCGGATCCTTACCGCGTGAAGCTCAGCCGGCTACCGCGGCCAGAAGCTGCTCGACGCGGTCGGTGCGCTCCCAGGTGAAGGCGTTCTCGACGCCCTGGACCTCGGTGCGACCGAAGTGGCCGTAGGCAGCGGTCGGCGTGTAGATCGGGCGCAGCAGGTCGAGGTCCTCAATGATCGCTGCGGGACGCAGGTCGAACACCTTGGTAATCGCATTCTGGATCTTGTCCGCCGAGACGCTCTCGGTGCCGAAGGTCTCGACGTAAAGCCCAACAGGCTGAGCCTTGCCGATGGCATAGGCCACCTGAACCTCACAACGACGGGCCAGCCCGGCAGCCACGATGTTCTTGGCCACCCAACGCATGGCGTAGGCCGCAGAACGGTCCACCTTGCTCGGGTCCTTGCCGGAGAACGCGCCGCCGCCATGGCGGGCCATGCCGCCATAGGTGTCGACAATGATCTTGCGACCGGTCAGTCCGGCATCACCCATCGGGCCACCGATCTCGAAGCGACCGGTCGGGTTGATCAGCATCCGGTAGTCGGAGATGTCCAGCTCGGTGCCGGCAGCGACCAGCTCATCCAGGACAGGCTTGATGACCTGGTTGGCGATGTCGGGCTCGAGCAGACCCTGCAGCGAGATGTCGGCGGCGTGCTGGGTCGACAGGACGACCGTGTCGAGCTTGACCGCTCTGTCCCCGTCGTAGGAGATGGTGACCTGAGTCTTCCCATCAGGGCGCAGGTAGGCGACCTCGCCGGACTTGCGCACGGCCGACAGTCGCTCCGCCAGGCGGTGAGCGAGGTGGATCGGCAGCGGCATCAGCTCAGCAGTGTCCTGGCAGGCGTAGCCGAACATCAGGCCCTGGTCGCCCGCGCCCTGCTTGTCCATCGGATCAACGCCGCCGGTGCGGTTCTCGTAAGCCGTGTCGACGCCCTGGGCGATGTCCGGTGACTGCTGGCCGATCGAGATCGACACACCACACGACTCGCCGTCGAAGCCTTTGGTCGACGAGTCGTAGCCGATCCGAAGGACGGTGTCACGCACAATCCGCGGGATGTCCACATAGCCGGTCGTGGTCACCTCACCGGCGACGTGCACCAGACCGGTGGTGACCATGGTCTCCACCGCCACACGGCTGGACTTGTCCTCGGCGAGCATCGCGTCAAGGACCGCGTCACTGATCTGATCACAGATCTTGTCGGGGTGACCCTCAGTTACTGACTCGGACGTGAAAAGGCGTGCGGACACGTAGGTACTCCTTGGTTGCAGCGGCTGCTGGCTGTTGATTGCGTAAGAGACTATCCCGAGGACAGAACATCCTGTACGACGTCCCACAGCGTAGCGGCCACCGCGTCCTTGGGTGCCGGGCCCACCTGCGTCGCGGCATCGACACCGCGACGCAAGATGTGCACGGTATTGGTGTCGTGCCCGAAAGTCTTGTCGACACCCACCTCATTGGCCACGAGCACGTCGCACCTCTTGCGGAGGAACTTCTCTCGCGCGAGGTCGAGAACGGTGTGCTCGCCGTCGCCGGTCTCGGCTGCGAAGCCCACGATCACCGGCGAGGTGGCTGAGCCTCTGGACCGAACCAGCTCGGCCAGGACATCGGGGTTACGGACAAGCTGGATCGTGGGCGCCGACTGGTCTGCGTCGCGGCCATCGAGCACGGAGTCGTCAGCGTCGTCATGGGATTTCTTGATCTTGACGTCGGTGTAGTGCGCCGGCCGGAAGTCCGCCACGGCAGCCGCCATCACGACGACATCGCAGTCCTGCGCCGCCTTGGCCACTGCCTCGCCGAGCTCCACTGCGGTCTGGACCAGCACCACGCTCACGCCTTCTGGGACAGGCAACGCCACGTTGGCCGACACCAGGGTGACCTCTGCGCCACGGGCCGCAGCAACCTCGGCGAGTGCATACCCCTGTTTGCCCGAGGACCGATTCCCCAGGAACCGAACCGGGTCCAGCGGCTCGCGCGTGCCACCTGCACTGATGACCACCCGTCGTCCGGCCAGCGCGCCGCCCGGCGGGCTGGCATCCTGTGACAACAGGAGCTGTCGGCATACGGCGAAGATGTCCTCGGGCTCCGGCAACCGGCCGGGGCCGGTGTCGGTGCCGGTCAGGCGCCCCGAAGCCGGGTCGAGCACGTGCACGCCGCGGGAGCGCAACGTCGCGACGTTGGCCACGGTAGCTGGGTGCTCCCACATCTCGGTGTGCATCGCCGGGGCGAGAACCACCGGACAGCGTGCAGTCAGAAGGGTGTTGGTCAAAAGGTCATCGGCCAGTCCGTGGGCCGCTTTGGCCACCAGGTCTGCCGTCGCCGGCGCCACGATGACGAGATCAGCATGCTGACCCAGACGCACGTGCGGCACCTCGTGGACATCGGTCCAGACATCGGTCGAGACCGGATTGCCCGACAGAGCCGCCCAGGTGGCTGAGCCAACGAACCTCAACGCAGCCGTGGTGGGAACGACCGTCACGTCATACCCGCCCTCGGTGAACAGACGCAGCAACGAGCAGGCCTTGTAAGCGGCGATGCCACCACTGACCCCTAGAACCACCCGTTGGCGTGTCGCCCGCGTCACCACG
>Ga0207930_1000466_pt1 | contig 12525 bp, 10 predicted proteins | sample NGESurshal092012_7_FD_184477 | JGI IMG/M metagenome (GOLD analysis project Ga0207930, IMG submission 184477) | Arctic peat soil microbial communities from Barrow, Alaska - NGEE Surface sample 210-3 shallow-092012 (SPAdes) | ecosystem: Environmental > Terrestrial > Soil > Wetlands > Peat ... | reverse complement strand
ATTCCTCGCCGTTCTTCTCGACGCCGAGAATGCCGATATGGCCGACGTGATGATGGCCGCAGGCGTTGATGCAGCCGGAAATATTGACGTGCAGCTTTCCGATCAGGTTGGCGGTGTCGTGGTTGGCGAAGCGCCGCGTCAGCTCCTGCGCGATCGGGATCGAGCGCGCATTGGCGAGCGAGCAATAATCCAGCCCCGGGCAGGCGATGATGTCGGAGACCAGATTGACGTTCGGGGTCGCGACGCCGATCTTGTCAAGCGCCCGCCACAGCGTCGGCAGGTCGCGTCTTGCGACATGGGGCAGCGCCAGGTTCTGTTCATGGCCGACACGAATTTCGCCGAAGGAATATTTGTCGGCGAGATCGGCGATCGCGTCCATCTGCTCGGCGGTGGCATCGCCCGGCGGTCCGCCCACCGGCTTCAGCGACAGCGTGACGATCGCATAGCCCGGCACCTTGTGAGGCGCGACCGAATTCTTTCGCCATGCCTCGAAATGCGGATCGTGCGCCGCCTGCTTCAGTTCGTCCGGCATATGCGGCAGTTTTTCGTAAACCGGATAGCTAAAGCGCGAACGGATGTCCTCGACCACCGCGTCATCCAGCGTCAGCGCGCTGTCGCGCATCTGCAGCCACTCGTCCTCGACTTCCTTCGCGAATTTCTCGATGCCGAGCTCGTGCACCAGGATCTTGATGCGGGCTTTGTAGATGTTGTCGCGGCGGCCGTACTGATTATAGACGCGCAGAATGGCCTCGACGTAACTCAGCAGATCGCGGCCCGGCACGAACGACTTGATGGTCTTGGCGATAAACGGCGTACGGCCGAGCCCGCCTCCGACCAGCACCTCGAATCCGGTCTCGCCTTCGGCATTCTTGTGCAGGCGCAGGCCGATATCGTGAACCTTGATCGCCGCGCGATCGTGCTCCGAGGCGGTAATCGCGAATTTGAACTTGCGCGGCAGGAACGAGAATTCGGGATGCAGCGTGGTGTATTGCCGCAACAGCTCGGACCAGATACGGGGATCCTCGACCTCGCCGGGCGCCACACCTGCCCATTGATCCGAGGTGACGTTGCGGGTGTTGTTGCCTGAGGTCTGCATGGCATGGATGCCGACCTCGGCGAGATCGGCTAGCGCGTCCGGCAATTCGGCAAGCTTGATCCAGTTGTACTGGATGTTCTGCCGGGTGGTGAAATGTCCGTAGCCGCGATCATAGCGGCGCGCCACATGCGCCAGCCGCCGCAATTGCTTCGACGACAGCGTCCCGTAAGGAATCGCCACCCGAAACATATAGGCGTGCAGTTGCAGATAGACGCCGTTCTGCAGCCGCAGCATCTTGAATTCGTCCTCGGTGAGTTCGCCGGACAGCCGGCGTTTCACCTGATCGCGAAATTCCGAAACACGTTCGTTGATGAGCGTGCGGTCGAGTTCGTCATATGCATACATGAGCCGATAGCCTTATGCCGGGACCGGAAGATCGATGGTGACGCCTTCCGACCGGATATGTTCACGCAAATTGCCGGGTTTGATCGCCCCGCTATCCCTGACTTCGACCGGCGCGATATAGGCGCCGACCGCGCCGACATCGTCGGCCACCGATTCAGCCAGCAACGCCCGCGCCTCATCCGAGATGCGGACGATGGCCGCGTCCGACAAGTCCGCCGACCAGCCCTGCTGAGCGGTACGGTAGATCACCACACCATCCCAGGTGCGGTTGGCCGTCACCATTGACGGGCCGGTGATCCTGATTTTTTTCTGTTCGAGCGGGGAGGTCATTCGGCAGCTTCCAGAATTCCAGTGATGACTTGATGGAGGTTCGAACGGCGCCATGGCGCGGAATGCGCGACGACGTCACCGATCACGAGGATCGCGGGACCGCCATTGACCTGGCCGATCAGCGCCGGCAATTCATCGAGGGTTCCTACAACCGCCTGGGCATCGGGCCGCGTCACGCGCGCGAACACCCCGACCGGCGTTTGCGGCGAGCGCCCGGCGGCCAGCAGGCCGGCGCGCACCGACGGCGCCGCAGTCATTCCCATATAGACGACTACCGTCATCTTCTCGTCCGTCAGCGTCGACCAGTCGACGGTCTCGGTGTCCCTGGCCTTGTGCGCGGTAAGGAAGGTGATGCGCACGGCCTCATGCCGGAACGTCAGCGGCACCTCGAATTGCGCTGCAGCGCCAAGCCCGGCGCTAATGCCCGGCACGATCGAATAGCCAATGCCGGCCTCGCGCAGCGCTTCGACTTCCTCGCCGCCGCGGCCGAACACGAAGGGATCGCCGCCCTTGAGGCGCACCGCGCGCTGTCCGGACTTCGCCGCCTCGATCAACAGCCGGTTGATCGCATGCTGGCCAATACCGGGCTTTCCGACCCGGCGGCCGACTGGCACCCGCGACGCATCGCGGCGCGCGCGATCGAGGATTTCGGGCGAGACCAGTTCATCGTAAAACACCACATCGGCGTCCTGCAGGGCGCGCAGCGCCTTGATGGTCAGCAAATCCGGATCGCCCGGACCGGCGCCGACCAGCGTTACCCAGCCCCCGACCTGGCCCGACGCCTGCGCGCCGGCATAAGCGGATGGATCGGAAATACTCTTCAGGGCTGCATCAGCTTCATCGCCGCGCCCGGCGAGCACCAGCGCGCCGATCGGACCATCGATCACGCGCTCCCAGAAGCGACGGCGCAGCGGCATTTCCGCAATGCGGCTGTGGAGCTGTTTGCGCCGGCGGCCGATGAAAGTGGCGAGATCGCCGATCCGGGCCGGCAGCATCGCCTCAATGCGCTCGCGCACCCGGCGCGCCACCACCGGCGATGCGCCGCCGGTGCCGACCGCCACCACCACGTCACCGCGGTCGACGATCGCAGGAAAGATGAAGGTCGAATGCGTCAGGTCGTCCATCACATTGACCGGCAAGCCGACCGCCTTTGCCCGCAACGACATCGCAATTCCAATGTCGCCGGCGCCCGCGCAAAAAATCGCAATCACACCGCCGAGATCGGCCACCAACGGATCGCCTTCGGCAAACTCGATCCGCGCCGCGTCGGCAGGCTCTAATCCAGCGACATCATGACGGCCATCGGTCGTGAACCAGCGAATGCACGCGCCGGCCGCGGCCAGCAGCCGCAACTTCGCCCGCGCTAGATCGCCGGCCCCGACGAGGAGCACAGGTCCGGTTTGCAGATCGAGAAACACCGGCAGAAATCGCATACGATGCTCGCTTCCCCTACTTACGGGGTTGACTGGAATTATTTTCTATATATGTCTCATTCGACGTCCGCAAAGAGAAAATTGTTTCTTCTCTATTGCGCTGCAACTATAGAATTTTCACCTGCAAAGGCCAAGGGCCAGAGATGCTTCTTCCCGACAACAACCAAACAATAGACCAGTTGCGTCGTGCGGCTCCAACCGACGAATCTACGGCCCAGCAAATACCGGCCAATCATCCTTCCCAAATGCCCCCGACAGGTCCCACCATGGATCATCTGGACGCCCTCGAGGCCCAGAGCATCTACATTTTCAGGGAAGCCTTCGCACGGCTGAAGAAGCTGGCGCTGTTGTGGTCGCTCGGCAAGGATTCCAATGTGATGATCTGGCTGGCGCGCAAGGCCTTCTTCGGCCGCGTGCCATTCCCCGCCATGCATGTCGATACCGGCAAGAAGTTTCCGGAGATGTACGCGTTTCGCGATCGTTACGGCAAGGAATGGGAGCTCGATCTGAAAATTGAACCCTGCCCGCCGCTGGAGACCGTCGATCCGACCCTGCCGCCAGCCGCCCGGTCCGCGGCCCGCAAGACCGAAGGCTTGAAACTGGCGCTCGCCAAATACGGTTTTGACGGGCTGATCGCCGGCATTCGCCGCGACGAAGAAGCCACCCGCGCCAAGGAGCGGGTGTTCTCGCCGCGCGGCACCGAGGGCGGATGGGACGTGCGCGACCAGCCGCCGGAATTTTGGGACCAGTTCAACGCCTCGCCGCCGCCGGGCGCGCATCTGCGCATTCACCCGATCCTGCATTGGACCGAGGCCGACATCTGGGCCTACACCAAGCGCGAAAACATCCCGATCATCCCGCTCTATCTCACGCGGAACGGCAAGCGCTACCGCTCGCTGGGCGACGCCGATATCACCAACCCGGTGGCATCGACCGCATCGAATATCGAGGAGATCCTGCTCGAGCTTGACGGCACCAAGGTGCCGGAGCGTTCCGGGCGCGCGCTGGATCATGAAACCGAAGACGCCTTCGAGCGGCTGCGCGTCGCCGGTTATCTCTAACGGACCTTGAGTTGAGTGCTTCGATGAACATGATTGTCCCCACCGCGATATCGGCGACGCCCAACGGCACCACGCGTCCGCAGGTTCGCATCGTCATCGTCGGCCATGTCGATCACGGCAAGTCCACCCTGGTCGGGCGTCTGTTGCACGAGACCGGCAGCCTGCCCGAAGGCAAGCTGGAAATGCTCAAGGCCGTCAGCGCGCGGCGCGGCATGCCGTTCGAATGGTCGTTCCTGCTCGATGCGTTGCAGACCGAGCGCGACCAGGGCATCACCATCGACACCACGCAGATTCGCTTCCGTACCCGGTCCCGCGACGTGGTGCTGATCGATGCGCCCGGTCACGCCGAATTCCTGCGCAACATGATCACCGGCGCCTCGCAGGCGGATGGCGCGGTGCTGATCATCGATGCGCTGGAGGGCGTGCGCGACCAGACCCGGCGCCACGGCTATCTCCTGCACCTTCTTGGCGTCAAACAAGTCGCCGTGGTCGTCAACAAGATGGACCGGGTCGATTTCAGCGCGGCGCGATTCAACGAAATCAGCGACGAGATTTCAGCGCATCTGACCGGCCTCGGCGTCACCCCGGCGGCGGTGATCCCGATATCGGCGCGCGACGGCGACGGGGTTGCCGTGCGGACGCCGAAGATCCAGTGGTATAGCGGCCCGACGGTGGTCGAGGCGCTCGATGCGCTTGAACCCGCCCGGCCGCTCGAACAGCTTGCGCTGCGGCTGCCGGTGCAGGCGATCTACAAATTCGACGAGCGCCGCATTGTCGCAGGCCGGATCGAATCCGGCAGCCTTGCCGCCGGCGACGAGATCGTCATCATGCCCGCGGGCAAGATCGCCAGGATCCGGACCGTCGAAGGTTGGCCCACCACTCCGCTGAAGGAGCCCCAAACCGCGGGGCGTTCGGTCGGTATTACGCTCGACCGCGAGCTGTTCATCGAACGCGGCGATGTGATCGCCCATGCCGGAAGCAGTCCGCGCGATACGCGCCGGATTCGCGCGCGCATTTTCTGGCTGCACGACAAACCGCTGACGACGGACGCTTCTATTCTGGTTCGCCTCGGCACCAAGGAAACCCGCGCCACCGTGGTCGCGATCGAGAAAGCCGTCGATCCCGGCGAACTTTCGAGCGTCGAGACGAAGTCGATCGCGCGCAACCATGTCGGCGAGATCGATATTTCGCTGGTCCAGCCGCTGGCGGCCGATTCCTACATCGACAATCCGCGCACCGGGCGTCTGGTGATCGAGGTCAACGGCCGCATTGCCGGCGGCGGACTGGTGCTCTCGGTCGATGCCGGACAACGCGCGCTTCCGGTCGACATCGTGCCGGTGGAATCGGCGTTGCGCCCCGACGAACGTTCGGCGCGCTATCGCCACCGCGGCGCGGTGATCTGGCTGACGGGCCTGCCGGGCTCCGGAAAATCGACGCTGGCGCGCGCGCTGGAACGCCGGCTGTTCAGCAATGGCGGTTCACCGGTGCTGCTGGACGGCGATACGCTGCGCGCCGGCCTCAACAGCGATCTGGGATTCTCAGCACCGGACCGTAGCGAGAACATCCGCCGACTGGCTGAAGTCGCGGTTCATCTGGCGCGCAACGGCCACATCGCCATCGTCGCCGCGGTCTCGCCCTCGCGCGAAGATCGCGCCGCGGCGCGCCGCATCGCCGACACCGCGTTCCGGGAAATCTATGTCGCGACACCTGCCGAGGTGTGCGAGAGCCGCGATCCCAAGGGCCATTACGCCAAGGCGCGGGCCGGGGCGCTGCACGCCTTCACCGGTATCGGCAACGACTACCAGCCGCCGACCGAATGTGAATTGACGATCGACACCTCGACGCGCCCGGTTACCGAGGCGACCGACGAGATCGAGCGAATGCTGGCGGGAAGCGGCATTCTGTTCGACGAACTCGTCGACCTCGGCGCCAATATCTAGAACCGGTATCCGCGTCGCTGGCAAACGCTTTAGCTGGGTCTGCGCCAGCCGGTAGCCACCGTTTGCGCCATCCGGACCTGCGAAAGGTCTTCTCACGGCCCCGGCTTTGGCGCTAAAAGGGACATCGAACGCCGCCCCTCGCGGCGCTCTTTGTTTTTGGCCTGAAAACATCGTGTAACCGCCGCTTCTCGCGAGAGTTTATCATGAATCGTATCGACGCCCACGGACTGAAGATCGCTCCCATCCTGTTCGACTTCATCGCCAAGGAAGCGACCCCCAAGAGCGGAATTTCGCCCGACGCATTCTGGGCCGGGCTTGCCGCCATCATCCGCGATCTCGCGCCCAAAAATCGCGACCTGCTCGCCGTGCGCGACGCCTTGCAGGCGAAAATCGACGGCTGGCACCGCGCCCACAAGGGCAAGCCGTTCGATATGAATGCGTATACGGCGTTCTTGAGGGAGATCGGCTATTTGCTGCCGGAACCGGCCACCCACAAGGTCGAGACCGCCGATGTCGATGACGAAATCGGAAAGATCTGCGGACCGCAGCTGGTGGTGCCGCTCACCAATGCGCGCTACGCCCTGAATGCCGCCAACGCGCGCTGGGGCAGCCTTTACGATGCATTCTATGGCACCGACGCGATACCGCACGAAGCCGGCGAAGGCGGCAAGGGCTACAACAAGACCCGCGGCGACAAGGTGATCGCGAAAGCAAAGGCCTTTCTCGATGCCGCCGTGCCGCTGGCGACCGGAAGCCACACCGATGTGACCTCCTACAGCGTCATATCAGGCAAACTCGCCGCCAAGCTCAAGAGCGGAAATGCCACCGCGCTGAAATCGAACGAGCAGTTCGCCGGCTACCTTGGCGATCCTGCCGCCCCGACCGCGATCCTGCTGGTCAACAACGGCATGCACATCGAGATCAGAATCGATCGTAATCACGCCATCGGCAAGGACGATCCGGCCGGCGTCGCCGACATGATTCTGGAATCGGCCGTCAGCACCATCCTCGACATGGAAGACAGCGTCGCGGCGGTTGACGCAGAAGACAAGGTGTTGATCTACCGCAACACGCTCGGCTTGATGAACGGCACGCTGTCGGCCGATTTCGAGAAGGGCGGCAAGACGCTCACGCGCTCGCTCAATTCCGACCGCATCTACCAGACGCCGGACGGCAAGGAACTCAAGCTGCATGGCCGCAGCCTGTTGCTGATGCGCAATGTCGGCCACCACATGTTCACCGACGCCGTGCTCGACTCCGGCGGCGGCGAAATCCCGGAAGGCATTCTGGATGCCGCCGTCGCCGGCCTGCTTGCGATCCACGATCTCAAGGGCACTTCGAAAACCCGCAACAGCCGAACCGGTTCGGTCTATATCGTCAAGCCGAAGATGCACGGCCCCGACGAGGTGGCGTTGACCTGCGAGCTGTTCGGCCGGGTCGAAAAGATGCTGTCGCTGCCCGAAAACACCATGAAGGTCGGCATCATGGACGAGGAGCGCCGCACCACGGTCAACCTCAAGGCCTGCATCCAGAATGCCTCCAAGCGCATCGTGTTCATCAACACCGGCTTCCTCGATCGTACCGGCGACGAGATCCATACCTCGATGGAGGCCGGCCCGATGATCCGCAAGAACGACATGAAGGCGCAGCCCTGGATCAAGGCCTATGAAGACTGGAACGTCGATGTCGGCCTGATCGACGGCCTGCCCGGCCATGCCCAGATCGGCAAGGGCATGTGGGCCGCCCCCGACAAGATGGCGGACATGCTGGCGCAGAAGATCGCCCACCCGCAAGCCGGCGCCACCACCGCATGGGTGCCCTCGCCGACCGCGGCCACGCTGCACGCGCTGCATTATCATCAGGTCAATGTGCAGGCGCGCCAGCGCGAACTGGCCAAGGCCGGCCCGCGCGCCAAACTGTCTGACATCCTCACCATCCCGGTATCGCAGTCGAACTGGGCGCCCGACGATGTGAAGCAGGAAATCGACAATAATTGCCAGGGCATCCTCGGCTATGTGGTGCGCTGGATCGATCAAGGGGTCGGCTGCTCCAAGGTGCCCGACATTCACGATGTCGGCCTGATGGAAGACCGCGCCACCTTGCGGATCTCGAGCCAGCATCTGGCGAACTGGCTGCATCAGGGCGTCATCACCAAAGAGCAGGTGATGGAGGCGTTAAAGCGCATGGCGGTCGTGGTCGACGGCCAGAATAAAGGCGACCCGCTGTACCGGCCGATGGCGCCCGGTTTCGATGGCGTCGCTTTCAAGGCGGCCTGCGATCTCATCTTTAGGGGACGCGAGCAGCCCAACGGCTACACCGAATTCATCCTGACCGCGCGACGCCGGGAAGCCAAGGCGGCGGGCTGACGGCTCGCGCAGGAATGTCGATGACGGGTTCAGGACGCTGACATGGATCGCGCGATTGAAAGCCCCGGCAGGTTGCCGGGGCTTTTTGTTGTGACATCGTCACCAGCTCTAGAAAACCGCGATAAGTTTCAGCAGCGAAATGACGCCCAGCACAATCACGACGACGCGCGCGATTTGCTTGGCGCGGCCATCGATCGGCAGCATGTTGATCAGATAGAGAATAAGGATAACGACGAGAAATGTGATCAGCGCGCTGATAAGCATTTTTAAATTCCCCTTGGGCATCGCCGACGGAGATGGTCCGTTAGCCGTCCTGCAAACCCCAACGCCTGCGCGCGCAGCCGGTTCCAGCGACGGAACCCACAATCGGCGGCCATCGGAATCCAAAGAGATAAGGCCTCCGTTCCTGTTCAATCGGAACGGAGGTCCTCGATGTCAGCTGGATTATTCGGAGGCCACGACCGGCACACGCGCGCGCAACGATTCCGAAGCCGGCGAGAAATTCAGTGACGCACCTCGTCTGTCGGCGGCGTGGCCGGCGACCATCAGCCCGTCGGCGCCGGCGACGAGATCGCCCTTGCGAAGCGTGGCATCGTTCTCGATCTTGACCGGCGCGAGACCGATCTGGTCCTTGCCGTTGCAGCTGCATCCTGCGACCAGCTCGTTACGGTAGCGAAAGGCATTCGGCAGCTCCGAGTAAGGCTTTCCGCTCTCGGTCGCCGCATGATCGATATTGCTGCCGTAAACTACTTTTGTTTCGCTGGCTGGGCAGAAACTGTTGCACGACGCGGCCCGGCTCTGGCCGTTGGAGCCGCTGATCGGGAAATAGCGTCCGTCGCATGTGCGCACGCAATAGGCCTGCGAACCGCCGGAATAGCCCGACCGTGAACGAACCCCGCTTTGCGAAGCTCGGGTATCGCCCTCGCTTGCGAATGACAGCGGGACGGAAGGAGCCTGCGGTCGCGCGCCGAAGGCGCCGAACAGCGCCGACAGAAAATCCTCGGCGTGTGCCGCCGGAGCCAGGGTCGAAGCGCACACTACCGCCGCCGCGCCCGCTATGATCAACCTGACCGATCTGCAACGCATGTTCACCTCCCGCGACGGGGGTTGTTAGCCTCAGTACGATGACGACATCGAAAGGTTCATGGCTTGACGGCCCGCGGCCGGCGGCGTCGCAACGGCATGCGGCGGCGCGCTGGCCGGGCGAACATTGGACGCTGCTAGTGCTTCGAGATGCGCTGCATTCTTCGCCAGCACCACGACCTTGGTGCCGACCTCGACGCGGCTGAACAGGTCGGCGACGTCTTCATTGGTCAGGCGAATGCAGCCACTGGAGACAAATTTGCCGATCGTCGAGGGATCGTTGGTGCCATGAATGCGATATTCGCTGGAGCCGAGATACATCGCGCGGGCGCCGAGCGGATTGCCGGGGCCGCCCGCCATAAAGCGCGGCAGATAAGGCTGGCGCGCGATCATCTGCGCCGGCGGATGCCAATCCGGCCATTCCGCCTTGCGGGTGATGGTTTGCGTGCCGGCCCAGGTGAAGCCCTCGCGGCCGACGCCGACGCCGTAGCGAATGGCGCGGTTCTGGCCGAGCACGTAATAGAGCGCGGTGTTGCCGGTATCGATGATCACGGTGCCTGGCGCTTCGCGGGTATTCAGGGCAATGACGGTTCGCCGCAGCCGCTCGGACAGCGCGCTGGCACTCCCGTCGCCTTGATTGGTCAGCGGGCGTTCGGTCGGCGCGACCGTCATACCGTCGGACGAAAACGGACCTTGCTGCGAAGACGCGTAGCCGAGAACCTGCGCGCTTGCCGTGCCGGAGAACAGGGCGGGCGTCAGCAGCAGGGCTCCTGCCAGCATCAGCGAGCCGGTCGAGCGCAAGGACTGCCTGCGATTGGCTGCGGATTTCTGTGCCATGGCCTGCCCCCGTTCGGTGATGCGCATCGTGGCGATGCCCTGCACAACAAACGCGGTTGCGGCCCCGCGGTTCCGCTCGATTCAAGTACTGAGCGATGCTGTCAAGCGCTCCACCCTTCACGTTCCTGCGATGGAACTTTTAGCTGCATAGCGGGTTTAGTGATCGAGTCCGGGTCGCGGCGCGCGCTCGGGATCAAAGCTACATTAATCGTTGCGCGAAGGGAGAGCTGGTTGCGTGTCTTTCCCAATGAGCGTGCGCTTCCCGGCGCATCGGTCGGAACACCACTTCCAGACAGCAAGAACGATCTGCCGCCGGTCATTCGCCGCGCCGAGATGGTGGCTTTCGTGCTGGTCGCGTTGCTGGTCATCTGCCTGGTCGCCGTTCTCTATGTCGCGAAAGCCTTCTTCCTTCCGGTGGTGACGGCATTCGTGGTCGGCACCATGCTGTCACCGGCCGCGGGTTTTCTGGAGCGGCATCGGATTCCCCGTTCGGTGTCGGCGGTTCTGATCGTGACCGTCGTGGGCGCCGGAGCCATCTTCATGATCGGCCTGATCTCTTCTCCGTTGATGGAATGGAGCACCCGGCTGCCGGAATTGGGCTCCCTGCTGCGGGAAAAACTGCATGTGTTCGATCGGCCGCTGGGGCTCTGGCGGCAACTGCAGAGCATGCTGGGCGGATCCGACTCACTTTCAGCGGTGCCCTTCGAGGTACCCAAGCTCGATTGGGTCCAGCCCACCTTCCAGTTCCTGTCGCCGACCTTCACCGAATTCCTGTTGTTTCTTGCGACCCTGATCCTGTTCATTGCGAGCTGGAAGGACCTGCGACGCGCGTTGATCATGACGTTCGCCGATCACGCCGCGCGGCTGCGGACTTTAAGGATTCTGAACGAGATCGAAGGACAGCTTGGCGGCTACCTCCTCACGGTGACGATGATCAATCTCGGGGTCGGCGCCGCGACCGGCATCATCTGCGCGGTCACCGGAATGCCCAATCCGGCCGGACTCGGAGCGCTGGCCGCGACCTTGAATTTCTTTCCGATCATCGGCCCGGTCGCGATGTTCGTGATCCTGGCGGGGGTCGGCGTGATCGCCTTCTCCACGATCGGCGCCGGACTGATCGCGCCACTGGCGTTTGTCGGGCTTACTTTTCTTGAAGGTCATTTTGTAACGCCGGCCATTATCGGCCGGCGGCTCGAGCTTAATGCATTGGCGGTGTTCATGGCGCTGGCGTTCTGGACCTGGCTGTGGGGACCGATGGGCGGCTTCCTGTCGTCGCCGCTTTTGATCGTGGCCCTCATTATCAAGGATCATCTTTTGCCGACCGCTTCGCCACAACTGCCGCCGGGCTGACCGGAACTTCCGGTGCAGCGAAACGTTTGTTCCATACGTCACTTCAATCATTTGAATACTTGGGAGCTTTTGATGTCGGCTACCGACGGCGAATTCGGAATCAAGAATCTGACGGACAAAGCGACCTATGAACGCCTTGAAAAGGATGTGGCAGCCGTGAAAAACGATATCTCAGCCTTGACCGAGCAGATCACCGACGCGCTGAATTCCTTCGCCGGCACTGCCGGCAAACAGGCGCGCCGCGGTTACAAGCAGGCGCGTGCCAATGTCGATTCAGCCGTCGACGATCTCTCCGAGCGCGGCAGCGCTGCGATGGATGCCGCGCAGGACGCCGCCACTTCGATCGAAGAAACGCTGGAGGACCTTGTCCACGAGCGGCCGCTGGCGACCATCGGGCTCGCGCTCGGTCTGGGTTTCCTGATCGGCGCCGCGTGGCGCCGGTAACGACAGACGGATATTGCGAAGACCGGCTCGGCGAGAACCGGCTCGAACGGCGGCGCAGATGCGCCGTCATTTCGTTCGGCAGCGATGTTTTTTGAATCGAGGCGTCCATGTTTGCGCGAATGATCGATGATTTCAAGGATTCCACCGGCAGGGCCTTGCGGCTGACCTCGCTCGCGGCGGCGATGGCTTTGGCGCTGGGGGTAACGATATCGTTTCTGTGCGCGGCGGCTTTTGTTTACG
>Ga0207930_1000465_pt1 | contig 12535 bp, 12 predicted proteins | sample NGESurshal092012_7_FD_184477 | JGI IMG/M metagenome (GOLD analysis project Ga0207930, IMG submission 184477) | Arctic peat soil microbial communities from Barrow, Alaska - NGEE Surface sample 210-3 shallow-092012 (SPAdes) | ecosystem: Environmental > Terrestrial > Soil > Wetlands > Peat ... | reverse complement strand
GCCAGTCGAAGGCGTCCAGACGAACAGCAGCAACAGTGCGAGAAGTGAGGAGTTCACGCGAGAAATTTACGCCGAAGTATCGGCTCTTTACTGGCGTAAACAGGGTCAGCATGACGTTGCCCATCACGATCTGGCATGAAAAGTGGACCTATGCAGGTCCTTTTTCCCCAATAACTTGCGGTCCTTCTTAAGGGTGGCCATGTCGCAACCTGTCTGGACCGGACACAATGCTCCGAGCAGCATTCGCTTGTCATATTGGCCCGAAACCGGCTTGGGAGAGATCACATCGGGCGTGCGCCCTGATTGACAATGCTCTTGACAGCTAGATGCCCAGGTCGGTCAGCTTCACTTAAGCCAGTTCCGGAGAAGACGATTTATTCGCCAACTGAAGAGGAAGCAGCATTCGCATTCGTCATCCTCTTGACATTTGTCTGGCCGAGCGAACCACCAGGATTCTCTCTAACCTGCTAGGGCCGAGCTTGCTTTGTCCCAAGATCAATGAGCAGGATCTCTGAATTTTCCTGCAGGCGGTCGAATACGATCCTGCTGCCATCCGGAGATATGTCAAAGGCCCGCATTACGGCGGGATTTTTCAATCTGGTCAAGCGTCGCGACTGCATGGTGCCAAGGTCAAGCAGCCAGAAATCCTGCTCCGCCAAGGTACTGCCTTGCATGTAAATCAGGCCTGAGCCGTCAGGCATGAAGCGCGCACGGTCACCTTCGCGCTGCACCTTGATTTCCGGCAATTTCGCGGGCGTACCATCCGGATGCACCGCGAGCAGCGGTGTGAACGTGAACACTTGAGTGCCGCAATACACGATCAGGTCTCCGCGGGGAGACCACACCGGATCAAGGAATCGTCCTGTCGCTACCCGTACCGGCGAGCCTCCGTTGACCGGTAGCTTGAACAGACCCGCTCCCCGATGGTCGCTGCCAGCCGTGACAATCCATTGGCCGTCGGGAGACCAGGACGCTGAGCCCCGAATATCGACATCTTGCGACAGAGGATAGAGTTGCGTTCCGTCCGCTGCCATTACGTGCATTTGTTGCTTGCCATTCCGTCGCAGCGCAAATGCAATCCGCTTCCCATCTGCCGAGACGGCCGCAGGCGAGTGAAACGCCCCTTCCGCACCTTTCCAGATTTCCAGCGCTTGCCCATCGCGAAAGCCCCAGAGTCCATCAGCCCCATCCCGCGAAGATAAGTAGAACAGCGATCCACCTCCGAATCGCGGCGCCTGGGCGCGCACGGTGGGTAATGGGAAGGCCTCGACCTGTCGCTCTTCGGCGACGCTGCCGGTAATGGGAACGCTCCACAAATTGACCGTAGGGTTCACAACATTCGCGACAAGGCGCTGGCCATCTGCCGTGGCTGCCAAAGCCGCGTATTGCTCGAGACCTGAGCTGACGCGGCGTGACGTTCGGGTCTCCGCATCGAAGGCCCAAAGCCATGGTCCGGCTCCGTCTTCGTTGTGGGCGACGAACAGAACGGTTCGCTCATTGATCGGAGTGGGGTAGGCGATATCCGTGTTCAGATGGGTGAGTTGTTCCGCCTCTCCCCCTCCCGGCGGAATGCGCCACATATCCATCTCACGTGTGGCCGGCCTGCCGCGCGCAAGGTAGATCCAGCGTCCATCCTTCGACCAAACGGGATAGTGGTTGTGTAGCCCGGGCTCGTTCTGAACGATCTGGTGTTGATTGGCGCCGTTGTAATCCGCTACGAATGTTGGGTCGCCAGGTCTCGACGTGTGATAGACCAACCGGGTGCCGTCGGGCGACCAGGCCACCTCGGCGGCGGTTTCATCCAGGAAATTGTGCGGTGCACCACCCATCAGCGGCCACAGCATCAGCCTCCGCTCTGGCGTTCCGGCGCTCCATACTTCGGAACCGTTGCCCGAGAATCCAACGGCGCGCAGGGGCGCACGAGCATCTCCGAGACGACCTTGGGTGAGGTTTGCCAGGCTGCCACCGTTGGCTTGAATCAGCCAGATGTCGAAGGTGCCGCTCCGGTCTGAGATGAAGGCAACGAATTTCCCGTCCGGTGAGATTGTGGGGTCCGTGCCGGCTCCCTGGAGATTGGTCAGGGGTGTGAACTGCGCATCGGCAAGCGGATTCTGGACCACCGACCGGGAGCGATTCAAGCCCGTCCAAGTAGCGAAGCCCGCGCCCAGCAGCACAAGGGCCGCCATCAGCGCCGCTGCAACCAGCCAGGTTTTACGACGTCCGGCAGCGGTGACTACGGGTACTGCCGAAGAAGATATGGTCGACGACGACTCCAGCGCGAACTCTACGTCGCGAGCGGATTGGAAGCGCGCCGGCGGATCTTTCTCCAGGCAGTGCCGAACGATGCGCTCCAACATCGGTGGCACATCACGGCCAATCGTCATAAGGTCCGGAGGATCCTCTTTCAGGATGGCGCTGATCGTGTCCGCACTGGTTTTGCCATGAAAGGCCCTCTTTCCGCTTAGCATCTCGTAGAACACGACGCCGAAACCGAATACGTCGCTGCGGGCGTCGCCGGGTTGTCCCCGCAACTGCTCGGGCGACATGTAGCCCATGGTTCCCAGAAGTACCCCTTCGGCAGTTATAGTCTCGATCGTGAGCGTGGTGGAAAGGGCGCCGCCGCCTTCGGACTCAGGCATCGCAAGTTTCGCCAGGCCGAAGTCCAGGATTTTGACCTGGCCGGTGCGGGTGACGAAAATGTTTTCGGGCTTGAGATCGCGATGGAAGATGCCGCGCTCGTGGGCCGCAGCCAACCCGCGGATAATCTGCAAGGCGTAGTCGATGGCTTTCTTCACCGGCAATTCGCCGCCCTGCAGCTTGTCACGCAGCGTCTCGCCCTCCAGCAGTTCCGAGACGATGTAAGGAGATTCGTCTTGCCGGGCGATATCGAACACGGTCAGGATGTTGGGATGGTTCAGCGCGGCGGTCGCGCGCGCTTCTTGTTCAAAACGCCGGAGACGCTCAGAATCAGTGGAGTAAACCGCAGGCAAGACTTTGATCGCAACTTCGCGGCCGAGCCGCAGGTCGCGCGCGCGATAAACCTCGCCCATGCCGCCAGCGCCAAGCGGACCTAGTATCTCGTATGGTCCTAGTTTCGTGCCCGCAGCAAGCGCCATGGCTGGCGATTATCTCATTTATTCGGGCTGATGTTGGCCAGAAACCAGCTTGTGGGAGATTCCTCCCCATAAGTCGGCCAGCATCCGGCAACCGCATTGGCACCGCCACTTGGACGTAAAACGCCCTTTGCGCGGATGTGGCGAACCGAAAGCGCGGGTCCATCTCACTTCGACGCGTAGCCGACAACACGTCCAAGTGGTTTGCGTGACCGGCGTTTCACGGGAGCCACCAGGTCGGGCCGGCAGACTTCCCACAACGTGACTTCTGCACAATCTTCGGGAAGGCGGACTCGCCGATCGGCTGTTGCTCAGGATTGCTTGCGAGATGGATTTCCCAACATCTATTGCTACGGAACGCGCTTGGATTCAAATGAGAAGAGTTCCCAGTACTCCCCGCCTTTCTCGAAAGTTACGGGATCAACCGCCTCACTCGTAAACCTGGAAATGGCACGTGCCCAGAAATGGCAGGCGGAAACATTCGACTGCATCACCCGAATTTCCCACAGCCCGGGGAGCCTCTTCCACAGCTCATGCGTTACTTGAGTTCCAAAACCCCGCCTGCGGTATCCGCGAATCACGAAGAACTCTGCCATGTCCCAGACAGTCTTACTCCCGGACACTTCCGACCCTCTCTTAACTAACGCGAAGCCTGCTAATTTTCCATCGATCCTGACGAGGAAGGGATGACGGTCAGGATCACTCCAATAAAAGGGAAGGAGCCGATAACCGAACCTGCCATTCGGCCCCAGATCGAAATCGCGCAATTCGCTGAAATCGTGTATGTACAACTCAAGCAGGTTACCGAGGACCGCTTCCTGCTCCGGTGCAGCGGGGATGACTTCAATTTGTTCGCACGGCTCGTCTGGCTGCTCTGTCATTATTCCGCCTTGGGCGAAGACTGATTCTACGTCCACGGCGTGGCGATTGCGGCTTCGGTCAACAGGCCATTGCGTCCACTATCCCCGAACCGGAATGTGACCCTCGGATTGAAAGTGAGTTGTTGATTTATCACTCGCAACCGCATAAGTTCCGGATCATCGCCGGACCCTGCCCAAAACGTTCGGGTTTCCTCAAGGAGGTTTTTTGATAGTTTCCGTATTGCCGACGATCCACTCGGGGCCGGTCTTGAGTTGCGCGGGGTCGCTGGTGGAAAAGGTGTCGGCAGCTATCGTGCATATTGCTGTGCGCAGATAATTCTATAATCCCCTAAACTCCTTCGCTAGCACCACACCAATCTTGAGCGTGGTCATTTCCAATTCGCTATAATCGCTCGATTGGGTGTCTGACATCGTGAACGGTTCCCGCGATTGGCGCACGCGTCCGGGACCTAGTTTGGAGCTGATGTGGCGGTAGTCATTTCGTATCGGCCCGACGCCATTGAGGCGGCCAGCCGCATCGCGGACGTCATCATGGCTCGATTTGGCGATGACTTCGTAACGACGTCGGGTCCACTGCACGACCACGACTTGCTTCTTGTCGTGATCGAATCCGGGTGGGCGGCGGCTCTCGACGAGCCATGGGCAGTAGCGGTTCGAACAAAGATCGCAAGTGCTCTAAGAACCTCTATACGCGTTATTCCTGTTCTTGTTTCAGGTGCCGCGATGCCTGACATGGATCAGCTTCCCGAGGACATCCGTCCGATCGTATTCTGCAAGTAACCGGGGCAAAATTGAGTTCGATAATCTGCAGAGCGAGCGCGTCTATAAGCCGATGTTCCAGGCGTATGCGCAATCCAAGCTGGCCGACCTCATCTTTTCGCTGGAGTTGCAACGGCGGTTGAAGGCCGTCGGGTCGCCGATTCTCAGCACCGCCGCACATCCGGGATATGCGGTAACAAATCTTCAGGCGGATCATCTTCCGTCGGGCTTGAAGATGCTGATAAGAGCGATGAAGCCTTTCCTGTCGCAGGACGCGGCACATGGGTCGCTGCCAACGCTGTATGCCGCAGTTGCTCCGGAAGCAGTAGCCGGCGGCTATTACGGCCCGGACGGTATCGCAGAGTTGAAGGATTATCCAACTTCTGTGCCGGTGCCGAAAAGCGCGCTGGATGAAACTGTTGCGAAGCGACTTTGGGAAGAGTCGGAGCGCCTGACGCGTGTAAATTCGCCATTTCCGCCGCGCAGCCTAGCGATGCACAGTTGGCCCAACGAGGGAATTATTGACGCGAAGAGTCTTGACAAACAGTTTCCTTGGAAAGTACACTGGTTTCCATGGAAACCACAACGATAAGTAAAGAACCTGCGCCCAAGCTAGAGAGCCACCTCGGCTACTGGCTCAGGCGCGTCTCCAACGCAGTCTCAGGATCGTTCTCCCGTGCTCTCAATGAGAAGCAGACTTCGGTTGCGGAGTGGGTGCTTCTGCGTGAGCTTCACGACCGCGAACAGACTTCGCCCGGTGAGTTAGCCGAGAGCCTCGGGTTGACCCGTGGCGCAGTTTCCAAAATCGTCGACAAGCTCGATGCAAAGGGCTGGGTCCAAACGGATGCAAAAGAGGGCGACAGCCGGTTCCGGCTGCTTTCCCTCACACGGGCGGGGCGACGCAGTCTCCCTGTCCTTGCTGAGATTGCTGATCAAAACGATGCACGCTACTTCGATTGTTTGAATGCAAGAGAAAAGTGCGTTCTTCGGGAACTGCTTATCAAACTTGCAGATCACAACCGCATTAACAACGTTCCAACCGAATAAGGAGAAATCTGATGAGCAAAGCAATCGATAACCTAATGGAAGCCATGAAAGTTGCCGGAGCGGACCGTCCCCGTGTGGGCGGATTCCCCTATCTCGCCGAGATTCTGCGGAGAGCTGGCGTGACTCTTAACATCTGGTCGCTGCCATCCTGCCAGAGCCTTTACTTGACGCAGGAAGGACCAGTCGTCGTGCAGGGCGCACCTTTGGCCAAGGGCGCCGTCGATGTACCGGCCTTCAATGAGGAGGCTCTCATCAAGGCGCTTCGCGTGGATCAGGCTGGTGAAAGTACATTCCCGGAGTTTCTGGATGCCACCTGGCGAGCCGGAGTTGTGCGCTATGACGTAGACCTGGAAGCACGCACGGTGGCCTACCAGGGTTGGAATGGCGAGGAATACATCGAATCCTATCCTGCAGTCAGCGTCGCCTAACGCAAGCTAACCGCTGCGTTCGTTACCTAACGGAAGAATTCGCGCTCAATGGAATGGTCGTTGATCGCGACCTCGGAAGAGAGACAATTTGATGGGAATCTTGCTGGCATTTGCCCCGTTCATCGCGTTTGCAGTCGTTGATAGACTCGTCGGTCCAACACAAGGCCTGATCGCAGGGGCTGCGACTTCAGTGGCTCTGCTGCTCCGTGACTGGATCGGTTTCCACAGAAAACCAAAAATTCTAGAGGTCGGAACCGCGATACTGTTTGGCGGACTAGCACTCTACGCCATTCTGGGTGGCCCCATCTGGTCTATCATGAGTGTGCGCCTCCGAGTAGATGCGGGACTTTTGCTGATCGTGCTCACCACCCTCATCGCCGGCAAGCCCTTCACGCTGCAATATGCACGAGAACAGGTCCCCCAAAGTCTTTGGGACACGCCTCAGTTTATCCGCAGCAACTATGTCATTACGGGCGTGTGGTCTGGAGCCTTCCTCATCCTCGTTCTAGCTGATCTGATCTTGATCTATAGGACCGATTTGCCCCCGAAGATTGGGATTCTCGCGACCGTCCTGGCACTTGTTGGGGCCTTCAAGTATACCCAGTGGTATCCGGGAAAAGATACTCGGTCGAATGCAGGATGATTGTTAAGAGTTCTCTGGAGGCTGCATGTTTCAAGTTATCTTTACGCTGATTGCGGTTGTGGGCGCATCTGTTCACCTTGCATTCTCACCCGAACGCCGGAGCAGTGGAGCGGCAATTGCCGGAACATACCTGCTGTATCTGCTCTTCTTCTATGTTGGCCTGATGGGAGTGCTCACCGCGTATGCACACGTCTTCCGTCCCGTTGAGACATCGGCGTCAATAGGATGGTCAACAAGCCCTTACGAATACGAAGTCGGGATGGCGGACCTCACGGTTGGCGTCTTAGGCGTTTTGTGTCTGAAGTTTCGGGCCGACTTCTGGTTGGCGACAGCAATTGCAAACGCAGTCTGGTTGCTGGGCGACGCGGTCGGGCACGTTCGGCAGATGACACTTAACAACAATCACGCCTCCAACAACTCAGGCATCTTCTTAGTCACCGAAATCATCATGCCGCTCGTAATTCTCTCTTTAGCTCTCTACCACCGTCGTCGGGAGGGCAAAGTCACCTGACAGGACAGTTCGCGCTAAATCGCCAATGCACTCATTGACCTTTGTCCATTGCAAACGAGAGTCACGTTATGGTCGTGGGGCAGGCCAAGCGGCCAGCGCCGATTGTCTGACAGTCTCCCAGACAAGTGATTTATCTGCACGGTCCACCCAACACCAGGCGGGGCGTTTAGCGAGATTAGTAACGACAAACGCCCCAGGGTCTAGGAATGCCATTGGGTGCATTTCGTGGCGGCAATCCACTTGAGCGATTAGTCGCCATTTCGGACAAGTGACCGCAACGCCTTTTCAGCTTGCCAACCCAAGTAGTGAATGATAAAGGACGCTATCGCCAACAGCCCAATCGACTGCGCTTGAAACTTTCAAGCGGTCTCACCTGCGACCGAGATCCCGAGTCGATCATTCACTGCATCCTGAAGTTTTTGTTTGCTCCCGATGTAGCGCTCAGTTGTTTGGACAGAAGCGTGGCCAAGCAGAAACTGAATCTGTTCCAGTTCGCCTCCTGAACCGTGGCAGAGGCGGGCGCAAGTGCGGCGAAGGTCGTGTGGCGCCAGATTGTTTATACCGGCTTGTCCGGCGCACCGCTTCACCGCGTACCAGACTACGTTTGCCGTCACACCTGAGGGTTGCACCATTCCTCCCTTCAGAACCTGCCTAAATACTTTACCGTCGGTCACTCCGGAATGCCGGAGCCAGGCATCGACAAGTTCCTTGGACCACGATGGCACTGGTACGGTTCGTAGCCGCGCTCCCTTGCCGACCAAATTCACGATGACCCAGCGACCCTCTCTCGACTGCAGCTGATCGAGGTTCAAACCCACAACTTCCGAGCGCCGCAACCCACATCCCAACAGCAATCCGACCATTGCTCCATCTCTCCAACCGCGTAGATTGGTCTTCGAAGCAGCATTCACTAGCTCTTGAGCCTGGTTGCGGGTAAGCCAGTTGCCCATTTTCCGCCCGAGCCGCTTCACTCCCTTTACTCGCCTGATTCCGATCGCCAGTTCCGGGCTCAGCCAACCGCTCTCGGCGGATTCATCTGCCAGCCTGCGGATCGCAGAAAGGTGCAGGTTGATCGTGGCTGCGGATAGGGAGAGGCGCTCAAGAAATGAGCGGTACCTCACCACGACGGAACGGTTGAACGTCAGTCGGGGCTCGCTACAGTACCAGGCGATAAACCTCTCGATGGCGTATTCATAGCTCCGCCGCGAGTGTTTGGAAGCGAGTGTATTGAGTACGGCCGTTTTGGATTGCTGCAGTTCAGGGATGGTGGCGGTCGCAGAGAGACCGACAGGATTGGACTCCGTTTGTGGAAACATAGGAAGCGGCTCCTTTTAGCCGCCTCCACAGTTTTGTACTCACGTGATATCGCCGCAGAGTAGCCAGCGGACGCCGAGTTCTCTTCTTCCGAGAAGGGCGATCCGGGATCATTGAAGCAAACGTCCTTTATCATGCGGTTATGCGCGGCCGAGCACCGTTGTCTTCCGGCGTGCATAGCCAGAAAGCCGGTTCTCAGCGTAGTTGCAGACCTCGTGAATTCGGAAACGTCGTCCCAGATGGGTACTCTCCGTGGAATGTACGGTTCAACCTTTCTTCTCTTCCCATAGGCTTTTGTGGCCAATAATCCCTTGGCAGCGTTCAAGATATTATGTTGACCCTCAGACATGGCTACCGCCTTTGGGTGCCCCAAAATCGGAATCTGAACAGTTGGCCAGATCTCTCCATCGGACTACGGAATTTGGGGTTTCAATGGGGCTGCGCCGCAGGACGACTTTTGCGTACAGCAGTTCTACAGAGAACCGTGGTCTCGCGGCCATTATGAGATCAAACGAAGCTGAGAGTCACATCTCGTCGAGTCGATTTCAGATTTTTTAAGTCTTCAGATGGCATGTTGTTGCCGAAGACATCTGGGTGTAAGATTCTAGCCTTTAGGACATCAAGGGAACATCCTGGTCAAAGTCATGTGGAAGTCATCGCGAAGGGAAGACGAAGTCTCGACGCCAAATAAAGAGACGACCCCACCCAGCTTTAAATCGACTCCTGCGCCGTCGTCCGCGACTGAAACTCCGCTCGGCGACAGCGTGCAAAGCCAGGGGACGGCCATCCTTGGAAAGTCGCTGGTGGTGAAAGGTGAAATTTCCGGCAATGAAGCCTTGGTTGTGGACGGCGAAGTGGAGGGCTCAATCACGCTGCATGGTCAGCGCCTGACGGTTCGTCCCAATGGTCGCATACACGGCGACATCGAAGCCAGCCATGTGATTCTGCACGGGCGGTTGGAGGGGAACATCCAGGCCAGCGAGCGGGTCGAATTGTTTAGAAGCGCATCCTTTACGGGCGATATCTCGACGGCGCGGATTTCGATCGAAGAGGGCGCCTTCTTCAACGGAAAACTTGACATCAAAAAGCCAGAAATTGCTCTAATGACGGAGACGAAACCTTGGCCAGCAGGAGCAATTCCGGTGGCCAGCACCTCACAACAGGGATCGCTTCTCGAAAGGCCTGCTAAGAAATCGGGTACTGGTTGGTATAAGTAGTTGTCGTTCACTTGTGCCAAATGATCCCGCGGGCGTTGCGTCGAACGGGTCGTCCTACATCTTCATCTCCCTTCCAGTCCAGTCTGGCACGCCGATTATTCTGTGCAACTCTTCATCCTGTCCTTCCCGTTCCTTTCTTTGTGCGGGAGAATGTGCCGTTGCACTTGGGTTTATCATTCCCCTCCTTGCGAGCGCTTTTCCTAAACGACGTTCTGGAAAGGATCCGCCTGAACGCAGCTCACTACGCGCCTGGCGAAGTGCGCTGCGGTATTGCTTTGATGCCCTTTCTCTTGAATTCGAATCTCAAGCTCCACTCGCTGGGCACGGCTCTCCCGTCAACTGTCGGCGGTGTAAAGGTCCACTGGTGTGCGGCCAGCAATGCTTGATTGGCGAAGTATCCGCTCCCTCCGCTGGAAACCAAAGCTGCGTGAGACACCGCGCCCGAGGTATCGACATCGACTTTCACCTTCACAGTGACCGTGCCGCTTATTGTGCCCCTCGCTTTGCGGGGCACATCCGGTAAAACCTTACGAGTTACCGCATCATGACCGACGCTGGCATTCGTTCGGGAAGCAGGTGAGCTGGCAGGCTGGGTTGGCGGCATAGGAGATGCTGCGCTCGGCTGTGTAGCCGTGGTCGAAACAGGTTGCTGCGTTTGTGGACTATGTTGGAACAGTCGAACACCTGCGGCTATCAGAACGAGAGCAATAATGACCGCGGCCGCCACACGACCACCTCGCCGCTGACCTTTCGTTCCTGGCTGTCCGACTATCGCCTCTCTCACGTCAGGCGGTGGAACACTCCACTGTGCTGCCGGTGCTGGAAACTCCCGCGCTTCGGCAACCTCCGACAGCTGTTGGTCCACTACGTCTTCCTTGCGTGTCACCGGCGCTTCGTCCAGGCGCTTTCTGATCTCGGCAGTTGACCATCGGCGTCCGGGATGCCAACTTAAGCAATGCTTTGCAATGTCATTGAACGGCGGTGGAATGTTCTCCGGCAACTCGCGATCGTTTTCAGTCGTTCTGTCCCACGTCGGTAGCCGATTCGTGAGCGCCTCGACAAGCGTCAAGCCGAGCGACCAGGTATCGCTGCTCGGCGATATCGCTCCGCTTGCATTCTCGGGCGCATCATACGGGTTGGCTTCCTCGAAAGTCCCCTCCGATTCACCCGTCGGACGGATTCCATCGCTCGAGAGTTTCAACTCATCGCCAACCGCCATGATGTTTGCCGGCTTGATATTCCCATGCACCATGCCTTGTCCGTGCAAGTAGTCAAGGACATCCAAGGTAGGGATCAGCATTTCGCTGGCTTCGGCCGGCGTCAGCAGTCGGCTAGGAAGAATTTGTGCGAGATTCTCGTCAGCATATTCCATAACGGCGAAGTGCACGTCCCGTTGATCGTCAGCTCGCCAGCGCCCTGTGTGGAGAATTCGGAGAAGGTGAGGATGGGACAGTTTGGCCGCCAACTCCCATCGCGAAACTTGGAGCTCTGCGTCCGCTGGGATTAACTTGATTGCCGCTTTCGAGCCGTCGATTTCTGTGAGGTACACGGCGCCCTGTTCCGAGCCGCCAAGATAACGGAGGAGCGGAAATCTCCCGCTAACGACACGTCCTTCCCATTGCTGCCACATATCCATGCTTGTCCTACCCCATTGTTGTGACACAAGTAAACGCGCAATTGTGACATCAGGCAACTGGAGGTGTCGGTGAACTGAGGTGAAACGAGAAAACGGTGGCAAGATCAACTTGTAAGCGGATCCTGCTTGGCCTCAAACGCCGAGACAATAGCCCCCGGCTTTCTTTTGCTCGCTCACCGCGCCTCGTTCTTGATAACGCGGCACTGAACTTTCATGCTGCACAAAAATTGAGGAATGTACTGATTGTGGAATCACTCTGGAAGCAGAACTTACAACTGACGTCTTCTTGGCAGACCAAAAGATCGGGGCCACGCGGACAAGGACTCTGGCCGATATCCTCTTCCGCAAGGCCCGATTGCGCCACTTCGTCTGCCTTTACATAGAGCATTCGAAAGGCCAAAAGGGGTTGTCCAAGAACAGAGGACTTAGCGTATTCGCTGCCGCATGAGTCGTGTAAAAAGCGCACAGGGTTCCGTAGATATTTCCGATTGGCCCGCACACAACGCTTTTCTCTCGGACAAGCCGCTTACTTCTTCCGAGCCTCACCGAGCGTCTCGGCTCGAAGCAGCCGCTCGTCTCGATGCTTGTGTTGGAAGGTGCGACCAGCCGACTAGGGAGATGGCGAACCCGCAGAGCCTGATGCGGGGGCTCGTTTGCCAGGCTGCTCGGGAACGGCTTGCCGCAGCTTTTGTATTTGAATCGTTGGAGTCCAGAGGTAGGAGCTCGGAAGGCGTGTGCACGAAGCCAGTCCACTTCCGGCCACACGGAAGAATGCTGGGCTGCATCCACGCGTGTGAGACTTGACCCCGTTAGCTCTTCCCGGCAGCTGCAGCCATGCGGGCTTGCATCTCGCGGGTTAGATGCGGCACCACACCCTGTCATTACCGAAAATCCCATCCGCATACTCAACGCTCTCCCGGGAGAGACTGATCGGACTACCTCGAAGGGGCGAAGCACCTGTGTGTTCTTGATCGCAAATAGGAGAG
>Ga0207930_1000462_pt1 | contig 12575 bp, 16 predicted proteins | sample NGESurshal092012_7_FD_184477 | JGI IMG/M metagenome (GOLD analysis project Ga0207930, IMG submission 184477) | Arctic peat soil microbial communities from Barrow, Alaska - NGEE Surface sample 210-3 shallow-092012 (SPAdes) | ecosystem: Environmental > Terrestrial > Soil > Wetlands > Peat ... | reverse complement strand
AAACAGGACAGCCTGATACCCGGCGTCTACCAGTGCCGGTGCGAGGCTGAGCTGGAACAACACCGGCGGCATCGAGGTGCCACCGATCACCAACACGGGCTCGCCCTCACCGAGCGTCTCGAAATACAGCCGGACTCCGTTGCACTCCGCGTCAGCCATCACGCGCCCCTCCACTCGAAGCGGATCATCTTGCAAAAGCGCATGATGCCCGCTCCGGGACGGTCGTGCGAGAACGACCCCGCTCACCCGAGCGTTAGGCAACGTACCCAGAGCCGCCGAGTAGATCGGCAGATATGGCGCGGTTGGTTTGGTCTCCGTCGCTCGGCGAATCAGCCAAATCGGCGCTGCAGCGACCGATGTCGCCGGCGGAACATCCGGCGGACTGCCCACCCTTCGATCGGATCGAGCACGCCGAGTCGATGTTCGAGTTCTACCGAGTCGCGCACGATGCAGCCGCCGGGATCGTCCTGCAGGGTGCGTTCGTGCCACCAGACACGGTGCGACCAACTGGACGAGGACTCACGGAAGCCACGTCCGTCAGGCAGCGCGACCAGTTCTATTCGGTGGCGATCGATTGGGATGACTCCGAGGAGCAGCTGCCAACTGACTGGAGCGCCTACTCGCCACGGTTCGGTGTCGAAGGGCGCACCGTCCGTGGGGTCGGTCATCCGGACGAACGGCGCGAGCTCCCGGTTGACGCCGCCGATGGTCGACACCGCAGCCCACACCTCTGAGCGGCTGGCCCGCAACGTCAACTGCACAGTCAGGCGCATCGCTCCAGTCTTGCCGTCAGTGACCGCGGATGCTGAAAGAGGAACGCATAATGCCAGCGCTGGCGCTGTTAATCGCGGCGAGATGCACCCCGATGGCGACGAGCTGCTCTATCTGATCTCGGGCCACATCGACGTGATCATGGAAGCGGGCGGCGACGAGGTCACGGTCGGCGCTGAGTGCGTCGAGTCGCTGCGCCCGGGACTGGCGGTCCTCGTCCCGGGGCGTATGGCACCGAGTGGACGTGCGGGAACCGAGCCACCTGGTTCACATCACGCCAGGACCCGGGGGCGGACGCCGCCCGCTCTGACGACCGAGCACGCCCGTCTCGAAAGACTCGCGCGCGGCAGTATCGTCGATTCGTGAGGCTTGTGCCGCGATACCTAACGTCTGGTGCGCTGGCCGCGATCGGGAGTATTCACGTCGCCTGGGGTTTCGGATCCTCATTCCCGTTCCGGACGCACACCGAACTCGCGGAGACGGTCATTGGTTCCGAGGTCGTCCCTTCCGCCGCCGCATGTCATGCCGTTGCGGTTGCGCTCTTCGTCGCAAGCGGACTCGTCGCAGACCTGCCCGTCGGGCCTCGCCCCCTCCGCCGGGTCGGGCGCGTTGTCGTCGCAGGCGTGCTCGCGGCTCGCGGAGTGGTGGGCCTCTGCGGCCGTACGGATCTCCTGTCGCCAGGAAGTACCGCGACGAGATTCCGCACGCTCGATCGACGGTTCTACTCGCCGCTATGCCTGATCCTTGCCGTCTGTGCCGTCAGGTAGCGAGACGCCGATCGGCAGGTCTGGAAGATACGAGTTGTCGGCGAGGCTCAGGGTGCGGCGAGCCGGATCGGGAGTTTGTCGTGGCGTCGGACCATAAAACTGTTCGCCCATTTCGGCGGGTTGCCGAAGTCGGGCGAGATGTCGGTTGTGCGGTCGAGGAGCACAGTCAGGACGGCGCGTGCCTCGACGCGGGCGAGGGGTGCTCCGACGCAGTGGTGGATGCCGCGGCCGAATGACACATGGCGGCGGGGTACATGTCGCGTGAGGTCGACTTCGTCGGGGTGTTCGAACTCGGCGTCGTCACGGTTGGCGGAACCCCATAGCAACAAGACAGTGGAGTCGGCAGGTATCTCAACGCCGCCGAGTGTGGTGTCGTTCGTAGCGGAACGCATGTGGTATCGGAACGGTGACTCCAGACGCAGTGCCTCCTCGACAAACGTTGGGATGTCTTGCGGGTTTTGGCGCAGATGCTGTTGGAGCTCGGCGTGTTCGGCCAGGATGCGAACGGCGTTGCCGAGCAGGCTGGTGGTCGACTCCCCACCGGCGCTCAACAAGGTGTGCAAGATGATGTTCGCTTCGAAGGCGCCGAACACCTCTTCGTCCACGCCGCGAGCGACCGCGCCGAGAAGATCCTCGCCGGGATCGGTCGCGGCGACTGCGAGTTGCTCGGCGATCCAGGTTTCGATGTCGCCGGTGCGTGCGATCAGTTCCATCAACTCGTCGTACGAGAGCGTCGAGCCCAACATCGCGGTGGAGTCGAACGCGGCGCGCAACAGTTGATCGGATTTCGCGTCCCGGAAGCCGATGAGGCGATTAATCATCGTGATCGGCACCACGTTGCCAATCGCAGCCATGAACTCCAGGTTCCCGGCTTCGAGTGCTTCCGTCACGCACGCGTCGGCGATCTCGGTGACGGCCGGTTCCAGTTCGGCCATCCGTTTCGCGACCAGCTCCGGGAACACGGCACCCCGATGCAGCGCGTGCGTCGGGGGATCAGCGGTTGCGAGGGCCTGCATTCCATCTCCGCCGAAGGGAAGGCGGCACGGAAGACCCGCGGTGTCGCGGTAAAGAAGAGAGCGGATGTTTGAGGAGAAGTCCTCAACTCGACCGGACGCCTCCGCAACGAGTTCGAAGGTGCTGACCGTGAACACCCCCGTACCAGGGACCCCCCAGACCGGTGCCTCGGCGCGAAGTCGACCGTAGAACGGGTACGGATCATCGATGACGCGGGCGTCGAGCAGCAACGTCTCGGAGATTCTTTGGGTCACGTCATCTCCCGCTCTCGGAGCACGCATAATGCCCGCTCTGTGACGCTTATGCGAGGCTGAAGGGCAGGGCGAGCCGCCTCACCCGAGCGTCAGTGAATGTACCCAGAGCGGCCGAGCAGATCGGCGGATGTGGTGTCGATGGCTCGTACACCGCAGGCCGCGAATACCCATGAATACGCGCACGGCCCTTCCATCAGGCCGCCGTGCGCGATGGCTTCGAGACGCGCTGCTCGGTTCACGACCGAGCCGAAATAATCGCCGTCGCGCTCCTCGCAAGTGCCTGAGTGGAGTCCCATCCGCACCCGGATCGGTGTCGAGGCAGGCCACGGCGCCGCGCCGACCGTGCGTTGAGCTACCACGGCCGCCTGCAACGCGTCTGCGGCGGTATCGAACGCGGCGCAGAACGCGTCGCCGACGGTCTTGAATACGTAGCCGTTCGCCGCGTCGATCGCCTCGCGTAGCAACACATCGTGACGCGCCAACGCCACCTGCATATCGGCCGGATGGGCGTCCCACATCCGCGTCGAACCCTCGATATCGGTGAACAGCAACGTCACGGTTCCCGACGGGAGCTGCCGCACGGAACAACGCTACCGACGCCACACACCTGCCCGCCACGCCCCGCGAGAGTCCGTCCGAAACAAGAAACAGGCGCGGCCCGAGTCGGGCACCGTGCCTTGGGCGTGCGCACCCGAGCGTTCCTAAATGTGCCCAGAGCCAGCGCGCAGATCGGCTGTTATGGCGCGGTGAGGGGTCGTGGCGTGATGAGTGGCTTAGCGCAGAGCTGCGAGCATTTCTTGCCAGTGTTGAAGTGGGAACAAGTGGCCTTCGCCCGCCAGGACCGTCAACGTGGATCGCTTGATCGTGCGTGAGAAATGCGCTGCACAAGCGCGAGAAACAAGTAGGTCGCCTTCGCCCCACCAGATGTGCACGTCGTGACGCACTTCCGCAGGCGAGAAACCCCACGGAAGTGACTCTGCGATCCAGTCCTCAACGTATCCGGCCGACCCTTGCCGGGCGGCTTCTCGCATCTCGGCTGACATCGGTTCGAGAACCTCGCGCTCGGCGAGTAGCACATCGTCGGGATCAACAACACCACGACCGTCTCTCGACGAAGCCCACCCCGGTTCGAACATCGTCTCCCAATCGCTGACGAACCATTCACATCGCGCACGGATCCCATCCAGCGCCGCCGGGCCGTCGCGCCGGAGCAGTTCGGTGAGTGCGCGTGTTTCGGTGGAAAGCCCGTCCCATTCGCCAGGTACTTCATCGAGCGGAGCGGAGCTTGCCGCCAGTCCGACGGAGGTCACGCACTCCGGGCGGCGCACCGCACACGCCAATGCGTACGGTCCTCCGCTCGACCAGCCTACGATCGGGCACGGCGGCAGCCCGACGAGTTCAGCCCATTCGACATAGTCGTCGACCCAGCCGAGCAACGTCCGTCCCGGATGCGGCGTCGACAGGCCATAGCCCGGACGGTCCATCGTGACGAGGCGAACACCTGCACGGTCGGTCGCGTCGGCATCGGGACACAACAGTCGCGAACCGGGCATCCCGTGCAGCAGAACCACGGGACGACCATCAATCGGACCCCACTCCGCGTACGCCACGGATCGCCCATCGCGCAACGTGACGACCCGATCGAGCTGCGGATTCGCTGTCGGACTACCCATCACAAGTACACCGATGACACTCGATTCGCCAGACACCACTCACGACACCCAGGTTGCCCGATCCCGCTCAGCCGTGCGAGCGCAGAGCGGCAGTTCTGGCGCGGGTGATGCGCCTCGTGAACACTACGAACCGTGCCTCGTGTGGACTCGGCCGACGACACGATCCGGCGGTTCGTCGTCCACCTCTACACCTACGACCCGGAGCGGCGCGAACGTCGCCCCGTCGAGGTGGGATCGTTCGACAACGAAGCCGAGGCGATGCGATGTTTCGGCGAGACGCACATGGCTGTGATGTCACGCCGTGCGAGTGGTGAGGCGGACCCACGCGACCACGTAGCGATGGTCGTGAAGGAACCGGGGATTGATGAACGCAACAGGCAAAGGCGAATCGAAGAACGGCTACGCGGGTAGCCACTGATACGCGCCGGGACTCGTTGCGCGGTTCTGGCGAGCGCCGAGCGGCAGTTCTGCATCGCCCTGGACTCGACTCTTTGCGAGACGCGGATACGCTCCCTGGCGTGACGCGCCGCTGCGGTTGTCCGCCCAATGCTGGTGCCAGCGTCCCGGCCTGCGCGTGTTCCGACGCGTCGTTCCTCGCTCAGGCCATCGACGCGTCCCAGCGGAGGTCAAGCGCGCGAGAGCGACACACGACCTCCCGAACTAACAACCCTGCATGCCGACGGCAGATATGGCGCGGCACTTTGGTCACCTCGACGGGCGTCAGATCAGGGGCCGTGAACTTGCGCGAATGGTCGCTTCTACGTCCGGGCCCAGGAGATGCGCGGTTGCAATGAACAACGTTCGGAACCCCTCGATCGCCACTTGATCGTTCGCTCTGTATGCAGCAGCCACATGGTCGGCCTTGAACTTCAGGAGCGCGGCACCGCCGTCGGCGTGCGCGATGCGCGCGGCTTTGCACTCCTCGTTACCGAGCAGTATCAACGCGCTATCGGCCATCCGCGTGTCGATACCCAAGGCTCTCACCTCGGCTGGATATGACACAGCGCCCTGTCCAGCGGAACTGGAGTCTCCGGCCAAGACCGCGTGGTCGATCGCCGCGCCGGCCGTCATGCGAGCGGTGAGGCGAACATGTTCAGCAAAGAGAGGGACCGCCCCGAAAGACGGACCCTGGTTCGGGCCACGTGTCGCTGGTCGAGCACGATGCCGCGCAGCAGCGTGCAAGACCGAAACCCGAATCGCTCTCGAGTCTGCTCCGGACGCGTCACGAGAGGTGACGGCGAACTAGTGAACGCCGCAGTAGTTGCAGCCGTCGAACCAGAGACTGACAAGGGCTAATCGAGCCCCACGGTCTCGGCGATCACGGCGAGCGCCTCGTCGTTTGGGCTGCGGTCTCTCGCAGCTGCCCTTGCGAATAGTCGCTCGTACGCTTCGCGGATGTCGCAATGGGCTAGCTCGGCGACGATCCCCGCCGCTTGATGAGCAGCGGGCGTGAGTCTCTCGTCACCCGGCTCCCAGCCCACGCCGCGAACATAGATCTCTCTCAACGAATCGGCGACATGGTCTCGGGTAAGCCGAAGTGCCTTGTCTACGGACGCGACGATGCCTCCCTGCAGGTGGGAGGCATCGTCTGTAGTCGTCTTGACCATCGTGAAGGCGAACAAGCCGCGCAACTATTGGTCAGGTGACCAGTTATCAACGGGTGGTCAGGACATCATGCTCCGTAGCTGTTCACAACAGCGGATCACGCGGCTGCGGCCTCGTCGACGCGCTCTTGCTCAGTGCACACGGTCGGGTCGCCCGTCATCACGTAGGTCGCGGCCGCGGCAGCCGTCTTGGTCGTCGTCGTTCGTTCAGCCCGCGATCGTGCCGTCTCGGTGCACGATCATCGAACCGGGACATGTAGCCACGGCGATGACGGTATCTACCGTGTGAGACAACTCAGGTCGGTCGGGAGCGCAGATCGCCAGTTATGCGCTCGCCTTCGGTCAGCCAGGTGCCGTAGGACCACGCGAACGGCGTCACCGTGCGGATAGGCGTCTTCGTCGAGTTCCATCGACTCCGCCGCGAGCAAGAGACTTTCCCACACTTCTCGCCGTGCATCCTGCGCTTCTGCGCCGTATGCGAGACACTCGAACGCGAGCCCCTGCTCGTTGGCGTCGAGGAACTCCCGATATAGGCCGAGCTTGGCTTCGTCGGGGTCGGGCATCGCGAGCCGCGCTACTTCCAGATGTCCCATCGTCGCCGCCCACACGTCGTGCCACTCGTCGGCTGCCATGCACGCAGAATGCCCGATCGCGGTCGCCGTTGCGAGCGACCGATCGGCAGTTCTGGCATGCCGCTGGCAGCGGGATGCTCCCCAAGATCTCGGTCTCTGTCGGTTGGCTCAGTTTGAGTCCGGCGGGGGGTCGAACAACGCCAGCTCGGCAGCGTCAGGCGCCTGAAAGAGCGGTAGCCATCCGTACAGGTCGGCGCGGTGAATCGGATAGCTGTTCCAGGGTGGCTCGGAGTTCCTGGCCTCGATGCGTCGCCAGAGTTCGTCGGTGGGTACGTCGAGGTAATGCAGTTCGACGCCGACACCAAGGCCACGAGCGGCGGATCGCATCTCGTCACGTTCGACTCGCGCCCAGAGCCCAAAGTCGAGGACGACGCTCAGCCCGAGGCGCAGAGCGTCTTGGGCGAGGCACCAGAGTTCGTGGTCGAGCTTCTCCCGGGTCGCCGCGTCCCAAGGGTTGGAGCCGAGTGCGATGAGCCATTCGTCCTGCGTGAGGCGCAAGGCGCTCCGGTCCGCCGCTAGCTGCCTTGCGAGTGTGGTCTTGCCCGCCCCGGGCAACCCGCAGGTAAGGATCAGTCGGGCTTCGCTCACAGCGATCCACACTCGCACGCTGCGCTTCGCCGGCGCACGCATATTGCCCGCTTCGGGACGCTTATGCGAGGCCCCGGGGAGGACGAATTGGCTCACCCGAGCGTCAGGCAATGTACTCAGAGCCGCCGAGCAGATCGGCAGTTATGGCACGCGATGTCAGGTCGGCAGCAACATATGGGTAGAACCGACCTGTGTGGAGACGATCATGAGCGCGACAGATGGCGGGCTAGGCGGACCGGGTCCGGAGGAACGGCGCGAGCTCGCGAGGGAGGATGAGCATTCGGCTCGCGACGATGTGCGCGAGTTGGCCGATGCCGAAGTGGACGCGGTGGAGGAGGACGACGGCGAGGAGTCTGTCGAGGAGATGCTGGAGCTCGATCAGACGGAGCTCGACGAGTTGGGGCTGACTCTCGACGATCCGCATCAGCCCGACGCGGAGTAGCCGTTCGCTGCTGTACGTCGGTACCGACGGCACAAGTCCCCGATCCGGTGGCGTTCGACGAGTGCCGATCGGCAGTTCTCTCATAGGTGCAGGTCGCTCACTTGAGCGCGCAGAAGCTCTACGAGCGGTTTCTGAGTGACCGCGGTACTGTCTCGCCCCGGTACGCCAGCTCGGCGTACTTGCGGTGCGGTGGCTCCTCATGGGAGCCGCCGGATGAAATGGAGGTGTGCCATGAGTTATCTGAACGCGTCAAAGTTGACGTTCACGCCGGCATGGGGGGCAATGAGCGCGGACGATCGGCTTGCGGAGCAGGTCGCTGCGCTCGAGCTAGTCGCGAAGTACGGCGGCAAGATCGAGGGGCAGTGGATCCTGTGGTCTGACGGTGTCTTGTTGAGCATCACCACGTATCCCGATATGGCGTCGTCGATGAAAGCCGAGTTGGCGATCGGTCAGCGCGGCGCGTTCCTATTGCAGAGTCAGCCTGCGTTGACCCTCGACGAAATAGTCGGCTTCCAAGGCGAGATCGCTGGGGCTTGACGCGTTCGACGTGAGGCGGTACGGGCGGCGCTAGTTGTTGTTTCCAGGGACGTTGTTGACATCCACCGGTGAGTGAGCCTCCCGGGTGAGTGTGGAGCTGTTCAACGGCAACACACCAACCCAGGAGGCTCTCGTGCACGCTAACGCTCCGTTGACTCCGGAGGGCCGGCTTCGGCTCTGCTCGCGGATCGCAGAAGGTTGGACCGTCGCGGCGGCTGCGGAATCGATGAATGTCTCGCGGCAGTGCGCGCACAAGTGGTGGCGTCGGTTCCAACTCGAGGGCCTTGACGGCCTGCGCGATCGGTCGAGCCGACCGCACCGTTCACCGAACCAAACATCCGCGCGGCTTGAGCGACGGATCGTCGCGTTACGCCAGTCCCGCAAGATCGGTCCGGCACGTCTGGCCGGCATCGTGGGTGTTCCCGCGTCGACCGTGCATCAAGTGCTGGTCCGTCATGGCTGCAACCGGTTGCGGTGGATGGACCGCACGACCGGGCGAGTGATCCGTCGGATCGAGACCTCACGCACCGGGGAACTCGTCCACATCGACGTGAAGAAACTCGCCCGGATCCCACCTGGCGGCGGCCATCGCGTCCACGGCCGCAAAGCGTCGGTGTTGCACAAACGCGTCGGCTACACCCACATCCACACCGCGATCGATGCCTACAGTCGACTCGCGTACTCCGAGTTCGCCGGCCCCGAGAACACGGTCAACTGCGTCGCGTTCTTGGAACGAGCTGTCGTCTGGTTCGCCGAACGCCAAATCACGATCGAACGGCTCCTCACCGACAACGGCAACGGCTACCGCAGCCGAAAATGGAAACGGCTCTGCGCCCAACTCGGCATTCGGCACACCCGGACCCGGCCCTACCACCCCGCCACGAACGGCAAAGTGGAACGGTTCAACCGCACCCTGCTCGACGAGTGGGCCTACGCGCGGACCTGGACCTCAGACGCTCAACGCGCCCGCACACTTGACCGCTGGCTGCATCGCTACAACCATCACCGCTACCACACCGCCATCGGCGGACCACCCACCAGCCGAGTCACCAACCTCGCCGGGCACAACAGCTAGCACTACATCGCGCCGACAGCCCGACAGCGCGCAAAGTTCGACAACCTCGACGCGCCCGATTGCCCGCTCTGGGACGCTTATGCGAGGCCCAAGGGGCAGACGAGCCAGCTCACCCGAGTGTCAGGCTATGTACCCAGAGCCGCCGAGCAGATCGGCAGATATGGCGCTTGTTGACCGGCTTGCTGGCGATCGCCGATGATCGCTCGGCGCGGCGGCTCGGTGTCGGGACGCACTTCGGTCTTCTTGGCTGAGGCCCGATCTTTGGCGGGGGCGGGGGCATCTCATGGTTGGTAGCGAGGACCGACTCGGTGGTGTGGCACCGTCCGAGACCAATGGTGCGGGGGTCACCCACCAGCGTCGGCTGATGAACATGCTGCGCTCGGAGTTCATGCCGCGGCGGTTCGCGATCGGCGTCTTCAGCCTTCTCGTGGTGCTGGCATTCACGCGCTCGCCGTTTGTCTTCGTGCACGGACGGTTCTGGGCCGAAGAAGGGTCGTTTCACTTCAGGCGCATGGTGGCGCACCCAAGCGTAAGAAACCTGGTCTTCGTCCAGCCGAACCTTGGCTACTACTACCTGTTTCTCGAAGCCTCGACGTGGGTCGCCGCGAAGGTATCGCTCTTGTACGCGCCTCTGGTCACCGCGTGGTCCGCATTTTCCATTGTCGCATTGATGGTCTGGATTGCCCTCCGCTGGCCTTCGACGCTCTTGCCGACCGTCGGTGCCCGGATTGCCGCCGCAGCGCTGCTCGTCGTCGGAACGCTTGCCGTTCCGGAAGTGTGGGCGAACGCCACGAACGCGCAGGTCTACCTCGCGATCGCGGCCACGCTCGTGCTCTTCGTGGAGTTGGACCGCCTCACCCGCCGCGAATTCGTCGCTGGAGCTGGACTCCTTTTGGCCGCGGGACTCTCCGGTATCTACACCTGCGTGCTCACCCCTCTGTACATTGCATCCGCTATCCGGACCAGATCGAGGCGAGCGCGTATCTACGCGCTCCTTCTCACCATTGTCAGCGCCGTACAACTCGGCGTCGCCACCTGGGCTCGGTCCACCGGATCTCTGCGGAAATCTCGGATAGCGTTACCGCACCTTGGCGTTATGGCCCGCGGTTTCGCGACCGGGCATATCGCGACGATGCTGTTCGGCAGCGCAATCGGTGCCGCGCTGAACCGCGCGTCGCACAGCTTCGAACGTCTCCTCCTCTGGAGCCTCCTCGCCCTCATCATCGTTCTTGTCATCGGCGCCTTGCTTCGTGACACCGGCTCCAAGCACGTTGTCATGTCACTGGGATGTGCTTTCGTCCTCGAGGAACTGCTCGTGAACTGGGGCGCCGAGAGCGGCGGAGGCGGACGTTACGCCGTCGTACCAATCGCGATGCTCACACTCGCACTCATCCACGCCGCCGCCCGCGCACGACACACGACCGCACGAATCATCTCGCGCGGACTATGCGCCACAATCCTCATCTTCGGTCTCGCAAACTTCTGGACCTTCCAGCCCGCGACGCTCCGCTGCATTCGATGTCCACGCTGGGATCGCCAAGTCCACGCGTACGCGGCCGGGGTCACAGACCAACTCCAGATTTGGCCCTACGCCAAGAAGCAACGGTGGAGCATCACCCTGCCCAAGCGAGCACAAACACACGCGTCTACGTCCCCGCGACAAGTCGGAAACGCCACGAGGCGCAGCTAACGCTCCGCTGCTAGCGACCGCGCTGGCGCCGCTCTCGACGGCAGAGCAGAGAGGAGAGCACGACGAAGTGCTCGGAACGATCGCAAAGGCGCCTCGATCCAACACGGTGCGCCCCGCACAGATTGCCCGCTCTGGGACGCTTATGCGAGGCGACGGGGGAGGGCGAGCCGGCTCACCCGAGCGTGCGCAAATGTACCCAGAGCCGCCGACCATATCGGCAGATATGTGCTCGGCGGCGGGACTACCGAGGCGTCAACACGCAGAACTCGTTGTCATCGGGATCGGCCATGACAACCCAACTGACATCGCGTTGGCCGATGTTGGTTCGAGTAGCCCCAAGGGAGATCAGCCGTTCCACCTCCCCGCGCTGATCACCCCGGGCGGCCGGTGCAATGTCGAGGTGAAGTCGGTTCTTCCCGAACTTCGGAATGAGTGGCGGACCACTCCAGGTGATGAGCGGACCGGTGCCGTCGAGCGCGCGGATCGCGGTCTCTTCGTCCTGGTCCCATACCAGCGGCCATCCGAGAGCGGCACTCCAGAAGTAGCCGACCGCTCGCGTACCGTCGCAGTTGATCGCTCCGAGCCGTCCGCAATCAGCGAGGAACCTGTTGGTCGGCTCGATGATGCAGAACTCGTTGCCTTCGGGATCGGCAAGCACGACATGAGGTTCGTCTGGGCTCTGACCGATGTCGATGTGGCGGGCGCCAAGCTCGACCAATCTTGCGACCGTTTCGTCCTGGTCGTCCTGGGACGTGGTCGTCAGATCGAGATGGATCCGGTTCTGTCCGATCTTCCGGTCCTGTCCCGCCAGGAACAGGAGTCGAAATCTGGTGCCATCCGTTGGCAGGAGAGCGATCGCATCATCGGTCGCGTCGCCGACCTCCCAGCGGAGCGCCTCGGCCCAGAAACGCGCGAGTTGGAGCGCATCATTCGCGTAGAAGCACAGCGCGACGAGTCGCGAAGTCGTCTCGTCCTTGCTCATCCGGGTCGCCGCATCATCGTGTGGACTCGCGCTCCTCTTCAGCCATCTGCGGGCTGATCACCCAAGACCGAGGCGCATTCGACGCACGAATATTGCCTGATCTCGCACGCCCACGGCGAGTACCGAGCGGCAGACATGGCGCGTTCTCGACGGTTTTCACGCGTGTACTCATCCCGACGCTGTTCGCTCCATCTCGACCTCGGTGACCTCGCGAGACCCGGCGACCGACCGCCCCGTCGGGTTGAAGCCGTGGCGTCGGTACAAACGTTCGGCGTGGTCGTTGCCGTCCGTTATGTGAAGGCGCACGGTCGTAAGGCACTCCTGTTGGGCCCACCGCAGCACCGCGGTCATAAGCAGGTCGGCCACGCCAGTACCTCTCGCTGTCGGTACGATCCACATCCCAGCGAGCCAAGCGAGCTTCGAGTCCCTGTCGTCTCGCACGACGGTGACCATGCCGCAGGAGTCGCCATCGGCTTCGCAGATGAGCGTTGCATTGCCCGGCGTGCTCAACCGCTCGGCCCACACGCTGCGAGGGAACGCGACCTC
>Ga0207930_1000460_pt1 | contig 12595 bp, 6 predicted proteins | sample NGESurshal092012_7_FD_184477 | JGI IMG/M metagenome (GOLD analysis project Ga0207930, IMG submission 184477) | Arctic peat soil microbial communities from Barrow, Alaska - NGEE Surface sample 210-3 shallow-092012 (SPAdes) | ecosystem: Environmental > Terrestrial > Soil > Wetlands > Peat ... | reverse complement strand
CGTTCGTTCCCGCGCCCGGCCCCGCATCGCTCGCGTCGGCTCCCGCCTCATTCGGCTTTTTCGCGCTGCAGAGCCTCGTCGAGGAGCTTCTGTTTCGCGCCTTTTTCCTCACGCTCCTCGCTGCCGTGCTCCTTTTTTTCGCGCGCTTTTTCTTCGGCAAACTTCCGGAGATGAGCGAGTCGCTTCGAGGGCCCGCCGCCGCGCGGCGCTGGCTCGTCTGCGGGCTCCTCGCGAACGCGGGCCAGTCCCTGGCGTTCGCCTCGATGCACGCGGTCAACCCGAACGTGACGCCTCTCGCGCTCCTCAACATCGGCCTCGCGGGCGCGGTTCTGGGCTGGCTCTACTGGGGCGAGGGGGGCCTCTTCGGCTGCTGGACCTTCCACGCGCTCTGGAATTTCATGCTCGCCGCCCTCGCGCTCCCCGTGAGCGGGATGACGATGGGGAGGCCGATCCTCGCAACCGGCATCCGCGGCGCGGGCCTGCCGGCTCTGAGCGGAGGAGCCTTCGGCCCCGAAGGCTCGGTCCTTTCCACGGTCGCCCTGGCCGCCCTTCTCATCCTCCTGGTCCGCCGTAGCGCACGAAAGCTTCCGGGCGCGTATCCTTCCTCACCATGAAGGGCGGAAGGCAGCTGTTCACGTGTCCCGCGTGCGCGAAGCGCTTCTTCTACTGGGTCCCCGAGGCAACGTCCCAGCCGAAGGTGAAGTGCTACTTCTGCAGCGCGGAGACTTTCCCGAGCGGCGAGCCACCCGCGCCTCCGGCACCAGCGCCGCCAGCCCCCAAACCCGCAGTCGCGGCTCCGCCCGCCGGAGGGGCTCCATCACCTTCGACCTGAGGAGAAGCGTGAGCAACGCGCTCGCGAAATCGTTGCGCCACGCGGCGCCGTATCAGGGCGGCGAGGCTCGGTAGACGATCTCCCCGCCGACGATGGTCATGCGCACCTTCGCCTTCGGAATCTCGGCGTCAGGCGTCTTTTCGGAGACGATGTCGCGGTCGAGGACCGTGAAATCCGCATCGTACGTGGGGGCGATCCGGCCGCGCCGTGTCTCGGCGAACTCGGCATAGGCGTTGTCGGCCGTGAAGAGCCGGAGCGCCTCGGCCCGCGTGAGAGCTTCCTCTCTCCGCCAGCCGCCAGGCGGATGTCCCGAGAGGTCCTGCCGCGTCACGGCGGCGTAGATGCCGAGGAGGGGGTTCTCGGACTCCACGGGGAAGTCGCTGCCGCCCGCGAGATGCGCGCCGGATTTCAGGAGCGTCCGCCAGGCGTAGGCGCCTTCAAGCCGCTCGGGGCCGAGGCGTGCTTCGACCCACGGCATGTCCGAGGTCGCGTGCGTCGGCTGCACCGACGCGATCACGCCGAGCTTCACGAAGCGCCCAGCGTCGAGAGGTGCGAGGATCTGGGCGTGCTCGATGCGCGGGCGCGGATCGACTGGACGCACTGCGGCCAGCGCCTTCTCGTAGGCGTCGAGCGTCACCCGGTTCGCGCGGTCGCCGATCGCGTGAGTCCACACCTGAAAGCCGCCGCGAAGGGCCTTCTCGGCGAGGCGCTCCGTCTCCTCGGGCGGCGTCACGTCGAGGCCGCGGTTGCCGGGCGCGTCGCTGTAGTCCGCGAGAAGGGCGGCGCCGCGCGAGCCCAGCGCGCCGTCCGCGAAGATCTTGAGGGCACGAATCGTGAGCCGCCCGGATTGAAGAGGGCCCTTCGCGATCGCCTCGTCGAGATTCCGCGGCCCCACGGTCGCGTAGACGCGGATCGGTATCTTCTTGTCACGCGCGAGGGACGACAGGACGTCGATCTCCTCCGGGTTCGAGCCCGAGGCGTCGCCGACGCCCGTCAGGCCGACGCGCGCGCAGGCCTCGAGGGCGGCGCGGTAATCGCGCTCGAGCTCCTCGGGCGCCGACTCGGGAATCGCGTTCCACACGAGGGCGGTCGCGTTGTCCACGAGGACGCCCGCGGGACGCCCGTCCCCCAGGCGCTCGATGCGCCCACCGTCCGGATCTTTGGTCTTCGCGGTCACGTGCGCGGCGACGAGCGCGGCCTCGTTCACCCAGATCGCGTGCCCGTCCACCCGCCAGAGCACGACCGGGCGGCCCGGCGACACGGCGGACAGCTCGGCGGCGGTGGGAAACGTCTTTTGGGGCCACCGGTTCTGATCCCAGCCGCGTCCGCGAATCCACTCGCCCTCGGCGGCCGCCGCGGCGCGGCTCTTCACGCGCGCGAGAATCTCCTCCTTCGAGAGGCCACGCAGGTCGAGCGCCCGCCGGAGCGCTCCGAGCCCGCGCAGGTGGCCATGCGCGTCGGTGAGGCCGGGCACGACGACCGCCCCCGCCAGGTCGACGACACGTGCCTCGGGCGCGAGCGCCCGCGCTTCGCGTTCTCCGCCGAGGAAGCGCACGCCGCCCCCTTCGACGAGAATCGCCGCCACCGCGGGGCTGGCGTCCCATGCGCTGTACACGGTCGCTCCGGTGTAGAGCACGGACGCCGTGGACGGCTTCGGGCGCCGCCCGGGCGCGCCGCGCTTCTGCGCGAGCAGCCAGGGCACGAGATCGGGCTCGGCGAACGCCGGGTCCCACGCGTCGTGGCCGACCCCGGGGAACTCCGTGTACGCGGCATTCCCACCAGAAAGACGCAGGGCTTCGGCCATGCGCCGCGACTCCGTAACGGGGATCGTGTCGTCGGCATCGCCGTGGAACGCCCACACCGGCGTCTTCCCTAACTCCCGGGCGATGACACCATAGGGATCGCCCGACTCGAGGACGCGGCGCATGTCGGGTGGCCGGAAGCTCTGAATCGGGAACCCGCGAGACGACACGATGTACCCGCAGATGGGCACGACCGCCGCGAAGACGCCCGGCCTTTGAAACGCGCCCCACCAGGTTCCCGCGCCCCCCATCGACATCCCGAGGAGGGACACGCGCTCGCGATCGCCGTGGAACTCGACGAGCGCCTCTTCGAGGGCCAGGAACGCGGCCGTCTGAGGATCTCCGATCCACTGCGAATCTTTCGGACACTGCGGGAAGACGACGAGGAACGGCCAACGCGACGGGTCCTTCCTGAGCGCGCGCCCGAGACCGACGCGCGTGTGCTCGCCCTCCGAGCCGCGCTCGCCCGCGCCGTGGAGGGTGAGGAGGACGGGAGGCTTCGAGGCGGGACCGAAGCTCTCGGGCACGAACACCTGATAGGGATACGCGACGCCGTTCACCGTCACGGTGCGCCTCTCGAAACGCGGCTCGGCGGCCGAAGCGGCGAGAGGCAGGGCGAAGAATGCGAGGGCGAGGAACGCTCTCATCGCGAGACGACGACTTCTCCGCCTTTCATGACGAACGGGATCTTCTCGAGCAGCGTCACGTCCTTCAGCGGGTCGCCGTCGACGGCGACGAGGTCGGCGTACTTTCCCGGCGCTATCGCACCGACCATCGTCCAGCCGAGGAGGTCGGCGGCGTTCACCGTCGCCGACTGGATCGCCTGCATCGGCGTCATCCCCCAGCGCACCATGTGCACGAACTGCTTGCCGTTCATGCCGTGTGGATAGACGCCGGCGTCCGTGCCGTATGCCTGCTTCACGCCGGCCTTCACGGCCTTCTGGAAATTCTCGCGCTGAAGGCGACCGATCCTTCGCTCCTTCTCGAGGATCCTCTCCGGGTAGCGCATGTTCGCGAACTCCGCGAGGATCCAGTCGTCGTTGTAGACGTCGGCCACGAGATACGTGCCGCGCTCCTTCATCATGCGGATCCCCTCCTCGTCGATCAGGCTCCCGTGCTCGATCGACGCCACACCGGCGGCGACCGCGCGCTTGATCGCCTCCGTGCCGTGCGCGTGCGCCGCGACTTTGCGGCCCCACATCGCGGCCTCGTCACAGATCGCCTTCATCTCCTCGAAGGAGTACTGCGGCGCTCCGACGGACTCCTCCTCGGAGAGGACACCGGCCGAGGCGATCATCTTGATGACGTCTGCGCCGAACTTCACGTTCTGGCGGACGAGCTTGCGCACGGCGTCGACGCCGTCGGCGACGCCGGAGAAGAGCTCGAACCTGAGGTACGGGGAGAAGCCCGTGAGGTCGCCGTGGCCGCCCGTCGATCCGATGGCCAGACCCGCGACCTTCAGCCGCGGCCCGGGGATGGTGCCTTTGTCGATCGCGTTGCGGAGGGCCACATCGATGTACTCCTCGGCCCCAACGACGCGGAGCGTCGTGAATCCCGCGTCGAGCGTCCGTTTGGCATAGACGTGCGCGGTGACCGCGACGTCGATCGGCGACCGACGGAAGCGGTCCCCGTAGTAGTCCTCGGGCTGGGAGGTGATGTGCGTGTGCATGTCGATCAGGCCCGGGAGGACGGTCTTCGTGGAAAGGTCGACGATCCGCGTCCCGGCGGGGGCCGCGAGATTCGGCCCGACCTCCACAATCACGCCGTTCTCGACGAGGATCTCCTGCCCTTTTTTCACGGTCCCGGACACGACGTCCACGAGGAAGCCGGCCTTCACGAGAACCGTCACGGGCGGTGTGGGCGGTGCGGCCTTCTCCGCGGCGGCGAGGAGGTGCGCCGGAGTCGGGACGAGGAAAGCTCCGAGCAGGAGGACGACGAGTTTCAGCTTCATGCGCGAAAGGCTAGCAGAGCGCGCCCTCTAGAATGGCGCGATGACGCTTCCGGCCGGCCTCGCTCTCCTCGAACGCATCCAGGCTCAGATGCGCGAGGTGGCGCGCTGCCAGTACGAAGCGGTCCCCGTACCTCCGTTCACGCTCTTTTTTCACACGACGGACCCGCTGCCCTACTTCAATTACGCGATCCCCGACGGCCCTGGCGCGGCTTCGGGCAGCCTCACGGCGCCGCTCAACCGCCTCGAGGCGGAGTTTCACGCCCGCCGCCGCGTGCCGCGCTTCGAGTTCGTCGAGGCGTGCGCGCCGCGCCTCGACGAGGCTCTCGAGGCGCACGGCTTCGCGCTGGAGAACCGGCCGCAGCTCATGGTCTGCCCGCGCGGAAAAGAGCGCGCCGCGCCGGCCGTGAACGGGCTCGACATCGCGACGCTCGACGGGGCGACGGCGCTCCGGGAATTCGTGGCCTTTCTCGACGTGCAGCGTCGCGCCTTCGGACTTCCGTCCGCGCGGCCGCCCTTGGACGAGGAGGCGCTCTCTTTGCGCGAAACGCTCGGCAACGGCTTCGCGTTCCTCGCCCGGATCGCGAGCGAGCCCGTCGCCACGGCGATGATCCAGCCGCCGCACGACGGCCTCACGGAGCTCGTGGGCGTGTCGACGCTCGAGGCGTTTCGGCGGCGCGGCATCGGCGGCTTCCTCTCGTCCGCGGCCGTTCGTGCCGCGTTCGAGCGAGGCGTCTCACTCGCGTTCCTTTCCGCGGCCGACGCGCGCGCCGGCCGTGTCTACGAGGCCGCAGGCTTCTCTCCCGCCGGGCACTCGCTTTTCTACCGGCGCCCCGAGGACCCCGAGCCGTCGCTCGAGATCCGCGAAGCAACCGACGCGGCCTCGCTCGAGCTCGCGCGGACGCTTGTCCTCGGGCATGCCGCCGGCCTCGGCGACGTGCCCGGCGTCGAGCGAGTACGCGCGGACGCATCCGCCCTGCCGGGTCCCTATGCCCCGCCCGCGGGGTTGCTCCTCGTCGCAACGCTCGCGGGGAATCCCGCGGGCTGCGTCGCGTTCAAGCGGCTCGACGGCGAAACCTGCGAGGTGAAGCGCATGTTCGTGGACCCCGCGTTTCGCAAACGGGGGATCGCGCGGGCTCTCATGCTGAAGCTCCTCGAGCGCGCGCGGGAGCGCGAATACCGCCGGGTCCGGCTCGGAACGCTTCACACGATGACGGCAGCGCAGGCGCTCTACCGAGAACTCGGCTTTTTCGAGATCCCGCGCTACCGTCCGGACGAGCACACGGACACGATGTTCTTCGAGAAGAACCTGACGTGACCGCGCAGCCGAAGCGCTACTGCTTGGCTTCTTTCTTCTCTTCCCACGGGATGACCGTGAGCGGCACGTTCACGGGCGGCGAAGCCCGCCGCGCGATCGGACGTGTGGGAGACGCTCCGGGCGCTTCTTGCGTAAAGTAGCGCCATGCCGAAAACTCGCCGAGACTTCCTGACCGCCGCTGCCGCCGGCATCGCGGGTATCGCCGCGGGATCGCACGGCGAGGCCCAGACACCTTCCGCCCCTCCCCCGCAGCCGACGCCCGCCGCCGGGACGCCCCCCGCCTTCGGCACCGCGCCCGCCGTAGGACCCGAGATCTCGCCCGTAACGGTCGCGGAAGCCGAGAAGCTCGTCCGCGTGACGCTGACGGAGAAGGACCGCGCGCAAGCCGCGGGCAACTGGCGGGAGGCCATGGCCGGCACGATGGAACGGCGCACCGGGCCGAAAAAAGTGGCTCTGGAGGCGTCGCTCGCGCCCGCGTCGCGCTGGGATCCCGTCCTGCCGGGCCTCACGGCAGGTCCGGCGCGCGACCGCTTCCTCCGTGGGAAGGCCGATCCGGGGCCCGTGCCGAAGCGCGACGACGACATCGCGTTCGCGCCCGTCGCGGCGCTGTCGCGCTGGATCGAGTCGAAGGCGCTCTCGTCCGAACGCCTCACGCGGATTTACCTCGAGCGCCTCCGGCGCTTCGACCCGAAGCTCAGGTGCGTCATCACGCTGACGCCCGACCTCGCGCTCGAGCAGGCCCGCCGGGCCGACGCGGAGATCGCGGCGGGAAAGTATCGCGGCCCGCTGCACGGCATCCCGTGGGGCGTCAAGGACCTCCTCGACACGAGAGGCATCCGCACGACCTGGGGCGCGGAGCCGTTTCGCGACCGCGTGCCGGACAGGGACGCCGTCGTCGTGGAGCGGCTCCACCGCGCGGGCGCCGTCCTTCTCGCCAAGCTGAGCCTCGGCGCGCTCGCGCTGAACGACGTCTGGTTTGGCGGTGAGACGAAGAACCCGTGGCTGCCCGAGGAAGGCTCGGGCGGCAGCAGCGCCGGGCCCGGCTCGGCGACCGCCGCCGGGTGCGTGGCGTTCGCGATCGGGAGCGAGACGGAAGGGAGCATCGTCGACCCGTCGATGCGCTGCGGCGTCACGGGCCTGAGGCCGACGTTCGGGCGCGTCGCGCGCACGGGCGCGATGACCCTCTGCTGGTCGATGGACAAGCTGGGCCCCATCGCGCGCGGCGTCGAGGACACGCTGCTCGTCCTTGCCGCCATCACCGGCCCGGACGCCGGCGACCTTTCGAGCGTCCCGAGCCGGCTCGATTTCGAGGCGGACGGCGCCGTGGCCGGCTTGCGCGTGGGGTATTTCCCGCCGTGGATGGTGGAGAGCCCGGCGACCGAGGTCGACCGCGCCGCGCTCGAGACCGTTCGCCGCCTCGGGATGGCTCCGGTCGAGGTGAGTCTGCCGGACTGGCCTTACGGCTCGCTGAACACGATTCTCTTCGCCGAAGCGGCGGCCGCATTCGAGGAGCTGACGCTTTCCGGCGGTCTCGACCAGCTCAGGATGCAGGTGCCGGACGCCTGGCCGAACACGTTCCGGCAGTCGCGGTTTCTCTCGGCGGTCGACTACGTGCAGGCCGACCGGCTACGGCGCAAGGTGGCGCAGGAGATGGCGCGGATCCTCTCGACGGTCGACCTCCTCCTCGTCCCGTCGCTCCGCGACGAGATCCTCACGATCACGAACTTCACCGGCCACCCCTCGCTCACGCTGCCCGCCGGCTTCGTCGAGATCGACCAGGCCCGTAGCGACTGGGCGCCGGACCCGGCCCGCCCGCTCCCGAAGTTCTCACCGAAACGGCGCGTCCCGCACGGCGTGACGCTGATCGGACGGCTCTTCGACGAGGGGACGATCGGACGCGCGGGGATCGCGCTCGAGAAGGCGTTCGGCATGCGGGGGGAGCGGCCGAAGGGGTTCTGAGACGAGGCTCTTGACGCCCTCGACAGTGTCCTGCGTGCAGCACGAGGGGCTCGCCGATTCGTCCAGGACGTACTGCAACTCCCGCCCGAGGGACCGATGAGAGTTCTTCACCCGCGTCCGCAGCCGGCCTGCGAGGTCAGCCACCGCGGTTCTGATCCAGGGGTTCCACGCCACGGGAAGCCTCCAACGGTCGGTGTCAGTATACGCGCCGGAATGCACGTCGTTTTTCGAGGGACTTTTCGGGAGAATGCGCGATGCCATGAACGACGACCTTTGGCCGGCCCTCCCTTACGACGAATGGAAGGACACATACGCGACGCTTCACATGTGGACGCAGATCGTCGGAAAGGTCGCGCTCGCGCTCGCGCCCCCAATCAACCATGGCTGGGCGATCGCGCTGCATCTGACTCCGCACGGCCTGACGACGCGGCCACTGCCGCATGGAGCCCGCTCGTTCACGATGGAATTCGACTTCGTCGATCACGTGCTCCTGATCCGGACGACCGACGGCGACCGCCGGACGTTGAAGCTCGAGCCCCGTTCCGTCGCCGACTTCTATCGCGACGTGATGGCGACCCTGCACGCCATGTCGCTGCCGGTGAAGATCTGGCCGGTCCCCGTCGAAATCCCCGCTCCGATTCCGTTCGAGAAGGACACGCAGCACCACTCGTACGATCCCGTATTCGCGAACCGCTTTTGGCGGATCCTCGTCCAAGGCGAGCGGGTGTTCACGGCCTCACGCTGCCCGTTCGTCGGCAAATGCAGTCCGGTGCATTTCTTCTGGGGCAGCTTCGACCTCGCCGTCACGCGTTTCTCCGGAAGGACGGCGCCTCCGCGCGAGGGTCCCGCATTCATGCGCGACGCCTATTCGCACGAAGTGATCAGCCACGGTTTCTGGCCCGGGAGCGGCGCCGTTCTCGAACCCGCGTTCTATGCGTATGCCGTTCCCGCGCCTGCCGGCCTCAAGGAGGCGCGCGTGGAACCGTCCGCCGCGTTCTACCACCGGGACATGGGAGAGTTCGTTCTCCCCTATGACGCGGTCCGCACGGCGCTGCGCCCCGACGACGCGATCGAGGCCTTCGTCGACAGCACGTACGACCGGGCCGCGACTCTCGCCAGGTGGGATCGCGCCGCGCTCGAGCGCGCACGTCCTCCGAAGCGGATAGCCTGAATCCGACTGCGGCTTCGGCGCGCAGGCGGAGCTCGTGGGGTCCGACCGCCTAGGCCGAAGCCACCGGCGCGAAGTCGTACTGGATGTCCGAGTCAGCCCCCGTGCCCGGGACTGCGATGGGGGCCGAGACGATCTGCGGGAACGCCTGGAGAGTCTTCAACTCGCCGCCCTTTTTCATCAGGAACCAGTCGATCCCGTTCTGTACCCCGTCCCTCTCGGCGAGCGCGACGAGCCGCCGCGCCCCTTCGGCGGAGACGACGTAGCCGTAGCATCCACCCAGGAACTTCTCCCACTCCATGGGGCACGGCTTCGGCGGGAGGTGCTCCGCGTGGAAGACACGGTCGAACCGCCGGTCCCAGAGCTGGTACCCGAGGAGTGCGACGTGGAAATCCGGATGCCGGTCCGCGAGGCCGCCACACAGCTCGACGAGCCGCCCCGTGAACCCCTCCGCAAGGTGCGCATCGTCCTCGAAGACGAGTCCGCCACGGTCGCCGCGCGCGACCTCCCTCCAGATCGCGAGGTGGCTCAGGGCGCACGCGACGATCCCGCGCCGGTCGCCGAAGTCGTTCCCGCGGAAGAGGCGCCGGAGCTCGGGCGTCATGACGAGCGCGCGACCGTCCACCGCGGGCGTCCGCGCGCACCGTGAGAGGAACGCCTCTCCCGCCGCCTCCCGCGCCCGCTCGCGGAACGACTCCCAGCGGTCCAGCCGCCGGTCGAGGTTCACGACGCGGACGTCGAGGCTCTCGGAGAGGCGATGGCCGTGGATCGTGCGGGCGAGCGACGGGAAGAACTGCGCCTCGTCGAGGAGGCGGCTCTTTTCGCGGCGGATCGCGGCGAGGCGGCGCTCGCGCTCGCCTGCCCGAATCGCCGTCTCGAGGATCCGGCAGCTCTCCTCGACGTCCTCGAGCGGGAGGCGGACGAATGCTTCCGGGTCCACGATCTCCTCGAGGTTCGGGCAGCCCCAGTAGAAGCAAAGGCACTCGCCGAGAATGGCGTCGAAGAGCTTCTCCGTGACGTAGTTCGTCTCGGCGTTGTTCTCGGCCGCGAGCGTGTAGCGGTACGGGAAGATGCCGCCCCCCTTGTCGTGCGGCGGCAGGCTCCCCCGCCAGCTCGCGAGGCCGTGCCGGTTGTCCGAGCCGAAGACGTCGATCTCCGCGCCGTGCGCCTCGAGGTGCTTCAGGAAGCCGATCCGGAGCTTCTGCCCCGGATCCTCGAACTTCCCCGACGTCACGCAAGAGAGCGTGCGCGTTTTTTCGACGGGAGTCCGCTGCAGCTCCTCCCACGTCGCGCCGAGGTGCCACTCGACGTTGTTCGGAAAGCGCGCGTGGCTCCTCACCTGCAGGAACTCCCGCGGGTCCGGCTCGGCCCACGCGCCCCACGAGCGCACGCCGACCGACGGCTCCATCTGGAAGACGATCGTCCGGTCCTTCCGGAAGCCCGCCGCGCCGTCCGGATGGTTCACCACCGCCCAGTAGTCCACGTCCCTGTCCTCGTGCGTGATCTCGACGTCGTCCCAGCGTCCGCCGCCCTTCGACTGGCGGCTCCACAGCGCGCAGGTCTCCTCGGGGCTCGCCCAGTTTGTCAGGAGCTTCACGCGCACCGACCGCGGAGGGGCCGGGCGCCGGAACTGGGGCACGCCGTTGAGGTCGTAGGCGTTCGGGCGCCGCCCTTCCCCGCGCTCGGAGGTGAGCGTCCCGATGTGGAGGCAGTCGATCGTGTCGAAGAAGGCCGAAGTCCGGCCGGAGGCCGCGTACCGCCCCGCGAAATCCAGCTCGAAGTGCTCGTGGCCCTCGTCGAACGGGCCCTGCGCGCGGATCGCCTCCGTGCGCATGAGGGAGGGCCGCAGCGAGAAGTGCGGCCACCAAGCGTTCGACGGCCCACCCGGCGGCGCGGGGCCGTGCACGTGCAAACGGTAGCGCAGCAGCTCGGGTTTCGTCCGCCGGACGGCCCCGCCGCGGATCTCCCGGTCGCCCCACGTCTCGGCGTAGTTGCGGTTGAAGAGCGCCTGCCCGATCGCCGGGTCGTCCTCGAGGATCGCGACCGCCTTCGCGACGTACCGGTCCCGCACGACGAAGTGCCAGTCGTCCTCGAGGTGCAGCCAATACGGGCTCTCGACCGTCTCGCGGAGGATGTTCATGCTCCGCGCGTGCCCTCTTCCCGCGGGCGTCTTGAAGACGAAAGTGAAGAACGGGTAGCGCTTCTCCATCCGGCGGCGGTCCGCGTCGCTCGAGCCGTCGTCCACGCAGACGAAGCGCCCGATCCGGTCGAGGTCCTCGCAGCAGTTCAGGAACGAGTCGACGGTCTTCTCGAAGAGATCGAGCCGCCGGCAGGACGTGATCGTGAGCGTGACTTCCGCCGGCGCGGCGCTCCGGCACCGGCGCGCGAGGCGCCGGACGATCTCCTCCGGGTGGCGCAGCGTCTCCTCCGCGACGTGCGGCGCGGAGAAGGCGCGGTTCGCGAGGATGCGCTCGCGCTCCGCTTCGGGCACGTCCGGGGCGTCGAGGAGCCGCGTGCAGAGGTCGAAGCTCTCCCGGTGCCGCCCGAGCCATGACGCCGCGATCGCGAGCTCGTCGTCAACCTTCCAGCGCCAGACATCGGCCTCGACGAAGAGGAACTCGCCCTCGGGGAACGGGATCTCCTTCGCACGGCGCGCAAAGAGCTCCGCGAGGGGCCAGCGTCCCTCGGCACGGTAATGGCGCGCGATCCGGTGGAGCGGCTCGGCGCGCGTAGGCCGGAACTCGAAGGCGGATAGGTACGCCGCGAGGACCTTCTCCCACGGCTCTCCGAGCGCCTCGAGGCAGTCACCGCTCCTGAGGAGCGACCAGAAGACCTCCTCGTCGAACCCGCCCATCCCGGCACGCCGCCGGTACGCCTCGAGCGCCGCCCGGTGATTCCCGGCGTCTCGCTCGCTCTGGGCGAGATAGAACGCGCTCCGCGCGTCGGACGGATCCGCCTCGAGGGCTGCGCGCAGGAGCGCCGCGTCGCGGGCGTACTTGTCTGCCGCGCGGCTCCGGCTCCCGAGCCGCCTCGACTCGACGTGGTAGTCGCCCTCGAGCCGGGCCTCGTTCGCGCCGGGATCGAGACAGACGGGGTACTCGTGCACGGCACCGCGATAGGCCCAGCGCAGCGCGCTCCGGAAAATCTGTCGGCGCCAGAAGCGGAAGTCCGACCCGAACTTCAGGAGATATGCGTCGTGCGCGAGGTTCGAGAGGCCCGGCGTCCCGACGAGAAGGTCGTCCGCGTCGATGACCCAGATGTAGTCCGCGCGCCGCCCGCACAGCTCGAGCGCCTCGGATCGGTTCGTCCCGAAGTCCCTCCACGGTCTCTCGAAAATCTCGCCGGGGATCCCGTGCGACGCGAACGCGGCGCTCACGACGTCCTGGGTGCCGTCCGTCGAGCCCGTGTCGACGACGACCCAGGTGTCCACGTACGGCGCGACGCTCGCGATCGTCTCGGCGACGACGTGAGCCTCGTCGCGGACGATCATGTTGAGACAGATCGTCGGCCGGGGCCGGCCCTCCCGCATGCGCGCCGCTCTTACGAGCCTGTCGCGCCGGCGGAGCCA
>Ga0207930_1000458_pt1 | contig 12609 bp, 9 predicted proteins | sample NGESurshal092012_7_FD_184477 | JGI IMG/M metagenome (GOLD analysis project Ga0207930, IMG submission 184477) | Arctic peat soil microbial communities from Barrow, Alaska - NGEE Surface sample 210-3 shallow-092012 (SPAdes) | ecosystem: Environmental > Terrestrial > Soil > Wetlands > Peat ... | reverse complement strand
GGGATCAATGGACGGACATCGAGACGGGTGCCCGCGTGCGCTCGTGCACGATCATCGTGACCTCGGCCAACTCGCTCACCCGCGCCATTCATGATCGCATGCCAGTGCTGATCGAGCCTAAGGACTTCGGGCCTTGGCTGAGTGGTGAAGCAGGAACCGAATTGTTGGGGCCGGCGCCTGACGACTATCTGCGCCTGTGGCCGGTGTCGAAGAGCGTGAACCGCACTGGCAACGTCGACGATCCGACGCTGATCGAGGAAATCTCGCTCGGTGCCGTGTGATGCTCAACAAGCGGATCCATGACCGCCCCGTCCAAGTCCGCATGCACGTCGAGAACTTAAGCCAGTCGCCGCCACACATGGTCCTATGTATAGTTCAGCTGTGTGCCAGTCGGACCCACACGCTTTGCGGACTAAGATGGCGTATGAATGGAATTGTGGAGTTCCCTAGATGTTAAATGCGACGGTACTCACCGATCGATTTGATCGAGCCCTGCTATACGCCACCCACGTGCACGGTGGTCAGGTGCGCAAGGGGACCTCGATCCCGTATGTTGCGCATCTACTCGCAGTAGCTGCGACTGTCCTTGAATATGGCGGTTCCGAGGATATGGCCATCGCCGCCCTTCTGCATGATGCCGTCGAAGATCAAGGTGGAGAGCCGCGTCTGTCCGATATCCGCAACCGCTTCGGGGATCGTGTCGCCGATATCGTGCGTGCTTGCTCCGACAGTGTCGTCAACATCTCTGCCGGCCACCACAAGGAAGATTGGCGCACACGTAAGACGCAATACATCGAACACCTGAATACAGTGGATCAGGATACCCTTCTGGTCTCATTGTCTGACAAGATCCACAATGCTCGCTCAATTCTCCGCGATCTTCGCAAACCTGAAATCGGCTCAGCTGTATGGGCGCGATTCAAAAGCCCGAAAGAACAGACACTTTGGCACTATCGCGAGTTGGCAAACGCTTTTCAGAAACTCTTGCCGGGGCAGCTGGCGGATGAGCTAGTCGAAATCGTAATTGTTCTCGAAAATGAGTGACTGGCAGTTATTCGATTGCACTCAAAGCCCAAAGCCCGGCGTTTAACCGGTGCATAATTATGGGACCACCGGAGCGCCACGGTCAAACTCCGAGGAATGGGCGGAGCACCCCGAGGACCTCATCAAGTCTGTCGTGATGAAGCCAGTGTCCCGCCCCCGCTATCGTCACCAATTTTGGTTGTCTGAAATGCGCAAGCGCACCCGCTGTTTCCGGATCTGGAAGGAAACTTTCGTCCCCGCGCAGCAATAGCGTGGGGCAATTGATGCGCGACCACAGTGCGATATGATCATCCGGCGACAACCGATATGGTGCCATTGCCTTCTGATATTCATCAAATTTCCAGCTGTAGCCGCCGTCGGCGTTCCGTTTGACGCCGTAGCTGGCAAGATGCAGAGCCTGCTCGGGCGTCAACCGCTTGTTGTGCGCCGACATTCGCTCGGCCGCTTCGGCAATGGTGCGGTAACCGCGGGTCTTTTGTTCCGCAATTCTGTCGATCTGCGCAACCCACTCCGTGATCCGTTCGTGGATCGGTGTTCGCGGTGACCCAGGCAGGACTGTCACACCGTCCAAGACGGCAAGACGCGACACTTGATCCGGATAAGCCCCCGCATACATTAGCCCGATCATCCCGCCCATCGAATGCCCGACAATTGCCGTTTGGTGCAGTGAAGCTGATCGCACCAAACATGTCAGGTCGTACACATAGTCGGACAGACTGTAGCTGCTACCTTTCGCCCAGTCGGAGTCTCCATGGCCACGGAGATCCGGGGCCATAACGTGAAAGTGCGGTTGCAATGCGTGAGCCACCGCGTCCCAGCTGCGGCTGTGGTCGCGGCCGCCGTGGATAAGGATCAGCGACGGCGCCGTATCATTACCCCAGTCGGTATAATGCAGCCGCAGGCCTTGGGATTCGTAGAAACGGTCTGCCGGACCGGCCGATGACGCGATCATTTCATTCTTTGGCACCTAACGCCCATGAAAGCGACGGAAACGGATCAACTATACTGCCCTTACAATTCCTGTAAAACTTGTAGCGTCAAGATGACGAAATCATAACCGGATGAGTTTCTCGGTATATAGACGAGTTCTATGAGCGCCACATCAATTGACTTGTTTCTGTTTGCATCGACTCTCGCCTCAGCGAGCCCAGTCGGATCGTTCGGTGTCCGCGCCGCGGAGTCCTGCCGCCGCGTGCCTGTGGGCACATGGGTATACCCTGGCAGCAACGAACAACGAGACGACGCGGTAGTAGCGCTCGCCAAGCGAGGCGTCGTGCTGCTCGGCGAGTCGCATGACCAGACAGAGCACCATCGCTGGCAGCATCATACGATCACGGCGCTGTTCAGCCACAGACCCGACATGGTCCTCGGTTTCGAGATGTTCCCGCGTCGCGTCCAGCCGGTACTCGACCACTGGTCCAAGGGCGAGCTGGACGAAACCGCCTTCCTGCGCGAGGTCGATTGGCCGCAGATCTGGGGATTTGCCGACAAGCTCTACCTGCCGCTGTTCCATTTCGCCCGAATGCATCGCTTGCCGATGCTGGCGCTCAATATCGATCGAGCGACCAACCGTCGGGTTGCGGCACAAGGACTAGCATCCGTGCTGAGCACTGAGCGTGAGGGTGTCGGCGATCCTGCACCGGCCTCTTCGTTTTATCGCGACCGTCTGTTTGAGTGGTTTAAGAAGCACCCGGCCGCTGGTCAGGACGCCCGCGCAGCCTCGGAACGGTTCGAACGTTTCGTCTGCGCGCAGCAATTCTGGGACCGCGCCATGGCCGAGGCGATCGCCGGCGCTTGTCGCGATGCGCGGCAGCCGCTCGTCGTCGGCATCATGGGCAGTGGCCATATTGAATACGGGGACGGTGTGCCATACCAACTCGCTGCACTGGGGATCGATGATGTGGCCACGGCATTGCCCTGGCCTGCGGATACTGAATATCCGATCCAGCACCCCCCAATTGCGGATGTCCTTTTCGGTGTGGCACCCAATCCGTGACTCGCTGTTGTGTGGGCCATTAGTGGCTGGCGCGGAATAAGTATCTGGCTGCTCCAATCGCCAGCGGGCCGGCGGATCGTTACAATGATGGCCGGTCGGCCCGGCCAGGGTCGGCTCGATGTCATGAAAAAGGGAGGACTGGTACTTATGACCGGTTATCACAGGATTGTCCGCTTCGGCCTGCTCGCAGCGGCCGTGGCACTTGCACCGGTGGCCGCCAATGCCGAGGAGTTCATCAACATCCTCACCGGCGGCACCGGGGGCGTCTATTACCCGCTCGGCGTCGCGATATCGAAAATCTACGCCGAGAAGATTCCGGGCGCGAAACCGTCGGTGCAATCAACCAAGGCCTCGGTCGAGAACCTCAACCTGCTGCAAGCGGGCAAGGGCGAGATCGCGTTCACGCTCGGCGATTCGCTCGCCGACGCCTGGAACGGCAACGCCGAAGTCGGCTTCAAGAGCAAGCTCGACAAGCTGCGCACGGTCGCCGCGATCTACCCTAATTACATCCAGATCGCCGCACTCAAGGACGCCCACATCAACACACTCGCCGATCTCAAGGGCAAGCGGCTGTCGGTCGGCGCGCCGAAGTCAGGCACCGAGCTCAACGCGCGCGCGATCCTGGCTGGCGCCGGCATGACCTACAAAGATCTCGGCCAGGTCCAGTACCTACCATTCAGCGAGTCGGTCGAATTGATGAAAAACCGGCAGCTCGACGCGACGCTGATTTCGGCCGGTCTCGGCGTCTCGGCGATCCGCGATTTGTGCGCCTCGGTCGACTGCACCATTGTCGAGATTCCGAAGTCGGTCGTGGCGAAGATGGGCTCGCCCTATCAGTCGGAGCCGATCCCGGGGGGCACTTACAAGGGCAACGACAAGGATGTGGATGCTGTGGTGGTGCCGAACTATCTGGTCACCCGCGCCGGATTGTCCGACCAGGAAGTCTACGAGATGACCAAGACCATCTTCGACAACCTGTCCTCGCTGCAGGCCGCGCATGCCGCCGCCAAGGCCATGACCCTCGACAAGGCGGGCAAGAACCCGCCGGTGCCGCTGCACCCGGGTGCAGCGAAGTTCTATAAAGAGAAGGGTGTTCTGTAACGCCGTCAAGCCAGCCTGTCCCCGTCATCCTGAAGCGGCCTTAAGAGGATGACGGGCACGGCCGTCGCCTTTCGAGACTCGGCGCGTTTCGCGCCGAGCGCCTCAAGGTGACGGATTGAGCAGGATGGCCGCCGTCTTGAAGGGATATGTGAATGTCCGCCGTTGACGTCGAGATCGCCGCCGAGGCACCCGGTGTGCCGATTCCGGGCCAGACCAAGACCGAAGCCCGGTTGGAAAAAGGCTGGGGCCACGACTTCGAAGGCCGCGCGCTGTTTTGGATCGCGGTCGCGTTCTCGGCGTTCCAGATTGTCACCGCCACGTTCAGCCCGCTGCCGAGCCAGATCGTGCGCTCGGTGCATGTCGGCTTCCTGATGATCGTGGTGTTCGGCGTGACCTCCACGCTGACCGGCCGTAAGCCTGCCAAGCTCCTCTATTGGGCACTCGGCATCACCGGGTTTGTGCTCGGTTTCTATCACTGGGCGTTCTACGAGCAGCTCATCCTGCGTGCCGGCGATCCCAACACCGCCGATATCGTGGTCGGCATCGTCGTCGTGCTACTAGTGTTCGAGGCCGGCCGCCGCATGATGGGGCCGATCCTGCCCATCATCTGCGCGATCTTCCTGAGCTACGGCCTGTTCGGACAGTTTCTTCCGAGCCCGCTCAATACGCGCGGCTACGAATTCAATCAGATCGTCGACCAAATGTTCCTCGGCACCGAGGGCATCTACGGCATCCCGATCTACGTGTCGTCCACCTACATCTTCCTGTTCATTTTGTTCGGTTCGTTTCTCGAGCGCGCCGGTATGATCGGCCTTTTCACCGACGTCGCCATGGGCACTGTCGGCCACGCCCGCGGCGGACCGGCCAAGGTCGCGGTGATCGCGTCCGGTATGATGGGCACCATCAACGGCTCCGGCATCGCCAATGTGGTGACGGTCGGGCAGTTCACCATTCCGCTGATGAAACGTTTCGGCTACCCGGCCTATTTCGCCGGCGCGGTGGAGGCTACCTCATCGATGGGCGGACAGATCATGCCGCCGGTGATGGGCGCGGTCGCCTTCATCATGGCGGAGACCATCAACGTCCCCTATTCCACCATCTGCATCGCGGCCATCGTGCCGGCCCTGCTCTATTACTATTCGGCGTTCTGGGCGGTGCATCTGGAAGCGGGCAAACGCGGCCTGGTCGGCCTGCCCAAAGATCAATGCCCGAGCGCGATTGGGGCCTTAAAGAAGAACTGGTTCCTGCTGATGCCGCTGGCGGCGCTGGTGGTTCTGCTGTTCGCCGGCTACACACCGCTGTTTGCCGGCACGGTGGGGCTGGGGCTGACGGCGATGGTGATCTTCAGCCATCCGATCGTGGCCGCGATCCCGCAGCCGGCCTTGCGCATCGTATTCTGGATTCTGCTCGGCCTGTCTGCGGCGCTGTTCTTCGAATACGGCGTGTGGCTGCTGATTTCGATGGTGGCAATGCTGATGGCGGTCACTGTCTGGGTCAAGGGCGGCCGCGAGACGCTGAAGGTAGCGCTGAACAGCTTGGCCGACGGCGCGCGCCACGCGCTGCCGGTAGGCGTCGCCTGCGCGCTGGTCGGCACCATCATCGGCACGCTGACGCTGACTGGAGCCGCCACGAATTTCGTGCGCGTGATCGTGTCGGTGGGCGAGAGCTCGATCTTCTTCTCGCTCTGCCTCACCGCGCTGACCTCGCTGATCCTCGGCATGGGCATCCCGACCATTCCGAACTACATCATCACCTCCTCGATCGCGGCGCCGGCGTTGCTGCATCTCGGCGTGCCGCTGATCGTGTCGCATATGTTCGTGTTCTACTTCGGCATCATGGCCGACCTGACGCCGCCGGTTGCGCTCGCAGCCTTCGCCGCCGCCTCCATCGCCAAGGAAAGCGGCTTCAAGATCGGCTGGACCGCAGTGAAGATCGCGCTGCCCGGCTGGATCGCGCCGTTCATGGCGGTCTATGCGCCGGCCTTGATGCTGCAGCCTGGCGGTGCGCGTTCCGCCACCTACGGCCTCGCCGCCTCCGCCGCTTATGTGATCCTCAAGGCGGTGATCGCGGTGACCATGTGGGGCGTGACCGCGATCGGCTTTTTCCTGGCGCCCGTGAGCTGGCCGGAGCGCATCATCGCATTCCTCTCCGCCGCGCTGCTGGTGGTGGAATATCCCTGGACCGACCCCGCCGGCTTCACCGCTTGCGGGGCGTTCCTGGCCTATCAGTTCTGGAAAGCGCGCCGTGCCGCTCTGGCGGTGAAGCCGGCGGAGTAGGAACAAGGATGGAACTCTGCCTCCTGGCCGCCGGTGCCACCATCCGCCTCGGCACGATTGCGCTCACGCTAGCCTGGACCCACTCAATCGAAAAGACGCGCTGGGAGGAGGACTGGCGCGCGACGCCGGCCGGCCTGGTGCTTGAGGAGGACCGCATCCAGTCAACCGGCGCCGGCATGGAGCCGCCGCCGGATGCTCATTTCGACGGCCAATGGTGGCATTACACGCCGCCGCTGGCACCGATGAAGACCGTGGTCTTGCGCCGCTCCGGCGCCACAGACGATTGGACGGTCTGCATCGCTGGACGCTGCCGGCCGATGGGCGACTATCTGCCGAATGACGCCGACCCGGTGACGCTCACCGCGTGCCCATGATAGAGCTACTGGCATTTAGTGGCGCGAGCAAAGCGGGGTAAATACGATCTATTTCATAGCTGCTGTTTTTTGCCTACCTGCGCAAGTTTAGCAGAGGACGGTTGTGAGTCTTGTCCTTTCCGGGGACCACGTCATCAGTCAGCTTTCCAATGTGCGGCCTTTGCAGACTCTTTATAATGCGTCGGATTGACGACGAGCGGTGTCTACGCATACCGCGCGAAATTTTGGCTGCATCCATTTTTCGAGTTTTTCAACGATATCTGCCATAAGCGGACATCGACAAACTCCTCGGTCTAGCGACCCCGGCCCGCCGTGCGTTCGCCCACCCCGGCTTTATTACACGCAAACACGATGCGACTTCGCTGGCGATCTCGTCGTTTAGCGCGCTTGCCTGGTTAAAGCCCTGGCAGGAACGTGGCCAGCTTCGGAAATGCCGCAAGGGCTACGACGACCACCAGCAGCACGATCCAATAAGGGATCGAGCCGCGGAAAATCTCGGCCAGTGTGACGGAGCGGTCGGGTACGGCCGCCTTCACCGTGAATACCAGGATGCCGAAGGGCGGCGTGAGCAGACCAGTCTCGATCGCCAAAATGCCCATGATGGCGAAGGCCAGCGGATCGAAGCCGAGATGGGTGGCGATTGGCGCGAAGATCGGCACCGTCAGCAGGATGATGGAGATGGAATCGATCAGGCAGCCAAGCACGAACCAGATGGCGACCATGACCGTTAGAATGCCCCAGGGGCCGGCCCCGGTGCTCAATAGGAACACCTTGGCCGCCTCGGTAAATCCGGTCATTGCCAAGACGCGCGAATAAAGTTGCGCGCAAAACAGCAGCAAAAGCAGCGGTCCGCAGGTGCGCCCGACATCGAGCACAACTTGCCAGGTTTCGCGCGGCTTGATCCCCTTGACGAGCGCCAGAATGAGCGAGCCGATCGCCCCCACGCTGGCACCTTCGGTTGGCGTGCATACGCCGAGCCAGATGGCTCCGAGCGTGCCGGCAACGAGCAAGATAACCAGCATCGTACTAAACAGCAGGGCGCTGATCGGTTGCTCGTCCTCCGGTAGCGTAACGGTTGGCGTCGCGCTGACATCGGCGCCGACCGCGCCGGTCGCCAAACGCCGGCGTTCGCCGACCAGTTCGGGCTTCAGGATGGCTGCGATCACGACATAGACGATCATGCCGCCGGCGGCGATGAGCCCCGGAATCACGCCGGCGAGGAACATCTTGCCGATCGAAATTTCGGTCAGCACGCACCACACGATCATCAGCACCGACGGCGGGATCAGCATGCCTAAGCAGGCACTGCCGGCGACCGCGCCGAGCGCGAAATCCCGCCGGTAGCCGTAGCGGCGCATTTCAGGGTAGGCGATGCGCGAGAACGCCGCCGCGGCGGCGATGCTCACGCCGGTCACGAAACCGAACAGCGCATTGCTCAGGATCGTCGCGACCGCGAGCCGCGCCGGCAGCCAGCCGCTCAGCCGGTTGGCGAGCGCATAGATGTCGCGCGCGGCGCCGCATTTGGCGAGCAGGTCGCCCATCAGCATGAACAGCGGGATCACTGCGAATACGTAGTCGCGCAGCGCTTCGTATGCCGTATTGGCGACGAAGTCGCGCACCACATCGACATCGCCGGTCATGAGATAAATGCCGAGGGCGGCGGTGATGCCGAGGGCAATGGCGATATGGACGCCCGCGAATACCAATGCGAGCACGACGACCACGATGGCAATCATATCGGAATGGCCGAGCATGGTGCCCTGGTCCTAGACTTTCGGCGGCGCCGAGATCACATCGCCCTCGGTCTGGCCGGTTATGAGGACGCGCACCGCGCCGATCGCGTGCATGACATAGCTGAGGACGACGAGCGTCGAGCCGGTCAGGACCGTAATCCGGGCCGGCCAAGCCGGCACCCGCAGCGCTCCCTCGCCCTGGTACTCGCCGCTGATCACGGCGTTCAGCGCGAGCCCGTAGCCGCCCCATACGATGATTCCGAAGAACAAGATGCCGAGCACGGCCGACAGCAACAGAGCAAAGGCTTGTCCGCGCACGCCAAAGCGCGAGGCCAACACGTCGGTGTAGATCATGCTGCCGCTCTGCACCGCGTAGCCGGCGAGCAGGAAGCAGATGATGACGATCGACATCGACACCATCTCCGGCGTGCCCTTGAGCGGAGAGTTGAAGATGGTGCGTCCGATGACGTCGGCGCAGACCAGAAAACCAAGCAGAAAAATGATCACGCCTGCGGCGAGCAGCATGGCGCGTACGATCCAGGCATTGATGTCACGAAGCACGAGTAGTCCCCGCCGCCGGACGAAAATACGGGCGGCCGAAAGGCGGCCGCCCGTTTTGAACTCTATTTGATCTTATAGCGAACCGGCCATTTATAACCGAGGTCCTCGGCCGCCTGCAGCGTGGCTTCCAGGACCTGCGTCGCCGGCAGACCCTTGGCGTCGAGTTCCTTGGCCTTCTGTGCCGGCCAGTTGGCGAGCGAGTTCGCCCATTCCTGGCGGACATTCTCCGGCAGTGTGCGCACGATGCTGCCGTGCGCCTTCAATTCGGCGATCTGCTTGGGATAGTTCTCCTTGTTCACCGTGCCGGTTTTGAGCTCGTACTCTTTGGCGACTTCCAGAATGATGTCCTGCACTTCCTTCGGAAGCTTGTTCCAGCGCGCCAGGTTGACGGTCATGCCATGCCAGGTGATCGCGCCGAAGCCGATCTCGGTGTAATACTTGCCGACTTCATAGAGCTTGAAGTTGGCCCAGCCCGACGGGAACATGATCCAGCCGTTGTACACGCCGGTCTTCATCGAGGTGTAGGCCTCGGGCAAAGACGATTGCACCGGCGTCGCACCGGCGAATTCCAGCCATTTGAGATTGAGGCCGGCGCCGGCGATCTTCTGGCCCTTGAGGTCCTTGACGCTGTTCCATTCGAAATTGGTGCCGAGGTTGTAACCGTTGTCGGCGATCAGCGCGAGCAGCTTCTGCTTGAACTTGTCCTCGAGCACTTTCGACATGTACGGCACCTTGGCGTACACGGCGCGTGCGATCTTCAGGCTCATTTCCGGATCCATGGTGCCGAACGGCAGCATGACCTGGAACGAATGCAGCGGCAGGTTGGACGGTTCGAAGCCGAAGTTATAGCCGCCGATGTCGATGATGCCGGACTGCACGCCTTGGAGCGTGTCGGAGACCTTCACCATCGAACCGCCGTAACCTTCGACGAACTCGACTTTGTATTTGGTCTTGGCGGCGACCCGTTTGGTGACCTCGGGCACGAAGAAACCCTGCATCAGGGCGACGTAGGTGTTCGCCGTCGGATGGCCCGAGGCGATGCGCAGTTTGATGTCCTCTTGCGCCATGGCCGACGTGCCGACACCGGCCAATACGGTGAAGGCGATAACTTTCAACAACATACCGATTGTCTTTGTCATGGTGGAACCCCCCGAACCGCTTTTACTGTAAGGCATGACCTTCCGTTGCCTTGGCATTGGCTGTCAACCCTCCTGGTTTCGTGAGTGCATCGCAGCAGAGTGAATCACGCGCTAGGGGTCTTGCACCCACCACCGTGCTGTGCCGGTCGCCGCAGTTTCGAGGATCGGGTAAACCCAACTCCCCGGCCCTTGCCGCACCCACATTGCGATGGCGAATGGGGTGAAGGCGAAGATCATGAATGGATGGAACGCACTGACGGGCCAACTACAGGTTCACCGTGAAGGCAACCAATGCAGCCGGCAATATCAGCACTGCGTCGAGCGCGCTGGCGTTTGAAATCGCATTTACGAAATACGCTGGAGGTCTTCGCGGCCGTGCCTCTACCGCTTGAACAGGAATGTAATGCCCGCAAAGTGGTCAACAGCCGACATTGCATGCACGGCTTGAAATGAAAGAGGCCGCCAACTGAGACGGCCCATAAAAATGAAATTTATTTGCTCGACCCTCTGCGAAGTTGTTAAATACCATTGTTAGCGACCATCGCCCATCTCCCTTCGGGCGACGTGAATTCCCCATGATCACTCCATAAAACCGCGCCCTAACCGGCGCGGTTTTTTTAACAAAAATCCAAGTCCTTCAGTGCCTCGATAAGAGGCGCCGCCAACTGAGAAGGCCTCTTGCGTTTACCGTCTCGCGGGGCGCGCTAAGATGTGCTGTAGCTATTTCGGTTACACCGCCCTCGGAAGGGACGTCCGCATTGTGCGGCTGCGATCAATTGTTCTTATCAACCTTTTGAAAATGACGCAGAAACGTCGCCGTCCACCAGACAAGTCCACACAAATAAACAAAGACCATCGTGATGAAACGATCTGCCGCGAATATCGGCGGAGTCATCGCATTCGCACGCAATATCGAAATGTGCATTCCATAGACGACTGCAACCGTTAAACACCCAAGCCAACAGGCGTGGCCTACCAAGAAGCGTTCGGTTGTGTGTCGCTGTTCTTGTGCAAACCAGTATTCGCAATTGGGAACTTGACCCTTTCCGTTGGTGTATCGGGGAAGTCCTGCCATCACCCAAACGAGTAGCAATGGCAAGCCTACTAAAAACAATACTATGAAAAGACGATAGTGGTCTCGGTCTGTCCAACCATCAGCCACGCCGTTCGCACTAAAATGGATCGCGACTTTTTCCGGCAAATCTCCCAAGCTATTCAGGGCAAAGAATGTACAAACCAGGAGCAAAGCTGGAAACAAGAGGGGCGATAGCCGATTCATGGATCCCATCGGTCGAAAGTAACGGGGCAAGAAAAAATTGCGGAGCGTAGCCGCCGTTTTCCTACAGTTTTCACACTATCATCATTGACCCAAGACATGGACGACACAAGTCCCGATTGGGGCTTTCTTGCTCGTCCAGCTTTGCCGCCTCGCGGCAAACCCACGCGTGACCAAAACGTTTCCGGCATCGCCTGCCGTTATGCGCAAGGCAGAGAAGTGCCAATAGTTAGGATCATGCGCTCAGAAATAGCGCCACCACACATAGACATGGCAGATCGCTACCGACACCACCATCATCGGGAAGGCATAGAGCGTGTAGGTGACGAAGCTGAAAGGCACCCCGTTGCGATCGCCGATGCCGGCCACTGTCAGGTTGGCGGAGGCGCCTATCAGGGTGCCGTTGCCGCCCAAGCACGCCCCGAGCGACAGGCACCACCACAGCGGCTCGATATGATCGGCGCCGCCGAACGACGGCGCCATGTTTTTGATCAGCGGGATCATGGTGGCGACGAACGGAATATTGTCCACGATCGCTGACAAGAACGCCGACGCCCACAGGATGGCGTAGCCGGCATGCGCCATATTGCCGCCGGTCGCCGCCACCAGCTTATTGGCGAGCAGGTTAAGCAGACCGCCGACATCAACACCGTGCACCACCACGAACAGACCGATGAAGAAGAAGATGGTGATCCATTCGACGTCACCGAAGGTCTGATGGATATTTTTGGCAGCCTTCTCGGAATGATGCGCCCAGTTGTCGAGCAGCATTAGCACGGCGGCCCCAAACATGGCGATGGTGGCGGGTTCAAGATGCAGCGGCCGTGCCAGCACGAAAGCGACCATCACCAGGCCGATGACGATCAGCGACTGCTTAAGCAGCAGCCAATCCTCGATTGAATCGGCCGGATTCATCGCCAGAACGCGCGCCTCTGCATCATGCGAGGCTTTGAGATCCTTGCCCCACAGGAAATGAATGATCACCGCCTGCACCACCATGACGATGAGGATTATCGGCGTGAGGTGATAGACAAATTCATTGAATGAGAGCCCGACTTGCGAGCCGATCAAGATGTTGGGCGGATCGCCGATCAGAGTGGCGGGGCCGC
>Ga0207930_1000456_pt1 | contig 12630 bp, 9 predicted proteins | sample NGESurshal092012_7_FD_184477 | JGI IMG/M metagenome (GOLD analysis project Ga0207930, IMG submission 184477) | Arctic peat soil microbial communities from Barrow, Alaska - NGEE Surface sample 210-3 shallow-092012 (SPAdes) | ecosystem: Environmental > Terrestrial > Soil > Wetlands > Peat ... | reverse complement strand
CCTCGGTTTGCCCGGTTGGCGGGATCAAGAAGACCGCCCTGGGCCCGGTGGTTTACGACGCCGACAAATGTATCGGATGCCGCTACTGCATGCTGGCGTGCCCGTACCAGGTGCCGCGCTACCAGTGGAGCAAGCTGGCTCCCTTTGTCAAGAAGTGCGACCTCTGCTCCGAGCGCGTGAAGGCCGGCGGACAGCCCGCCTGCACCGAAGCTTGCCCGGTGCAAGCCAGTATCTTCGGCGACCGCGATGAGTTGATCGCCGACGCATGGAACCGTATTCGCACCGATTCGAGTTACGTTCCGCGGATTTACGGCACCACGGAAGCAGGTGGAGGCTCGGTGCTGTTCGTCTCCGATGTGGAGTTCGAAAAGCTCGGTTTCAAGCCGCTGCCGACTGGCAACCAGCCGGTGCCTTCGCTGACCACTGCCGCAATGGGCGACTCGCCCAAGGTTGTGATCATGGGCGGAACCATTCTGTCGGCCCTGTATTGGATCACGCAGCGCCGCCGCGAAGTGGCGCTCGCCGAAGCCGAAGAAAAAGTCACCATCAACCGGATCAAACGGGACAGGAGCTAGCCATGACAGCGCGTATCCGTTCAGAAATCACATTGTGGCGCGTCATCGTAGCCATCATTTTCGTCACCGGAATTTATGCCACTTACGTAAGGTTCTTCGAGGGCTTCCGGGCCAGCACCAATCTCTCCGACCAGACGCCTTGGGGCCTTTGGGTCGGCCTCGGCACGCTCTGCGGCGTTGGCCTCTCCGCCGCCGGTTTCGGAATCAGCGCGGCGGTTTACCTGCTGGGCATGGAGCGCTACCGCCCCATCCTGCGGGCGTCGATCCTGATTTCGTTCCTCGGCTACTGCACCGTGATGGTCGGCTACCTCTATGAAATTGGTCTGCCGTGGCGCTTCTGGCATCCAGTCGTCATGTGGAACAGTCGCTCCGTGTTGTTCGATGTGTGTGTCTGCATCATGACCTACTTCACCGTGCTGACCTTTGAGTTCGCACCAGCAGTGATTGAGAAGCTGCCCTGGAAGGGTTTGCGCGACACCATCCTGCGCTACCACCACAAGATCCTGATCGGCGTGGTGCTCGCGGGCGTGCTGCTGTCGTCGATGCACCAGTCCTTTCTCGGCGGCCTCTACCTGATCGCCGCTGGCAAGGTCCATCCTCTGTGGTACTCCGCCAACATGACCGCGATCTTCTATATGTCGGCGATACCCGCCGGGCTGGCCCTCACCGTGATGGCCGTTTACCTGTGCATGCGCTCGCTCAACGTTCGCGTGGACTTCACCATCCTCAGCGACTGCGGCCGCATGATCCAGATGCTGCTGATCGTCTTCGTGTTCTTCCGCCTGCTCGACCTGGTGGGGAACCACGCGCTGCATTACGCCTTCCAGCGCACCAGCGAAGCCGGCTATTTCTGGTTGGAAGTCATGATGTTCATGATCATTCCGATCGCGCTGCTGAGCTTCGACCGGGTGCGCAATAGTCCTGATGGTCTCTATGGGACGTGCGCTCTCGTGGTGGCGGGATTCATCGTCAACCGCCTCAACGTGTCCATCAACGCGTTGCAGACTGCGATGGGAACGCACTACGTCCCCAAGTGGACGGAGTTAGCCTCCAGCGTGCTCGTCATCGCGGCGGCCGTGATGGCCTTCCGCTACGCAGTCATTTACCTTGACATCCTGCCCAAGGCAAAGCCGCAACTGCCCGCGCGCTGGATGTCGAACAACGGGTTAGCAGCACAGGCCTGAAATTGATGTAGCTAAACTCCTCGCACACCCAGAAGCGGGTGCCCCACTCAAGCTTCCTTTGCTTGAGTGGGGTTTTTGTATTGCGAGGGAGATTCAGTGTGCTTCGGGACGGGCGACCAGCACCTGGATCCCCGATGGCGCGCTTTGTGAACGGTACACGCGCTCGGTAGCGGGACGGAAATCCGACGCCTTGGCGTCAGGAATGTTGACGAAGGTTTGCGGGTTCATGTCAGCCAGAGGGAACCACGAACTCTGCACCTGCACCATGATGCGATGTCCGCGGCGAAAAGTGTGGTTGACGTCGGGCATCTCGAAGCTCACCTCTTCCACCTTGCCGGGGACGAACGGCTCTGGAGTCTCAAAGCTTTTGCGGAACTTACCGCGCATCGGCTCACCCCGCACCAGTTGCTGGAAGCCGGCCATCTTGACGATCGGCAGCCCAACATCTTTACGCGGAGTCTCGGGCTTGTCGGCATCAGGCTCTGGATAATACGAAGGATAGACATCGATCAGCTTCACTACCCAATCAGAATCGGTGCCACTGGTGGAGACGAACAGTTTCGGTGAGACCGGGCCGGCAATGGTGATGTCGTCCTGCAAGTCGTCGGTCTGATATACCAGCACGTCGGTGCGGGTGGCGGCGAAGCGCTGGTCGGCGTCCATGTATTCCTGCGGAACTGCCAGTGCGGTGTAGCCGACAAACGGCACCGGCTTGGCAGGATCGCTCACGTACTCGTCGAATACCTGACCCGCTAAGGTTGGGGGCTCGAACGTAAGGCGTCCTTTGTCATTCAGATAGAGCGTACGCGACTTCGTGTTCTTGGGAGGCCAGGCGTCATACTGCCGCCACACGTTGGTTCCGGTTTCGAAGACGTAAGCCTTGGGAAGCTTCGCATCACCGTTGCCCTTCAAATAGGCCTCGAAGAAGGGGAACTGAATTTTCTCGCGAAAGTATTCGCCCGTGTCAGAGGCGAAGTCCACATAACCCAGGCGACGGCCTTCGTAGCGCGACCATCCGCCGTGCACCCACGGGCCTTCGACCAGCGCGTTGAAGATTCCGGGATTGTTCTGATCGATAGCGTGAAAGGTGCGAAACGGCCCGGCCAGATCTTCAGCGTCGAACCATCCGCCCACGGTCAACACCGCGCAGTGAATGTTCTTCATGTGCGGAGCGAGATTGCGCGCCTTCCAGTAGTCGTCGTAAGTGTCGTGCTGCGACTGGTCATTCCACAGGAAAGTCTGACCGTGAAAGTACTGAGCGTTGACATTCGAGATCGGGCCAATCGCGCGGAAGAAGTCATAGCCGCTGGAGGTGCCGTAGTCGAAGGCCTGACGCTCCTTCGGCGGCAGCGCCGGATTGTTCTGCGGCTTAAACGCGCTATAGAAGCTGAAATTGGCCGCCAGCATAAAGGCCCCGCCGTGATAAGCATCGTCGCCCATGAACAGGTCGGTCATGGGAGCTTGCGGAGACGCTGCCTTCAGCGCGGGATGCGAGTCGATGATGCTGGCCGAAGTGAAGAATCCAGGGTAGGAGATCCCCCAAATACCGACGCGCCCGTTGTTGTTGGGGACGTTTTTCAGCAGCCACTCGATGGTGTCATAGGTGTCAGCGCTGTCATCCACATCGTTGATCGAGGCCTTGTGGTCGATATGCGGACGCATCTCGAGAAACGTGCCTTCCGACATGTTGCGCCCGCGAACATCCTGATAGACGACGATGTACCCGGATTTCTCAAACTCTTCCGAAGGCCCGATCGACGTCCTGTAATTATCGACACCGTAGGGCGCGACGCCGTAGGGAGTGCGGTTCATCAGGAAGGGATAGGAATGCGTACTGTCCTTGGGCACGTAGATCGCAGTGAACAGCTTCTTCCCATCGCGCATGGGAATCGAGTACTCGTACTTGGTATAGTGTTCGCGTACATCAAATGGCGGCGGAGCGTCGGGCTTCCCCTGCGCGACGGCCTGCGACAGCGCGATAGCGGCGAGTACCGCGAGTACCGAGAAAAATCTGAGAACCCTTCTCATAGATCAGTTTCGAAAGCACAGGCCTTAACGAGCTGCCAAATGCCGTTCGTTGTACCCGGTTTTGAAAGGGCGCGGCTTCAGCCGTGCCGCACGAGTCCTTCAAATTTGTCATTCCCCGTGCGCTTCAGCGCACGGGGAATCTGCTTTTCTCGAGCTTGTCTGGCTCTGTCGTACCGCACCGGCGAACAGTGTCACTGCGCGGTAAAGGTTACATACTTCTTGCCGAGATAGAGCTTCGCCGTCGCGCCATCCATAACGATCTTGAGCGGTTGGGGGCGGGCCAATTTTTCATCCGTCACAATGTCGGCCACCAACAGCTCGTTGCCGTCGACACTCAGAATGTGGAACTTGCCGTCAGCCGTATATCCCATGCCGTATTGGCCGGGACCCAGCGTGCTGCTGCCGAACTTGAGCGTCTTCTCGGTGATGAACATGCCGTTATATTTCGCCTTGATATCAGTCGAATATCCAGATGTGTCTACCAGTCCGATGATGACGTAGAAGTCGTCCGGGTAGTGAATCGCGGAAGAGTTGCGCAACTGTGTGGTCGCGCTCAGGCCACGGAAGAAGTAGGTGTCGGGTACCACCTTCTTCAGGTCCGCTCCCGACACGACAGTAGGCGCGGCCGGCGCGCTCTGGCCGACAGCCGAGATGGTGAGAATCAGAACGAATGCTGCAAGAAATACTTTGCGAATCATAAGCCTCCTCGTAGATTACGGATGCGGCGCACGACACTTCGGTGCCTTAATCCTTCTTTGCGACACGAACTACATTGTAATGGCTGAGAGTCGACACCTGCACGAACCGGGAGGGGCAAGAGGGTCTCGTGCCGGTTTGAAAACGAAATGCAAACCGCGCTGCGCTGTCCGCCGCTCATGTGGTTTTCGGTGTACCATTTATGCACTCAGGCCGTTGTGGGGCGCTCGGAAACATCGGAAGGAGCCGCGTAGTGACAGTACTCCTGCTCGCCATGCCCGATTCGTTCGAGCACATGCCTACCGTTGCGGTGCGCATGCCGAACGGTGGCCTGACCTCGCTGGCGGGAAACGTCGATCCCCATCACAAGGTCGCAGTCGCCGACCTTATTCTAGTGCAGCAAAGCGTCCGCCAGACCATCGAACGCTTGATGCGCGAAATCGATCCCGACGTCGTCGGCCTATCGATCATGACCTTCCAACGCAAGACGGCGTTTCGCGTGATCGAACTGGTGCGCGCGCTGAAACCCAGCGTCCATGTTGTGGTGGGCGGCTACGATCCGAGTCTCGCGTCCGAGGCCTACCGGGAAGAGGGAAGCGGGATCGATTTCATCGTGCGCGGCGAAGGCGAGGTGACCTTCCGCGAATTGCTGCGCGCTCTGGAAAACGAAAGTGGAGACGGCTTTGGCAGTATCGCCGGGCTGACCTATCGCGACGGCGCAACCTGGCGCGAGAATGTGCCGCGGCCGGTGCACACTCTGGAAGGCGACGAGATCAAGCTTCCCAATCGCAAGGCGCGCGTGCTCGGCGGCTATACCATGATGGGCCGACAGGTTGACGTGGTCGAGACCTCGCGCGGGTGTACCTTCGATTGCGGATTCTGCTCCATCATCGAGATGCGTGGACGCAATTTTCACACCTATTCCTTCGACCGCGTATTGGCCGATATTCGCGATGCCCGCAACAACGGCGCGCGGGCGATCTTCCTGGTTGATGACAACATTTCGCTGAACATCAAACGCTTCGAAGCGCTTTGCCAGGCCATCATCGACGCCGGCCTGAACGACATTTCCTACACCGTGCAGGCTATGACTTCGCCCATCGCCATGCACGGCGAGACGCTGGCCCCCCTGATGGAAAAAGCAGGGTTCCGCTACGTGTTTCTGGGGATCGAGAACATCCTGGAAGACGACTTGGTGTACCTGAAGGCTTCAGCCAAGAACTCGTTTCGCGAGGACGGCAAGCGAACCGGCAACGCCAGTATTCGCGCCATCGACATCCTGCACAAGCACAAGATGTACGTCGTAGGCGGCCTGATCGTCGGCAATCCCGATGACACCCTCGACTCCATCCGCACCAACCTCGACTTTGCGAGCAAGTATGTCGACTGGCCTTACATTCAGCATCCCACCCCGTATCCCGGCACGCCGATGACGAAAGATTTTCGCGCCCGCAACCTTATTAAGATCGAGCGGCTGGAAGAATACGACGGCACGACCGCCGTGATCGCGACCGAACACCTCGCTCCCGAAGAAATCGAATACGAACGCTGGCGAAAAGAGCGTTGGATGAAGACTGCGCACATGCCCTCCGTCATCGCCAAGGAGCCGTGGTTTGTGCTGAAGAACTGGCCGAAGATGTTGATGCACACGTTTCGCGGAAGCAGCCTGCGCTCGGCGCTTGGACTGGAAAGCGATCGCAGAGTCTTCGAGCGTTATCGTGCGATCCGCAACCAGGAGCGGGTGTATCTGTAGGCTTTTGACCGCGCAGTGCTGTCTATGGTCGTCCTCGCGGTCCAACCGCTTCCGGCCGGGTGATGGCCTGACGTATTTCGGCCTCAGGCGCACTTGAGTCGAACTGGATCGATCCATCCTTCTGACGCTGAATCCCCAGTTGTTTCCACAAAGCCGAAAGATCAACAGGATCAGGCTTGTCACGCATCTCGTTGTACAAATCAGTCAGCACGTTGGTCCCGGTTGCCTTGTCGCCCACCGCGAATGCGTGCTCGATGTCCCAATCCTGGGTGATGTTTCCGCCTGCCGCAAGAATTCCGCGCAATGCGTCCTGCAGTCCTTTCTGGTTGTGGGTTTGTTCGCGGATGCGGACGTCAGCAACCAGGCAGAACATCGCTCCTCCCCAGTAAGTGCGCCCCCAGGTTGGGGTGCGGTCGAGTCCTTCGTCGCCTGCTTCCGGCTCGCCCTGCGGCATGTCACGAACGACATCGTGCCACATTCGTTCAGCCGAGAGCTGTCCTGCTTGCACGCGGGCGATCGGCTCCACGTACACCGATATCCCTTCCTCGATCCAGTGGTGCTTTCGGGACATTGACGGAAATGCCAAGTGGATCATCTCATGCGTGAGCATCCAATCGTCATTGAGTTGCGCAGCCGTAGTGTCAGCACCAAGTGAAATGCTGATATACCCGCCGCTGGAGGGATAAGTCACTCCGCCATGGACGCCGGGACCTCCGCGAACGCGCACGTCGAGGCCGACGTGTTGAACGGGGAACTTGCCGTAGTAGGTACAGACCGCATCCCCGGCGCGTTGCACCCAGTTCATCAAATCGCCACGGCTGGCGGAGTTCGTCTCGCCGATGAAGTGAACATCGATGATAGAACCGCAAATCTTCACGCTCGACGGAGGGCCGGCTGGCTGCTCGCGCGCGGAAGCAAGCCATGCAACTGCCGTAACGCAACAAGCAGCCGAGACGACGATCAAGAGTACGCGGTGAACGGGCTTTCCGGGCCGTGCTTGACGGAAATGCATTTGCCTCGAATCTCAACCCTCAACGAAACGTGCCTCGCAACGGAACCGGCTCACGCCGAGCGTTGAAGCCAGTATCGTTCGATGAGGTAATCGAGCGAAAACTTCCCCGAGCCGAAGATCAAAACGATGAGCGAGACCATCAAAAATGTGAACGGAGCGGCGGCAGAGAAGTCTTCTGGCTTGGAGAAGAACGACAACAGCGCCGCGCGATCAGCCGTCACATAGGCCACGATCATATCGAAAGTGAGGGGCAGCGCAATCAGACGCCCACCGAGTCCCAGCGCCAGCAAGATCCCGCCGACGAATTCCAGACCACTTACGAAGTATGCGTTCAGGGCTGGTGCGGGAATGCCCAGGCTGGTGAAGAACTCAATCACGTGCGGCAGGTTGTGCAGCTTGCCCCATCCGGTCTGGCAAAACTGCCATCCCCAGTACAAACGCACGATTAACAGGAACAAAGACTGCAAAGAATCGGCGCCTCCTTCAAAAACTGCATAGGCCTTCTGCAGCCCGCTCGTGGAAGTTGTCATGAAATCCGTCCTAACTTGATTTGCAGAACCAGCCCAGGGATGACCAGAGTGCGAACCACGCCTGCAGGTTTTCCGCCGCCTGCTCGCCAGATCGGCTGTTCCAGTCGACATATTCGACCGCTTCCGACAAGCGCTTACCATCACGCAAGGCGCACAGGATGCCAAACGCTTCGGCGTCGAGGCGCTTGAAGTACACGGAATTCTCGGCGCGATGCACCGCAAGAAAAATCTTCTGCGGCTTGGGCAACGAACGCTTACGGGCGTGCCGGCGCTGCGAGTTACCTGCTACGGCATTGCTGACAATGTCGTTCTCCCGTTGCTCACCGCGAATTGTCAGAAGCATTTCGTCAACCGGATAGTGCAGATCGAGCAAGCGGACATACTGCTGCAACTCAAATTGCGGATCAGGGCCCAGCGCAGGCAGGTCCGCTTCCGTCAGCTTCGGCTTCGAGACCTCGTCGAAGGCCTCGATTTCAGCCCACTCCAGGCGCACCATGTCGAGGGCGATGTCTTCAACCCCGGCAATGAACTCAGCGTGCGAACGCAGCCACCGTTCCAGGCGCGATCCGAGGTTCCGCAAGGTAAACGACTGCGATGGGCAATCCCGCAAATACGCGATCGACAGCTTCTCAAATTGAAGATCCCCGATGATCAGGCGCAGCCCTTCAAAATCCTCAGCCAGCGCTGCCAGTACCCTGAACCAGTACTGCTGGTTATAGATCTCCAGACGCTCGAACGAGGTGAGGCGATCGTTCGGCTTGATGATCTGCTCGGCAATGCGGCGTAGGGAGCGCCCGTCGCTGGTGCGTTGACGCATACCTTCGGACGCGGTCAGCGGCTGTCGAACCGCGTCGAACATGCTGCGCTGGATGTGGTCGAGATCCATCACGCGACCACCTTTTCCCGCACGTATCGATTCGCCTTCAGGGCCTCGCTGTGGACTTCGTCGAACGACGGAATGTGATCGTCCCACTCCAGCAATGTGGCCGTCGGTCCGACCAGCTCGATCCCTCGAGCGTACAGCTGCCACACCGGATCGATCACGGCATGGTCGTGGGTGTCGAGGATGTACTTCTCGAATTTCGAGTGTCCGGCGATATGAATCTGCGCGACCCGTTCGTGGGGAACGTTGTGCAGGTACTCGTACGGATCGAAATTGTGATTGCGCGAGGAGACGTAGATGTTGTTCACGTCGAGCAGAATCCCGCAGTCGGCATCTTCCACGACTTCGGTGAGGAACTGCCATTCCGTCATTTCGGAGGCGTGGAATTCGGCATAGCTGCTTACGTTCTCGACAACAACGGGGACTTCCAGAAAATCGCGCGCTTCTCGGATCTTCTGCGCTGTCTTCTTTGCTGCCTCAAAGGTGTAGGGCATGGGCAGCAGGTCGTGCGAATACGTTCCATCGACGCTGCCCCAGCACAGGTGGTCGGAGAGCCACGGCGTCTTCGTTCGCCGCACCAGCTTCTTCAGCCGCCGCAGGTGCTCGCGATTCAGCGGTTCCACCGACCCGAAATACATGGAGACGCCGTGCTGCACCACCCGGTACTGCTCGAGAATCTGATCGAGCAAATGCAGAGGGCGTCCGCCATCCACCATGAAATTTTCGGAGATGATTTCAAACCAGTCCACCACCGGCTTCCGCTCGAGGATGTGGTTGTAGTGGGGGATGCGCAGCCCGATCCCCACTCCGTACTCCGTGAAGCCGTTAAAGCGATTCGCTGGCATGTCGGTCAACTCTTAGAAAACACACTTGGAAGGTGATCGCGGGGCCGGGCGCATGAAGCTCCGGCCCGCGTGATCGAAGTTGGTCCGAGGTTAGGACGCCGGGGGCTTGGAGCCGTCAGTTGCGCAGCCGCCCTTGCCCTTGCAGCTGTTCTTGCCCTTGCAACCCTGGTCGCCCGTCTTACAACCACCCTTGCCTTTACAGGAGTTCTGGCCCTTGCAAGCGTGCTTGTCCTTGGAGAATGCGGTCGAGAGCTGGCCCATGTTTGAGCCGCTGGAGAACGAGTTGGAGGTGGACGACGGGGTCTGAGCCATGGCTGTGTTGCCTGCCATGAATCCCGCGAGTGCAGCGCCCATCATGAGTGACTTCATCGATTTCGTCATTGCAGATTTCTCCTCTACTGTGTTTTTTTTGAAAGACCTGGATTTCAGATCTTGACTTTGGCCCTACCCACAATACGTGCCAAGCATTTTGTCGGATTTCCCGAACTTTGGGAAATGTTTTTTTGAGGAAGCCAACTCTATTTCGAGTAGAGGCACCCCACACGATTGAGGTGGTCCATGCTCAAGCGCCCCACACCTGCAGAAATTGCCGTTTGGCGTATGGGAGCCTGTACGGATCCACCCCAGTGCCGGATAGGACTGAGGGCGAATGGAAAGGTTACGGTCGCAGCCGGAAAAATCTCATCTTGCTTGAAATTTTCCACATTTACCTTTGCGCGTTCCCTTTGTTTTCATTGACTTAGACAGAAATTGCTCGCATGTCATTAATTCTATTAGTACTTACAGCTATCCATGTCAGCCAATTGGACTTAGGCGGTTCGTTTTGCCATTTGGGGAGTCTTGTACCTCTTTTCACCATTTACGGTGACCGGCGTCACATAACCGCTGTCAATGCTTAGGTTACAAGTTGTTCAGCGAGGATGGGGACCACGGTTTCGCCGTCGTCCAGGCGAACGTCTCCCGATGCTCATCGACAATCGGAGCTTCCTTGCAAGTGGGCCCGCGGCGATCCGACAATAGCGCCGAAAGATTCGTACCGCTGGCTCGTGCGCCCAGGTGGGGTTGAACTTGATGCTCTCTGTGAGAGCGCCCGGGAGGGGCATGAAGTTATTTTTCGCTAGTGTGATGTTGGGAGGGATTCTCCTCACTGGCTCCGCTTTCCTGGCAGGCGGGGCGGGACTGTCGCGGTCTTCCCGCGATGATCACACCCAGTCCGCCAGTCCAACTGCAAAGATCGTTATCGAATACCCACTCGAAGGTTCCGTGTTTCCTCCGGAGATCACGCCACCCACTTTCCTCTGGCGCGACGACAGCAAAACCGCGAAACGGTGGGTGGTTGAGGTTTCTTTCGCCGACCACTCCGATGGAATCCGCGTGGAAGCGCCCGGCGAGCACATGCAAAAGGGAGCGATCGATCCCCTAACGGTTTCAGAGGATGCGCCCCCCACCATAACTCCAGAGCAGGCAGCCATGTGGATCTGGAAGCCTGACGCTGGCACGTGGGCGAAGATCAAACAACGGTCCGTCAAGTCGCCAGCAACCATCGCGATCACCGGGTTCGCTGACGACGCTTCAACACTGCCGGTGTCGAGCGGTAGCGTGAGCATCTCGACTTCAGCCGATCCCGTCGGTGCTCCTGTTTTCTATCGCGATGTCCCATTGATGTTGGCGCCCGCCGGAGCCAAAGGCGCGATCCAGCCGCTGCCACCAACCGCAATTCCCCTTATCAAGTGGCGGCTGCGGAACATCGGTGAGCCACAGAGCCGAGTCGTAATGGAGAATCTTCCCACCTGCGCCAACTGCCATTCGTTTTCGACTGACGGCAAGACGCTCGGCCTGGATCTGGATGGGCCGAAGAACGACAAGGGGTTGTACGCTCTCGTTCCCATAGCCAAAAACATGACCATCCGGAATCAGGATGTCATTCGGTGGAGTTCCTTTCTAGAGAACCCGGAGTCCAGAAACTCCGAGCCAGCCGTGAAGCGCTTTGGGTTCATGTCGCAGATCTCGCCGGACGGCCGCTATGTCGTGACATCGATCGGGCCGCCGGGATTGACGAACGCCCACAAAAGCGAACTCGCCGACTTTGCGCCCGGAATTGCGGACCGCCTTTACAGCATGAACTTCAAAGGGCCGCCCTTCAACCAGGTTTTTTATCCGACTCGCGGAATCCTGGTCTGGTACGACCGCAACGAAGGAAAGCTGCGGCCTTTGCCGGGAGCTGATGACCCGCGCTTCGTGCAGACCAGCGCATTCTGGTCTCCGGATGGAAAATACCTGATCTACAGCCGGGCGGAGGCGCGCGATCCCTATCCGGCCGGAGCCAAGACGGCCGAGTACGCCAACGACCCGAATGAAACGCAGATCCAATACGACTTGTACCGGATTCCGTTTAATCAAGGCAAAGGCGGTAAGGCGGAGGCCGTGGTCGGCGCTTCCGGCAACGGCATGAGCAACAACTTTCCAAAGGTCTCACCGGACGGCCGCTGGATCGTGTTCGTGCAGAACCGCAACGGATTGTTGATGCGCCCCGACAGCAAGCTCTACATCATTCCCTTTGCCGGTGGCACAGCTCGACTGATGAAATGCAACACCTCGTTGATGAACTCGTGGCACACGTTTTCGCCGAACGGGCGGTGGCTTGCGTTTTCGTCGAAGTCGCGCTCGCCCTACACGCAGCTGATGCTGACGCACATTGACTCTCACGGCAACGACGCTCCCGCGATTCTCGTAGACAACACCACCGCCGCCAATCGCGCGGTAAACATCCCCGAGTTTGTGAACGTCCCACCTGGCGGCATGGAAAAGATCGACCCGCAAGCAACCGAGTTCTACCGGTTGTTCAACCAGGCTTTCGAGTTCATCGAGAGCGGCCAGTGGGACGAAGCCATTCCAGTATTGCGCCAGGCCCTGCAACGGGATCCGGACTTTGCCGTTGCCCATTTCGCGTTGGCTACAGGGCTGGCGGCAAAGGGCGAGGAGAGCGAAGCACTGGCGGAGTACCAAAAGGCGTGCACACTCGAACCCGACCACCCGACTTGGTTTGGCCACCTTGCGGTATGGCAGGCGCGAACCGGCGACATGGACGGAGCAGTGGCCAGCTTGCGGAAATCGCTGGCGCTCG
>Ga0207930_1000455_pt1 | contig 12632 bp, 13 predicted proteins | sample NGESurshal092012_7_FD_184477 | JGI IMG/M metagenome (GOLD analysis project Ga0207930, IMG submission 184477) | Arctic peat soil microbial communities from Barrow, Alaska - NGEE Surface sample 210-3 shallow-092012 (SPAdes) | ecosystem: Environmental > Terrestrial > Soil > Wetlands > Peat ... | reverse complement strand
CATTCGGCCTTGCGGAAATCATTCCACTTCTGGCCGTTGAGCGTACCGGCAGCTTTGGCTTCCTTATATTTTGCACTGCATTCCGACATGCTCAAGGCTTGCGCCGGCATGGCAGCGAGCGCGGCAAAGCCTGACGCGGCAACCGCACACAATAATTTTGCTCGAATGGTCATCCTTAGTCTCCCTGGGGCGTGGCGAACTTAAGAAGCCCTATCCTAGCGCAGCGACGGCCTGTGACAACGGCGATCCATCGAAGCGATGCAATATCTTGACCCGGAAAATGCGATCCAACCGACTTCATTCATCCACGGTTCAGCATCGCGGCGCGACGTTGCCCCCCTCTTCAACCCGAGGTGCTTCCCATGATGACACTTTCCTCCCGCGTTGCCGCGACCGCCATCGCATCCCTGTTCCTGATCGGCTCCGCCTTCGCAGAGACCCCCGCACCGGCCGCTCCGGCTCCGGCGGCGACGGCGAAAGCTGAAAAGCCGCGGAGTGCAGCGTCCCTCGAATGCTCAAAGGAAGCCGATACCCAGGGCATCCACGGCAAAAAGCGCCACAAGTTTATGAGCAAATGCAAGAAGGACGCGAAGGCCGGCGCTGCCACCAAGCAGTGATTTGGTCCTCATCTGATCTCTCCCTTCCCCTTGCGAGGGGGAGGGATCGGTGAGAGCGTTGCGGCTGATTTGATCCCCATCCGGTTTACCCCGGGCGTGAAAGAGCTCGCGGGCAGGTGACGCGACGCTCCAAGACCTGACCATTAAGACGAGCTACCCTTTTCAAGCAAAGCCGAGATAAAAGCCCGCATTGCTGCAATCGCGGTGGCGCATTTGTGCCTGCCGCGCGGATTTGACATAAGACGGCGTGAGCCTCCTTCCCGCATCGATGGCATTAGCCGTTCCCAGCCGTGCCAAAACCCTCCATGTGCTCGAAACGCTGGTCATTGGTGCTGCCGGTGGCGCGCTGTTTTTATGGGCACACCTGCCCGGCGGGCTGATTTCGGGCGCCATGATCGCGGTCGGCATCGCCGCGATCGCCGGCAGGCCGCTCGCGATGTCCCCGATCCTGACCCAGACGGTGCTGGTGCTGCTCGGGATTTCGCTGGGCTCGCTGGCCTCGCGAGAACTGCTGCTGCACGTCAGCGCCTATCCATTGACCATCGCCTTGCTGGCGCTCGCCACCTTCTGCTCGACCTTCGGCAGCAGCCTCTATCTGCAACGCGTCCATGGCTGGGACCGGACCTCGGCATTGCTGGCGGGAAGCCCCGGGGCGCTATCGCAAATCACCATTCTCGCCGCCGAGAAGGGCGCGGATGTGCCGGCGATTGCCGTGGTGCAGACCATGCGGGTGATCATTCTCACCGCAGCACTGCCGCTGCTGCTGGCGCTGACCGGGATGGCCCAGGTGTCGCCGCCAGCCGTGGCGGTGGCGACCGCCTCGCCGCTCGAACTGCTCGAGCTGGTCGCAGCCTCGGTCGCGGCAGCGCTGGTGCTGCGGCTGGTCAAATTCCCGGCGAGCTGGATGTTCGGTGCGATGATCGGATCCAGCGTGCTGCACGGCGCGGGACTGGTCGAGGGCGGCCTGCCGCCATGGGTGCGTGGGGTGGCGCTGGTCGGCATCGGCGCGCTGATCGGCGCGCGGTTCGCGCGCATGAAGGCGAGGACCCTGCTCAGCCATGTCAATGCGGCGCTCGGATCGTTTGCGGTTGCCATCGTCATTTCCGCGATCTTCGTCGGCATCATCGTCATGACCACCCATGTGCGGTTCGCCGACATCGTCGTCGCCTTCGCGCCGGGCGCGATGGACGCCATGCTGGCGCTGGCGCTGACCCTGCACATCGATCCGATTTTCGTCGGCGCGCATCATCTGTCGCGCTTTGTGTTCGTCACGATCGCAACGCCCGGCATCGTCCATCTGTTCGGACGCCCGCAGGAAGATGTCGACGATTAAGCTCGTTTCCTGACGATGCCCCAGGCCGCGATCGCGGCCATCAACAGCGAGATCAGCACGTTATAGCCGGCCAGCGACAGGCCCAGAAAGCGCCACTGCACTTCGTCGCAGCGGATGACCTTCACGGTATCGAGGCGCGCCAGCAAGTCGCCGGCGCTGCCGAGATTTCCGACCGGTCCGGTGCAATCGGTCGGTCCCTGCCAGAACTTCCATTCGACCCCGGCGTGATAGGTGCCGAGCACGGCATTGCCAAGTGCGGCGGCAGCGAGAAGCGCAAGGCCCGCGACCAGCACCGCGCGCGGGGTATCCTTAGCGGCGGCGAGCGCAACCAGCGCGCCGAGCGGGATCGCCAGGTAATAGGCGTAGCGCTGCTCGAGGCAGAGCGGACAGGGGCGGATATCCAGCACCAGCTGAAAGAACCACGCGCCGGCCAATGTTGCCACCGCAACAGCCGCGATCGCCAGCGCCGCCGTCAGCGCGGGGTTGCTGGCGTCGCGCGCGTGCGGCCGGCTGGCGGTGGCGTCAAGTGTCACATTGGTCTCCCGTATGCCTGGAAGCGTCGTATCCCGCACGCCCGGCGCTGTCGAGACAGGCGCGATCACACTGGAGTGTTTTGACGCGCCCATGGGGGATCAAACCGTACACCCCTTGCCGTCGCGTTCAGACCGCCTGCTCGCGGCCGCGTAAAAAGGGTTCAATAGTCGCCGCTTGCACCCCGATTCAGGCTGAACGCGCGGGTTGACCGGCCGGGCGCGCCCGCTATATTCCGCCGGCTTCGCGACGTCAGCCTCTTGTCAGCCTCTTGGCCGATGTCCGAAAGCCCCTGTGGCGGAATTGGTAGACGCGCTCGACTCAAAATCGAGTTCCGCAAGGAGTGCTGGTTCGATTCCGGCCAGGGGCACCAATCGATGTCCGCCAACGTCCAGAAATGGGTTGCTTGCTCCTCGATATTTGACTCGCAAAGGCCGATGCGCGTTGCGCTACTGACGAGTCCGCGCTTTTATCACTGACCGCGCATTTCCTGGCACATTTCACCTAAAGGAGCCTGAGCTTGAGCGTTGCCTTCACCAAGGAAGACAGTGCCGAAACTGCTTCGGAGACGCTGCTACCCGATCGCCCGGTTTCACCTCATCCGAACCTTGTTACGGAAGCCGGATTAAAGGCTCTGGAATCTCAACTCGATCAAGCCCGCGAGGCGTACGAGACCGCGCAGAAGATCGAAGACTTGAATGAACGACGGCGGCAAGCGGCAATCCCCTTGCGGGATGCGCGCTACCTTGCGGCGAGAGTTCGGACCGCTCAGGTCATCCCCAACCCTTCGTCGACTGACACCGTTGCCTTTGGGAGCACGGTGACCTTCAGACGTGACGATGGGCGCATACAGAAATATCGTATCGTGGGAGAGGACCAAGCCGACCCTAAGGCCGGCTCTATTTCCTTTGTATCTCCAGTGGCAACGTCTCTGATGGGCAAAACCGTTGGGGATGTGGTCGGAACATCCGGTCAGCAACTTGAGATCATTGCGATCTCGTAGCACGCCCGCGCCGGATGCGGCCGATGTTGGATCCGCTGGCCGACCCTAATCTCAGGTCCGCGCCGGCCAATGCCTGCTTGATTAGAACGCCATTGCCGATCTAGACTTGGTACCTCAACAAAGACAGCCGGTATCTCAAAACCGAGCCGCAATAGCAGTTTCAGGGGAGGTGCAGTTCAATGAGCGGATCCATTACGCGTCGCACGATGTTGGCCGGTGGCACGGCCAGCCTGCTAGCCGCCCCCTGGGTGGCCAGGGCACAGGCCAATACGTTGCACATCGGAATGCAAAGCATCATGTCTGGACCGATCGCGCTGCTTGGCAGTTCCTCCCGCAACGCACTGCTGATCGAGCAGGAACGCATCAACGCCGCCGGCGGCTTCCTCGGCCGGCAGATTGAATTCGTCTTCCGCGATTCAAAGGGCCAGCCCCAGGAGGCCGCCCGCATCGCGCGTGAACTGGTGAACACCACGGGCTGCGAGCTGCTGGTCGACGCCGAGGCCTCGTCCGCCTCCTTCGCGGTCCAGGAAGTCGTGCGCGACCTGGGCGTCGCCTGCATCCACACCAACAGCGAGACCTCGTCGCTGACCGCCGATCCCAAGATTCGTGCGCCCACCGCCTTCCGCGTCGCGCGCCAGGGCGTGCACGACGCAGTGGCCGGCAGCATCCATCTGGCCGCATACGCCGATGCCAAGAAGCTCAACAAGTGGGCAACCTGCTCGCCGGACTACGCCTACGGTCGCGACACCACCGCGCAATATCTGCAGTTCTTCAAGCAGTTCAAACCGGACGTCGAGATCGTCACCGACGCATGGCCCAAGCTCGGCCAGCCCGACTTCACCGAAGTCATCACCAAGCTGATTCAGGCCAAGCCGCAGGCGCTGTTTACGCTGCTCTATGCCGGCGACCTCTCGGCGTTCGTGAACCAGGGCAACATCTATGCGCTGTTCTCGCAGATGACGGTGGCGACGCCCAACGTCGACTATCCGGTGCTGGCCGCCATCAAGAATCTGCCGGCCGGCATTCAGTCGGCGACGCGCTACCTCGAGACCTTTCCGGATACGCCCGCCAACAAGGAATGGGGCCAGGCCTACCTCAAGAAGTGGAACGAGCGGCCGACCAACTGGTCGTGGCAAAACTCGGTGGCGATGCATTTCTACGAGCAAGCCATCAAGAAGACCAACTCGCTCGACGCCAAGACTCTGGCCGCGGCGCTCTCCGGCATGAAGATCGACTCGCCGTTCGGCGCCGACGGCACCATCACCATGCGCGACGATCACACCACGATCGGCTACGCCATCGGCTGGGGCCAGACCACGCCGAAAGAGCCGTTCATCATCGACGTGAAGCCCGCCGACTGGGGCAAGATCCTCGAGCTTGAGACGGAGTGGAAGAAGCAGAAGAATTACATCTGAGCTTCAGATGGATCTCGACGCGCTCGGCGCCTGCCTCACGACACCCGCCTGCGTGGTCAACCAGACCACCAGCGGGCTGATCGTGGGAATGTTGCTGTTCCTGGTCGCTGCGGGCCTGACCCTGATCTTCGGCGTATTGAAGATCGTGAACTTCGCCCACGGCACCTTCTACATGCTGGGCGGCTACGTCGCCTATACCGCGCTCGGCGCAACCGACAGCTACACTGTTGCGGTGCTGTCGGGAACGCTGGCGATGGCGCTGTTCGGCGTGCTGTTCGAACGCGTCCTGATCAGTCGCGTCTACGGCTCCAACGTGCTGATGCAGCTGCTGATCTGTTACGCCGTGGTGTTGATCTTCGACGACCTCGTGAAGATCGTCTGGGGGCCCGAGTTCCACGCGATGGGGATGCCGGCGGCGTTCCAGGTGCCGCCGCTGTTCATCGCGGGCGGCGTGGTGCCGCCGTTTTACGCCGTGCTGATCGGCATCGCCGCGCTGATTGCAATCGCGCTTGGCCTCGGCCTTTCGATGACACGGTTCGGCAAGACGGTGCGCGCCGCCGCGATCAACCCCCAGATGGTTTCGGCGCTCGGCGTCAACACGACGCTGCTTTTCGCGATCGTGTTCGCCATCGGCGGCGGGCTGGCGGGGCTGGCAGGCGCACTCGCGGCTCCGGTGCGCTCGCTGTCGCCCGGCATGGGATTCTCGATCCTGATCGAGAGCTTCATCGTCACGGTGATCGGCGGCATGGGCTCCATTGCGGGAGCTTTGGTCTCCGCGCTGCTGATCGGCATGGTCCGCGGCTTCGGCACCATCGGCTTCCCCAAATTCACCGATGGCCTGATCTACATCGTGATGATCGCGATCCTGCTGCTGCGTCCGCAGGGCCTGTTCGGTCGCCGGTCATGAGGAACCATCCAGCGTTGCGCGACGTGGCGATCGCCGCCATTGCCCTGATCGTCGTGCTGGCGATCCCGCTGTTCCATCGCAGCCCCGCCTTCGAGGATTTCGTCATCCGCCTGAGCGCCATGGCGCTGTTTGCAACCTCGCTCAACCTGCTGGTCGGAAACACCGGCATGGTCTCGTTCGGCCACGGCATGTTCTACGGCCTCGGCGCCTACGCCTTCGCTCTGACGATGCAGATGACCGACATATTGCTGCCGGTCGCCGCTGCGCTCGCGGTTTTGATCACGACTTTTGCCGCGTTCTGCGTCGGCGCCATCTGCGTACGCCTCGGCACGGACTACTTCGCCTTCATCACGCTCGCGATGCAAATGCTGTTCTACAGTGTCATCATCTCCTGGCAGACCCTCACCGGCGGCGACCAGGGCCTGCGCGGCGGCATCCCGCGGCGGGAGATCTTCGGCTTCGAGCTCGCCTCGCAGCTTCATCTCTATCAATTCTGCACCATCGTGGCGGTGCTCGGCCTCTTGGCGCTGCGCCACGTCTCGGCGAGCCCGTTTGGCCAGACGCTGCGCATGATCCGCGACAACGAGAACCGCGCCAGCTTCACGGGCGTCGTTCTATGGCGAGCCCGGCTCTTGGCATTTACGATCGCCGGCGCCTTCGCAGGCTTAGGCGGCGTGCTGGCTGCGCTCTTCGTCTCGGGCGCTTATCCCGAACTCGCCGACTGGCCGAATTCCGGCCAGGCGATCTTTGCCGTCATGCTGGGCGGCATCAACAGCTTCCTCGGACCTGTCCTCGGCGCGATGATCCTGCTCGCGCTGAACGATGTGGTGACACGCTTCACGGAATATCAAGGGCTGGTTCTGGGGATCGTGATCCTGGCTTTCGCGCTCGGCCTGCGCCGCGGCGTGCTCGATTTTCTCAAGTTGGCCTGGCCCGGACGCTCGCGATGAAGCTCGAGATCAGAAATCTGACCAAGGCGTTCGGTGGCCTCAAGGCCATCGACGATGTGTCGCTTGCCTTCCCGTCGGGCTCGCTTTCGGCGGTGATCGGTCCAAACGGAGCCGGCAAGAGCACCTTCTTCAACCTGATCAGCGGCGCGTTCCCGCCCGATCAGGGTGAGGTGCTGCTCGACGGTCAGGACATCGTTGGTCTCTCCAGGAGCGAACGGATGCACCGGGGCATCGGGCGGGCCTTTCAGGTGGCAAGCTGCTTTCCGACCATGACGGTTAAGGAGAATTTGATGGCCGCCGTTACCGCCCATATCGGCCAGTGGGGCAATCTCACCCGCCGCTTTCCGCCACCCGGCGTGCGCGAGCGAGCCGAAGAGGTGATGGAATTGGTGGGCCTGACACAGGTCCCGAATGTAGAGGCCGCGATCCTTTCCCATGGTGACCAGAAGCTGCTCGATATCGCCATCGCGCTCGCGCTCGAGCCCAGGGTGCTCCTGCTCGACGAGCCGACGGCCGGCATGGGCCCTGACGAGCGCTGGCGCATGATCGAACGCGTGCGCAATCTGTGGGAACAGCGCCAGCTCACGCTGATCTTCATCGAGCACGACATGGACATCGTCTTCCAGATCGCCAATACCATCCGCGTGCTATGCTACGGCCGCGTCCTGGCCGAGGGCACACCGGACGAGATCCGGAACAACAAGGCCGTGATCGAAGCCTATCTCGGCACGGAGGCGGACGCGACATGACGGACCTCTTGCGCGCCGAAGGAGTGAGCGCCTTCTACGGCGCGAGCCAGATCCTGTTCGATGTCGATCTCGCCCTTCAGGAAAAACGCACGCTGGCGCTGCTCGGGCGTAACGGCGCGGGCAAGAGCACAACCATGAAGACGCTTGCCGGAATCATGCCGGCTAGGGGCGGCCGCATCTTCTTCGCCGGCCGCGACATCACCCGCGCGCCGGCACATGCGCGTGCCCGGCTCGGCCTCGCCTACGTGCCCGAGGACCGGCAGGTGTTTCCCGAGCACAGCGTGGAGGACAATCTCTTGATCGCGGCCAAGAACGGTCCGGATGGACGGCGAGACTGGACCCTGCCGCGCATCTGGGAGACCTTCCCGTTACTCGCGAAACTACGGTCGCGCGACGCGGGTCGCCTGTCAGGCGGCGAACAACAACTTCTGGTCATCGCGCGTGCCTTGATGGGCAATCCTCTGGTCCTGCTGCTGGATGAGCCGAGCGAAGGGCTGGCCCCGATCGTCGTCGCCACAATCAGCAGGGTACTTCGGGAACTGGGAGCCAGCGGCGCCACCATCCTGCTCGCCGAGCAGAACATGCATTTCTGCTTACGGATTGCCGAGGAAGCAGTTGTCATCGACAAGGGAAAGGTGGTGCATCGCCAGGACACGGCTGGCCTTGTCGGAAATGAAGACATCCGCCGGCGTTATCTCGCGATGTAGCCGTTCTGTCAGGTCACAGCAGCGGTTTGACATGGCGAAAGGAAATCGCGCGGATCATTAACCCTCCGCCCGTGCACATGATCAAGCTCACGAAAGAGCCGGAGATCGACCCATGTCTTGGGTGCATGTCTTGTCTTTGGATGCTTGTCTTTGGGTGCAGCCCGCCGAGGCGGGGTGACGGGCGCCAAGTACCGATTCAGGCAAATGCGATCGCGAGCAAGCCCGAGCAAAGCAGCACGAGGCTGGCTGCGGTTACCGCGAGGAACCCATCGGATACGAAGTCATGATTGCGCATGGTACGTACACCTGCCGAGCTCGAGGAGTACCAATCGGCTGCTCGAACAGAACTACCGGCACAGCGCACAGTCAAAAGGATTGCGCGCGGTTGCGGAAATTGGAATCCGACTGATGCATTAGGGCAACAGCTGGCGGGCGGTACATCCGGACGATGAAAGGGTGAGACGCCGGTTTGCCGGCGGCTTTTTAGTGAACCGCGGTGACAAAACGTGCTCGGTGCGGGCTATCCGTCCAAGTCTCGAACAGGTCTCGAAGAACACGCGCCCCGGTGATGTCGTGCAATGAAGCTAGTAGGGCGTCAGCTTTTGAGCCTCAGTTCGTCGATAGCATCGGCGTTCCCGCAATATTCCACATAATTCGACGGGGCTGTGCCGGCCGCAAGCTCCCGATTGCACTGACGCTTGTGCGTGCAGAATGAACATACCCGCTCCATGTCGCGCAGCAAGGCTGGCTCCGCCCGCGATATGGCCGCTTCGTCGATGCCCAGCACTTCAAGCATTTTCGGCAATTCGTCCGCGCTAAGCGCGCCCTTCTGCACCAGCATGTGGAGATCGCCGGGCGTGACGCCGAACTCGCGCGCGACCCGTTCCAGCTCGCCAGGATCGGCCTCAAGCTGCATCAGCTCCCTCAACTCTCGCCGCTGCTTGAGCCAATCGCCGAACAGATCGATCATCTTCGTAACAAAAGGATAAGGTTCACCTTGGACTGTCGTCACCGCACCCTCCATGGTTAAAAATATAATGGTAGCGAGCCGGCGCCGGCGTGTCTTTGCGCTGGATCAAATCTGGCTCTGGATCACCATTGGCGTGGCGGCAGCGGCCTGACGTCGCCGCCAGGCACAAAGCCGACGCCCGGCCAAGCGCGGCAGGACGCGCAACCGGAATGAAACCCCACTAGTTTCGTTCAGCTTCAGCCTCTTGCTCCAACCGCAAGATATGCGCGCGCAGCCCATCGAAGCTCTCCTCGGCGACATCGCTAAACAGCGGATCCTTGTGGCCGGTCAGGGTCGAAGCGATCTCGGTCCAATCCTGAGGTTCCAACGCCTTGAGGGCGGCAGGAAAGAAATCACGATTTTCCATCATGATGTGAAGGCGCTCGTGCTCTATAAAATCGCGAACGATGTTGTCCACGTTTTGCCGAAGGATTTCACGATCCGCGAGAACACTATCGACTGCCTGGGCGACGCGGCGCAAACGCTCAGCCCCTTTTTGGTGTTCGAGTGCGAGGTTACCGATCTTTGCCGCCGCAGCGGGATCGCGAATTTTCAGCTTGGCAAAGACCAGGTCTTCCTGAGGATGATGGTACGCCTCCGGGTAAACCTCAAAATAGCTGATAATCGCGCGAATAACCTCATAGTCGGGGCGGTCCCCGCGGTCGAAAACCTGCAGTTCGCGCTCGAGGACAGCAAGCAGCGTCTCAATATTGCGATGCTCCTGGGACAAACGCTCAATGATCATTTCGGAGATCCATAGAGTAACCGATTGAATATCATAACCTCAAAATGGCTTTGGCCTTTGCGCTGGATCAAATCCGGGTCGAACTTCCTGGGGCAGCGAAAAATGCCGAGCGGGGGAAAGCCGGGTGCCCGTCGCACCCCGCCTTGTGCAAGGTAGATAAGCACCCGAGTTAGTCACCACCGGTTCACCGGAATTGGAATCCGACTGATGCTTTAGGGCAACAGCGACGCCGGCGATTCGAACAATGAGAGGTGAAACGTTTGCCGGCTGCTTTTCAGTGAACCGTGGTGACAAAACGCGCTTGAGCTATTCGTCCAAGTCTCGAAGAACGCGCGCCCTGGTGATGTCGCGTAAACCGCCGGCATCATGCCGGTGTCGACGCCAAAAGCTGGCACTGCGCTATATTGCCCAGGATTTGCATCGGTAGTTCCTGGTTACGGAACGCGTGCGATCGGCACCGGAGCAACTGCGGGGATTCAGGCGCGGTCCCGAAACGACATCTGTTCGATGTTCGAGGTGTCGCTTGATGCCACCAGCGGTGGCCACACCTGGTTTCGCCCCTTTTGCTTTGCCGCATAGAGAGCCGTATCCGCGACGGCAATCAACTCTGCCGCCGTGAGTTCGCTTACATAAGCCGACGCGACGCCGAAGCTCGCTGTGACGATCCCAACCAGACCAGGCCCTTCGTTTGGAATGGTTGCTCTTTCGACCGACCGTCGAATCCTTTCGGCGACCCGCATCGCATCCACCAACTGCACTTCGGGCAGCACCATCAGAAATTCCTCGCCGCCGTAACGGACCACGACTTCCGACGCGGCGCCGAGCTCGGCGATAAGGATCGAAGCCAATCGCTTCAAGCAGAGATCGCCGGCGCCATGGCCATATTTATCATTGAGCCGCTTGAAGTGGTCGATATCCATCATGATTACCGACACTGTCGTTGGCGGTTCGTTATCTATCGCCCACAGCCTGCGCAGCTCAATATCCAAATGATGGCGGTTCGCCAGACCGGTGAGGGAATCGCGCTTTGACGCTGCATCGGCCAGCGAATGGCGTAGGCGGTCGCGCAGGGAGAATAGATAAGCGCGTTTCAAATCGCGCTCCATCGTGTAATTGGCAACCAGCGTGATGTACGCGCAGATCGCGAGTTGCACGAGGATCATGACCGCGACCGGATTGGAGATGTAGTTGGCCGACAGCACGACGGCGGCATGGCAAATTACGATGAGGGCAGTCACGACGCGTGCAAAACGAAATGGCAGCCGGTGCAGCGACACGTTCGCATATAGGAGAGTCGGAATGACCACGTATTGATAATGCGCGGCACTTTCGCTTGTCGTCGACGCAAAGCCGTAGTCTATCTGCAGAATGATGAACAGCGGAACGCTGGCCGCCAAGCCTTCGCGAACGAAGGGTCGTGGGTGCTTTGTCATCGCCCAAGCTGCAAACAGCATCCACGGCGTGACGAGGCCGAGATGAAGCAATGTGGCAGCGCGGAGGACGTCAGGAACGAGCAGCCAATCGGCGATCAAGAAGAAATTGTAGAGGACCGCGGAAACAAGGATACCTACTCTGAGCCGCGCGCACCGCCGCTCCTGCGTGTCTTGCTCGAACTGTCGTTCCAGCGCGGCAGGGAATGCGATAGTGCGCCTTCCGTGCCCCATGAAGACTTCGACTGTTTCGAGCGTGACTGACAAATCGGCAACCCTGCTTGCTTTGCAGGCATGAGTATGCAGTCCCGATGCTTTCCAAGGAATTTCGGAACAAAGTTAACGGTTAGCTTACGTTAGTAAGTATTCGAGCGTCAGGCGGTGATCGCTTCGGTGCGAGATCGGCCGCCTGCCGCAGCGCCTCGATCAGGCTGCGCTCGTCGGCGATGCCCTTGCCCGCGATGTCGAAAGCCGTGCCGTGATCGACCGAGGTGCGGATCACCGGCAACCCGACCGTGATGTTCACGCCGGCCTCCAGCCCCAGCACCTTGATCGGTCCATGGCCCTGATCGTGATACATCGCGACCACCATGTCGTAGTCGCCGCGGCCGGCCAGGAAGAACAGCGTGTCGGCGGGAAGCGGTCCGCGCACGTCCCAGCCCTTGCGCTGACAGGCTTCGACGGCCGGCGTGATCTTGGTGGCTTCCTCGCCGCGACCGAACAGACCGTTCTCGCCGGCATGTGGATTGATGGCGCAGACGCCGATCCTGGGATTGGCGATGCCGGCGCGCACCAGCACCTGATGCCCGCGCGCGATCACGCGCTCGACAAGGCCGGGCTCGATCTTCTCGATCGCGTCCAAGAGGCCGATATGCGTGGTGACATGAATGACGCGCAGTTTCGGCGATACCAGCATCATCGATACTTCCGGCGTACCCGTCAGATGTGCCAATAGCTCGGTATGTCCGGGATATTTATGGCCGGCCGCATGCAGCGCTTCCTTGGAGAGCGGCGCGGTGCAGATAGCTTGCGCGAAACCCGCTTGCACGACCTGCACGGCCTTCTCGATATAGCGATAGGCCGCCTCGCCTGCCGCCGCCGACATCTTGCCGAACGGCAAATCGTCCGGCACCAGCTTCAAGTCCAGGCACTGCACGGCCTTGGACGAGAAGTCCGCATCCCTTGCATCGCTCAACGCGTCGACCTCGAGCGACACGCCGACAAGCCGGCCGGCCC
>Ga0207930_1000450_pt1 | contig 12651 bp, 12 predicted proteins | sample NGESurshal092012_7_FD_184477 | JGI IMG/M metagenome (GOLD analysis project Ga0207930, IMG submission 184477) | Arctic peat soil microbial communities from Barrow, Alaska - NGEE Surface sample 210-3 shallow-092012 (SPAdes) | ecosystem: Environmental > Terrestrial > Soil > Wetlands > Peat ... | reverse complement strand
ACTGCCCGCAGCATGACAATACTTCTTCAAGGGAAGCGATTTGGCTGTGGGTTTGGCCGCCGTCTGTGCGGTCGCTAACGCACACAGTCCCAGGGCCAACGCAGGCAGCAACCATTTCCGGCAGAGAACCCGCATGCTCCTAGACTTGCATGGCACGCTTACGGTCCGCAATAGCCTGCAGGGTCAAGAGCGTGTCCTTGGGCAGGTGATACGACTCCTCGTCCAAGGGATAGCCCCCCGACTTCACGTCGTTCTTGAAGGCCTGCACCGCGCTGGTGATCGTGGAACCCAGGTCCGCGTAGCGCCGGACAAACTTGGCGGGCGGAGCGAACGTCAGTCCCAGCACATCATGGAATACCAGCACCTGCCCATCGCAGTCGGGGCCGGCGCCGATCCCTATCGTCGGGATTTCGATCTCCTGCGTGATCATGGCCGCGACTTCGCGCGGGATGCCTTCCAGCACCACGCAACACGCTCCACACCTCTCCAGCGCGAGCGCGTCATGCATGAGTTGCTCGACGGCCTTCAACGACTTGCCCTGCACCTTGTAGCCGCCCATGGCATGCAGAGACTGCGGAGTCAGCCCGATGTGTCCGACCACGGGAATCTCCGCGTCTATCAACCGCTCGACCAGTTGGGCGCGCTTCTCGCCGCCTTCGATTTTGACGGCCTCGGCTCCGTCCTTAATAAAACGGGAAGCGTTGCGGATGGCTTCATCGCCACTCACGTGGTACGAAGCAAAGGGCATGTCGGCAACCAGGAAGGCACGCTTCACCCCGCGGCGCACCGCGCGAGTGTGGTGCAGCATCTCCTCCACGGTCACGGGAAGTGTATTGTCGTAGCCCAGCACGACCATCCCCAGCGAGTCGCCCACCAGGACCATGTCGATGCCAGCTTCGTCCACCAGACGCGCGCTGGCATAGTCGTACGCGGTGAGACAGGTGATCGGTTCGTGTTTCTGTTTTTTGTCGAGGAGAGTGGAAGAGGTGATTTTGGCGCGGAAGTCGCCGGTGGTGATGCTCACGATGTCCTCCAGTACAGTTCCGCAATCGCGGATACCGCCTGCTTGGGCTTATCACAAGGTCGTGTGACCTAAGATGACCAATCGAAGGAAGTTTACACCCGCGGGCCGGGCCGTCACCACTTAATTCGATGCCTGCCGCGCAGCCTTGGGATGCCTTTCCCAAAATGGGAATCGCAGGGGGTTATTAGCCGCTGGTGTGGTCGTGAAGGATGCGACAGCCCCAGGATAACCAGCCGGGACGCTACTTGGAGGTTGGTTCTTGCCACGGCCTTTTGGGACGCTCAGGCTCCGGCAAGTCTCGGCTTCGCACCCGATCGTACTTGTATTCCGAACTCACCGTGCCCAGCGACTCGTTATACAGGCTGATGCCGCCGCTGCCTTCCTTCAGTTCCTCGGCGTACTTGTGCAGTGCGGCCAAGTGGTCGGCGGTGGCTGCAACTTCAGTCTTCGTGGTCTTTAGCACCTTCTGGTAACCATGATCGACGAGTTTGGAAATCTCGCCGCCGATGAGGTATCCCGGATAAGCGAAAATCTTCACCCCGCCGTCGGGCGCACGCTCGATGGCCGCCGAGGCGTTGTACTTCTTGAGAAACACGCGTCCGTTAGTACCCGGGGCTTCGAGCACGTCGAAGCCATGATCGCGAAACCAGCTCACCGCGTCTTCGTAACTCTTAACTTTGACTTTCTTTGCCATTCGCTCTGCTTTCAGCCGGCTGTGGCTGTCTCTTGGGGCGGAATCGAATTACCCGCCTTCGCATCGAATTGATTACTTTATTAGGACTAAAGTTGCAGGGATGCAGCTGCGTTTACTGGCCCACACGTCGGCAGTCGCTTCGTGTCATCCCGGCGCTCGGGTCTGGAAACCACAACTGTCGCACACTGCAAGGCGAAACAGCAAGCAAGTGAAATGCTCATGAATAGGACTTCGGCGATTCCGGCCACCGGCCTCTCGATCATTGAGCGCATCGGCAACACGCCGCTGTTGCGCTTCGAAAGCATCTCTGCCGAACTGCCGCATGCCGAGATTTACGCCAAGGCCGAGTGGACGAATCCCGGCGGCTCGGTGAAGGACCGCGCTGCTGCGGCCATTGTCGAGGAGGCCTTTCGTAGCGGCAAGATGAACGGCGGCAAACGCCTTTTGGATTCGACCAGCGGAAATACCGGCATCGCTTATGCCATGTTGGGCGCAGCGTGCGGTTTCGGCGTGACCCTCTGCATGCCGTCCAACGTTTCGCTGGAACGCAAGCGAATTCTTAATGCATACGGGGCCGAAATTATCTTTACGGCGGCGGGCGAAGGCTCTGATGGTGCGATCCTCAAGGCGCGCGAGATCTTCGCAGAACAGCCTGATAAGTATTTTTACGCCGACCAGTATTCCAACGACGCCAACTGGCAGGCGCACTATTGCTGCACCGCGAAAGAGATCTGGGAGCAAACCCGGGGCCGAATTACCCATTTCGTGACCATGCTCGGAACCTCTGGAACGTTCATGGGCACCACTCGCCGGCTGAAAGAACTCAATCTCCGGATTGAATGTATTTCGCTGCAGCCCGACTCGCCCTTTCACGGCATCGAAGGAGCGAAGTACATGCCGGCTTCCATCGTGCCGCGAATTTATGATCCCGCGTTGGCCGACCGCAATCTCGAGATCAGCACTGAAGACTGCTACGCCATGGTCAGGCGGCTGGCCCGCGACGAAGGACTCATGGTTGGACCGTCGTCCGCAGCTTCACTGGTAGGCGCCTTGAAGGTTGCACGCGACAGTAAGGTGGACCATCCAGTGGTGGTCTGCATATTCTGTGATGGTGCTGACAAGTATCTCAGCGAACGTTTCTGGGACGACGGTCCGCATCCCGACTACGAAATCTAGCAGCTGGCAACCTTGAATCGCACGCGCACATAACAGTTCCGATCCATGCTGAAATTCCGCCAATCCGACTTTGACGAGATTCGCCGCCATGGGGAAGATACCTATCCGCACGAGTGCTGTGGAGTGTTGCTGGGAGTGATGGATGGCGACACCCGCGAAGTGCGAGCGACGGTACGCTGTGGCAACACTCGCATCGACTCGCCGCAGAACCGCTACAACATTGATCCCCGCGAGTTGGTGCGAGTACAGCGCGAGGCCCGCGGGCGTGAGTTGGACATCGTAGGCTTCTACCACTCTCACCCCGACCACCCGGCGCGCTGGTCTCCGACCGACTTCCGGGAAGCCCACTGGATTGGCTGTTCCTACGTGATTACCAGCGTCGAAAAAGGCAACGCTGTGGTGACCAACTCGTTCGCGCTGACCGGCACCAGCGAAGAAGACAAGGCGCTGGTGGACGAGGTAATCGTAGTCGAATGATCACCCAGGGAGGGCCTGCACGGGCCTTGCCCATACCCTCATCAGCTACAATCAAAAATTCCCAATGCTACGATTTTCTACAGCCGGTGAATCGCATGGAGAAGCGCTGGTCGCGCTGCTCTCCGGTATGCCTGCGGGGCTGGCGGTTGATCTCGAATTCGTCAACCGCGAACTCTGGCGCCGCCAGCAAGGCTACGGACGCGGCGGCCGCATGCGCATCGAGCGCGACACCGCGCACATCCTGAGTGGCGTGCGTCATGGGCATACTATCGGCTCGCCCATCGCCATGGTTCTGGCCAACAACGACTGGCAGAACTGGACTGAAGCTCTTCCGGTCGAAACGGGCGATCCCACCAAACATAAGCGAGTAGGATCGCCGCGGCCTGGACATGCCGACCTTGCGGGCGCGGTGAAGTACAACTTCAGCGAGGCACGCTATGTCCTGGAACGTGCTTCCGCCCGCGAGTCGGCAGCCCGTGTCGCTGCCGGAGCGCTGGCCAAGTTGCTGCTGCGCGAATTGGGCATCGAAGTCCTGAGCCACGTGATCGCCGTCGGAAGCGCAAAGCTGGACGCGCCTGTCACCTGGCAAGCAATTCAGGCCGTGGTAGCGAAAGAGGATATTCTGCTGAGCTGCATCGATCCTGATTCCGAGATTCGCATGAAGGAGCAGGTGGACCTGGCGCTGCGTACGGGCGATTCGGTAGGCGGAATTTTTGAAGTTGTGGCGCACAATGTTCCTCCCGGTCTCGGCACCTACGCAAACTGGGACGAACGGTTAGATACGCACCTCGCTGCGGCGGTCATGTCGCTGCAGGCGGTTAAGGGAGTGGAGATTGGCGACGCCGTCGAGGCGGCTACCGCACTCGGGTCTGCGGTGCACGATGAAATTGGTTATGCGTCCGGCGGCGGGGGCACGTTTACCGGTTTCACGCGCAGCTCCAACCATGCTGGTGGACTGGAAGGCGGCGTGTCTAACGGCGAAGACATCCGCATCCGCGGCTACCTGAAGCCGATTTCCACGCTGCGGCGTCCCTTGGGATCGGTGGATTTTGCCAGCCGCGAGCCCGTAAAAGCCGCCTACGAGCGCTCGGATGTGTGCGTAGTTCCGGCGGCGGGTGTAGCTGCCGAAGCCATGGTTGCTCTGACATTGGCCCGGTTCGCACTGGAAAAGTTTGGCGGCGATTCGGTGCTCGAACTGCGCCGCAATTTCGAAGGCTATTGTCAACAGTTACGAAACTTCTAAATGATCTATCCAATCGTCAAGTACGGGGACGCGGTACTGGAGAAACCTTCGGCCCCCATTACAAAATTCGACGACGAGCTACGCAAGCTCGCGGACGACATGTTCGAAAGCATGTATGCCGCTCACGGCGTGGGCTTGGCGGCGCCGCAAATCGGCATCAGCAAACGCATCGCGGTCATCGACGTCACATTCAAGGAAGATCCCGAGGCCAAGATCGTGCTGGTCAATCCTGAGATTGTTCGCGTCGAAGGGCGGATCACCTCCAACGAAGGCTGCCTGAGCCTGCCGGAGTTTCGCGAGAAAGTGACTCGTCCCCGCAAGGTCACTGCGAGGGCCCAGAACTTGCGGGGTGAGACCTTTGAAGTCACGGGCGAAGAGTTGCTGGCGCGCGCCCTGTTGCACGAGACTGACCACCTCAACGGGAAGCTTTACATCAGCCACATCAGCGCGCTCAAGCGCGACTTGATGAAGCGCAAGATCCGCAAGCTCGTTAAACTGGGCGAATGGTAGTGCAGCCGTGATGGACCTGGTCTTCTGCGGCACGCCGATGTTCGCCGTGCCCACCTTGGAGAAGCTGGTGGACGCCGGATTCAGCGTAAAGCTAGTCGTAACCCAGCCCGATCGGGCCAGCGGACGCGGCATGGAATTGGCGGCGTCGCCCGTGAAACTCTCCGCTCTGGAGCGCGGACTGCCCATCCTTCAGCCCGACAAGATCAAGAGCAACGATGATTTCCGCGCAATTCTCGAGAGCCTCCAACCGGAGGCGATCATCGTCGTCGGCTACGGCCGGATTATTCCGCAATGGATGATCGATCTGCCACAGCTCGGAAACCTCAACCTGCACGCGTCGTTGCTGCCGAAATATCGCGGCGCCGGCCCCATACAATGGGCGATCGCAAACGGCGAGTCGATCACCGGCGTGACCACCATGCGCATCGATGCCGGACTGGATACCGGCGACATTCTGCTGCAGACTGAAGAGCCCATCCGGCCTGAGGACACAGCTCTGACGTTGTCGCCGAGGCTGGCGCATGGCGGCGCCGAGTTGATGATCAACACATTAGCCGGATTGGCCAACGGGACGATCAAGCCCCAGCCGCAAGACAACTCAAAAGCGACACTTGCGCCTATTCTCAAAAGGGAAGATGGCCTGATCGGTTTCTCGCGCACTGCGACTGAGACCTGGAACTGCCTGCGCGGATTTCAGCCGTGGCCGGGAGCGTTCACCACATTTCGCGGCAAGACGCTGCACCTGCATGCGGCTGTGCCGGCCCCCGAAGTTGCGCTCGTGCAGGCTGGGCACTTCGTCGTGGAGAAGGACCGCCTGCTGCTAGGCTTCGCCCGCGGATCGACGCTTGAAGTTCTTGAATTGCAAATGGAAGGCAAGAAGCGGATGAGCGCCCGCGATTTCGTTAACGGCTATCGTCCGCGCAGCGACGAGCCGCTGGGCGCGACAGGGTAACCCTAATGCCGGTCTCTCCCGCACGCGCCGCTGCCTTCGACATCCTGTTACGGGTGGAGCAGCAGGACGCCTATGCCAGCGAACTGCTGCATTCCGAGAGGCTCGACACCCTCAGCCTCGCCGACCGCGGACTCACCACCGAAATCGTGATGGGCGTGTTGCGCTGGCGATCGCGGCTTGATGACGCCATCGCTGCGCAGTCCTCTCGACCGCTGGGCAAGTTGGACCCCCAGGTACTTACAGCGCTTCGCATTGCCGCCTATCAGCTTCTGTACCTGAGTCGAGTGCCCGCGCGCGCGGCCATCAATGAAAGCGTGGACCTGGTGAAGCGAGCGCACAAGGTGTCAGCCGCGCCGTTTGCTAATGCGGTCTTGCGCAAACTGGCGAACACTAAGCCCGAAACAGTCGCGGCAAATACGTCGGCCACTACTGCTGCGCTTCTAGCGCACGAGTTCGCCCATCCCGAGTGGCTGGTCGAACGCTGGGTCGATCATCTCGGCATCGACAATGTCGAAGGCGTCTGCCGGCACGATCAGCGTATTCCGACAACATCCATTCGTCTCGACGGCGCGGCAGTGGAAGGCGAACTCAAGAACGAAGGCATCGAACTCGCACCCGGTACTTTGCTGACTGCTGCTCGCATCGTCACCAGCGGTGACGTCACGCAGACTCGGGCCTACCGCGAAGGCCGCGTATTCATTCAGGACGAGGCTTCTCAACTTGTCGCAGCATTAGTGGGCACGGGATCGCGCCTGCTGGATTGTTGCGCCGCGCCAGGAAGTAAGACGGCAGCAATCGCCTCACGCAATCCGGCGGCGGAGATTGTCGCGGTTGAGCTTTATCCCCATCGCGCGGAATTGTTGCGGCGGCGGGTGCGCGCAACGAATGTTCAGGTGATCACGGCCGACACCCTGCATATACCGCTCAAGGGCGGCTTCGATGGGGTCCTCGCCGACGTTCCATGCTCCGGCACCGGCACGCTGGCCCGCAACCCAGAAATTAAGTGGCGACTCAAGCCGGCAGACTTAGGCGAACTCCACTCGAAACAAGTAGCGATCCTTCGCGCCGCGCTGCAACAACTCACGCCGGGAGGGCGCGCGGTCTATTCCACATGTTCACTTGAGTCGGAAGAGAATCAGGCCGTGGTGGAAGAAGTGCTGCAGGGCGACTCGAAATTCACGCTGCTTAACTGCCGCACAGAGCTTGAAAGACTTCGCGCAGAGGGCGAACTAGCAATCAGCGATCTCGACTCACTGCTCGAAGGAAAGTATCTGCGCACGCTTCCGGGCGTACATCCGTGCGACGGATTCTTCGCTGCCATCATCCAGCGCCTTAACTAATTACCAATTACTAATTACGTCTTACTAATTACCACTCGCTCACCGCGTCACTTCCAGGTTCACGCTCTGCCCTTCATACACCCGCTGCCCGGCGCCAGGAATCGTCTTCACCACCATGCGCGTACCAGCCGGCAGAGTTTCCGGGGAACTGACCTCTCCTTCCGCAATCGGCTGACTAGTGATGCTGCCTACCTTCATACTGGCTCCAACGATCGCGTTCACCGCCTCGTCTTCCGTCCGTCCTCTCAGATCGGGCATGACGTAGGACTTGCGGTCCTCGGCTGCGGCCGCCAACATGCTAACTTTTGGCGCAGAGACGTTGACCGCGTTGGCTGGCGGACTCTGCGCCACAATCTGGTCAGGCGTCGTATCGGGAATGCTGGCCACTGCCATCGTCCCCATCTCCAGACCGCGGCGACGAATATTGATCTCAGCCGAACGCTCACTGTCTCCTGAAAGGTCTGGAATGGTTACGCGCTGCGGCCCCATGCTTTCGGCCACACGCACATGCCAACCGCGCCGCACCTCCTCGCCGGGAGATGGTACCTGCGAAAGAATCCGGCCCGCCGGAACCTCCGCACTGAAGAAGCGGTCCGCCGGTTCGAATACCAATCCGCTCGACTCCAGGGCGTTCTCCGCATCGTGCGGTGTCATGCCAACGATCTTGGGAACGTGCGTCTGTCTCCCATGAATTGCGAAGCGCATGGCCGTGAGGGCCGAGGCCATGAAGACCACGATCAGCACCAATGCGCGTACCAGCCAGCGAAAGAAGCGGCGCATCAGTGCGTCTCCCCATCGCCAGGCGTTTGATCGTCAGTATCCACTTTGTGAGCAACGGCGTTGGGCGGCGCCGGAGGCGGTGCGGCGAAGTCTTCCGATTCGCGACCCTGCAACGCGACTCGCATAAAGTCCATCCAAATGGGCAAGGCAGCCACGGCGCCCGTTTCTTTGTTGCCCAGCGTCTTCTTCTCGTCGAAACCGACCCACACGCCGCAAGTCAGCGACGGCGAGAACCCGACGAACCAAGCGTCGGTGAAATCGTTGGTCGTGCCCGTCTTGCCTCCCAGCGGATGGTTGAGTTTCGCGGCGGCCGCTCCGGTGCCGTGCAGTACCACTTCGCGCAACATGTCGACCATGATGCGGGCGGTGCGCGCGCTGACCACGTCCTTCACCTCAGGATAGTTTTCCTCCAACACGCGGCCGTCGTAGTCCTCGACCTTGCGAATCATGCGCGGCGCCACCCGAACGCCGTCGTTGGGAAAAGTCGTGAACGCGGCGGTCTGTTCCCAAAGCGTAATGTCAGCCGCGCCTAGTGCCACTGGCAGATACGGCAGCAATGGCGCAGTGATGCCAAACTTGCGCGCGTATTCGATGACGGTCTTAATGCCGCCCACGCGCTCGGTAACTTTCAACGCAGGAATGTTGCGCGAATGGGCCAGCGCCCGGCGAAACGTGATCACGCCTTCAAACTTGCCATCGTAATTGTGGGGGACCCAGGGTCCGTTTGGTCCGCCCGGAAAGCTGACCGGCGCGTCGAGCACCGTGTCATCCGGCGTCATCCCTTGATCGATTGCGGCCGTGTAGATATATGGCTTGAACGACGATCCTACCTGGCGCAGCGCCTGGGTCGAGCGGTTAAACTTCGACTCATCGAAGCTGCGTCCGCCCACCATGGCCTTCACGTCGCCGGTGGAATTATCCAGCGCCAGCAAGGCTCCCTGCACACCTGACTCCTGTTCGAGGGAAACCCGGCTCTGCGTGCCATTCAACTCCAGGATCTTTATGTACACCAAGTCGCCGCGCGTCAGAAACTGCTGCGGAGAGTTGTAGTGTGTCCACTTGATTTCAGCCGGCCCAAGCTCCGCTTGATAAGGCCCGAACTTGACGGTGGCGTACTGGGGTCCGACGGCAGTGACCAGGGCATGAACAAAATTTCCCGCCGACAGATCGCCATCCCAGTCGACGTGTTTGTAGGTTGGCAGCGACTCGCCGTTGGCGACAACATTCAGCAGGCTGCCCTTCCATCCGTGGCGGTGCTCATAAGCCGCCAACCCGTCGAGCACCGCTAGATTGGCGGCCTTTTGCATCTCGACGTTCAGAGACGTATAGACACGCAGTCCTTTTTCATGCACCTCTTCGCTGCCATACTTCTTCTCCAGATACTGGCGCAACTCCTCCACAAAGTAGGGCGCGATGCTGTTGGGCTCCCCTTGCACATTGAGCCGGATCGGGGAATTCTTGGCGCGCTGCGCCTCCTCGGCGGTGATCTTGCCGTCTTCCAGCATGTTGTTGATCACCAGGTTGCGACGGTGCAGTGCGCGCTCGGGATTGTTGATGGGCGAATATGCGTTCGGGGCCTTGGGCAGGCCCGCGAGCACCGCGGCTTCTTCCAGGGTCAGGTCCTTGGCTTTCTTTCCAAAGTAAAAATTTGATCCTGCCTCGAAGCCATACACGCCGTGGCCCAGGTAAATCTGGTTGGCATACAGCGTGAAGATCTGCTGCTTGGTGAAGCGCCGCTCGATCTGGATGGCCAGCATCACCTCCTGCATTTTGCGCCGGAAGTTGCGGTCGGGCGAGAGGAACAGGTTGCGCGACAATTGCATGGTGAGCGTGGAAGCGCCCTGCGCTCGGCCACCAACCGCGACATCCCGGTAGGCCGCGCCGAAAACGCGCCAGAAGTCCACGCCCCAGTGCCGCTCGAAATCCTTGTCCTCAGTCGAGATGAGCGCGTCGCGCAGCACGGCAGGGAAGTCGTCATATTTGTCGATCACCCGGCGCTGCAGCGCAAACTGTCCGATCACGCGGTTCTGGTCGTCGTATAGCTCGGTGATGGTGCTGGGCCGGTATTTTTCCAGCTCGGTTACCTGCGGAAGGTCGGTGGAATACACGAGCAGCAGTCCAGAGATCGCTCCCGCCGCTGCGACCGCCAGAATCAATAGCGAGAATATGAAATTGCTGACGTACTTGTGCCCAGCTCTAGCATCGGTTGCAGGTTCGCGGATCGCGGCAGGCTCTTCGACAACGCGTTTCATGGGGGGTGGGACTGGATTCAGGATAGCACCAGAAAAGACCCCCGACCGGTTACCCAGCTGGCGCTCCGTGCCACCGATCGGAGTTCCCCATCATCCAAGAGGAATGGTACTGTCGAAGATTCATCGAGGTACTACCGCACTCGGCTGATAGCCTGAGGCTTAGCTTTCTATGGTGACTAACGTTCTATTTCTGGGCCGAGTCGCCTACGGCACAGCGTTGCAACTGCAGCGCACGCTGCTGGAGATGCGCAAGGCTGGCCGCATCGAAAACACCGTGCTTCTACTGGAGCACCCTCCGGTCATCACCTTGGGACGCAATGCCCGCCTGGCCAATGTTCTGGCGCCGCCGGAGTTCCTCGCCCAGCAAGGGGTTGAGCTGTTCGATATCGACCGCGGAGGCGATGTGACCTTCCACGGCCCCGGCCAACTGATCGCCTACCCGATCGTCGACCTGCGCAGCTTCGAGCCTAAGGTTGGCGCCGTGGAATACGTCCGCCGCCTAGAAGAAGTTCTGATCCGCACCTGCAGCGACTTCGGAGTTGGCACCCAGCGCATCAAGGGGCTGACGGGCGTCTGGACCTACGCGCTTCCCGACAAGCCGGAGGCCAAGATTGCCGCCATCGGCGTTCACATTTCGCGCTCAGTCACGACTCATGGCTTCGCTTTGAACGTGTCCACCGATCTCGACTCGTTCTCTCTCATCGTTCCGTGTGGCATTACGAACAAACCTGTCACGTCGCTGGAACGAGAGTCGCAAAAAACGCTTCCTCTGGAGGACGTGGCAACCTCCGCGTCCAGAAACTTCGGCAGAGTGTTTCAAACCCAGATGCTTTGTCTGGAGTCGCTGGAAGACCTGCTTGCGCAAGGCGCTGTCCCCACCCCAAAGCGAGTGAGTGACGGCCCCGCCAATCAGGACACGCCCGCGCGCCCTCTGAAAGAGCTGCGCGATCTGCTGGGCGATGGCAACGAGCTGGCATAACCGGCAAAAGCTCCGCGCCTCCACCCGGGTTCGGGTAGAATCGCCTGTTTCATGATTCTGGAGGTTTCATGCCAGCCACCAAGCGGTCCCTTCTACCTCTTGCTGTCGCTCTCCTCGCGTTCGTGATTCCCGCCCTGTCGCAGACCAAGCTCGCCCCCAAGTGGGAAGAGCTCACAGCTTCCGACTTCGTGCAGGCCATCCATCAGTCGCAAGGTGTCTGCCTGCTTCCCATCGGCATCATCGAAAAGCATGGTCCGCATCTTCCGCTCGGTACCGATTTGCTCGACGTTCGCTTCGCGGTGATGAACGCCGTCCAGCAGGAATATGCGGTCGTGTTCCCCGAGTACTACTTCGGACAGATCTTCGAAGCGCAGCAGCAGCCGGGAACCGTTGCCTACAGCCTGAGCACGCAGATCACGCTCCTGCAGGAAACGGTGAAGGAGATGGCGCGCAACGGTTGCCAGAAGATCCTGATCGTCAACGGTCACGGCGGCAACAACAGCCTGCTGCCGCTGTTCGCGCAGGCTCAACTAGCCACTCCGCGCAATTACGTGGTGTACGTCTTCGGGCTTCCGCGCGAGGACGTCCCCGGCCGCCCGCCGCTGAAGACCAAGTTCGACATGCATGGTGGGGAGGTTGAGACGTCGTCCATGATGATCGCGCGTCCGGACCTCGTACATGTTGATCGCGCCGACAGCGAATCCGGCGCCGACCAGAACCGCGTGAAGTTGCCTGAATCCGTTTACACCGGCATCTGGTGGTACGCCAAGTTTCCCGATCACTATGCGGGCGTCGGTTCGGCCGCCAACACAACGCTGGGCGAGTTCGATCAGAAGGAGTGGTCGCGCCAGATCGTTGAGGCCATCAAGGCAGTAAAGGCCGATCAGGAGAGCTTGAAGCTGCAGAACGAGTTCTTCGAAAAGACGCAGCATCCGCTGGACACGAAGCAGTGAGCAGTCGTCCTGCATCGCTTGGGCGTCTGCCGATTTCGGCCGCCCATTCAACAGTTTCACAATTGCGATGTTGGGTGGAACACCGCTTCAGCGGTGCATCTGACATCGTCTTTTGCACTCGGCTTTAGCCCCTGAGGTAATTGCGAAACTCTTTCCTGACCGCTGAAGTGCAAATCGCTCTAGGCTGTAGTTGCAACGAGAAAATGTCGTATTAACTGCGACGAGATTATGTCACCCCTTGTCGTTTAAGTAACGGCCGCTAAAGCAGGGC
>Ga0207930_1000449_pt1 | contig 12653 bp, 12 predicted proteins | sample NGESurshal092012_7_FD_184477 | JGI IMG/M metagenome (GOLD analysis project Ga0207930, IMG submission 184477) | Arctic peat soil microbial communities from Barrow, Alaska - NGEE Surface sample 210-3 shallow-092012 (SPAdes) | ecosystem: Environmental > Terrestrial > Soil > Wetlands > Peat ... | reverse complement strand
TTGGGCCGCTATTACGGAATGGAACGTCTACTTGCCTGAGTATCGCAGTCCACAGCAGGAAGAGTCCGGCGGCCAGAGCCGCATGCTTCTGGTCATGGTGGCCGCTTTTGCGTTGATTCTCGTCAGCCAGTTCTTGTTTTTCAAGAACAAGCCCAACAGCAAGACTGCGGGACAAACTGCGCAAACCGCCAGTGCTCCTGCGGCCGTCACCCCCGAAGGCCGGGCTCCGGCGACTGAAACAGTTCCGTCGTCCGCGGCAGCTCCCGTCAAGGCAGCCACCGCCGAAGTCGACACCGTGGTCGAGAACGACCTGTACAAGATCGTTTTCACCAACCATGGCGCGCAAGCCAAGTCGTGGATCCTGAAAAAGTATAAAGACGAGAAGGGCCAGCCGCTCGATTTGGTAAACCCGGCTGCCGCCCAATTCGGACTGCCACTGGGCCTGTACACGTACGACGACGCACTGCGCAACAAGATCAACTCAGCGCTGTACGTCGCGCCCCCCACTGGCAATCTCAACGCCCCCGGCGAGCTGACGTTTGAGTATTCCGATGGCGCAGTGACCGTCCGCAAGACGTTTCACTTTGATGCGACTTACGTAGTGTCGATGGAAACCGTCGCGACCGTGAACGGCAAGCCCATTCAAGCTTTCCCCACGTGGCCTGCCGGATTTGGCGACCAGGCCTCAGCGCCGTCGAATGCGTCCACGCGGGCCTATGCGTCCGCACGAATCGACTACTATGCCGGCGACAAGGTTGAGCGCTTGGCGGCCAAGAAGATCAGCGGTGGCAATACGCTGCGCGGACCGCTGCAATGGGCCGGCCCGAACGACCAGTATTTTGCCGCGATCTTCCTGCCCGACAATCCCGGCCACGCCGCGATGGTCACCTTCCGCAATGAGATTCAAATTCCTAAGGACGCAGCCAAACCCGACCCGAACAACCTCGTCAAAGTTGAACTCTTGGGCGCGGCGGTGGGCGACATTGACGGCGTCACCCGGCAGCGCCTCTTCGTCGGCCCCAAGGCCCTCAACGTTCTGGACCAGATCCACTCGAACTTGTTGAACGGCCAACCCGGAGGTCCGGACCTCGGTCACGTGGTCGATTTCGGGTTCTTCAGCCTGATCGCGCGGCCGCTGTTCCTGTGGCTGCTGTGGACGCACGAACACATGGCCTCGAACTGGGGCGTGTCGATCATCATCCTGACGGTCATCATCAACCTGGCATTGCTGCCTCTGCGCATCACCAGCATGAAGTCTGCGCTGAAGATGCAGAAGCTGCAGCCTCAGATGAAAGCCATCCAGGAGCGGTACAAGAAATATCCGCTGCGCGATCCCCGCCGCGCCGACATGAACGCCGAGATTTCGGCGCTGTACAAGGAGCATGGCGCGAATCCGGCGGGCGGCTGTTTGCCGCTGGTCATCCAGATGCCGTTCCTGTTCGCGTTTTACTCGATGCTGGGAGTCGCACTCGAACTGCGCCAGGCGCCGTTCCTCTGGCTGCATGATTTGTCCTCGCCCGACAAGCTCTTCATCCTGCCGGTGCTGATTGTGATCAGCACGCTGTTCGTGCAGAAGATGACGCCCAACGCCGGCATGGACCCGGCGCAACAGCGCATGATGACCATCATGATGCCGCTCATGCTGGGCTTTTTCAGTTGGTCGCTGGCATCGGGACTGAGCCTTTACTGGGTCATAGGCAACATCATCGCCATCGGACAGCAGTACGTGATGAACCGCACTGGCCTCGGCAAGGAAATGCGCGCCGAGATGGAAAAACGCGCCCGCAAGGCCGCAAAGTAAGAGGCACTCTGCTATGCCAATCACCGACAAGATTGCCGCCGCAAAAAAGATCAGCGAACTGTTGAACGGAATCATTGCCACCGGAGATTTCCATCTCCGCTACAAGATTTTCGTCGACCCCCCGGCTGCCGAGCACGACTTCGATAAGCCTGTCATCAAGGTTGAACTTTCCGGCGGCGACAGTCCGCTGGTGCTGGAACGTGGCGGCGAATTGTTGCGCGCCTTCGAGCATGTCGCCCTCGAGATGCTGCGTCTCGCACCCGACGAGCACGACCAGGTCATCTTCGACTGCCAGAACTTCCGCTCGTCCCGCCAGAAGGAACTTCGTCTCTCGGCCAATGTTGCTGCCGACCGCGTACGCCAGAGCGGCATGCCCTACGCCTTCGCTCCCATGTCTTCGCGCGAGCGCCGTCTGCTACATCTAGCATTGCGCGATGTGGCAGACCTTCGTACCGAAAGCGCAGGCGAAGCATTGCAGCGCTACGTCGTGGTCTATCCCAAGGATTACACCGGCAACCCTCCCGCGCCGCAGGCTGCACCTTCGCGTCGGCGGTAGGTCGTTCACCACGGAGACACGGAGGGCACGGAGAAGATCTGGGTCTTTGTCTTTTCGCCGATGGGTCTTTCTTCATTCTCGTGCAAACTCAGTAATGGTCCGCCAAGTATCCACCTCGGCAGGTCTACTGCCGGTTTTGTTTTTGTGACCTGACTTGTTCTTCTCCGTGTCCTCCGTGCCTCTGTGGTGAATAATCTTTCCATGCACCTCGATGACACCATAGTCGCCATCGCCACTCCTCCCGGACGCGGCGGCATTGGTGTGGTGCGTCTCTCCGGCCCGGAGGCAGTGGCAATCGCGCAACCGATGCTGCGGTTGTCGCACGTAAAAGAGCTTCAACCCAACCGCGCCCACTTCGGCGAACTAATCGATCCCGCCACGGGCGATCGTATCGATGAAGTCGTCGTCACCTTCTTCGCCAAGCCGCATTCGTACACGACTGACGATGTCGTTGAAATTTCCTGCCACGGTTCTCCAGTCGTCCTCCGTCATGTGGTCGAGATGGCGCTATCCCTCGGAGCGCGCCTGGCCGAGCCCGGCGAGTTCACCATGCGCGCATTCCTCAACGGACGCATCGATCTCACCCAAGCCGAAGCCGTACGCGACCTTATCGACTCGCAGACGCTCTATCAGGCGCAAGTCGCCGCCCGCCAACTCGAAGGAGCGCTGTCCAAGCGCCTGCAGCCCATCAAGCAGAAACTAGTTGAGCTGATCGCGGTAACGGAAGCCGGCGTGGATTTCGCGGAAGACGATGTCTCCGTCATTCCCGACGCGCAAATCCTGGACCGCATCGCTGAAGTGCATGCTCCCCTCCAGCAACTGCTCCACAGCTTCGCTTACGGAAAAGTTGTGCATGAAGGCCTGACGCTGGCCATCGTCGGCCGTCCCAACGTTGGCAAGTCAAGCTTGTTTAATCGCTTGGTCGAGCATGAGCGCGCCATCGTCACCGCTACTCCCGGCACCACGCGCGACTTGGTGAGCGAGACAGTTTCAATCGGTGGAATTCCTGTGCGCCTGGTGGACACCGCCGGCATTCGTGACGCCCTCGACGAAGCCGAGAGCATCGGCGTCCGCAAGTCGATGGAAGCGCTGGCAGACGCAGACATGGTTCTGGTCGTGCTCGATGCCGCGCAACCATTTGATGATGACGAAGCCCGCCGCGGCGATACCGCACTGGTTTCGTTGGCAGCGCGAGGTCCTGGCATCGTAGTGCAGAACAAGATCGATCTCGCCGCCGCCGCACGCCTGCTCCCCGACGGAGGCCTGCCCGTGGTCATGACTTCCGCGCTCACTGGGCAGGGCATAGCCGAGCTGCGGGCCGAAATTCTTCGTCTGCTAGGTGGCCCTGGCGCGCAGCAGGAGGGCGGCTTTCTCACCAATGTCCGCCAGCAGAAGCTGGTGCAGGACTCCCTCTCTGCGCTCGACGCAGCAGTCGCCGCTGTCCCCGCTAAAACCCCCCACGAAATGATCTTGCTCGACCTCTACAACGCGCTGCGTCCGCTCGACGAAATCACCGGCGCCACCACCGCCGACGACATCCTCAACTTGATCTTCAGTTCGTTTTGCATCGGGAAATAACATCTCCTCCAGTACCGTCCCATGAAATGTAATAATCAATTTAACTCATATTGTAATCATACGATTATGATCCTATACTATCCTGCGGTGGACACACAAAGCCGAGGTATCGTGTGTCCACCGGTGTGTCCACCGGAGCGATATAACCCAAAATTTGGCGTCGGTGGACACAGTTTGGGGGCAGAATGGCACTCACGGATATGAGAATCAAGGCCCTGAAGCCCAAGGCGAGGCGCTACCAGCTCACGGACGGACGCGGCCTAAGCGTGGAAGTCCTTCCCAGCGGAGCGGTGGCTTGGCGCTTCCGCTACCGCCTCCACGGCAAGCTCGAAAAGGTAGCTCTGGGGCACTACCCAGACGTGAGCCTTAAGGATGCGAGGCAGAAGCGCGACGAGATGGCCGGACAGGTGGCGCGAGGCCAATCCCCGGCGCGGGAGAAGCAGCTTGCAAAGCTGGCGCTTGGGACTGACAGTAGCGTGCGCGAGTTTGCGGAACGCTATTACACAGACGTGGTGCTCAGGTCTTTGAAGGACCCAAGTGGCGTCCGTCGCTACCTCGACAAAGAGATCTTTCCAGCGTTTGGCAACAAAGTGCTCAAGGACGTGACAGCCGCAGATGTGCAAACACTGGTCTTCCGCAAGCGGGACAACGGGCTGGAGGCCGCGGCAGCCGCCATCCGCAATCTCATCAAGCGGATGTTCGACTACGCGATCGTGCGCGGAGCGGCACAAGTGAATCCCGCGCTGGCATTGCCGATGCGATTTATCACGAAAGCCAGATCCAGAACCCGCACATTGTCGCCCGATGAAATCCGGGTGTACTTGCGCTGCCTCTATCAGTCGAATATCAGGAGGCAATTCAAGCTAGCGCTGCACCTGATCCTGCTTACGCTGGTGCGCAAGTCCGAGCTGTTGTTTGCCAAGTGGGTTGATGTGGACCTGGAGAGCGGCGAATGGCAAATTCCGGCGGCCAACTCGAAAACCGGCAAGCCGCACATTGTCTATCTCTCCACCCAGGCGGCTGATTTGTTTCGCGAACTGAAGCCATTGGCGGGTGAGTCTGAGTGGGTATTGCCGGGCCGCAGCAGCCCCGCAAAACCATTCTCGCGCAATGCGATGAACCAGGCACTGGTCAGCATGGCATTCCCGATGGATCCGTTCACAATTCATGATCTGCGACGCACAGGCTCGACGCTGCTGCACGAGAAGGGTTTCTCCTCTGACGTTGTAGAGAAGTCGTTAAATCATACGATTGGAGGAGTGCGGGGTGTCTACAACAAGGCGGAATACTCCGACCAGCGCAGAGAGATGCTGCAGTTCTGGGGCGACTATGTAGAGAGTCTTGCGACCGAGTATAGGGCTCTGCTTGGGCTGCAATTCCAAGATTTGAAACACTTGAGGTTATCAACGAAAGACGTGAGCGGGCGAAGAAAACCGCACTGAATACCGGCGTGCAGGAGGATAAGCGGCTTGGTTGATCTAGAAAATCAACGAGTGCACAGGGACAATCGATCGCGAGCGGCAGGTTTCACTTAACTTCGCGCGCGAGTTGTGCCTTGTGGGTCCACCGACCGTCCAGGATTGTGGCCACCGGAGCAGGGTGCCCTTGCTCGCGTCGATGTCGCCGTGCAACCTCTGCAGTTGAATAAGTCGTCATACGCGACTACAGTATGTGCGTTTGGAACGAGTCAAGGCATCATGTAGCAATGTCCGCGAACCAGGTCAAATCTCGAACGTGCAGAAAAGAACTCCCGAACATCGAGCTTAAGGCGCGCTTGACGGAAATGGGGTTGTGGGAAAAGAAGCTAAGTCGGCTCAAGTACGACCGCGATGCGGATATCCCGCAGAAGGCCGTAGTCGAAGACCTTGTTGATTGTTTCATAAAACTGGAGGCGGTTTTACTCCACGAGCGGAGGCGCAGGGTGCACCTCGCGAGCCTGAAGTCGACCCGGCAAGAGCTAGCGGCCATCGAAGCGGAGATAGGTGGTGCCGCGGGCGAAGAAAAGCGGGCCTTGGAGGAGAGAAGAACTCATTGTCAGAACTCTGCCTCTTCTCTGCAAGAGATGGCGGATGCGTCCGATCGAGCCTCCTCGGAGCTGGCACAGGAAATCGGCGGCGACGGGGAGTACGTCGCATTTATCAATCGAGCCCTTGATCGCCTGGGAATGAAGCCGGACAGCGACCTCCGTCCAGAACTGCTTTCGGCTGAAGACTCTGCCCCGGTACCTAGCGAACCGCCAAACACAGACCGCTCCACCGACGCAGACACGCACACGGCGCGCAAGACCGTCGCAGAAGCAGTGAAGAAAAAGCTCAACAATCCATCGGAGCATAGCGGCATGCTGATTGAGGAGGTTCAATACGCAATAAGCCTGGGACGTTCCAGTGTGTATCGCCTTATCGAATGTGGGGCACTTGAGAAACGGAAGAGGCGACCAGGCGCTGCCAAGAACTCGCGTACTCTTATCATGATTTCCAGTGTTCTCGCGTACATGGAACAGAACGACATTGACATAAACGCTCTCTGACCAACAGCCTGATCGCTGCACTGTCTCATCAGCTTTCCGCCCGTTATCCCACGCCGTCCTACATACTGTCCCATCAGTCCTAGACTCTTCGGCGGGCCTTCGTGCAGCATTGACGCCGGAGGTGCGGCAATGCACGACAAAATACTGCGACTGCCCCGTGTCAAAGATTGCACCGGGCTCTCACGAAGTGGAATTTACGATCGGATTGCAAAGGGAGAATTTCCCGCGCCGATCCCCATCGGTGCACGGGCGGTCGGCTGGCTTGAATCTGAGGTGGAGGCATGGATCGCGCAACGGGTGGCGATCAGTCGCGAACACAACAGTGCGCAAAAGGGAGCGTCATGGGACGAAACAACGCTGACTCATGCCGGAAGAGCTCGGTCGCGAGCCGACAAGGTCGCTTAGGCAAGGTTACGGCTACCATCACGAAGGGCCGATGCTTCGAATTGGAAGACGGCGTGGGCTGGGAGAGAGCGCTTGAGATCCCATGGTCGCGCACTTCCGGCAGCAAAAGGTGGAATCGGGGGCCGCGGGTGGCTGTGCTGCTCGTTGTCATGCTGGGGACGTGCAGCGCGTTGCCAGGCAAGCCGATCCGGAGAGCCATCAAGAGGGAGCCAGCGACGACCGCGGCGGTGCAGCAGGGACCCGACGCTGAATCCATGGAGAACCTCTTCACGGTACGCGAACGACTAGCGATGGCGGCTGGGATGACGATAGCTGTAATGGCCATCGTATGGGCATTATGGCGGTACCGGCAAATCCGTAGAGAGCTGAAACAGGTTAGCGCAGAAGCCAACCTGTTGCAGAGGAGAGTCGCCAAACTGCGTAATGAACACGACGAGAAGGTGGGGCAACTCGCGAGTAAGAGCGGGGAAAATGCACGGCTGAGAACTGAGAACGCGCAGCTAAGTAGCGAACGAGACCATTGGCAGCGGGCAGCCCGAGAGGCACGAGCTCTCGCTGCCGAGAAGCAGTATTCGGTAGACGAGCTAAGAAAGGCTCTAGTGAGCGATGTCCGGAAAGATTCATGATTCATTCCTCTGGTCGTGACAAGAATCCGAAAGGCTCAGGAATGGGGTCGGCTAACTTAACGACGAAATCGGTTGGCAGACAGTGCTGCCCTCACAAAGTCATTTTGGAGCCCACCAAAGACTTTGCGCTGCTTAAAAGGGTACGAGACTGCCGCTTCATTACCAGCAATCAATTGTTTGAGTTTGCAAAGGCTTCCGACATTGCAAACAGTCTTGGATCGTTCTACTGGCGCATCGGTCGCCTAGTGGGGTGCGGCCTGGTACAGACGGTCACGCTTCAAATTGGGAAGTACACGATCTACACGATCACGAGGCAAGGGCTGAGGGAATTAGAGAACAGGCAAGAATGCCTGTTAAGTCTCACGTCTAAAGCGAGAGTCCTGGCTAAACGAGACGAAATCCCGCATGCCCTCTTGCTGAACGACATCCGGCGAACGTTTGAGCAGCAGTTCCCGGTCAAGTGGTGGAGAACGGACCTTCAGGTCCGGGCCGTCAACCTGGCGACCGACAAATATGCAAAGGATTATGACGCGGTATTCTCGGTGGATCGTTCGGAGTCTGGCGAGAGCTCTCAGACGATAGCGGTGGAGTATGAGCGCACGCTCAAGGCCGAAGACAGGTACGCTGAAATCAGCAACGCTCTCAGCGGCGAGAGCTCCGTTAATATCCTTTTTTATCTTTGCGCGTCCGCCGACATGGTACCGCTACTGGCGCAGAGAATTCGTGTGAAAAACCTATTGCTTTGCTTCACAGTCGCAAGGAGTCTTATCCATCATGGTAAGGATTGCCCTGTATTCATCTGGACCCAGCAGAACCTTCAGCCGATTCCCATGGTCGACATAATCAATCCCTCAAAGTGACAAGCGGCTTATCCGATCAATTGTTGTTCCTGGAATGAGACTAGAATACGCCCTGAAACGGCTAGAATCGGCTGCTCATAAGATCCTGAGAGAAGGCGTCTTAGCGGCTGACTTACCTCCCTATAACGCTGCTTTGCGAGAGCAAGCTTTGGACGGCGCCGTTCCGGGAACAGCCGGGTCGCAAACCTGCGGTTCAAAACGCCCGAGCTGCCGAAATGCCTGACGACGTTCTTCCATCCGCGCGCCGTGATTGAAATTGCTTGGATTGGATTGCCTCGACAGGACCGAGCAGTTAGCACACTGGCGCGCCACCGCACGCGCGCACGATGGGTGCTGCGGTGGTGACGCAGCTCTTGTTCCTGGCTGTGCGCCGGTTCCGGCGATTGCGTTCCGACAGTTGCTCGACTCTGTGCGCGAGTTTCGCGCGGCCAGCGCGTGCGGAACCGATCCGGAGTACACCCGGGGTACAATCTATGGCGTATCGTTGGGCAGGCGAACTTGAAGAAAACAAAGCAAGTGGATTTTTGCGGTGATCGAAAGGGCCAAGGTCGGGTGCGGGTAATCTGCGTTGCAGCGCGGGTGCGCTACCATAGCAGGCAGGTGGGAGGAGTTCCATGGCAAGCGTGATCGTGAAAAATCCCGCCGTGCTCAGCGGCGAGCCGGTGTTTCGTGGGACGCGGGTTCCGTTCAAAGCGTTGACGGATTATCTGGAAGGCGGCGAGAGTCTGGCCGAGTTTCTGGAGCAGTATCCGAGCGTGACGCGCGAGGCAGCGATTGCGGCGCTGGAAGAGGCGCGGGACAGCCTGATGGCGCATCTGGGATGAAAATTCTGATCGACGAGTGCGCGCCCAAGGCGTTGAAAGTAGCGCTGGCGGCCAGCGGTCTCGACTGCACGACAGTACAGGAAGCAGGATGGTCGGGGAAAGAAAACGGCGAACTGCTTGCCTTGGCCGACGCCAGTTTCGATGTGGTGGTGACGATCGACCGGAATCTCCGTTATCAGCAGAACCTCACCGGTCGCAAGATCGCGCTGCTGATCGTGCGTGCGCGTTCGAATCGTGTGGTGGATTTAGAGCCGCACTTCCCCGCCTGCGCCGAGGCGTTGCAAACCATTCAACCGGGCACCGTCGTCGAGGTGGGGTCCTCGGCGTAGGCGTCTTGGGAGAAGCAGCGTTCCCATTTTTTCGCAGAAGAGTGTACCGAGCGCGGGAGCCGAGTCAAGGGTCTCCGCTTCGCTCCGATGATCGCGCCAAAACCGCGCCCTTGACACGGCTCCCTCTCCGCTCTGTTTGCTTCCAGCCATCGAAAAAATGTGAGAAACAAATGGGAGCCGGGGTTAGCCAGCCACACGCGCAGCACCCCGCAAGTAGAGAAGTTTCTGGAGCTTCTTCCGGGGCAGGGGACGCAGAGAAGCCAGATAACCGGCAAGGTCGTAGGGATGGAAGACTTCCCACACGGCAGCCTGAAATCTGGGAAGCTCAGCGGCAAACTCGGAATGCCGTTCGGCGGCCTCGGCGAAGTTCAGCAGTTTCTCGCTGACCAAATAATCCAGTGCGTTTTTCAAGCCGAAGCGCCGCCGGATGGTGCGGGTTGCTGGCATTGCTATTTCCAAATCTTGTAGAGCTGCATGAGGGAGACTATAGCGCCGTCGTGCGTTGTTCGCCAAGCTGAGCCAACAACAACTCGGAGCACGACATCATCCCTTGCGGCCTGCGGGGCAACTACGGCGCACGGGCGATAGCATCGCTGCATCGGCTGTACGTCCGGGCTTTGTTCGGTGACTATCCGGCCTGCGTCCGGTACCGGTTCGGTGTTCGGTCGATTGTCTGCTTATCGTTCTGCCGAGCGGACAAACGCATCAATGGTTCTGAGCACAGCAATCTGTGCGGCTGGTGGGAGCTGTTCGATCTGCTCCATCCGGCGCATGACCTTGAGGCCGGGTTTCTTCGTGCTCTTCTTCGCTGCCTTCGGGTGCAGCAGTTCATCAGCCGAAACATCGAGGGCCAGGGCGAAGCGCACGGCCATCTCCGGCGCAGCGGGAGACGCCGAGATCGCCATCTCCAACTTTTTACCACCGCCGGTTACAGCCGATGGCACAGTCGGAGGTGTGTTCCCAACCAACCCAACAACCAACTAGCAGCAACCAAGTCATCAGGAGGTGACTTATGAAAGAACGAGTAGTTTTCGAAGCCAATGTACCGGTGACGGCAACCTTGGCTTATGCGGATGGATTGAAAGTGCAAGGACGCTTCGGCGATCAGGTTATGTACTCGCTGACGGACGGGCGAGTCATGTACGTGCCGCCGATGGTCCGGGACAAACTGGTCGAGCTTGGTGTCCGGCAGAATGAGCCGTTTGCGATCTGCCGGGCCGAGCGTCGCGAAGGCAACCGACGGTTCGTCGAGTGGATTGTGCAGGCTGACGGGTCGGCAGCACCGGCTCAGAGTACGCCTGCGCACAGTGATACACCCGGCTCGCCGGTGAACGGTGACAGTGGTGCGCGTGGCAAAGCGAATGGTAACGGTAACGGCAACGGAAATGGCAAGCTGGCCAGCGCATCCCCCAGTTCAGGGATTGCAGAAGCAGCGTTGCGCGCCGCACTCACGGCAAGCATTGACGCAGCTCTTGCAGCAGAACAATACGCGTCCGCGCACGGTCTGTCGATCCGCTTTGGCAGCGAAGATCTGCGCGCCATGGCGCTGAGCCTGTTCATCCAGCACGCCCGCGACGGAGGTGTGCGATGACCGACGTTGCCGTAACCGAAACGCTGGGGGAGGCGCTCTCCCCCAGCCAGGTAAACACCTACATGACATGTCCCGCGAAATGGTACTTCCGCTACTTGATCGGTTTGAGCGAGCCGACCACGGGGGCACTGGCACTTGGCAAAGCTTTTCATGGAACACTCGCTTGGTACTTCCGCCAGAAGCTGAGCACAGGTCGCGACATGAAAGCCGAAGAACTGCGCGAAGTGTTTGTAGAGGAATGGTCGACGGCAATCGCCGACGCTGCGTTGCGCGACGATGAAGGCGCAGTTGAGCTTGCCGCGACCGGTCAAATCCTCGTCGCAGCTTACGTGACAGAAGCCGCTGGTCCCCTGCAGCCAAATGCCGTCGAGCAGACTGTGCAAGGTGAAATTGCCGGGGTGAAGGTCCAAGGGATTGTCGATCTGCTGGACACTGACGGTCGCGTGGTTGACTTCAAGACGGCGTCCAAGCGTCCGAATGGACTCTCGGCCGAACACAGTCTGCAGTTGACGACCTACGCGATGATCACGCCCGGCGCCAGCGGCCTGTGTCGCCTGGACACGGTCACCAAAACCAAGACCGTGCAGGTGATCCAACAGAGTTATCAGGTTGGTGCTGAAGATCGGCGCTTTGCCGAAACGCTGTATCCCATGGTGCAGGAGTCCATTCGGGACGGGATTTACCCTCCACACCGTGGAGGTCCCATGTGTTCACGCCGGTACTGCGGCTACTGGCGCGAGTGCGAGCACGAGTTCGGCGGACGCGTGGCGAAGTAATCGTGCGCCGGTGTCCCCTTGCCGATTCTCTGATTCCATTTCGATTTCACTTTATGACAGTTGACCCGCGCTGAGCGGTCGCCGAGCCGCCGGAAGCGGTACAACCCACTGGGGAGAGCGGCTGACATTGGACGTCTGCTGGCTCTCCCGATTTTCATTTACGGAGGAAACACCATGCAAGAGACAAGCCTTATTGAGCAGGAGCAGCCAGTTGGGGTCTTAATAACCCCGATTCCCGCGCCCGCTCCGACGATGACGCTGTGCTCCTACGGCACCAAGCTGACCCGGGAGGAACTTGCCCGAGTGGCGACGCCAGCGGCCACAGCAACCCACAAACCCATTCCGCATATTGCCGTCGTCGAGAAGCTGATCGAAGCACTTGGCTTTCGCCAGATTGGCGTGGTGCGGGAGGAATACGCCGTCTCAGCGGACGGGATGCGCATGTTCGGCGTGATGGACCTGAGCTCCGGCTTCGACGGGTGCCGTTTCGCGATAGGCCTTCGGAACAGTCATGATAAGTCATTCCGGCTTTCATGCACCGTTGGGCTACGCATCTTCGTTTGTGAAAATCTTGCGTTTCACGGGGAATATACTCCCGTTCTCGCGAAGCATTCGAAGCACTTCTCACTCGAAGACAGCCTGGCCATCGGAGTCGATCGGATGCAGCGGAACTTCGGGCCGCTGAAGCAACAGGTGGACGAGTGGCGTGCCATGCAGTTGTCCACGGCGGCCGCCAAGCTGCTGATCTACCAAGCGTTCATCGAGGACGAACTGGGGTTT
>Ga0207930_1000448_pt1 | contig 12653 bp, 8 predicted proteins | sample NGESurshal092012_7_FD_184477 | JGI IMG/M metagenome (GOLD analysis project Ga0207930, IMG submission 184477) | Arctic peat soil microbial communities from Barrow, Alaska - NGEE Surface sample 210-3 shallow-092012 (SPAdes) | ecosystem: Environmental > Terrestrial > Soil > Wetlands > Peat ... | reverse complement strand
AGATGACCCCCGAGCTGATCGGGAAGGCCCGACGCATGTACGACGCCCGCCAGTTCACCATGGCCGAAATCGCCGCCTCCTGCGCCGTCACCCCCATGACGATCTACCGCAACATCCGCACCTGCGAACCCACGCCCTGACCCACGCCCGGCGATCCCGGGCCCATCAGAACCCGTCCTTCAAGATCGCCACTAGCGCTAACGGCTGCGCGGATCATCCTCGACCCCGAGGTAGCCGACGTCGAGGCTGCGATCGACAGCGCGCCGATCGAAGCCGGCTGGTCGACGACCACCAGGACCCGGCCGTGCTCGCGGAGCCGGCGGTAGACCGCGGCCAGCGCTTCCTCATCGTTGGGTAGCGCCTTGTCGTGCAGCCGCTTCCCGGCGGCGTCGAGCGCGCAGGCGTGGTGCTCGCTCTTGCCGACGTCGAGCGCGCAGGCGTGGTGCTCGCTCTTGCCGACGTCGAGGCCGCAGAACACCGCGTACTCCGGCTCAACCTGCTTGTCCGCTCCCGACAAAACGATCTCCTCGATTTGAGGAGCAGGCGACCGGGACACCCGCGCCGGCAGCCACGTTACGAGCAGACCTTCACGATCGAGGCCAGGTCTCTATCAGCGGTCACTGGCGCCCGCCGACCCAGGTGACAACACCCCGGCCGTCGGCCCTGGCAGTCACCGGCTGGCTGATGAACCCTTCTCAAACACTTACTCAGGGCTTCACCTTCGCGCGATACATCCCTTGGATGGGATGGCCGTTGTACGGACCGATGGGGTTCTCGTTCTCCTTCTTCCCGCCGATGATGTCCCACCACCGTCCGGCCGCCTTGTCGAACACGAGCTCTCGCCGCTGGATGCCGGCGGCGTCCTCACCGTAGAGGTGTCCCCAGGAGGCGTCGACCAGGAAGGTGTGGACGTCGTTGGTCACCGTGTGGTCCACGACGATGACGGTGTGCCAGTCGTGCTCCCCCTTTCGCCAGGCCAGCACGAACAGGTCACCGGTCTGGCCGTTCAGGAAGCCCACCTCGGTGAAATGCGTCGCCGGGAGGGCGGCGAGGTTCTCGTCGCTTCGCTTCGCCTTGAGCCCCAAGCCCTGCCGCAGCGCCGAGGTTGCGAGGTTGCACCTGGCGTCGTCGTGCTTGCCGGTGAAGGCGTAGATGAACGCCAGCTGTACGTACCCGGCGCAGTCGATCCCGATGTCGAACTCGCTCTGCAGGGCTCGGACGAGCTGCTCGTCGGAGAGGCCGGGCTGCCGCTTCCGGACGGCGTCCAGCGACCCGACGTCGATCAGATGCCGGGTGAGCACCTTGATCTCGTCCGGCCTGGCTCGGCCGTACGCCGCGCAGCGAATGACCGTGTGCAGCGGGGCCGAGACCTTCGCCCCCAGCTTCTCCGCGAGCAGCTTCTCCAGCTTCTCGGCGTCCTGTTCCGAACTGACGCTCGCCAGGTGGAACTGCGACCGTACGTTGACCGTGACCCCGCTGGGGAGCGTGTACTTGGCTTTCGCGAGGTCAAAGTACTCGTCGATCCGCTTGCGCAGGTCAGAGCTGGAGACCTTGGGGACTAACTCCTCGGCCAGCGGGTCGGGGTAGCCCTCCGCCTCGACGGGCAGCTCGTCGACCGCTGCTTCGCCGACCTCGATCTGCCCGAGCTGCCCGGCGGGCTGCTCCTTCTGGATCTCGGCGGAGAGCTCCTGCCACTCGTTGAGGGCGGCGTTGGTCTGATACCGGGGGAACTCGACGGTCGCCATGTCAATGCTGGGCTTCATCGGCGCCGGGCTCACATTCCACTTGTCGCCCCGGCGACGCGCGGTCGCCGTCCAGGACCACCTAGCCCTGGCGATTGGCACCCAGATGGCGTTCTCACCGCGTGGCACGGCGGGCTTGAACATGAGGTAGTAGGTGAACTGGTCGTTCACGGAGACGGTCACGCCCAGAGGCGGCAGCGCGGTGCGCGGGTTGTCCTCGATGCCTCTCCCGCCGCTGGTGGCGCTCTCTCCGGCCTCGAGCCTCGTCTCGTAGAGCCCCTCGCTGTACGCAGGCTCCTTGTCGGGGCCGTCGTCGAGCTGGGTGTGCATCTCGGTCTTGGCGGGGTACCGCCAGACCAGCCGGCGGGTCTGCGCTCCCCCTGGCGCACGACGCAGCACCTGGGAGCGGTCGGCCACCACCGTCTGTACGTCCTTGACGTAGCCGGCGTGGGTGGGAGGCAGCGTGACCTTCCAGTGCCACGCGATCCCGGGCGCCTCGATGGGCTTGCCGAACCGTATCGCCGTGAGGCCCGCGCGGGTTTCGAAGCGGGTTTCTCCCGTCTTGGCGGTGAAGGAGCGCGCCGTCGGCGCCTTGACGTCGAAGACGTACACGACCTGCCCCAGGCTGCCGGACTTCATCCGGAACCTGGCTCGAACCGTCCTGCCGGCGGCGGCATCGACCCAGTAGAAGGTGATTCTCGGTCGTTGCAGGTCGGCGTCGGTGAGCGGGATCGGCTTGACGTCGGTCACGGTCCCGTCGTAGCCGCGCACCGTCGTCCCGGGGATCGTCCAGCTGACGGTGTCCACGTCCTCTGCCCACGCGAGGTCACGGACGTTGAGCACGATCTGCTGGCCGACGGCGACGACCCGGGTGGGCGAGCCTGGAACGTCAAGCTGCATGGGGTCCGGCGCCTGCTCCCCGGTCTCCAGCTCGTGCCCGTCCGGCCGAGTTGCCCGCGCCACGGGGATGCCGAAGACCCAGTCCGAGAGGTGCATAGCCTGCGCCGTCCGGACCGTGGCGTTGCGCTTGGTCTGATATGCCCGTACCGGTACAGCCTCCCGGACGAAGATGTCCACGCCGGCGAGCGCGTCCTTGAGGTAGGGGGTGGCCCCGCCCGTCCCCGCGGCCATCGCCATCCGGGTGAGCGCGAACCTGGTGGGCAGCGGGAGGCTGTCGAAATCGCCGTGCAGCTCGGCGGCGATCTCCCTGAGCCGGACCTCCCGGAACTTGAGGTAGACCGCGGTGGCGAGCGCGCCGTCGGGACCGGAGTCGAACAGGATGGTCTTGACCATCCGCGGATCGTCCTTGGCATCGTTGAGGTGCTCGACCGGCGTCTGACTCCTGTCCCATTTGACCTTGGCGTACGCGGGAACCCTCGCCTGGATGGCGGCGCGCGCCTCGTAGAAGTCGTCACATCCGATGTGGTAGGAGCTGACTTTGTCGCTGGACAGGTAGCTGAGCGGCCGACGGGTCTCGGCCATCATGATCGTGCCGAGCAGCCCGGGATTGAGGCCGGCTTCGTTGGCCGCGTCCTCGACCAGCTTCTTCAAGTGTCTGCCGGTCTGGCCTAGGAAAAACGCCCGGTGGTGGTCGGTGACCTCTTCGCCCGAGACGACGAGGTCGGTGTTCTCGGCGGAGACCTCGATCGCCTTCCACACTTCCTTGTCGAGGATCCTCATCCACTCCGAGCTGAGCCGCGCGTAGTTCGGGTCGTCGCGCATCAGCGGTTTGGTCGGCAGCTCGGGATGCCGGGCGAAGAAGATGAGGTTGGTGAACTCGTTCTCGTCACGCCATCCCGCCTTAATGGCCAAGCTCAGAGCCAGCGGCCAGTCCCGCTTGCCGACCGCGGCGGCGACGTCGTCGGGCACGGCCGTCGGATCGAACCGCTGCTCCACGGGCGGTTCGTCCGGCGGCGGCGCCTCCGGCTGCGGCAGGAGCAGGACCGGGGGCTCCAGCGCCTGCTCCGTCTCCACCATGGCGGGGGTCTCGCCCCCCTCAGTGATCCACGCGCGGAGCTGTCGGACCAGCTCGCGGGTGACCCGGACGACCCGGTTCGAGGCCGTGCCCGCGCCGACGGCGACGCCCACCAGGCAGTGCCGCTTGTTGTCGATGACCCAGACGGGAGAGCCGCTCTGTCCTTTCGTCGTGTCGGCCGTGGTGGACATCGTCCGGCGCTTCTCGTGGGCGCTGTGCAGGATGCCCGCGGCGCACCAGAGCTGCCGACCACCCTTACCGCCCGGGTATCCGGCCGTGTAGGCCGCCATGCCGTTGAGCCCGCGCGGATCGAGCCGAGCCAGCATGGTGTTCTCGCCGCACTGCGGGCTTCCCCAGAAGCAGAGCGGCCGGTCGTTCAACGCCTTGAACCGTCGCTCCCCCACGGCGCTGCCGAGGGTGAGCAGCGCATAGTCCCAGTCGAGGCTGTCCGCCGCCGTGGGGTCGTATTCCTGGCGGATCCTGGGTTTCGAGGCGAGCGCGTACCTGCCGAGCGGCTCGTCGAGGCCGTCGAGCGTGGGGATCACCGTGATCGTGTACTGCTGCATATTCTTGTAGGCGTCGTGGACGACGTGCGCCGCCGTGAGGACGTGCCGGTTGGAGATCAGCAGGCCCGTGCCGGCTCCGGCCGGGCGCCCGCGACTGTCGGCGATGTCGATCTTGCAGATCCACCGCCACGGCACACGGGTCGTGTCCTTGACCCGGACCCGGTTGTCACCGTCGATGATCCCCGCTTCCTCGAGCTCGAACGATCCCGGGGACACGAGCTCCTCACCGAGCTGCTCCGCGGGCTCCACCTTCCCGCGGCCGGGTTGGGCCCACGGCAGGTCGAAGGCGCTCGGGACGGCGGCTTCCGCGACGAGCTCGCCCAGCTGTGCCCGCCATGGTTCGGCGCGTTCGCCTGCTGGCGGCTCGTGGTCCAGGAACGGGGTCTCCAGTCCTGGCAGCGGCCCGGAGGGGGGAGGCGGCCTGCGCTCGTCGGCAGTCACGGAGTCCTCGCCGCGCTCAGCGGACCGCCACTTTGCCGGCCTTGACATCGTGGCCGGTGATGGCCGACCAGTGGGTGATGATGGTGTTCATCGCGCCGGACAGGCTGTTGGGGGCGGTCGGGTCGTAGAAGGCGCGTGCCGCGCCGGCCACCTGCAGCGTTCCGGTCTCGATGGCGATGACCACGGCCGAGATCGCATCGGCGACCTGAAAGTAGTGGTCCGCCAGCCCGTTGGCGGGAAGCCCGACCATCTGGGCGATCTTGAAGAGGACCTGCTCCGGGGTGGCGCCCTCCGCCCGCAGGTCCCGGATGATCGGAAGGTTGTTGTTCTCCACCGTCAGGTGGAACCACGACATCATCGCCACCAGGTAGAACTCTTCGCGCGACAGGACTCCGAACCGCCTGCGGTCGAGGAGCTGACTGTTCAGCGTGCGGGCGAGATCTTCGATCTTGGCATCGTCGGTGGGGTTGGCGCCGCTCGTCGTCGAGCGGTTGGTGAACCCGATCCAGGTTTCCCGGAAAAGTTCTTCGAAGTTGGTGACGATTTCCTTGTTGGCCGCCGCGACCTTCACGTATTCGTAGGGTGAGTTGTCGTCGTTGCCGTGGTTGAGGTCCAAGCCGAACATGCGGTAGTACGCCTGGCGCTCCGTGGTGTCGATGGACGGCCGGACGGAACTGGTGATGGTCGTGATCGAGAACGGCGGTGGGTCGCGGAAGAACAGCTCCTCGGTGTTGCGCAGCCAGAGCTGGGTCTGCTCGCTCGGCGCCCCCAACTTCTCGCCGTGCAGGAGCTCGCGCACCACCCGGCGGAAGATCGGACGGATCCGGGTGTTGGCGATCATGTAAGCGTAGATCAGATGGTCCCAGCGCACGCCACGTGTTCCGATCTCCACGTTCAGCGTGTTGGTGAGGACCGTCGCGAAGGGAGCGGCCGGGTCCGGTGATGCGCCCTGGTTGCTGGGCGGGGTCAGCACCGTCAAGGGCATCTTCGGGATCGCCAGTCCAGGCGTGTCGCTCCGGTGGTCCGGGTGACCGGTCGGCGGGAGCGTCACCCCGGGGGCCGGGTTGACTCGGAGGTTCCATGCCAGCTCCAGCAGGGCCGTCAGCTCCGCCGGATGCAGGCTGACCAGCTTGGCCGGCCCGTCCGTAACCTGGGCAGCGAGATTCCGGAACATGGCAGGTGTCTCCCTAGCTAGGTACGGGTCGAGGCCTCCGTGGCGACCGTGACGGTGTTCGAGGGCGTCTCACCTCGGGGATTGAAGGCGACTAGCTGGTAGCGGTACGTGGTGGCGGCGGCGAGATTGACATCGCGGTACGAGCGCGCGGTGGATGGTAGTTGCCTGACTTCGACCAGGTCCGTGCAGTATTCGCCTCGACACCGCTTCAGTTGGTAACCGTCGGCGTTCAGGGTGTCGTCGGTCCACGTCAGTTCGCTCTCGGTCGAGGAGATCGGCTTGGCCGCGATCTTGAGGGAAGCCGGAAGCGACTTGAATTTCAGTCCCGCGGCAATGTCGTTGAAGGTGTCTACGGCGACTTTCGCCGCACCGTCGAAGGGTTTCGGCGCCTCGTCCTGTAGTTGCGCCCGGAAGGTTGAGAAGACCTGGTCAAGCGTGGTCAGGACCCTGCCAATGTCGTGCCGGCTCGCGACGTCCGGCGCCTCGGTCGCCTGCTCTGCGGCGTTTGGGTCATTCGTGGTCGGCATCGTACGGACCCTCCCGATCCTCTAGCTAGGCGGCTTGCAGTGCGCCGCCGAGTCTCAACAGCCATTCCTCCGGTCGCGCAAACGTGGCCACCTCCTGCTCCGGCGTCGTGGCCATCCGTAGGCCGGTGAGCGCCAGCAGCCGCAGCGCCTCCGTCCAGACCCAGTGCATCGATGTGTACAGTGCCTGGCCGAGTTGCTGCTCCATCGCCAGGAGCGCCTCCGGCTTGACGCGTTCCGGACTGACCAGGGCGGCGAGCGCGCGGCCGCCGAACGCGCGCATCGGCTCACGCAAGGTGATCTGCACGATGCGCGGCAGCAGGGGCAGCGAGGCCTGCAACAGGGTCCGGGTCGCGCCCTGCGCCCGCTGTAGGGAATACAGCTCCGTCCACGCCGCCGCCAGGTCTTCCCAGGGGCCGCCGCCGTAGAACTGCCGGCACATCTCCACCCCGAGCAGCACCCGGATGTAGCTGATCGGATGGGGGTCGCCGGGGGTGTGCCGCAACACCATCGCGTCGTCGCCGGCGAGCACGTCGTGCAGCGCAGCGACGCTTGCGTATCCCGTGTGGACGAACGCGAAGCCGTCCGCCCCGATCTCGGACGCCCAGCCGGCCCATTCCTGTGCCACGCCCGCCGGCGCTCCGGTCAGGCCGGTGGCGAGCATCGAGGCCAGCTCCTCGTTCCACCCGACCACGGCCGCTGCCTGGTGACCGGCCTCGTGGATCAACGCGGTGTTGCGCAGCAGATTTTGGTGCGTGATCGCGATGGCCGCGACGGGGTTGACGCCGGTGCCGTCCCAGAGGCGGAGATTCGCCCGCAGGACCGCCGCGCCCATCCCCTTCTGCAGGTACGTGAGAGCGCTGGGGACGGGCTTGCCCAACTGGTCCAGCACCAGCGCCATGCTCCGGTACGCCAGGATGTCGCACGCCTTCAGGTATCCGGAGATCTTGGGGTTGGTGCGCGTGTTGATCGCGTCGGCGAAGAACATCAGCGTGGTCTCGACGCGCCCATAGCGGTCGCGGAAGACTAGCAACTGGCTACGTAACGTCATCATGTCGGCTGGCGACGCCGCCGCGGCCAGCGCCGCCTGCAAAAGGTCCCCCTCGTGGACCAGCTGCGTCACCACCGTGGTGAGGTGCCGCCGGATGGACAGCCCCAGGTACCGTTCCAGGCCGTGCCATGCCGTCGGCGAGGCCAGGTCGTCCAGGTCGAGGAGCCGTCGCGCCGCTGCCGTCCAGTGGATCACCTGCCGGCTCAGCTGGGTCTTGACGGCCGCCTGGAGGTCAGCCATGCCGGTGCCCGGGGTGGACGCTGAGCCGGACCGTAGGTTCGCCCTCGGGCACCCTGAGGGTGGCCAGCGAGACTCCTCTGCCCGTGAGGGCGTCGCCCAGTTCGCGGAATCCGGGCGGATTCTCTAACCTGACGACGAGGGTCACGCCGTCGGCGGTGTCCTCGGCGGCTCGGATGAATTCCTGGGCGTGCCGTTGCAGGTGATCAGCCAGACCCTTGACCACCCACTCCGTCACCCGGCCTCTGAGCTGCTGGAGGACGACCGAGGGCAGCCGGCTGAGGGCGTTCATCGGTCGGCCCGGGATCACCGCCCCGTGCACGATCTTGAGCTGTCCCAGGTTGGCGGCGAAGGCCCGGTTGACCCCGCGGTCGACGAAGTGTCGCAGGCGCTCCATCACCACGCCCAGGTGACCGTGCTGGCGGAGCTTGACGGCGATCTCCTGGGCGCGGAGTTCGCTCAGATACAGGCGCGCGACGATCTCGTTCCTGGGGAAGTGGAAGACCAGTCTGCTGTGGGAGCGACGGCGCACGTGCCTGCGGCCGCCGGGTGCGGGGACCATGAGCGGACGTTTGCCGGGCAGGTCCAGGTAGTAGAAGCGCTGTCCGACCTGCGGGACGGTAGGGTCGCCGGTCCCGCCTTCGGCGTCCCGGCCCAGCTCCGGCTGGTCCAGGAGCAGGGCCGCCGCGTCGCGGGTGAGTGGATGGAGCTGGCCGTACCCGTTCTCGCCGTCCACCTTGGCGATGACCTGCTCCCCGCGGACGATGTCGGCCAGCCGCATGCCGGGCAGGGCTTCGTACAGATGGACCTCACCCTCCAGCTCCTCGCCGGGCGCGAGGGCGTACTGCTCTTCCAGCGCCTCACCCACGGTGCCGCCATCGAAGGTCTCGAGGCTGGCCACCTTGTACGGGGAGATGCGGGTCGCGAGGCTCGGGCCCAGCCGCTTCTTGTACCGACGGCCGCATCGATACCAGAACCCGCGGCGGTGCTCTCGCAGCTCTGGACGCTTGCGGTAGGTATCCTCCGGCAGGACGGGGGGAAGGTTGGCGGCGGCGGCTTGCTCGAATGCCTCCAGGGCGGCGCCTTCGAGGAGCTCCTGGTTGTCGAGGACGTAATCCGGAAGCGCCGCCACCCTCCGTACGGTCTCCTCGACGGCGAACGCCACCGCCGACGCGGCCGGCCTGGACTCGCTCTGGGTTGCCGCTTCCAGCTGGAGGAGACGCAGGCCGGCATCCACGATCGCCTTGGAGAGCGGAGGGGCGTACTGCGGGCCGACGAATTTCTGGATGAGCTTGCCGAGGAAGCCGGCCAGAAAAGCGACCACCCGTTGCCGGCCGGCGAGCCGGAGCCCCACCTTAAGGACGGGCAGGAGGGCCGGGATGAAGTTCTCGACCTGGGGCGTGGGATCCTCGCCATCCTTCAGCTGCTCCAGGCCGTCCACCAGGCGCTCCCTGGCGCGCTCGAGCTCGGCGACGGGGTAGGCGTCCGGGGCCCCCCGCTGATCGACCGCGCGGGCCACCTCCAGGTCCTGCTCGGCCTCGGTCTGGGCGAACAGGAGGTTGGCGACCCGCTGATTGAACTCGTTCTGGATCTCCGCCACCTCGTTGGTCGCGGCCGTCTCGGGTACGGTCCCTTCGCCCTCCTCGAGCTCCTTCAGGAACGGCAACTTGTCGCGGAGCATCATGGCCATCGGCTGGAGCTGCCGCGGCAGCTTCTTAATTGCGCGCTCGACCACAGCTTTGATCATGGGCCTGACGAACACGAGGAGTTTGTTGAGGATGGGCACCAAGCCCCACCTGGCGACTGCGCTGGCGGTGTTCTTCGCCAGGTCCAGGCCCTTGTTGACCACTTTCTTGAACGTGTTCTTTAGTCCGTCCAGCCATTGTTCGAAATGCGGCTCGATCTCCCCGGACGGCCGGTAGCGGTCGACGATGGTCTCGACCTCGTCCTCGCTCAGGGTCCCCAGGTCGCGCTGGCCCAGGTCCGCGGCGAGCGTCCTGATCATCGTTTCCGCCTCGGCCACCAGCGGCGCGAAGTGCTGATCGAGGATCCGTTCGGCCTCCTGGGCGGTGGTGTGGGGGTCTTGCCGTTCATCGGCGAAGTTGCTCTCGTGGATGGCCGCCGCCTCGTCCACGAGGGTGGACAGCGCCTGGTTGAACTGCTCGTCGTGCAGCTCGTTGAGGAACGAGACGTACGCTTCGGTCTGCGGGTCTGGCCCGGGGCGCCCTTCCAGCTCGTAGATGGCAAGGAAGGGACTGCTCGCCGGGGCGCGCGTGGGTGATTCCTCCACGCGGGCCGGGAGCTCCTCCTCGGTGAAGCTTCTGACATCGAGGAACGGTGAGGAACTGGACATCGACCCTGCCTCCTCGGATGTGACACCCGGCGCTGGCAGACGCGCGACCTCCTTGGCTGCCGGCCTTGGAGTCTAAGTGGTCCGCACCGTAAGTCCTTGGGGGTCACGCCGCGGCAACACACACTTTCGCGGTGCATCCAGGCTGAATCGGCACCTCCCCCCGACGTCGGGGGAGGCGGATCGGTTTCGAGCGCCACGACGGCGGTATGCCGGCTCCCGCTGGCGGTCCCTGACCCGGGCCGCGAGCGTTCCCGCGGCGCGGGCGGTGTCGGCCGCGCCGTCAGTCGTGTCGTTGAGCCGTCCCGGCGAGCTCACCCTCAATAAGCTGGCGCCGGCCAGGTTGGCGAAGAACGCGGTTAGCTCGATCCGAGCCTCCTCGCGGCTGGCGTAGGCGGTGTCATTGGCGCGGACCTGCTTGCCACCGACGACCCGGAAGATGCGCCAGGTGGCGTCCTTGCCATCGACCAGGTAGGTCTGACCGGTCGGGGCGGTGAAGGCGTAACTGACGCCACCGGCTGGTCATGCCGACTCCCGGCGCGTCCGTGCGTCGAGAAGGGCGCGCAACTCAGCGGCTAGCGGTTCGGGGACGTACGCCGCGGCGCTCCCTACGAGATCAAGAGGGACCAACACGGACGTGGTATCGCCACGCCGGCGGCGATAGTCGCGCTCGGCGAGCAGGTCGAGCTCGGCGACGAGCGCGGACTCGGCGGTCCAGGTGTCGGGGATGCGGTCGGTGAGCTGGTGGTTGAGTGGCAACGACGGTGGCCGACAGTTGGCGCTGTGTGGACGTGGGGCGTCTGGTGGGAGGGACTGTGCGGGCGACGCGATGCCGCGCGGACGCGACGCCGCGTCGGGTGCGCGTTCGCGGCATGTTGGTGCTCATCGCATTCGCGGCAACGGCGTGCGCGAGAAGCGCCAGTCCGGGCGCGACGGCGTCGCTCACTGCGTCCACGTCGGCGCCGATCACCGCCGGGGTCTACGGGTCGGTGTCGGCGGGGCCCACGTGCCCTGTCGAACGAGCAGGTCAGTCCTGCCCGCCTCGACCGGTCATCGCCGAGATCGATGCCCGCGACCCGTCCGGGGCCACCGTCGCCACGACGCACACCGACGCGCAGGGCGGGTTCAACCTCGCGCTGCCACCGGGCGGCTACTCCCTCGTCGCGGTGATCACGATGGGGGTGTTCCCGACCTGTCGCCCCACCTACGTCACGGTCAGTCCCGGCCAACAGACCAAAGCCGACATCGCCTGCGACACCGGGATCCGATAACAACGACGCCGTTACCCTCACTGGTGATCCAGGCCCGCTGGTGGGTCGTCAGAGGCCGGTTCGTGCATCACGCCGGGCGGGGTGACACTAGCCGCCAAGTGCTCGAGAGAGATTGGATGACCTACACCCTCCATGCGGCGCACGCTGGATGGTCACGATGGGCGCGATGACGATGGGAACCTCTAGCCGCCAAAGGGTTCAGGAGGACTGGCAGCCGATGCCGTCTCGGTCGGCGTCGAGCTGGTAGGGGTCAACTCCGAGCCGCCGCAGTCTGCCAGCTTTCCGGATGCTGCCGCAGTCGAGCTCGTTCGCCCGTCCGTGCCCTGAACCGTCGCCTCCCACACGGACACATGTGACGTAGCCGGGATGACAGGCGCCCGTGGGATTGACGGACGTCGCGGGCTCGGCATTGGCGGGCGTCAGGGGCGCGCCGCAGCGCCGTGCGTGCCGGAGCAGGCAGACCAGAGTCCTCTGCGCTCTGCGCGTGCTTTGGCGAAGGCCGTGTCTAGTTGCGAGGCCAATTTTGGGTTCTCGTGGCGGTACTGCGAGAGATACTTGTCATTGGCGAAGCCGTAGCGGGCCAGGTAGTCATTGACGTTGACGCCGCTCGCGGTGGTCACGACGGATACGCCACGGCCATAAACGTCTTGCGTGTACACATCCGCTCGGAACCCATCTGCCGTGAGCTCCTTGCGCTTAGCGGTGGCTTCGGACCCGTAGCACTCGTTGTATTCCGGCGTGTTCACCAAGCCCAGGCGGTACTCCCGCCCCCGGGTGTCATGCCAGGAGTCGCCGTCGCCCCCACCGGCTGGCATCAGCACCGGCGATGAGGCGCTGGTGGCAGGGGCCTTGACGCTTCCCGTTGCCGTCCCGGTTCCGGATGTACAGGAACTCGCCAACACAATCGCCGTGGCCAGCACTGCGAGCTTCGTCCAGCTGCCCATCGCTCTCCTGCGCCGTCCAATCCTCTTTCATGTATCGTCCGCCCACTGGCCCAACTGAATCCGTTCAGCACGGGACGGACTCATCGAACGTTGGACGCAGCGTGCCGCGGGGTCCGGCTCGAACCACTGGGTCCCGGAGCGGGTGGTGTGGCGGTCCCGGGCCCACCGATGTTCGCTCGTGCCCGTCCGGACCCTGAACGCAGGCCCCAACCCGCGCTACTTCGGGCCCGGCCGCGGCGTCACCTACCTCAACTTCCTGTCCGACCAGTTCACCGGCTTCCACGCCGTCGTCGTCCCCGGCACCGGTGCCGCACCGTCGTATCCGGCACCCTCGAGCACCGCGGTCGCGAACACCGTCGCGGACAGCAGCCGGCTCGG
>Ga0207930_1000446_pt1 | contig 12666 bp, 9 predicted proteins | sample NGESurshal092012_7_FD_184477 | JGI IMG/M metagenome (GOLD analysis project Ga0207930, IMG submission 184477) | Arctic peat soil microbial communities from Barrow, Alaska - NGEE Surface sample 210-3 shallow-092012 (SPAdes) | ecosystem: Environmental > Terrestrial > Soil > Wetlands > Peat ... | reverse complement strand
CGAGCCTTGACCGGCATTGCTGCCGCACCAAGAACGGGAGCATCCGCCCATACCGCCCCCAGATCCTGTCCCAAATGGTAGTTCAATGCCAGCTTGATCACCTGCATGTCCGACGTCACGCCCGACGTTCTGCCCGCCACGTAGGCGAATGTCGGGGGCGTGCTCTGCGTGACATTGACGGTGAGCGGCGTCGAAACATTGGCCGCGGCGAACCGATAATAGTCGTATTCGAGGCTCAACGACAAAGCCGGCGTCAGAGCGTGCTCGATCCCGGCACCAACCGTTCCACCCCACGCGCTGGCGGTCCCGATGGTCGCTTCACCCGGGAATAGGGCGCCCGCGAAAGACCCGAGTGACTCCACATTGTTGGGGGTGATCGATACGGTGCTGTCGGTCCAAGCGGCGCCGCCTTTGCCATAGACCAGTGTATGTCCCAGAGGATCGACGAGAAAGCCAACACGGCCGGTGAGTGCCGCCAGCAGGCGCGGCATGACCTGGCAATTAGAGCCATTCAATATCGAGGAGGCCTGCATGCAGGTGTCGGCGCCGTGGGCATCGAGATAGCTGGCATCGGCCTGGAGACCCACGACCCATCGCGGCGCCACTTGCCAGTTGTAGCCAAGCTGAAGGCCGGCGAGGAATCCGGCCGTGGCGACCTTGTCGCCAAAGATCGAAGGTCCGTAGGGATCGGAGAATGTCGCGGAGCCGGCTGCTGTACCGACGCTGCCGCCGATGTAAAAGCCCGACCACGTCCAGGCCGGAGCTGCGGGCGGGAGCCGCAAATCGGCCGCAGTCGCCAGTGCCACCGGCATCAAGGCTGACACGATAACCGTAGCTCGCAGGAGATGTTTGTTGCGCGCGTTCATGGTTCTCACCGAAAAACGATTGCCGGGGTAGGGGCCGATCTAACGCAGCCCAACACAGAGCACGCGGTACCAGAAGAAGAATTGTCCGCCTGTAGCGCGACAATCTGGACGGGCCCGAGGATAACGCAAGCGATATTTGCGTGACGTCGCTAAAAGGCGATAGCTGACGGAAAGTTCGACGAACTCGACAACCCCGACGCTGGTTCACCCTGGACGCGAGGCACAATCACCCCCGGATCCGCCGAATCGTGATCGCCGCGCGCTTGTTCAGCCTTCTGCGCGCCGCGATCGGAATGCTAGATATTGTCCTTCAACCACTGGTTCCCGGCGTCGTTGACCCCGGTCCATTCAGCCGCGTCGCCGGATATTTCAATGACAAGCAACTGATCATCGATTCCAATGCACGATTTCAATTGGTCTCGTACCTCGCGAGGCGAATGAGCGCATCTCACAATCCAAGTGGATTCGAGGTGATGCCACCAATCACCCAAAGATTGTATCTTCTCGATTAGATTGTCGTATAACTCGCCTTCTGTCGGGTGAATATCATAGGCGATGAGTATGGTGCCCATGCGGGCGCTCGTTTCGATCAAGTGCCTCAGCGCCTGGTGTTCGGGTGCGCTCGCGCCGTCTGACAGGAATTTTCCGATTTCGCTGTACGATGCTTGGCCGCCAGATTGCTGGTTGGGACTGTGCATCACTGCCGCGGCGCCAGTTGCCGGATCTCTCGTTAAAAACCATGAGTCACCGTTGGTGCTCTCGTAAATGAGCAGAGGATTGTCTGGAGCGAACTCTTCAACCAGCTCTCCGAGTACATATTCAGGTGCGCTCTGTGTCGGATGCCTCCGCATCAACTTAAACTGAGCGCTCGGATGATTTTTCCAAATCGCCAATTCGGCGAATGTCACGGTGATCGTACCATCCCGGAACGAATAGTCCCCGGGCTTTTGCACGTTTTCGAGATCGCTCCAGGCCACGTTCATAGCGGATTGTTTCACACGTTAGTCGCGCACCGACTATCCCTCGCCCAATCGGCTCTTGACGTCTCTCACCGACCATTGTTGATCGGCGGGCAGCACCCGTACCCTGGAATTATCGGACGAGCTGATCAGGGCGTGAGAGCTCGCGTCATTGTCGATCCTGACGAGCTTCAGCTCGTCGGCCGGCTGCCAGTTCAACGTCACGTCCAGGTCCCCCGGATAAATCCGCCATGTGGAACCGTCGTCCAACTCGACGATATGGCTTTCGAAGTGCGCGCGTATCTTCATCTGAGCCTTCCGGGCTGAATGATCCGCTCTTGCCGAAGTCCGGATCAAATGGCGAAATGCCGGCCAATTGCGAACACGGCAAAGGAGCACAAGACGAGTAGAAAGGCCGCACCGGCTATGCTTCGATACAAACGGTCGCGCGTGAAGTGTCGGCGCATGGGCAAACTCCGAAGCATGCCGTAAGATAATTTACCGCCGCGGCGAAAGTTCCATCGTGGAAATCACTCAAATCGGTCAGGGGCGCGGGTCAGGGCGATCTGGTCGCAGACCGGCGGTGTTGGAGACTTCCGTGTAAGATACTGCGGCCAGGCCATCTCCGGTGTGAAGGCGCGCCGAGCCTGGTCTTCTTGCGACGCGAGAAACACCTGGTCTCGAAGCAACAGCGACGCGTCTTGTCTGCTTACTGCTGGTCGTTCCCCATCGCCTCAGCGAGCTTATTGTAGTATGCAGCGACGAGGTCGATATTGCCCTTATTCTCGACGGGTGGCGCTGGCGACTTCAACGCGGCATTAAGCTCGTCGAGCGCCAGCGTTTTATCCTCGGGTGGCATCTGCTTGTTGGCCTGGACTTGCGCGATCTGCGCTTTAATGAGGGCCTCGCTTCCGATATATTTTTTTGTCGTCGGATCGAAGCCCGCAAGGACGATTGAGATGTTTTCGATGACGTTGGTGTATTCGTCGTAGCTGGCAAAGCCATTCTTTTTTGCCGCGCTCTCAAACTGTTCCGCCACTATCAGATACGGCCTGGGCTTTTCCGACACCTTTTCGTTGATCTCGTCCATCTCCTTCTGCGCGGCAATGACGCCTTCGATCTGCGTTTTAGTCAGCGCTATCTGCTTCACGGCTGGCGACGTAGCCTGCCCTTGGGCGACCGCGCTATCGGCGGACATCACGCAGCTCGCAACCGCGAGACAGGCAATACAAACAGCAGCTTCGAGCGAACGGATCAAATAGTTGCGCATGGGTACCCTAAGGTCTGGACCGAATACAATTACCACATAACCGCGCTGCGCTCCGCATCGATGTTCGTGTACTTGTCTTCCGGTTGAAGCTGACCATCTCAGTCTCCGACGTCGCCGGAAAGCGCGCCACCGGGCACGACCGAACATCAAGGCTGCAGTCATGCCGGGACATCGCTAGATATTCCGAAGCGTGATGCCGAGTGCATCGATCTTCATTTTCGCACCGGCGGCGGTCACATCACGAAGCCTGATGTTCCGATCGTCGGCTCCGGCTGCCTGGCCCCGACCGCTTCGCGCAAGATTGCGCGCGCGATCGGCGATCAAGGAGGCGTAGGCGAGTGGCTCGTCAGCCATGCGCCGAAGCAATGCGTCAGCTTGCCGATCAACCTCGTTCCAATCCTCCAACAGCAGTGCGCGCTCGATCGCATAGCGTCGGAACCAGAAATGGTTGTGGCCCACGGAGCCTTGCTCAAGCAGCGTCTCTCCGGCTGTTAGAGCGGCCTCTTGATCTTCCCGCTTATCCTCCAGCAGCGATAGCAGCCCGAAAAGTATAGGCCCGGCAAATCCGGGGCCGGTTTCCTCTGAAATCTCCCGGCCTGTTCGCGCGAGTACCAGGGCATTTGCCCGCTGGCCCTTTGAGAGAGCTACCTCCGCGCTATGACCAAGAATCACGGCCTCATAACGTCGAGCCTTGAGTATCCGGGCTTGTTCCAGCGCCCTGATCTGGAAGTCCTCGGCCTCCGCGTATCGTCCTGCTGCGGTCAGGCAAAGACCCATCGACTGGGTGGCAAACATCTCCGCATGTCGATTACCGATCCTCACCGCCGTCTCCAATGCCATTCGCATATCATCGAGGCTGCGGTCGACGTCGCAGGCGTAGAGCCGGCAGTGCCCCATCATGACGCGATTGGGGACCGCAATCCGCGTCAGATCATGCGCTTCGCAGAGGTCGACGCAGCCAGCAAAGTGGGAAAGTGCCGTTGCCATGCGACAATCCATGTACTGCGCATCGGCCAGACCGCTCAGGGCGCGGGCTTGCCATTCCGGCGACTCGACGCGTCGTGCGGCCTCGAGAGCCAACTCGTGCTGGCTCCGGCATTCCACCAGTTCGCCACGCGCAAAATACAAATTGCCGCGAAGGTAATGCAGTTCAGCGAGAGCGCGATCGTCCCTGCTGTTTCTCGCCAGCGGCTCGGCCTCGGCCAATCCGGAAAAAGCGTCTTCCAGCTTGGCGATCAGACGGTTGGAAGCGGCGCATCCGAGCAGAGCCCGGTACCGGCTGGCATCGTCGCGGGCGACCGCCAGAGCCTGCAGGTAAGCCTCACGCGCTTCAGTGCCGCGCCCCGCGTCGCGCTGAAGATCGCCCACCAGCATTGCAAGTTCCAACGTATCGCGTTCTTCGGCCGCGAGCGCCAGCCCCCGTGCAGCAAGCGCAATTGCCTGGTCCTGGCGGAATAGAATCGCCTGCTCTTTGGCCGCCGCGAGATAGGCGCGTGCCGCCTCGGGATCGCCGGCGCGGTCAAGGTGCTCGGCCCGTAGAACTCGATCGTCAACAAAGATCGCGGCCGCGGCGCGGTGCAATTCCCGCTTTCGCGTGTTCGTCAGCGAGCCATACACTCCGTCGCGCACCAAAGCATGGGCGAACAGCAGTCCGTCTTGCGTCGGGCGCAAAAGGGCATTCCCTACCAAAGTGTCGCAATCGTACTCCGGCTCACGAAGTAGTTCCCTGAGTTGCGGAAGGCTGAAGCGCTGGCCAAGCACGGAGGCTGCCTGAATAGCGCGACGATCCCGGGCAGAGAGGAGATCCGTGCGGGCCAGCACGACGCTTTGAATGGAGACGGGAAGCCTTCCATCGGCGAGGTCGCCCGCGCCGCGGAGCAATTGCTCCAGAAACAGCGGGTTGCCGCCAGCACGTTCGACGCACTGATCGGCGAATGAGCTGATGTCTATGAAGCGACGGGCGATTGATCTGGCATCGGCAGGCGATAGCGGAGATAGATCAATGGTGACCACGGCGGCCCCACCGGCCGTGCTTCGCCAGCGTGCGTCGATCGGATCGCCTTCAAGACGCGTGGTCATAATGAGCACTGTCTGACTGGCGCTGGTGGCGCTGGTAACGGCTGCGAGAAGGCTAAGCGTTTCCGGATCGGCCCAATGAACGTCTTCGACCGTCACAAGAAGTGGCCGATTGTCCGCCGAAGCTCTTACCAGTGCGCCAACCACGCGTTGCTTGCCGTAGGTCCGCGCAGCTGCATCCATCGCCTCATAAAGCTTCTGGGCGGTTTCAGGCTGCGGCATCTCAAGAAGATCGTGCAGATAGAGCGTATCGTCGGCTTGCAGATGTCCGTCTCGTACAGCGACGTCAATCGCGTGTTCGGCATTGTTCGATGTCGTAGAGCCGAGTCCCAAAAGTCCACTAACTACCGTGCGCACAGCGCCGTGACCGCGTGCCGTCCCGAAATCGAGGACAAAGCCCGCGGTCGACGACATGCCGGAAGCCATGGCAATCGAACGCACCTCATCGATGAGCCTGGTCTTGCCGATCCCAGCCTCACCGCGGATGAGCAGGGCGGTGCCGTTGCTGCCGCTAACGCAGGCGTCCAATATGGCCCGGATCTGGCCTAGTTCCGCGCGACGGCCGACCAGCGCATGGACCTCCGGCGTTGAGCTTTTCGCTCCGGTCACTCGCCAAGCTTTGACGGGATGTCCGACGCCCTTCAGAACCAGCGAACCAAGCGATTGATAGGAAATCAAGTGGCCCGTTGCCTGGTACACGGGATCGGAAACGAGAGTTTCACCGCTGGTGGCCTTTTCCAGGAGCCGTGCGGCAATATTGGCGGCCTCGCCGGTCACCGTATATCCGCGATGATGATGGCTTCCTACCGAACTCGCCATAACTTCACCTGTCGCAACCCCGATATGGACAGCCAAAGCCGAAGGCATGCCGGATGCGAGTTCCGGAATAGCAGCTTGAATTTCTATCGCTGCGCGTACCGCACGTTCGGCATCATTGCCTCGGGCGAGCGGTGCTCCGAACAGCGCCATCACCGCATCGCCGATGTGTTTGTCAATTGTCCCGCCAAAGCGATCGACTGTCGTATCGACGAGTGCAAAGAAGCGCTCTAACAGAGCGTGCACGTCTTCAGGGTCCAGCATCGATGATAGATTCGTATAGCCGACCAAATCGCAGAACAGCACGGTGACCGGACGGCGGTCTCCTACCGGATCGGGTATCGGCTTTTCATCGAGCTGCGCGGTCATATCGGCGCCGAGGGCGCGACCACACCCGCCGCAATACTTCTCGCCGATCTCGTTCGAAAAGCCGCAATTGTCGCAGGATGCCGGCAATACCGTGCCGCAGGACGAACAGAATCTGCGTCCCGCTCGGTTTTCCAAGTCGCATTTAGTACAGCGCATGGCTTCGGGTTCCGTCTCCCGCGAAAATGAACCAAAGTCGTGAGTATCGCAAGGAAATCGTTGCTGGCGCGTCAGTGTATTGCTGTCGCCATTTGCGGACAGCCAACGTACGATGCCTTTCACAAGGCAACGTCAAGCCGTTTTGCAACCGCTACGGCTACTGTCTGGCCAGGGATCTGACCGCCGGGGGTCTGGCTTCGTGCGCCTTTGCGGACGACTCAGTCGGAAGCGACTTCTGAAAGTCCTTGAGAATGATGGCGCCGATCTCGGAGGCGGATACCGGGCGTCCGAAGAAAAAGCCCTGCACCTGATCGGCGTCGGCTCCATCAAGAAATGCGGCTTGTTCCGCAGTCTCGACACCTTCTACGGTTACCCGCATGTTCAGCTCGCGTCCCAACGCGATGATCGACTTCACTACCGTTTCAGCGTCTCGGCCTTTGGCATCGAAACCTTGCATGAAGCTGCGGTCGATCTTGATCTTGTCGAAGGGGAAGCGCCAGAGATAGCTGAGGCTCGAATAGCCTGTTCCGAAATCGTCCATTACGATAGCAATACCCATCGCCTTGAGGCTCTGCAGTTCGGTCATGACGGCGTCGCTGCTGCCGAGCAACAGGGTCTCGGTGATTTCCAGCTCCAGCCGACAGGGTGCCAAGCCTGTCTCCCTGAGGGCGCTCGCGACAATGGTACTGATGCTGCCGGCCTCGAATTGCGCGGGCGACAGGTTGACTGCAACCGTCAAAGGTTCCGGCCAGTCGACGGCGGCCTTGCAGGCTTCACGCAGCACCCAGGCGCCGATCTTGCCTATCAGCCGCAAATCCTCCGCGACGGGAATGAAAGTCATGGGCGGGATCAGGGTGCCATCCTCCGCGGGCAGACGTATCAGTGCCTCGAAGCCCATGAGGCGTTGGCCGGATACTTCGAACAGCGGTTGATAGTGCAGGATGAAGCGCTCGTTGTGGACCGCGTCGCGGAGGATTTTTTCGAGTGCAATACGAGCCTGTAACGCAGCATCCATCTTCGGCTCGAAGAAGCAGGTGCAATTGCGGCCGTCAGCCTTGCTTTTGTACAGTGCCAGGTCCGCACTCTTCAAAAGCCGTTCCGGATCGGTTCCGTCTGCAGGCGCCAGCGCAACGCCGACGCTGACGGTCGCAACGATCTCCTGTTCTTTGAGTTTCAGCGGCGCGTTCACCGCGGAGGTGAGGCGTCGCGTGAAATCTTCGACCTGATCCTTGCCGTTAATATCAGTCTGGACCACGACAAACTCGTCGCCCCCTAGGCGAGCCACAATATCGCCGGCGCGGGTTACCGCCCGAAGGCGTTCAGCGACCGTTTTGAGCAGGAAATCGCCGCCGTCGTGCCCGAGGCTGTCATTGACCTCCTTGAAGTGATCGAGATCGATGAAATGCACGGCGAGACAACCGCCTCGCAAAGGGAGGATGGCAAGCGCGTTCTCGAGTTTCTCGATGAGCTGGGCGCGATTGGCAACGCCGGTCAGCGCGTCGTGATGCGCGAGGAAACGGATGCGCCGATCCGCCTGCTGTTTTTCCTTGGTTCGACGGTACCAGGCGATGGTGGGGATGCCGACGGCGCCGCTAATGAGCAAACACAGGGCCAACGCGGCGAGCGAGAAAACCTGGCGGAAATGATCACGTTGTTCGCTCAGATCGACGTAGGCGGCCACGACGGCCTGCGGACGCCCATCGACGATGACCGGAAGATAGGCTTCCGAATAAATTCTCGGACGGACGGGAGGGGTACCCTCTTTTACCGAGATCACGGGTTGGCGCAACTCGGCGGCACGCGCGGCAGTGTCGCTATGCAGCGCACCGCGAATGCTGGAGATCTTGGAACCGTCGGAGGCGAGCTGCACGTTGCCGTGCAAATTGATGATTTCAAATCCGAACACATGACGTATTTGTTGTGTCCGAATGAGGAATGCCATGCTCTCCGCGGACGGTGGCTGCCCATCGGCGATATCCTCGAGATCAGTGACATTTTCGGCGACGTATTTTGCCCAGCTCTCGGCGGCCGCGGTCGCATCCCAGTAAAGCAAATGGTCGACCGTTGATTTGAGAATCTGCCAAACGCCGACGCCAAGCAGGAGCACCACCAGGCCGACGAGGGCGGCTCTCTTGAAAGTTGATAATTTCAACGGATTGGACATCGCGACCTCAAGCGCTCACCCAGTCTAATAAGGTCGGTCTTAAGCAAACGGCTGGTGGAGTTGAAAGGGTTCACCTTGGTTGAAGACTTGGTCAACGCCTGACTAATGAATTCCGTCGAACTGTGTGTCGGGCAAGCGAAAAGGCTGATAGCGCGGCGTCCGCTTACGTATTTGTACGTGATTGAGCTACCCCGGCGAGAACCGGCCGCGCCAGTCTATTAAGGCAGACGGTGTACTCCTGTCGGGCGACGTGCGCTGCGCGAGCCCTTCCCGACGGAGAAGATCATGACAATGCGATTGTCGACGATTGTAGTCGCTTTTGCGGCGATGATGGCGAGCGGTATTGCCGCACGCGGTGAAACGCCGAAATCGATCAGGATCGGCTATGCGATTTCGCTGAGCGGGCCGAATGCTCCCGGCGCGGGCATCACAACCCTTCCCAACTACCACCTCTGGGTCAAGGAGGTGAATGCCGCCGGCGGCATCATGCTCAAGAGCATTGGCAAGCGGGTGCCGATCGAGGTCATCGAATATGATGATCATAGCAATGTGGACAATGCCGTGGAGGCCGTCGAGCGGCTGATCACGCAGGACAAGGTCGATTTCATTCTTTCGCCCTGGGGAACCGGACTCAATTTGGCCGTGGGGCCGCTGTTGCACGGTGCCGGATATCCGCATCTGGCCGTGACCGCGCTGAGCGACCGGGCGCCTGAACTGGCTCAACTCTGGCCAAACAGCTTCTGGCTACTCGGCACCATGACCGGTGCCGCGCAGGGGTTCGTGGACATGATCGCAAAGCTTCGTTCCGAGGGCAAGATGGGCAACACGGTGGCAATGCTCAGCGTGGCCGATCAGCTTGGCATCGGACTGGCGAAGGCGGCCCGCAGGGCACTCAAGAAGAGCGGTTTTGATCTGGTCTACGATCGATCCTATCCAGTCGAACCGCAGGACATGACCGCGATCATGACGGAGGTAATGCAGCTCAATCCGGATTCGTTTGTGGCGTTCAGCTATCCGCTCGACACCCTTGCGATCACCGAGCGCGCGCGCGCATTGAGTTTCAATCCCAAGGTTTTCTACACCGCGGTCGGGACCGCGTTCCCACTCTACAAACAACGCTTCGGCGCCGACGTCGAAGGCGTGATGGGATTGGGCGGCTGGAATGCCGACGGTCCGGAGAGCAAGGCCTATTTTAAACGTCATATGGAGATGACGGGCCAGGAACCGGATCGTTGGGCGAGCCCTGTAACCTATGCGTCTCTTCAGATGCTGCAGCAGGCGATTGAACGCGTAGGCAAGATCGATCGTGTCGCCGTGATCAAGGAATTGCAGACAGGGACGTTCGAAACGATCCTGGGGCAGGTCAAGCTGGAGAATAACCTTTATAAAGAGAACTGGTGGGTTGGGCAGTGGCAGAACGGCGAGTTCCACGGGATTGCGCCGGCGACTCTGCCGGGGGCCCAGCAGATCATGTTCCCGAAACCGGCGTGGCATGACGACTGATCGGTCATTTGGCCCAGCTAGTGGCGCTACTCGCCGATGAGGCGAATGAGCGGCGACTTCCCGTTGGCAGTTTTGCGACATGCCGGGGCGGTCTGACGATGTCCGTTCATAAAGGCAGGCCGGAAGCTCGACCGCCGGTCAAAACGGCGCCCTTGATCCGAAAGTGACACTTCGGCGTAAACTGCGCGATGGGGCCTCGATCGGGTCCGCCAGATGATCCACAGAAAAAAGCCGCCCGGGCGTGACGCCGGACGGCTTTCTCATACGACTGCCGGCCCGGCACTGCTCCGGTTCCGTCGCATCTGCCAGCAATGATGAGGCAGCTTGATTAACGTGAAGATAACGCCCGTTTCACGGTGGCCTGTTTGAATCTAAAGGCTGAATTATTCGGATGGTTGACGATCACTTCCGAAGCCTATCCGAATGCCGCATTCACTCTGATCAGCGCGTCAGGCGCCGCGCCTAGTCACGATCTTTCTTCGCCTGCGGCCGACGCTTCGGTTCGGATTGCGTGTTGCGGACGGCCTCGGTCAGCATCTCGCGCAGCTCAGCTTTCGTCTTCGGCGGCGCACGCGGTGTTTTTTGCCATTGGGTCATGGATAGTATGTGGGGATGCGGCCGGGTAAATTAAACCCCCGGCTGACGCCTCTCGCGCCCCGACGTGTTCGACGGAAAGAACTGGCCCTTGGTTTTTGCGGCGCGGCCAGAACGGGACTACGCTTGGTCGTGGGCAAAACAAGACGTCGCTTCGGACGATGATAGGCCCAGCGGCTGAAAGACGCGGGGTTTCGGTCCGCCCGCGGCCGTTGCTGTCATCGCCGCTGGCGGCCGAGTAGGGGCGATCGCCGATGACAAGGCGCTGGCAAGGGAGGCTGCTATGGACGTGAACAAGATCACCTGGGCCCAGGCGGGACGCGTGACCGATCCCGGCCGCTACATGTTCAGATTCGGATGGCTTACGATCACGGCCGATGACCTGGCCGTCTGGCAGGCGTATCCGAATGCCGCATTCACTCTGATCAGAGGGACGGCGCCACCACCCGCGGAAGGCGATGAGCAGCCTGCCGGAGAGGAGTTTCGATTGGGCCTGTTCGAATTGCCGATCGATTCCAACCCTTCAGATAGCGAGAAATGATTGCCTTCGTCATGGTCGGGCATAGCGGTCCGAGGGACGGCGTCGCATCCGCTCGCCTGTGCCGGGGTATCCACGTCTTAGCTGCATTCAAGCAAGAAAGACGTGGATAGCCGGGTCAAGCCCGGCCCCACGGCGAGCTTCAACGGCCTTCTTAACCGTCGCTTTACCATAACTGTTCATGATGTGCTGGTAGTGATCCCGCAAAGGCCTCGAACGACATGGCGCAGCGCAGTCTGAGATCTTCGGCCACCAGGAACGAAAACGTCCTGAGCTTTGCCAGGTCGTCGGCGCCGGATTGTGGCGTGACCGCTCTCAATCTCGTCTACCAGGCGGCCGAAATCTTCAGCGGCATGGAAGATCATGCCCGGGAAATCGAAGCCCGCGCCCAGTCGCTGTGCAAGAGCGCCTCCGAAAGACTGAAGCTGGCTGAAAAGCGAACTGAAGCTGCCGAGCGCGAGCGGTGGCAAACCATCATTGAGGTCGATTGCAAACTGCAGGACGCCTCCAAAGCATTGAAGCAAGCTCAATTGCGACTTTCCGCCAGTGAAGATCGCCTGACGGCGCTGGAGTTCCGCGCTCAAGCAGCCGAACTGGAAGCACGTGAAGCCAAGCAAACGCTCGCGCTCGTTGAGGAAGCCATCCGCCGGCGTCTGCTTTGCACAAGTCCAGAAGCCGCCGCAAGTTGAAGGCGGCCGCCTGAGGCTGCGTTCAACCCCGACGGGTCAAAGCCATCTCACATGGCTACGGCGCCGTGCCTTCAACGGCAAAGGCGCGGGTCATTGCATATTTGGCAGCGACCGACTCAGCCGCGCGGTGGCTCGGAGAGTTCCACCACACTTGCACTTTTTCCGCGCTGTCGAATTGCAGCACCACCACGCGTGATGTCGGCGGCGCGCCCTGAAGCGTAAACGGGTTTCCGCCGCGCACCACGTATTTGCCGCCGGCCGCCTGGATGTCTTTCGCGACCAGGGGGAGAAATTCCCTGGTAAATCCGCTCTCGTCGGTCACGTTGACTTCGACGATCGCGTAGCCTGGAGGTTTGGCCTGGGCGTAAAGAGTTTGAACGGCGGCTGCACCAAGCGCGAAACTCGCAACCATGGCCAACGCAATTTTTGACGTCGCTTTCATGACTTTCTCCTTCATAAAAAATTGAACCGACACGCGCGATGCGCTCAGTCGTTCAGAGCGAAGACGGGAATGAAAGTTCACGGAATGAAAGTTTGGAGAGTGCCTGCCCGCCGACGGCATGATGGCTGCCCGTATGCAACTGAAAGAGGATTTCGGCACATCCTCAGGGGCAGCTGATATCAGGATACCCCTTCTTCCCCTTTGCAAGCAACGGGCCTGCTATG
>Ga0207930_1000444_pt1 | contig 12672 bp, 8 predicted proteins | sample NGESurshal092012_7_FD_184477 | JGI IMG/M metagenome (GOLD analysis project Ga0207930, IMG submission 184477) | Arctic peat soil microbial communities from Barrow, Alaska - NGEE Surface sample 210-3 shallow-092012 (SPAdes) | ecosystem: Environmental > Terrestrial > Soil > Wetlands > Peat ... | reverse complement strand
CGGGGACCCGCATCCTCGTCATTCGGGAGCTCGCGATTCTCCCGCGCGAGCTCGCCCGTCTTCCCGTGACACCTCGCGTGGTTCCGTGGACGGATGCGAAGGCTCTCGCCGGGAGCGGAGCCTTCGACCTTCTCGTCTGCGGACGCTTCGACCTGGCGGGCGCCGTTCCCACTCCGCACGAGGAGGAGGGGGCCGCGGTGCGGGACTTCGAAGCGTGGCTCGCTGGCCTTCCCGCCGCCGCGCGCTTCGGCTCCGTGCCGACTCCATTCAACCCGTTCTTTTGGCGATCGAACGACGAGCTGCTCATCGTGGCGCGTCTCGAGCCCGCGGCAGGGCGGACGCCGTGACTCGCGTGTCGCGGGGCCACCTCGGTGCGGCCGCCTCGCTCCTTCTCGCGCTCCTCGCGCCCGCGCGGATGGCGTGGATCGTCTTCACGAACGGCGAGAACAACCTCTCGAACGACTACCTCGGGCGCATTTACGTCGTCGCCGCAATCCTCGACGGGCACTACGACTTTCGACACCTGTTCACGGACACCTTCATCACGTTCGGCCATTCGTGGCTCGCGATCCTTCCGATCTATCTCTTCGACGCCCGCTTCTTCGCCTGGAGCATGGACGCCGAGCTCGGCATCGGACTTCTCCTCGCCGCGGCGAAGACGCTGCTCTTCTGGCTCGCCGTCGCCCCGACGCTGTCCGCCCGCATGCGGTGGCTGCTTCTGCCCGTGTTCTCGGCGCTCGCATTCTCGGTTTCGCAGGTCACGTCGTTCACCTTCGGCGAGTCGGTCCTCCAGATGCAGCTGTCGCAAGTCGGCCTCGCGCTGGGCGCATTCGCGATCGCCCGCTTCGAAAGCCAACCGAACGCCAGGATCTCGCTTGTGGCCATCGGGGGAATCCTCGCGTCTTGGTCCTGGGGCGGCGGCGTGATGGTCTGGCCGGTGTTCACCGCGGCGCTTTTCGCTCTCAGTGAGCGAAGCCTCCGTCGCTGGTGCGTGCTCGGACTCGCGGCGGCTGTCGGCTTGTCGCAGTACGTGTGGCAATTCGCCATTCACAACGCCTTATCCCCGATGGAGCGACCGGGTCTGAGCCAGCCCTGGAGGTACGTCGGCTTGATCGGTCGGCCCTTCGCGAACGGGACGGGACTCGACTTCGGGCCGTTGCGATCCGCTGTCGCCCTTGGCGCCGTGGGCCTCTTTCTCGCGGGCATCGCCCTCGCCGTCGAACGGCACCGCTGGCGGACTCACATTCCGGCCATGGCAATCCTCGGCTGGAGCCTCCTCGTCACCCTCGAGATTGGATTTTTTCGAAAAGAGGTCGCAGCCTGGTACATCGTCCCGATGACGGCGTTTTGGATGGGGCTCGCGGCTTTCATCGCTTCCGCCCCGCGCCCCCTCGCCGCTGCGGGCTTCGCGACGATCGCCGCCGGCCTCCTCTTCTCGAACCGCACATGGGAGGACAAGTCGTTCTACCTCCCCTCGCGCGCTCCCGCCTCGGCCGCGTGCCTGCGTGAGTGGCGCACGGCACCGCCGGGATGCCGCGAGCGTCTCATCCAGTGGGGCGGTCCTGACCGCGGCGAGCTGGCCTCGCTCGGCGAGCTCCTCGAGCGTCTGCATTTGTCGGTTTTTGGCCCGCGGCGGACTTACCTCCTGCAGGGCGATCTCGCCGTGGGCCGCGTGGCCGTCGAGACCCCGAACCTGCCCGTGTTCGTCTCCGGCGACGGAGTCACGCCCGCCGACCCGAAGGACTTCCACCGCCTCGACCTCGTCCTCGCCCCCGGCGCTACCGTGACGTGGCGCGTGGACCTTCCACCCGGCACGCGCCGCGCCACGTTTTCGACGGTTGTCCGGGCGGCCCCGGGCGACCCGCAGCTCGGGCGCGGCGCGCGCATTTCGGTCACGGCAGAAGACTCATCGGTCATCCTCGAAGAACGCGCGTTCCTTCCTCGCGAAACGGCGCGGCCACTATCGGTCGATCTCTCGTCCCTGGCGGGGAAACGAGTCACGTTGCGCCTCGCTGCCGAAGAGACGCAGGAGGGCGAGACCCCGCTCGTCTTCGAGGCGCCGCAGGTGCTGATGACGCTGGATCCGGAGCAGAATCGCCACGCATCATGAGGCAGGCACGATGACACTTCGCGAGATTCTCCGCCGCGCGCTCGGGCCCGCCCCTCGACCTTCCGCGACCCCACCCGCGCCAGGAGCGGGACACACGCTCACCGACGAGGAGAATCTGGGACGGGAGCTTCTCCGCCTCGACTGGGGTCTCGGTCTTTTCCGGTGGGTCCATCTCGCCGATGCCGTAGAGAAGGCCGTGCATGTTTCAACCGCTGTCTCCTTTGGCAGTGGCGAGGGCCTCCACGAGGTATTTCTCGCCAGGGCTCGGCCCGATGTCTCGGTACTGGGTGTGGATCTCCGGAGATCGGAACTCGTCGACATCCCGCCGAACGCGCGATTCCTTTCCGGGGATCTGCTCGATGCATCGTTCCGCGCGACGCTCCCGAAGGCCGATCTCGTCTACTCGATCGAGTGTCTCGAGCACATCGAAGACGACGTCATCGTGGCGCGAGCGATGGCCGATTGCGTCGTGCCAGGAGGCCACTTCTACGTTCAGGTGCCCTTCGCCAACCGCTCCGAGCAAGCCGATCCGGTCCTGTGCGAGAACGAGCGCAAGTGTTTCGGCCACGTCCGGCCTGGATACGACGAGGAAGGGCTACGCGCCCTTGCCCGCCGGCTCGATCTCGACGTCGTCTTCGTCGCCGGCGCGTTCTGGTCGCCGCTTCAGCCCATCATTTGGGCTGCCGCCGAGAAGTTCGGCCCGGCGTTCGCCCCCCGTTGGCGGGCGATCCTCGATCTCGTGCGACTCGACCTCCGTACGGGTCTGCCGGCAGACCGCGCCGAGGCCATCGCGATCAAGATGCTCGCGCGGAAGCCGGCGTAGCCGAGAGGACGCCGAGCCAGCGAACGAAAGCCTAGCCGAAGAACCCCGGCACGATCGTCTCGATCGCGTCGCTCCAGCGCGTCGCGTTCGTCTTCAGCATCCGGTTTCCGTGCACATCGGCCTTCGCGGCCTCCGCGAGCCGCGCCCGAAGCGCTCCGTTGCTCACCATCTCCTCGAGCGCACCCGCCCACGCTTCAGGTTCGTTCGCGACGAGGAGCCCCGTCTCGCGGTGCCGCACCGTGTCCCGATAGGCGCGCACGTCGCTGAAGACGCCCGGAATCCCGAGCGCTCCGTAGTCGAGATACTTGAGGTCCGACTTGCCGCGCGTGAACGCGTCGTCCTCGAGCGGCGCGATCGCGACGTCCCAGCGAAGATGCTGCCGCATCCACGGGACGAACCTCGGATACGGGTCCTCGTTCCCCGGATCCCGCATCCGGAACGGCAGGCCCTCGAAAAGTGACGCCGTCCTCTGCCCCGCGACTCCGCCCACGAGCTCCAGCCGCACCCTTCCGGCGTGGCGCCTCAAGAGAGCCCGGAGCGGCGCGAGCACCATGCGGAGGTCCGCCTCGTGCGTCAGCGTGCCCATGTAGCCGATCGTCACCGCCGACGAACGCGACGCGAGAGGTTCCGGCGCGGAACCGAAGAGCCGTTCGTCGAGCGCGTTCGGCACGACGAGGACCCCGCTGCGGAAATGGGCCACGCGCTCCGCGAGCGCCGGCGTCGCGACGATCATTCCGTCGGCCTGCCGCGCCAGAAACGCGACGACCGCGCGGAGCGCGTCTCCCGGGTACGTCTCCCACGGCTCACCGCGGTGGAGATCGAGCAGATTGTCGTCGAGCTCGTAGACGACGGGAATCCCCGCCTGCCGGCACCGGGAAAGCACGCGGACGAATCCGTCCAGCTGCCTTTCATACGGCCAGAGGACGTGCCGCTCGACCACGAGGAGGTCGCAGTCGGGTACGGCTTCCGCCGTTCCGTGCGTCAGCTCGATTCTTTCCGCGAGGGCCGGATGGGAGAGCGGACAAAGGAGGCGGATGTGCGTGCAGCTATACGGAATCTCCGCGCCGTAAAACCCGTGGAGGACGTGGACCCTACGCCTCGCCAAACAGGACCTCGAGGATGCCCGCGGCCGCGCGATCGGGCGTATGGAGGCCGGCGTCGGCGATCGCCTGCGCGGCGAGGCGCCGGAGAAGCGACCCGTCCGTGGCGAGCCGTTCGAGGCACGCGATGCAGGCGTCCCGGGACGACGTCTCGACGGCGAGTGCGTTGATCTCGTGACGGGCGAACGTTCCCGCTCCGCCCGCCTTCGGGACGACGACGGCGGCTCCCGATGCCATGGCCTCGAGCGAGGCGACGCCGAGCGCCTGATACGTCGAGAGATCCGCGAAGACGTGCACCTGTGACAGGAGCGCCGAGAGCTGCCGGTCGTCGAGAACGCCCAAGAAGCGGTGCGGAAAGTCGAGGCGAAACGGGCGCAGCGCGGGATCCGACCGGTCGGATCCGAAGAGGACGACCTCGACGCCGTCGCCGAGCTTCTGCGCGAGGGCCCGCATCACGTCGACGGTGAGGCCCGGCTGCCTCCGCGGCGTCGAGGGACGCACCATCGCGGCGATCCGCACGGGGCTCGCGGCGGGTTCCGGCAGCCGGGGGCGGAAAACCTCCGCGTCGAAGCTCGCGCTCACGAGCGCGCAGTCGAGGCCCGTCCGGGCGACGACCTCGTCGGCATTCCAAGCGGACTTCGAGAAACGTCTCATGCCCGGCACGAGTCCGTACGAGGAGAACGCGCGCTTGCGGTCTTCCGAGCCTTCGGCATAGAAGAGCGGCTCGTAATCCTGGATGCAGTAGCCGAGCACCGGAGGCCGTGACAGCTTCGCGAGCGGCGCCATCCACGGCACCGAGTAGTGAGCCGTCGCGATCACGGCGTCGAACCCCGCCGCGGCCTCGACGAGATCGGACTCGCGCCCGTAGACGATTGGAACGCCCGGCGCCGGATAGCTCTTCTCGAAGACGGATCGGTGCCCCGCGAGGTTGAAGACGCGCGCTTCGACGCCCATCCGCGTCATCGCCCGCGCCTCCGACAACACGACGTTCGACCCTCCCCCGCGCTCGAGGACGGGGAGGACGTACAGGACGCGCTTGCCTTCGAAGCGCGCGCGCGCGCGTTCGCGCAGCCCGGCGCGTTCGGGGAGAACCGCGAGGCGCGCGGCGATTCCGGCGACGACACGATTCTTCGCCCCGGAATCAGCCGCCGCCGCGCCTCCGTCTACCCACGTGTCGTCCGCGAGGAGCACGCGCTTCCCGCCCGCCCGGAGCACGCCGAGAAGCTCCTGCGGCAACCGCTCCGCGCCTTCGGGCAGTGCGTCGCGCTTTACGAGAACGGCACAGCCCCCGCCCTCCTCGAGCGGCGGAAAGAGGCGAGCCGACTCGGCGGCGAAGAGAGTCGCGGGCTCTGCCTCTGAACCCGCGTCGGCCAGCGCGCGCACGGCGCGCTCGAAGGCCGGCCCCGCACCCGGAACGTCCGCGGCGAGGGGAACGACGCCCGCGGTGTCTCCGCCTGCGGCGAGGCAGGCGATCAGCCGGTCGAGGACGTCCGCCGCGACGCGCGCGCGCCCGTCGAGGAGGAGAACATGGCGCGACGCGCCCGCGTCCCGCGCCTTCCGGAAGGCGTCGGCTCCCGACACGAGGGCGGCTCCTTGCTCGCGCCCGAAAGCCTCCAGCCAGTTCCGCACCGCGGGCGACACGCCCGGATCAGCGAGAAAGAGCTTGTACGGCGGACGCGCGTGCCGGAGGAGAGCCCCGAGGCACCCCTCGAGAACGGGCAGGTCGTCGTGCGCGAGAACGACAACGTCCACGGAGTCCGTCGAGCGATCGAATGAGTGGTCGTGGAAGCGAACGGGCGCGAAGCCGGGAACGTGCACGAGCCCGGGATCCGCCGCGCGACGGGCAGCCTGCTCGCCGGAGGACGCGCCGGCGGCGAACGCGCCCTTCAAGGTCCACCACGCGTTGCGCAGCTTCCAGAAAAAGCTCATCTCCATCGCTGCGATGCGCTCGCGCGCCTGCTGCAACTCGTGGCGGGTTCTCTCGAGATCCTCGTGAAGCGCCTCGAACGAATCCTGGCTCAAACGTCGGGATTGTAGGGTCAGCGCGTCGGAACGAGCGCATACGGTCCGCAAGAGGCGAGAGGCGGCCTCGAGGACGCGTCCCGCCCGAGCAGGGCGATTCGAGCCTCGCCCGGAGGCACGACGCGACGGCCCAGGATGTCACCGAGACGCTTCGCACTCGACGCGCGATCCGTCGGCGAGCCGGGAGGCGAGAAGCCGATCGCCTCGCCGGGAGCGAAGAAATGGTCCACGTCGGCCTTGAGGGCCACGAGGCACGCGGATGAGGACACGGGGACGGAACACGCTGCGGCCCGAAGACGGACGTCGAAGAGGCTTCTCGAGAAGCTCGCGAGAAACGATCCGTGGAGCCGCACCACCCGCGCGCCCGCGAGGTGAAAGGTCTCTTTCCCCTTCGGACTCGCGTACTCGGTGACCGACGCCTCGAGGAAGTCTTGCGGCGTCAGCGCCAGGTACTGGATTCCGTAGCTCGGGTACCGAATCTGGTTCCAGAGGAGAGCCGCACCGAGGTACAGGCACGCGAGCGCGGCCGCGAGGCGTCCACGCCGCGCCCAGGCGGCGAGGGCATCGAGACCCTCCGCGAGAAAGCAGACGCAGAAGGGGAAGAGGTAGTAGAGAAAACGCTTGTCGGCCCAGTCGTAGAAGAAGAACCAGAAGACCGTGAACGCCAGGAGAGGAGCGACCACGGCGGCTCGCCACGCGCGGTCCGGGAAGTCCCGCGCCGCGAGCCTCAGGAAGCCGGCCCCGTAAAGCGGAAGGATGGCGAGACCGAGAAGGGCGGAACCCGCGATGGCGTAGAAGCGCACGTTTTCCGGCGAAAAGCTCAGGAGCGCCTCCTGAACGTGTCGCGGCCCCTCGGGGTGCAAGTGGTAGTGCGCCCAGCGCGCCACGGCCCAGGCGCCCACGACAAGCCCGCCGCCCGCGAGTCCCTGCCACGCTTCAGAGCGCCGAAGGTGGTCGAACCGCGTGAACAAGAAGGCGGCCGCGAAGCCGATTCCGGCGACGACGGTCGCATGGTGGAAGAGGAATCCCACGCCGAGGAGGAGCCCCACGGTCCGGTAGTGGCGCGGATTCCGCGCGGCGCGCGCGAAGAAGAGCGCGGCCAGCACGATGAAAAGGGTGCAGTAGATGTCCGCGAGAACGTACTTCGTGATGTCCTGCACGTAGTCGTTCGCGAAGAAGAACCAGGAGGCGCAGGCGGAGATCCACGCGCCGTGCCTCTCGCGCAGGAGCAGATAGAGTGCGGCCGTCGTCAGGCCGAGCACGAGGACGTTCACGACCGGCAGCCAGGACAAGAGTCCCAGCTTGAAGAGCGCGGCGATCAGAAGCGGCAGGCCCGGCGGACGCCACGAAGCGGCGACGTTCTCCCCCGCCCACGAAAGCCCGTTCGCGATCCAGTCGTACGAGTCGGACGTGACGTAGGGATAGCACCAGCTCAGGTCGAGAACGAGAAGCGACCGGACGACCGGGAACGCAGCGGCGCAGGCAAGGACCGTAAGCAGGACCGCGGGGAGTCGAGAGTGCCGCTCCAGCATGGACGCCTCATGTTCGCAGGGTCGGCCCGAAAACGAGAGGGCCCGGTTTCCCGGGCCCTCTTCCCTTGCCGCGTCCGCGGCGGGCGTTACTTCTCGAGCACCACGACGACATCCACCGGGGCGCCGATGCGCACGGTGATGTCCACGGTCTTCGACTTGTAGCCGGGGCGCGCAACGGTGATCGAGTGCGTGCCGGGATCCGTGACGACGCCGCGCGGATTGGCGGCGAGGTCTCCGCCCGCGCCGAGGTACTTGTCGTCGACGTAGACGGCGGCGTCCTCGGGCGTGACCTTGAACCTCATGCGCGCGCGGTTGCCCGCTGGGCGCGGAAGGGGCTCGTCGCGAACGTCGACGCGATCTTCGGGGGTACGCTCGCGCGGTGCCGGGGCCATGCCGCGATCGCTCCATCCGTCGTCACGCGGCGTGGGCGCGCGCTGCTGGAGGCGACGCGGCGGCGGCGGGGCCTCGTCGTCCGCCCCGGGACCGCCCGCCTCCGGACCGTGCTTCGTGAAGACGCGGCCCAGGGGAGTGCCCTTCGACTCGGGAGGGAACTGGTCGAGCGCGCTCTTGCCGGGCTGGAGCTTCAGCTTCTGGTCGACGCGCACGCGCTGGCCGCGAGAGACGTCGAGATCCGTCGCGAACGTCTGATACCCCGGAAGGCGGAATTCGAGGTGATACTTCCCGGCCCCGAGGTAGAGGTAGTCGGGCGTGCCGTCGAAGTCGTCGGCGGCCCCGATGTACTTGCCGTCGAGGAAGACCAGCGCCTCTTCGGGCGAGACGTCGGTCTTGACGATCGCGTAACGGTCGGTGCGCGCGGACATGCCCACGCTTCCATCGGCGCTTCCCTCTCCCTCGCCGTCATCGCCCGTCACGACGTAGACGCTCGGGCCGCCCCACCACCACGAGGAGTAGAAGGGGTCCCAGCCCCATCCCCAACCGTACGGGTAGTAACCCCAGCCGCCGCGGCGGAAGCCTCCGCCATGCCACCCCCCGCCGTGGCTGCCACCGCGGAACGCGACGCTTCCGTGGCTTGCGGTGTGAGAGCTGCTCGAGCGACTCCCACCACCTCCGGCGCGACTCCCACCACCTCCGCCGTGACTTCCACCGCCTCCGGCGTGACTTCCACCACCTCCGCCTCCATGCCCGCCGCCCTGTCCGGCGGAGCTGGCGGCGCGAGGGATCAAGAGGAGAGCCGCGGAGAGCGCGGCGCAGACGACGAAGGCCGGACGGATTCGAGTTGAAGAGTGAATGACCATTTTGGGGCTCCCGGACGGGATTTCGGTCCCCATCCCCTGGACAGCATTGCAAGGACCCTGCCCAAAACCTCGGGCCCGACCGTCCCCTGTCCCGGACACCATTATCCCCCCGTTATGCCCGGGGCAAGCGGAAGAAGGCCTCGGACGACTCCTCCCGGGTCACTCCGCAGCCGGAATCCGCCAACCACCGAGTACGCCTCGACGGCAAGGACGTCCCTCGAAAGCGTCATCCTGCGATACGCGCTGAGACCCATCGCGAACCCCGCGTAGTCGCGCGCGTCCGCCTGGGACACGAATGCGTCCATCGCGCGCTCTTTTCGGGCCCGGAGCCGCGTGATGTCGACGAGAAAATTCGGCCGGAACGGCTGGGAGAGCTCAAAAAACGCCACCGTCGTTGCGTCCAGCGCTCGCACGGCCGGGTCCGAGGCGGGACGCGCCGCGACCCGGAAGAGCGCCACGGCGACCGCGCGATGGTCGGGATGGGTCTCGACCGGCGAGGGAGCGAAAACGAGGTCCGGCGCGGCCTCGACCAGCCATCGGGCGAGCAGCGCCTCGACCTCCTCGAGCCGGTCCCCGAGGCCGCGATCGGGAAGGCCACCCGCATGCACCGTCCCGCCGCCGAGCGCGTCGAGAGCCCGGCGTGATTCTTCCATCCGCGTGGCCGCGATGCGCCCGCGCTCTTCGGCGTCGCGCGCCCCCGCCGCGCCGTCCGTCACGAGGACGACGTCGAGGCGGGCCCTGCGGTCGAGGAGGTCCGCGAGCGCCCCGCCGCAGCCGAGAACCTCGTCGTCCGGATGCGGAGCGAACACGACGACACGGTTCGCGACGAACGTCGAAGCCTCGTAGGGCACGAGATCTCGCTCGTCCGGAAAATCGGAGGACGGCATCCCGGAAGCTTACCGCCTACAATGAGTTCGGTGGTCGATCAGGCAGGCGCGCCGCGCGTCTCCGTGCTGCTCCGGACGAAGGACCGGCCGGGCCTCCTCGCCGAGGCCCTCGACAGCCTGCGCGCACAGACGTTCTCCGACTTCGAGACCGTGCTCGTGAACGACGGCGGCCCGATCCCCGCGGCGCTGCTCGAGCCCGCGCCCGGACGCGCAATCAGGGTGCTCGCCCCGCCGGCGCCCGGCGGGAGAACGCGCGCCCTGAATTCGGGCCTCTCGGCCGCCCGCGGGACGTACGTGGCTTATCTCGACGACGACGACCTCTATCTGCCGGCTCACCTCGAGACGCTCACGCGTTTTCTCGACGGCAGCGACGAGTACGGCGCCGCCTATACGTCCGTCCGCCAGATCGAGCAGGTGCTCGGCGACGACGGGCGTTACCGGGACGGGCGCGAGATCACGGTCTACGGCAGGCCGTTCGATGCCGCACGTCTCCTCTACAAGAACGACATTCCCCTCGTCGGCTTCGCGCATCGCCGCGCGCTCGCAGAAGAGGCCGGCGGCTTCGACGAGACCTTCGATCAGTTCGAGGACTGGGATTTCCTCATCCGCCTCTCTGCGCGGACCCGGTTCCATCACCTGCCCTCCGTCACCGCCGTCTACCGGCTGCGGAACGACGCGTCGAACATCACCGCCGCCCAGCCCTGGTACTCCGCAGACGCGCAAACGGCCCGCCGCCGCCTCTTCGAGAAACACGCGGCGCGCCGGTCGGCTTCGACCGAATTGGCCCTCGTCGACAGCCTCGAGAGCGACACATACGCCCTCCGCGACGCGGACGCGGCGTCCCGCGCGGAGGCCGAGACGCTCAGGGCGGGCCTCGCAGCAGCCACCGTCCGCGAGGCCGACGCAGCACGCCTCACCGAAGAGTCCGTGGCGCGCGAACGCGCTCTCGCCGCCGAGAACGTCCGCCTTCAGGCCGAGGTCACCCGTCTTTTCGCGACCGTCGACGCCATGAACCGCTCCCTCGCGTGGCGCCTCTTCACGCCGTGGTGGAAGTTCAAGGAGCTCCTGAAGCGATGACGGTTCCGACCGCCGGCGTGCGCTGCGACCTCGTCATCCCGGTCTACAACGCGCTGCGCTCGACACGCGACTGCCTCGAGAGCGTGCGCCGCTTCGCCCCTCCCTGGGCCCGCATCGTCGTCGTCAACGACGGGAGCGATGCCGTGACGACGGAGTTCCTGAGGGCGCAGGGTGGAATCGTCCTCCTCGAAAACGAGGTGAATCTCGGCTTCGTGAAGACCGCGAACCGCGGGCTTCTCTTCTCGGACGCGCCGTGGGTCTGTCTCCTCAACTCGGACACGCTCCTCACGGAGGGAGCCCTCGAACGCATGGTGGCGGGCTGCGAGAAGGATGAGGCGATCGGCCTCTGCTGCCCGCTCTCGAACGGCGCCGTGAATCTCTCCGTGAAGCTTCCGCCCGGCGCCGACGTCTTCTCCTTCGCGCGCCGCGTCGCGCGAACCAGCCCCGCGCGGTATCCCGACGCGACGACGATCGTCGGCTTCTGCCTCCTCGTGCGCCGCGAGGTCATCCGGGCGCTCGGGGCCTTCGACGAAGTGTTCGGACGCGGCTACTGCGAGGAGACCGACCTCCATTACCGGGCGCGCGCGGCGGGCTGGCGCTGCGTCGTCGCGGATGACACGTGGATCCACCACCGCCAGGGCGCGAGCTTTTCGGACTCCGGCGCGCGCACCGCTCAAAACCTCAGGATTCTGATGTCCCGCTGGCGCGACAGGCACGAGAAGGAGCTCGCCGATTTCAACGGCAGGAACGAGCTTGGCGCCGTGCGCGACGCCGCGACGTTCGAGTGGACGCTGAGAGACCCCGAGCCGGCGGCTCCTTACGACGTCCTCTTCGTCCTGCCGCTCCTCGGAATCTACGGAGGCGTGGCAACCGTCCTCGAGCTCGCGAACGCGCTCGTTCTCCAGGGCGTCAACGCCGGCGTCGTCGTCCTCGAAACCGTGCCGCCGGAAATCGAGATGGAGCTTTTCTTCCGGCCGCTGCGCCTCTCGGCGGCCGAGTTCCTCGAACACTGTCCGCCCGCGAAGCTGCTCGTCGCCACCGGATACCAGACCGCCGCCCACGTGGCGGCGGCCGCGGCGTCCCGCGGGATCCAGACGGCTTACTTCGTCCAGGATTACGAAGGCTGGTTCGGCTTCGACCCGCCCGAATACGTCGCGCGGACGTACGACCTCATTCCCCGCATCGTCACGGTCTCGACCTGGATCGCGCGCGAGATCGAGACGCGGCACGGACACGCCGCGACCCCCATCCCGATCAGCGCGGATCCCGACGTGTACTACCCGCGGGGAGACCGGCCGGCGGCTCCCCCCGTCCGCATCACGGCGATGCTGCGGCAGGACGAACGCCGCGGCATGAAGTTCCTTCTTCCCGCGCTCGCCGAGGTCGCGAACCGGCCCGACGTCGAGATCGTCCTCTTCGGGCACGCGACGGTTCCGGCCGACGCGCCCCGCTTCCGGCACGCGCATCTCGGAACGCTGCCGCGGGACGCGGTGCCGAAGCTCCTCTCGACGGTGCACGTCGTGATCGATCCCTCCCTCTTCCAGGGCTTCGGCCTCATCGGGCTCGAGGGCATGGCGAGCGGAGCCGCGTGCGTCCTGACGGACTCCGGCGGCGTCTCCGAGTACGCGGTCCAGGACATCAACGCGCTCCTCGTGCCCCCGCGGGATTCGGGAGCGCTCGCGGCGGGCATCCGGCGTCTGCTCGACGACCCGGCGCTCCGCGAGCGCCTCGCAGCCAAGGGCGTCGAGACAGCGCGCCGCTTCACGTGGAAGCTCACGGCGACACGTTTCCGCGCGTTCATGGACGGGCTCCCCCCCGCGCGGGAAGTACCGCCCTGCGAGCGCGCCGCGCTCGAGCTCCTCGCC
>Ga0207930_1000439_pt1 | contig 12732 bp, 10 predicted proteins | sample NGESurshal092012_7_FD_184477 | JGI IMG/M metagenome (GOLD analysis project Ga0207930, IMG submission 184477) | Arctic peat soil microbial communities from Barrow, Alaska - NGEE Surface sample 210-3 shallow-092012 (SPAdes) | ecosystem: Environmental > Terrestrial > Soil > Wetlands > Peat ... | reverse complement strand
CGGCGGTGTGGACGCAGCCGGATTTTTCCGGCGTGCTGCCGAAAGGCACGCCCGTTGCGCAGTGCTTTGCGGTGCCCCGCGTCGCACCGCAACTGGAATTCGAGAGCTTCGACGAGGCGCACCGGCAAGCCTATTCGAAAACCGTCGGCGACGTGCTGGCCGCGCCCAACGTCTATCGCAAGCATTTTCGCGCGCGCCGCGGGCGTGGATGAGCTCAGCGCCAACGCGTCGCGTTTGTCGCCAGGAAAGCCGGTTTCCACTTTTCCGGAAATTTTGGCGAGCGTGCTGGCGACCACACCGCTCAGATGAATGGAGCGCTCCTCACTCAGCTACCGGATGTTGTCATTCGACAATGCCACGCCGCCGGTTAGCGGCGACGTTGTCATGTGGGGCACTCAACGCGATAGATGTACCCCGGACATCAGATGGTCGCACATTGAATTGAGCACGAAACAGATTGCTGAAGTGGGACGAACTGACGAAACCCATGGAATAGGCAATTTCCGTGATCGAGCGGTTGGCATTTCGCGGCGACCTCAGCAGATCGTGGCATTTTTGCAATCGCCTGAGCCGCAACCATTCCGAGACCGACATGTCGGTCAGCCGGAATAGTTGATGAAGATAGCGCAGCGAAATGCCGTTCTGCCTGGCTATCGTGGCCAGGGACAAATTCGAGTCCCCCAGGTTCGATTCGATGTAGGCCTTCACCGATCGCAAGCGCGCTAGTTGCACACTGGTCTCGTCCGCCGGTTGCCGGTCGGGTTCACCGCTTAGCGCCAGCGCCAGGATGTCCATAAAATGCTCGCCCAGTTTTTCTCTCGACGGCTCATCGACGTTCACACCTTCCTCGGCCAGCGTGGTGCAAAATTCGGCGGCGATGCGGCCCAGGCCGCGGTTGAGATTCAATTGCGTGAGGAGCGGCGGCCGCCGGGATTCGAACCGGCGGTCGAAGGCCTCGCGGGGAATCTCAACCCAGAATTGACGCGAGCTGGTGTCGCAGCGCAACTCATATGGCTCGTTGGCATAATACAGTCCGCCAATTCCCGGCCGCAGCAGCAGCGACGATCCTGCCTGATGAATACTCAGTGCGCCAAGATGCTCTATTCCAAGATAATAATAATCCTTGTCGAAATGCGCGATATGATGGCTCTGTCGGCGGATCGACTGGGGCGAGCAAAACGTGTCCGTAAGCGTAACGGTGCCGAGCCGAGCCTCACGCACAAAGCCGACATAGTCGTACTGCTTCTCGGCGTCGCAATCGACTTGCAGGTAAATTTCACAAATAGCGTCGCGCCAGGCCTGCCGCCGTTGGGCGGCCGCCAACGTCTTGGTGTCGAAGACGACCTGCATATTACCCTCCCAAATTACCGTTTCGAGCGGGCTGACGGCGATTTGACGATTTCCGGTCGGCCTCCAACGCTCGCTTGGAGGAGCCTCGCCACTTCGCGCCCTGCGCCGGCCGGAGCGGCAGCAACCGGCGGGTCGGCGGTCCGCGTCTTGAAGCGGGCACCCGGTTCTGGGGGCTAGCGTATCTTTCCACGCCCCCGGAAGGCAAGGGCGCGCGCACGCCCGCCGGGTCACCGGTTTTACGGGCTCCGCGCGGGATTTGCGCTCCGGCGCAAAAATCGGTGCGCTGCTGCGCAAGCGGACGCCAAATTGACCTGAGATAGTGTGACGGGGGGACGACAAGGGCCGCGGATAGCGCGGGAGCCCTCCGGTGTTTCGAAACCGTAAACCGGGGAACGGATGTTTGGGCGGATACGAGGCTTGGCTGTCAGTCAGGAAAAGATCGTCTTCCTGACCGCCATCGCCTTGTTCATTGTTTTTTCGGTTTTTTTACGCGGGTTTCTGACCTCCGGAAACCTCATCACCCTGGTGCGCGGCGTCTCCACCCTGGGGATTCTCGGGGTTGGCATGGCGATCGTGGTGATCGGGCGGGGCGTCGATTTGACGATCGTCGCCATCTACGCGATGTCCGCCGCCTGGACGCTCCATCTCGCAGGCCTCGGCGTTTCGATACCGGCCGCGATGTTGCTGGGATTTCTCCTGGCGCTGACGGTGGGCGCCATCAATGGCGTGCTGATTGCCTATGTCGAGATCCCGGCGCTGTTCGCCACGCTCGGCATGGCGCCACTGGTCTATGGCTTCGTTCGTTACGCTCTCGTTCCGCTTTACGTCGTCTATATGCCCCCCAGCGCCAACGACATCGCGTGGATCGGTGGCGGCTTCATTGCGGGCATGCCGACGCCGATTCTGTTTTTCGCGTTGATAGCGCTGCTTGGTTTTGCGTTCCTGCGCTTCTCCAAGCCGGGGCGGTTCATTTATGCGATCGGCGATAACTTCGCGGCGGCGCGCAATACCGGCGCGCCGGTGCGCCCGATTATCGTTCTGCAATATGTCCTGTCCGCGTCGATCGCCTATGTCGCCGGCATGATCACCGCGACCGCGGTCGCCAGCATGAACACCAACGTGGCGAATTCCTCGTTGATCTACGATGTCATACTGGTCGTGGTCCTTGGCGGCATCGGGCTTTCGGGAGGGCGCGGCGGGATCCGCAACGTCATCGTCGGAACGCTGCTGATCGGCATTCTGCTGAACGGAATGACCATCATGAACATTCAGTACACGCTGCAGAACGTGATCAGGAGTTCGATCCTTCTTGCCGCGATCGTGCTCGATAGCATCATCAATCCGCGCGACGAACAGACCTCGCAGCAAGGCGATATCTAGAAACTGATAGCCAAAAAGGGAGAAGGAAACATGCGAACGAGAAATATCACGACGGCCCTCGGGTTTGCCTTGGCGCTGACGGGTGTGGTGACCCAGGCCATGGGCGACGGCATCGACGATCCCCGGCGCGCCGACTACTTTAAGCTCTTCGCCGGCAAGACCATCGCCTTCGTTCCGGTCACGATGGGGATCGATCTCACCGAAGGCTGGGCGTCGGTCATGAAGAAACAGGCCGATCGGCTGGGAATGAAATTTGAGATCCGCGATCCGCATTTCAGCGCGGATGCGGGGGCGCAGGCGATCACCTCGCTGATCTCCGAGAAGCCGGACGTTCTCGTCGTGCACAATCCCGACGTCCAGTCGTATGCGAAGCTGCTCAAGCGCGCCGAAGAGGCCGGAATTCACGTCATCCAGATCAACATGCGCTCGAACTACAATTCGGATGTCTATGTCGGCGCCGACTGGATCGGCATCGGGGAGGGGGAAGCGCAGGGAATCATCGATAAGTGCGGCGCAGGCACCAGCGGCAAGGTGGCTGTCTTGCAGGGACAACCTACGTCGGGATCGGATAGCGGGATGATGAAGGGCGTCGAGAACGTCTTCGCCAAACATCCCGAAATCAAGATGGTCGCCAACCTCGCCGGGGAATGGGATGCCACCAAGGCGCACTCGATCGTATCGACCGTGATTCAGCAGAACCCGGATCTCTGCGGGGTGGTCGGGTTCTGGGACGTCATGGACCTCGGGGCCGCTGCGGCGATCAAGGAGTCCGGCAAGCCGATCGCGCTGGTCACTTCCGGCGGCGGCGAGCAGATGGCTTGCGACAACGTGGCGAAAGGCGCGTTCGACAAGGAGATCGCCTATCAGGTCATGGACCAGGGACGGGATCTGAATGACATGATCGCCACAGTGCTGGAATCCGGACTGCCGCCCGGCAAGCTCAAAGCCGTTGTCTATAGTCCGCAGCTCATCATCTCCAAGGAGACCCTGCGGCCCGGTCTGTGCTGGAGCGCGGCCGATATCAAGAAATAGGCGCAGCCGTCAATTGTTGATCGCGCTGAGCCGCGCAGGTGGCTCAGCGCGCTTTTTTGTCAACGGGAACACATGATGACGATCGGGGATTGGGCCGTCAGACTGCGCTATCGATATGTCCCGGATCATATCGTCGGCGAAGTGCTTGGCAGGAGGTGGATGGACAACGTCATCCCGGTCACGCTGCTCATGGCGCTGACGATCTGTCTGATGGCGACGATTTCCAATTTCATGTCGCTCGGAAATATCTCGGATACCTCGCGGCAGATCGGCGAATTCGGGTTGATCGTGATCGGCATGACGATCGTTATGCTGGGTGGCGGCATCGATCTGAGCGTCGGCTCTTCATTCGCGCTCGCCAATCTGACCGCGCTGGCGCTGATCAACGTCGCGAAGTGGCCGGTAGAGGCGGCTGTCGCGGCGACGGTGGGCCTCGGTGCTCTGGTCGGCCTCATCAACGGCTTCCTGATCGGCTTTCTTCGACTGAGGGCGTTCCTGACTACGCTTGTCATGTTGACCCTCATACGGGCGGTCGTCGAGTTTCTGCTCCAGATCTACTCCGTGCGGATCGCGTCAAGCGACGTGGAATCCGCGTCCTGGGATTTCGTCGGCTCGGGATCGGTTTTGGGGGTGCCATTCAGCTTCGTGGTTCTGGCCGTCACGGCGATCGTCGGGCAAGTCGTACTGACACGGCTGCGCATCGGCTGGCGCATCATGGCGGTCGGCGGATCGCGTCGCGCGGCCTATAACGCCGGCATCCCGGTGCGAGCCACGGTTTGCCTGACATATGTGGTCTCTGGGGTGTTGACGGGTCTCGCCGGCACGCTCTATGCGTCGCGGCTTTCCGGCGCCGGTCCCGACACCGGCGTCGGCCTCGAACTCGCGGCGGTGACGGCCGCACTTCTAGGCGGCAACAGCGTCGGCGGCGGCCGTGGTTCAGTCGGCAAAGCCTTGATGGGCGCGATCATCGTCGCGCTGTTGACCAATGGGCTTGTCAGGCTCGGACTCGAAAGCGGCGCGTCTTCAATGGTGGTCGGATTCGTGTTGCTGCTGGCGATCTCCATCGACGTGCGATGGGGCAAGTGGCGGCATCGTCTCCGTGCCAACGTCTATGTGTCGCCCGCCTATCTCGCCTTGCCGCCCGCGCCGCTGCTCAGTGCCCCGTCGCCCTACGCGATGAATGACCGCCTTAGCGACGTGGAGACTATCGGGCTGGGCCAGGTGGATGGTCCCGAAGACGTCATTCTCGATGACGATGACAACCTCTATTGCAGCGTGCGGCTGGGCGAAATCATCCGGTTCCTCGCGCCCGATCACGTCCGGCGGGAAGTCTACGCGCATGTCGGCGGCAGGCCGCTCGGCATGGCCTTCGACAAGGACGGCGGTCTCCTCGTGTGCATCGCGGGCATGGGCCTGTATCGCGTGGACAAACAACGCAATGTCCACAAAATGACCGCGGAGACCAATCGATCGGCCTTTTCGATCATCGACGATTCACGAATGCGGCTCGCAGACGATCTCGACATCACGCCGGACGGCAAGGTCTATTTCAGCGAGGCCACAATCCGTTACGGGTTCGAGGAATGGGTGGTCGATGCGCTGGAAGGGCGCGGCAATGGCCGGATCATCTGCTACGATCCCGCCGCCGGAACGACGCGGACGATCTTGCGCAATCTGCTGTTCGCCAACGGCATGTGCGTGGCCCATGACAGCAAGTCGGTGCTGTTCGCCGAAACATGGGGTTGTCGCGTGAGTCGTTACTGGCTTGACGGCCCGAAAGCAGGAACGATCGAAATCGTCATTCCCGACCTTCCCGGGTATCCCGACAACATCAATCGAGGATCGCACGGCACCTATTGGGTGGCGCTCGCGGGAACCCGGACGCCGAGCTACGATCTCGCGATGACCATGCCAGCGTTCAGACGACGCATGGCGCGGCGGGTCGCCGGGGACGAATGGCTGTTCCCGAATATAAATGCAGGCTGCGTCGTTCATTTCGACGCGGAAGGCCGCGTGCTGGAAACCCTTTGGGACCTCGCTGGCGAAAACCATCCGGCAATCACCTCGATGCGCGAGCATCGCGGCTATCTTTATCTCGGTGGCGTCACCAACAATCGCATCGGGCGGATCAAGCTTGCCGGCGCCGATCCGCACTGGACCGGCCGGGCTTCCTATTGGGGAGAGCGCCAATGAAACGGTTCGAGAAAGCTCTGGATAGGTGGCTCGGGCGCGGCGAAGCGTCGATCACGACGCCGCCGATGGACGGCGCTTTCCGTCCCAACGATCTCCTCGATGCGGCCTCGGCGGTCGTCGCGACGGCTGCGCCGGACGGACTGGCCGTCACGACGCTGGGCTTGGTCGTTTCCTCCGGACGGTCTCTGCTCCGCGTCGACAGACCGGGCGATGCGCCGGCGGCTTCCTTCGACGCCGAGATCAGCGCGCTCGTGGGATTGCCCGACGGCGGCGCGGCGCTCGGCCTTGCCGATGGTCGAATCGTCTTCGTCGGTGGCCAGTACGAGGGAAAGACGATCGCGGCCAACCCCGAAGTCAAATGCATCACGGCACTGGCGGCCGCGCGGGACGGCGCTTTGCTGGTCGCCAATGGCTCGGCGACCCACGCGCCGTCCGATTGGAAGCGCGACTTGATGGGGAAAAACGCTTCCGGGTCGGTGTGGCGGCTGGACCCCGTCAGTGGCGCGCGGACGCAACTGGCGGCAAATCTGGCCTACCCACATGGCCTTCTCGAAGAACGTGATACGATCGTCGTTTCAGAAAGCTGGCGCTGCGCGCTGACGCGTATTTCACAAGGCTCCGGCCGGCGTAGCGCGCCGGTGTTGGAAGACCTTCCCGGCTATCCGAGCCGGCTGTCGAGGGGCGCGGACGATGCGATTTGGCTCGCCCTGTTCGCGCCGCGCAGCCAACTCATCGAATTCGTATTGAGCGAAGAACGCTATCGTCGTCGCATGATCGACGAGATCGATGCCGATTATTGGGTGGCACCCTGCCTTCGTTCGGGCCGATCCCCTCTGGAGCCGACGCAACAGGGTGGCGTCAAGCAACTCGGAGTGTTGAAGCCGTGGTCGCCTAGCCGGTCCTATGGCCTCATCGCGCGTCTGGACCGCGCCTATCGTCCGACGGCCAGCCTCCACAGCCGGACAAACGGACGCCGACACGGCGTCACCTCTTGCCTGGTGTCGGAGGGACGCCTCTATTTCACCGCCAAGGGCGATGGCATCGTCGCCTCATGCGCCTATGAGGGATCAATGCCGTGACCGTCCCACCACAAGTGGAGCCTCCGCTCCTGGAGATGAGAGGCGTTGGAAAGGACTATCGCGGCGTCGCAGCGCTGAAGGACATCGACTTCGATTTGCGGCGCGGCGAGGTGCACGCGATCCTGGGAGAGAACGGGGCCGGCAAGTCGACGCTGGTCAAGATCCTCTCCGGCGCGGTCACGCCGAACCGAGGCGAAATCCGCCTCGAAGGCAAGCGTGTCGAGATCGCCGGACCGGCCCTCGCTCGGCGATACGGTATCGCGATGGTCTATCAGGAAACCAGTCTCGTCCCCACGATGACGGTCGCGCAAAATCTCTATCTCGGCGACGAGAAGTTCTTCAACCGCCTTAGGGGCACCTATATCGAAGCGCAGCAATTCCTTCAGTCGCTGAACTTTCCGGTCGACCCGACGGCGACGGTCCTTTCGCTCGGCACCGCCAAGCGGCAGATGGTCGAGATCGCGCGAGCTGTGCGCTTGGAAGCAAAAATAATTATATTCGACGAGCCTACCGCGACGCTGACTCCGGAAGAAAAGCATCATCTCTTCGCGTTGATCGATCGGCTGCGAAAGGAAAACGTGTCGATCGTCTTCATCAGCCATGCTTTGGAGGAGGCGCTCGAAATTTCCGATCGGATCACCATTCTGCGCGACGGGTCACATATCATAACCGACGACGCCAAATCGTTTTCCCGAGAAACCATCATCCGTTACATGGTGGGCCGGTCACTGACCGATGATCTTTATGGTCGCGCGGCGGACGCTCGGCAACTGCGATTGGCCGGCGAAAAAGTACTGAGTGTCAAGAATTTATCGATGCAGAACATTGTACGAAATACCTCCTTTTCGATATTCGCGGGACAGGTGACGGGCGTGTTCGGGCTGGTGGGTTCGGGCCGGACGGAAACGGCCAGGATCATCGCCGGCATCGTCAAGCGTGATTTCTTTCATGGCGGCGACGTGCGCTACGAAAACAGGTCCGTGCGCTACCGAACGCCGCGTGCGGCGGTTGGCGACGGCGTTGTCTACGTCACCGAAGACCGCAAGGGCGATGGGTTCTTCGAGACGATGTCGGTCGCGGAGAACATCTATATCGGGCAGATATCCAGCCGCGAATCGCATGGAATTGTGGCCAGCATGAGCGAAACGCGCGCGCTTGCCGCGAATTGGACCAAGAAACTCAATATCCGCGCGTTAAGCAGCGACTCCCGGGTTATCGAGCTTTCAGGCGGCAATCAACAGAAGGTGGTCATCGCCAAGGCGTTGGTCCAGAAGCCCAAGTTGATCATCTTCGACGAGCCGACTCGCGGTGTGGACGTCGGCGCCATCGCCGAAATACATCACCTGATCTCCGCGCTTGCCGACGAAGGGCTCGCCGTAGTCGTCATATCGTCCTACTTGCCGGAGATTTTGAGCCTGTCCGACCGTATCCTGGTGTCGAGACAGGGAAGAATTGTCGAAGAACTTTCACCTGACGAGGCGACTTCGGAATCAGTAATGTTTGCTGCGGTCTATTAACTCACGGCAATCGCACTACTGGTGTCGCTAACCGCCGAGTGAGCGGCGCAGCGATGCCTCGTCGATCCACAAGCGGCCGTGGGAGGCCGAGGTCAGCGCCATCGCGATCTTGCCGAAGGCTTGCGGGCGCAACCGATAGGCTTCAGCATAGGCGCGCATGGCGCTGTCGAGATCGCCGGCTTCCTGCAGCACGATGCCGAGATTGAGCGCGGCCTCGGCATAATCGGGCTTTTTGTCGAGCGCCTTGCGATAGGCGGCGGCGGCTTTGTCATAGTCACGCAAGTCCTGGCGAACGAGGCCGAGGTCGAACCAGACCGGCGCCGGCGCGTCGGTGACCGCCGCGCGTTCGAGGTACGCCGCGGCGGCGGCATGGTCGCCATCCTCCCATGCCAATCGTCCGAGCCGTGCCGCGGCCTCCCGGTGCTGCGGAACAACGTCCAGGATCGCCCGCCAGGCCTCGCGCGCCTGCGGCCGATGACCCGCCTGATCCAGCGTCCGGGCCTTTTCGAGAAAGGCGTCCCGTTGCGGCGCGATCGCGATCGCCCGATCGAGATGCAACAAGGCGGCGTCGAAATCGCTCGCCGCGCGGGCGATGCGCGCAGCCAGAAGATGCGCCGCGGCATTACCGGGCTTCCTGGCCAGACTGGTCTCGACATGGGTGCGAGCCGGCTGAATTTCGTTCTTGGAAAACAGCACGGCGGCCAGCAGATGATGCAGCATCGGCTCGCCGGGCGCGCGGGCGAGGCCTTTTTCGCAGAGTTGGCGTGCCTCCTCCGGCCGGCCGGAATTAAAGGCCGCCGTCGCGCGACGAACGATGCTCTCGGCGCTGGGCTGATTCATATCGAGAACACTATATCCGTCATTGCGAGCCAACGGGTAGCGCGAATGCGCTCCCGATGACAGGCTCCGCGAAGCGATCCAGTGCCGCGCAAGCAGTCTGGATTGCTTCGTCGCGTTGCTCCTCGCAATGACGGAGAGGACGGCCTACTGCGCCGCGTCCAGCGCTTCGCCGAGTACCGGATAATCGGTGTAGCCCTTGGCGCCGCCGCCATAGAATGTCGCCTTGTCCGGCGTGTTGAGCGCAGCGCCGCTCCTGAAGCGCTCGACCAGATCGGGATTGGCGATGAACGGCTTTCCGAACGCGATCAGGTCGGCCTCGTTGGCCGCGAGCACCTTGGCGGCAAGCTCGAAATCATAGCCGTTGTTGGCGATATAGGCGCCCTTGAAGCGTTTGCGCAAGGAACCGTAGTCGAACGGCGCGATGTCGCGCGGGCCGCCGGTGGCGCCTTCGATGACATGGATGTAGACGAGCTTCTGCGCATTGAGATGATCGACGATGTAATCGAACAGCGGCTGCGGGTTGCTGTCGGAGACGTCGTTGGCCGGCGTCACCGGCGAAATGCGAATCCCGGTCCGCTCGGGTCCCGCTTCCGAAGTCACCACCTTGGCGACCTCAAGCATCAGCTTGGCGCGGTTCTCGATCGAGCCACCGTAGGCATCGGTGCGCTTGTTGGTGCCGTCCTTGGCGAACTGATCGAGCAGATAGCCATTGGCGCCATGGATCTCGACGCCGTCGAAACCGGCTTCCAGCGCATTGGCCGTGCCGCGCCGGAAGCTTTCGACGATGCCCGGGATTTCCGAAAGCTCCAGCGCGCGGGGCTCGGAGATCTCGACGAACGCTCCGCCCACGAAGGTCTTGCCCTTGGCGCGGATCGCCGACGGCGCGACCGGGAGCTGATTGTTTTCCTGCAGGCTGACATGGGAGATGCGTCCGACATGCCAGAGCTGGATGAAGATGCGGCCGCCGCGCTCATGCACGCGGTCCGTGACCTTGCGCCAGCCGGCGACCTGTTCTTTCGAATAGATGCCGGGGGTGTCCTGATAACCCTGGCCCTGCTGCGAAACCTGGCTCGCTTCGGTGACCAGCAGGCCGGCGGAGGCGCGCTGGCCGTAATATTCGATCGAAAGCGGGCTCGGCACCAACCCTGCGACCGCACGGTTGCGCGTTAGTGGCGCCATCACGAAGCGGTTGGGCAGGGTGATCGGGCCGAGTTTGTAGGGCTCAAGCAGTTTGGGCTGGCTCATGTCGGGGTTCCGGAACAGTGGATGGTGAATGGCAGGTGGCTACTATTATCACCATGGCAATGCCGCGAGCTATTCGGATATCGCGGGTGAGGCGCGCACGATGCCGGCGAGGTGGCCGCCGTCGAGGAACAGGGTTTGCGCGTTGACGTAGGATGATTCATTCGAAATCAGAAACAGCGCAGCATAGGCGACCTCCCAGCCGGTGCCCTGACGGCCGAACGGTACTGTCACCGCCCGGTCGGCGCGGCGGCGGCTGGCGTCGCGGCCCATCGGCGTATCCATGAATCCCGGCGCGATCACATTACAGCGAACGCCCTTTTCCTCGCCGGCGCGGGCGATGGCGCGGCCGAGCGCGATCTGGGCGGCCTTGGAGGATTCATAGGCCGGGTTACGGCCGTTGGCGCGCTGGCTCGCCATCGACGACATCAGAATGATGGAGCCGCCTGGCGCCATCAGCTCCAGCGCCTTCTGCGCGAACAGCATGTGGCTGCGCACGTTGACGGCGAAATCCTGGTCCCAGGCTTCCGCGGTCATTTTCGACAGCGGCAATCCTTGCGAAATGCCGACATTCAAGGCGAGCCCGTCGAGGCCGCCGAGTTGCCTGGCGCAGCGCTCCACCGCCGGCGCGATCGCGGCGGCATCCGCGACGTCGACGATCTCGGCAAAGGCGTTGCCGCCTTCGGACGCGATCTGCGCGCAGGTGTTGTCGACCGCCTCCCGGTTGACATCGATGCAGGCGACATGGGCGCCCTCGCGCGCGAACAGCACCGACATCGCGCGGCCATTGCCGATCGGCGGATCCTCATCGACGACTTTGCGCTGGCCGGCGCCAACCACGATGATGCGGCGGCCGGCGAGCCGCGCATTGCTCTTCGCCAGCCCCAGCGCTTCGGCGTGCAGCGATGCGGCGGGATCGGGATGTCTCGGCGCGTGCGTGGTGGTCGACATCGTTGGTAACCTCCCTTTCGTCATTCCGGGATGCGCCACTTGGCGCAGGCCCGGAATCCATAGTCCCCGCGGTGGTTATGGATTCCGGGCTCGCGCTTCGCGCGCCCCGGAATGACGTGGGAGTATATTTCGCCTCTCCTCACCTTATTTTGACACTGTAAAGATTTCACTTGACGCCTCTCCTGCCCGGGCCTAAACACATCTTTACGACGTAAAGATTAGCTCCGCGAGGCTGCCGATGATGATCTTTCTGATCCTCGCCCCGTACGCCGCCTTCACCCTGCTGATGCTGGTGGGTTCGGCCGTGCCGAGCCTGTTTACGGCCGCGGCGATCTGCCTGATGGTGATCGGGTATGACGTGTTTCGCGGCCGCGCGGTCAAGCTGCTCGGCGCCGGCTCCGCGATGCTGTTCGCGTCACTCGGCGGCTACCTCATTTTGATCGATCCCGGCCTCAGCCCTTCGGCGGTGAAGCTGGCGGTCGACTGCGGCATGCTCGCGATTGCGCTGCTGTCGCTGGCGATCCGCTTCCCGTTCACGCTGCAATATGCCCGCGAGGTCGTCGATGCCCAAACGGCCGGCCTGCCCGGCTTCCTGACGGCGAACTACATCATCACGGCGGTGTGGAGCGCCGCTTTCCTGTTGATGTTGATGGCCAATCTCTTGATGATCTATCTGCCCGGCCTGCCGCTCTGGTCGGGATTGGCGATCGCATTCGCCGCCCGCAACACCGCGCTTTATTTCACCAGATGGTACCCGAGATACCGGCGCGCAAAATTCGCTAGCTCCGCCACCGCGCCGTCCGGCTGCTGACGAACGCTTCGAAATTCAACGAAGCCGAGTTGCAGCGAAACCGGAAGTTCAACGAAACTTGAGGACAAGACGATGAAAGACGTGTTCGCCAAACTCGCCGTCGACTTCTTCTCCACCATCCTGTTTATCGCCGTCTACCTGATCACCGACAACGTGCTGCTGGCGACCGGCTTGGCGATCGCAGGCGCCGTGGCGCAAGTGATCTACGCCCATCTCAAGGGCCAGCAACTCGGCTTCATGACCTATGCCAGCCTGGCGCTGGTGATCGTGCTCGGCAGCGCCACACTGTTGACCAGCGATCCGCGTTTCGTGCTGGCCAAACCTGCGATCGCGCATT
>Ga0207930_1000436_pt1 | contig 12763 bp, 14 predicted proteins | sample NGESurshal092012_7_FD_184477 | JGI IMG/M metagenome (GOLD analysis project Ga0207930, IMG submission 184477) | Arctic peat soil microbial communities from Barrow, Alaska - NGEE Surface sample 210-3 shallow-092012 (SPAdes) | ecosystem: Environmental > Terrestrial > Soil > Wetlands > Peat ... | reverse complement strand
CAGTCTCTCGGCCGGGTCCGACAATCCGGCGGACCGGGCATTCCTCCCCGCCCTGAACGGCGGGGCTTCCAGCCCGGGTTATCGGTGAACTCGGCCGCCGATTCCGGCCGGCGCAGCCAGTCCACGAAACGAGACCACGCCGGCCTGGGCCACCAGGCCTACCCAGGACCGCACCTCGGCCGGCATGGCGGCCGGCACCTCGGCCGGCATGGCGGCGAACCAGGGCAGCACCTCCACCATCGGGCGACGGCCTGGGTGGCCGGCCTGCCGCTGGCGCGTTCCATCCGCCGCAGCGATGCGGGCACGCGGCGACGGGCGGTCACGCAGGCGAGCTTGCCGCACCCATCGCGCGTACAGCGCGCAGTGGCGGGAATCCCGTCCCCGTGACCCCGGTCGAGGCGCTGCAACGGATCGCGTTCTTGCTGGAACGCGCGCACGAGCCGACGTACCGGGTGCGGGCGTTTCGGCGGGCGGCGGCCACCCTCGCGGCGCTGCCGGCCGGTGAGCTGGCCCGCCGGCAGGTCGAGGGCACCCTCACGGAGCTCGCCGGGGTCGGGGCGGTGACGGCCCAGGTGGTGACTGAGGCGCTCGGCGGCGAGGTGCCGGTGTACCTGCGGCGGTTGGAGGCCACCGGCGGCCGCCCGGTCGCCGAGGGTGGCGCGGAACTGCGGGCCGCCCTGCGGGGCGACTGCCACGTGCACTCCGACTGGTCTGACGGCGGCAGTTCGATCCGGGAGATGGCCGCGGCGGCCCGGGCGATCGGGCACCACTACATGGTGCTCACCGACCACTCACCGCGGCTGACGGTAGCCCGTGGGCTGTCGGCCGAGCGGCTGCGCGAGCAGTTGGATGTCGTGGCCGCCCTGAACGCCCAGTTCGCTGAGGAGTCCGCTGCCGCCGCGGAAGCGACCGCCCTCGACCGGTCACCCTTTCGCATCCTGACCGGCATCGAGTGCGACATCCTCGATGACGGCGCCCTGGACCAGGAGCCCGAGCTGCTGGCCGAGCTCGACTTGGTGGTGGCTAGCGTGCACTCCAAGCTGCGGATGCCGGCGGCCGAGATGACGCCGCGGATGGTCGCCGCCATCGCCAACCCGCACACCGACGTACTGGGGCACTGCACCGGCCGTAACGTCAGCAACCAAGGCCGCGGCGGCAAGGTCCGGCCGGAGTCGGCGTTCGACGCCGACATCGTGTTTGCGGCCTGCCGGCGGTTCGACGTCGCGGTCGAGGTCAACTGCCGGCCGGAGCGGTTGGACCCGCCCAAGCGGCTGCTCCGGCTCGCCGTCGAGGCCGGGTGCAAGGTCGCCATCGACACCGATGCGCACGCGCCCGGACAGCTGGACTGGCAGCCCTATGGATGCGAGCGGGCCGCGGCCTGCGGCGTGCCGATCGAGCAGGTGATCAACGCCAGGGACGCCGCTCGGCTGTGCCACTGGACCGCCGAGCGGGTCAGGCCGCCCAGCGATGACCCGGAGCCAGCGCCGACAGCAGCGCCTTGAGCTCCGCGGCGGGTGGCCCCAGGTCGGGCTCGGTGTTGGAGTCTCACGCAGCCGGGCGCGTACGCCGGAGATCTCGGCCGCGTTCGGGTGCTCCTCCAAGGTCGCGATCGTGTGTTCCCGCCGCAGTCAACATTTCTGTATGACGAGTATCCTGTCGGGTATGACAATGTTGAGTTTTCGAGTTGAGGCGACCGACGCGCGGTCGGCGCAGTTCTGGGCAGACCGTCTTGGCATCGACAAGTCCGAGCTGCTTCGGGAGGCGCTTCGTCAGCACCTGCTTCGGCTGGCCAGCGAGCGGGACGCCGAGGCCTGGGCACGGCAACCGCTAACCGAGGACGAGGGCGCCCTGATGGCCGTGGACACCTGGGCGCCAGCCGAGGAGTGGGCGGACTGGGCCGATGCAGCGAGGTGAGGTCTGGTTTGCCGCGACCCCGGGCGGTGACCGACCCGTACTTGTCTTGACGCGTGACCCGGTGGCGGACCGCATCGGCTCCGTCGTCGTCGCGGCGCTCACCAGGACTGTGCGCGGGCTGGTATCGGAGCTGGAGCTGACTCCCGAGCAAGACGGCGTGCCCACCCCATGCGTGGTCAACTTCGACAACGTGCACACGCTGCCGAAGGAGGTGTTTCGACGTCGAATCACCCGTCTTTCGCCAGCTCGGATGTTTCGCGCCTGTCAGGTGTTGGCCGCAGCCACCGGTTGCTGACCAGGAATCGGAGACCGGGAGCGCTCAGCCGGCCGGCACCGGGTCCTGGCTCTCCTGCTCCGGCTGGTCCGCACCAGCGGCGGCCTCGTCCAGCAGCCGGTAGCGCTCCAGCGCCTCCGCCGGCGCCTGCGTCTTGACCTCGCCGCGGCGGGCCAGCTCGGTCAGCACGGCCAGAGCGACGGACTCCGCGTCGGTGTGGAAGTGCCGGCGCAACGCTGCCCGGGTGTCCGACCGGCCGAAGCCGTCGGTACCCAGCGAGCTGTAGTCACCCGGCACCCAGCGGGCGATGAGGTCCGGGACCGCCCGCATCCAGTCGCTGACCGCGACCACCGGGCCGGGTGCCTCGGCCAGAGCCGACCTGACGTACGGCGTGCGCGCCGGCTCACCCGGGTGCAACAAGTTCCACTCGTCGCAGGCGATGGCATCGCGGTGCAGCTCGTTCCAGGAGGTGACCGACCAGACGTCCGCGGCGACATCCCAGTCCTCGGCCAGCAGCTGCTGCGCTCGCAGTGCGGCCATCATGGAGACCCCGGAGGCGAGTACCTGGGCGCGCGGCCGCTCGCCGTTGCCGGTGCCCCTGGAGCCGTTGCTGGGGGCCGGCGCCGCGGCGTACCGGTAGATGCCCTTGAGCACGCCGGCCGGGTCAAGCTCGGCGGGCATCGCCGGCTGCTGGTAGGCCTCGTTGTAGATGGTCAGGTAGTAGAAGACATTCTCGCTGTCCTCCCCGTACATCCGACGCAGCGCGTCCTTGACGATGATCGCCACCTCGTAGGCCCAGGCCGGGTCGTAGGCGACGCAGGCCGGGTTGGTGGCGGCCAGCAGCAGCGAGTGGCCGTCCTGGTGCTGCAGCCCCTCGCCGTTCAGCGTGGTGCGCCCGGCGGTGGCGCCGAGCAGGAAGCCACGGCCCATTGAGTCGGCGTACGACCAGATCAGATCGCCCACCCGCTGGAAGCCGAACATCGAGTAGAAGATGAACACCGGGATCATGTGCTCGCCCTGGGTGGCGTAGGACGTACCGGCGGCGATCGTCGAGGCCATCGAGCCGGCCTCGCTGATGCCCTCGTGCAGGATCTGGCCCTGCTCGGACTCCTGGTAGGACAGCATCAGGTCCCGGTCGACCGCCTCGTAGCGCTGGCCGTGCGGGGAGTAGATCTTTGCCGTCGGGAACAGCGAGTCGATGCCGAACGTGCGCGCCTCGTCCGGAATCACCGGTACGAACCGGCGGCCGATCTCCTTGTCCTTCATCAGCTCCTTGAGCAGCCGGACGAAGGCCATCGTGGTGGCCACCTGCTGCTTGCCAGAGCCTTTCTTCAGCTGGGCGTAGTAGCGCTCGCCGGGCTGCGGCAGCGGCTTGGCCCGCACCACCCGGCGGGGCAGGTAGCCGCCGAGCGCCGCCCGCCGCTCGCGCATGTACTCGATCTCGTCGGAGTCCTCGCCCGGGTGGTAGTACGGCGGCAGCTCGCCTTCCAGCGCGGAGTCCGGGATCGGCAGGTAGAGCCGGTCGCGAAAGGTCTTCAGCTCCGCCTTGGTCAGCTTCTTCATCTGGTGGGTGGCGTTGCGGGCCTCGAAGTCCGGCCCCAGCGTCCATCCCTTGATCGTGTGCGCCAGGATGACCGTCGGCTGGCCCTCGTGCGTCGTGGCCGCCTTGAAGGCCGCGTAGATCTTGCGGTAGTCGTGGCCGCCGCGCGGCAGGTTGCGCAGCTCGTCGTCGGAGAGCTTCTCGACCATCTTGCGCAGCCGCCGGTCGGCGCCGAAGAAGTGCTCGCGGATGTACGCGCCGGACTCGACCGAATAGGTCTGGAACTGGCCGTCCGGGGTGGTGTTCATCTGGTTGACCAGCACGCCGTCGACGTCGCGGGCGAGCAGCGGGTCCCAGCCGCGACCCCAGATCACCTTGATCACGTTCCAGCCGGCGCCCCGGAAGATGCTCTCCAGCTCCTGAATGATCTTGCCGTTGCCGCGGACCGGACCGTCGAGGCGCTGCAGGTTGCAGTTGATCACGAAAGTGAGGTTGTCCAACTCCTCCCGGGCGGCCACCCCGATGGCACCGAGCGACTCGGGCTCGTCCATTTCGCCGTCGCCGAGGAAGCACCACACGTGGCTCGACGACGTGTCCTTGATCTGCCGGCGGAGCAGGTAGCGGTTGAACCGCGCCTGGTAGATCGCGTTGATCGGTCCCAGCCCCATCGAGACCGTCGGGAACTCCCAGAAGTCCGGCATCAGCCGGGGATGCGGGTACGACGGCAGACTGACCGGCCGCGACTCCTGTCGGAAGCCGTCCAGATGCTCGGTGGTCAGCCGGCCCTCCAGGTAGGCCCGGGCGTAGATGCCGGGGGAGCCGTGGCCCTGGATGTAGACTTGGTCGCCGGACTGGCCGTGGTCCTTGCCGCGGAAGAAGTGATTGAAGCCGACCTCGTAGAGCGCCGCCGAGCTGGCGTACGTCGCGATGTGTCCGCCGACGCCGATCTCCGGCCGGTTGGCCCGAGACACCAGGATGGCGGCGTTCCAGCGGATGTAGGCCCGGATCCGACGCTCGACATGCTCGTCGCCGGGAAACCAAGGCTCGGCCTCGGCGGCGATTGTGTTGACGTAGTCGGTGCTGCGCAGCGCCGGCACCCCGACCGCCCGCTCCCGGGCCCGCTCCAGCAGCCGGAGCATGAGGTAGCGCGCCCGGCGGCGACCCTGCTCGTCCACCACGGCGTCCAGGGATTCGAGCCACTCCGCCGTCTCCTGCGGGTCGACGTCGGGCAGCTGGTTGGGCAGGCCGTCGGTGATGAGCGAGAAGCGGTTGGCCGGAGTGGGCTGGGTCACGCTAGGGTCCACGCTGGGGTCCTCGTCCTGTTCGGGTGCGACGGCCGTTTGCGGCGGCCATGCCGGGTTGCGGGGTTGTTAGCGGTGTGCGGTTGCGGGGCTGATGGCGGCGTGCAGTTCATCGTCGTACCGCTGGAGCGCCCCGTCACTTCTACTGGCGGGTAGCAAAGGCGCGTCGGACCCTGTACGGCGCGAGCCGTGCGCGGCAGGATGGGAGCCAGGACGCCGAGGTCTGCCGTTGAACGCGAGGGAGCCGTCGATGAAGGCCAGTGTGGGTGACCACCTCATGGTCAAGGGCGCGCATGTCGGCAATGCCAACCGCGAGGGGAAAGTGCTCGAGGTGCATGGCGAGGGCGGGGCGCCGCCGTATCTGGTGCGTTGGTCGGACGGGCACACGGCAGTGGTGTACCCCGGGGCCGACGCGGTGGTGACGCCGCCCGTGTCCAACTCGTCCTCCTAGCCGTCTCCGAGCTAGCCGTCTACTAGCCGGCAACCACGGGGGTGGACAGCGTCGAGCTGACGGTCCGGACCGGCCAGGCGCTGGTCGTCGACCTGACCGATCGGCTGAGTGAGTTCTGCCGCGGTCGCGGCGACGGGCTGGTCAACGTCTACCTGCCGCACGCCACCGCCGGCTTGGCGTTGATGGAGACCGGCTCGGGCAGTGAGCCCGACCTGACCGAGACCCTGGGTCGGTTGCTGCCGCGCGACGACAGGTACCGGCACCGGCACGGTTCCACCGGGCATGGTGCCGACCACCTGTTGCCGGCGTTCGTGGCGCCGACGCTCACCCTGCCGGTGTTTGCCGGCCGGCCCGCGCTGGGCGCCTGGCAGAGCCTGGTGCTCGTCGACAGCAACACCGACAACCCCACCCGCCGGGTGCGGCTGAGCTTCCTGCCGGGCTAGCCTGGCTGCCGCAAACCGCCGCGCCCGCGGTCAGGGTCCCGGGGTCGGCGTGGCCCCCACGGCCGCCGCATGCCGAGCGAGGACCACGACCCCGGCTGTCATCACCACCAGCGCGACGCCGGCGACGTACGGCTCGATGCCGTCCAGGGTTAGCGACTCGTGCAGCACCGCCGCGCCCACGGCGATGCTGACGACCGGGTCGACGACGGTCAGCGTCGCGAGCGGCGCGGCCAGGCTGCCGGTCTGGAAGGTGTTCTGGCTCAGCAGGTAGCCCGCGCCGCCGATGGCGATCAGCGCGTACAGCGGCCAGGTGGTGAGCAGCGCGAGCACGTCCGGCAACTCGGCCACGCAGACCTTGACCAGCGCGGCGCTGAGCCCGAACAGGATGCCGGTGGCCGTCGCCAGGAGTACGCCGGTCAGCGGCGGCCGCAAGATCCGGGCCGCGAGCACGCAGACTGCCGCGGCGAGTAGCCCGGCGACTCCGGGAGCGAGTGCGTGCCGCCAGGACAGCACGCTGACTCCGTTGGCGGGCTGGGCGGCGAACAGGAAGGCGGCAACGCCGGCCACGCACAGCACGGCGCCGGCCGCTTCGCTGCCATGGGGGCGACGGTGGGCCAGAGTCGCGGTCAGCACCACCGCGAACAGCAGTCCGGTGACCAGTAGCGGCTGCACGAGGGCCACCGGGCCGAAGCCCAGGGCCAGCGCCTGCATCGACAGGCCGGCGCCGTCGGAGACGGTGCCCAGCAGCCAAACCGGGTGCCGGACCAGGTCGAGCATGAGCGCCGGGCTGAACGTGCCCCGAACCGGCACCTGGCCGGCTGCTCGGTGCTGGAGCACCGAGCAGAGCGCGTAGAAGAAGGCCGATGCCAGCCCGGCGCCGACCGCGATGATCACGGAGTTGGCGTGGCGAGGTTCGTGGGCAGACCGTGCTCACGGACCGGGCCGACACCGAGCCCCTGCGCCCGGCACAACTCGACGATGGTCGGCACCGCGTCCAGGGCGGAGCGCCAGGCGCCGGGGGCCGAGGTGCAGTCCGAGTCGTGCAGCAGCACGGTGCCGCCGCCGGCGAGACCACGCCGGACGGTGGCCAGCACCCGGTCCGGGGTGGCGCGCTGCTCCCAGTCCCGGCCCCAGGCCGTCCAGAGCACTGGCTGCAGCCCCAGCCGGCGAGCGGCCAGCAGCGACCCGGCCGACAGCACGCCGTACGGCGGGCGAAAGAACCGCGGCATCGCGCCGGTCAGATCGGCCACCAGGTCGCGAGTGCGCCGCAGGTCGGTGCTGATCGCCGGCGCGGTCCGGCGCAGGTGGTTGCGGTGCGCCCAGCCGTGCACGCCTACCTCGTGGCCGCGACTGGCCAGCTCCCGACCCAGCTCCGGGTGCTCGGCCAGCATCCTACCGAGCACGAAGAACGTCGCGAGCACGTCCAGCCGGTCGAGCTCGTCGAGAAACCGGGGGGTGGAGGCCGGGTCGGGACCGTCGTCGAAGGTCAGCGCCACATGGTCGCCGCGGCCGATCCCGGCCAGAGCCGGAAACATCCGGCGCCGTACGACGTCGATGCCGGTGACCACCGGCAGGGTGTGCACCGTCGCCGCCAGCAGGGGAACCGCCGCACCGGCAGCCGCCCATGACGGGATCCGGCCGGTCGGAGCGCTCACGAGCCGGTGGCCGTCAGCGCGGTCACCGGCTCGAACCGCAGCCCCTCAGCTTGGGCGGCGCCGACAACCGCGTCCAGCTCGGCGCTCACGGCCGCCGACGCCCGGGCCGGAGCGTCGATCAGAACGACGTCCCCGCCGGTCAGCCGCGGCGGCGCCTGCCCGGTGTCCAGCAGGACGCCAGCGACCACGATCCGCGCGTCGGTGAAGTAGGACAGCCCCAGGTCGAGGGCATCCAGCCGGTGATCCGCGACATAGAGCCGGTGCCGCTCGCCGGTCAGCTGCCGCAGTCGTCGGGCGTTGGAGACCAGGTCCCGGGTGCTGCCGGCCGGGTCGTACCCGTGGTCGTGGGCGGTCCCTGCGTTGACGACCTCCAGGCCGGCGTCCACCACCGACCGAACCGCGTCCGGCTGCCGAGTGGCCAGCGTGTGGTCGACGGCGACCGCCGCGTTGAGGTGTTGCAGCTCGGCGGTCACCCCCGGGTCCAGCGGTCCGTCGCTCGACGGCCGGATGACGAGGTACACGCTGTCCGAGTGCGGCGTGCGCACCACCCCGACGCCGTGCGACGTCGCCACCGCCACGCCACCGGTCGCTGCCCAGGTCAGCCCGAGTACGCCGATCAGACTGGCCACCAGCCCGGAGTGGGCCAGCGGTCGCCGGGCGAGTTTCGAGCCGGGACGGCGGGCAGCCGCAACGGTGGGATCGGCGCCCACCGCCACCGGCAGGTCGGTCACCGCCACCGGCAGGTCGGTCAGCCAGTCGTCGAGCACGTCGGCGGGGTCCTGCTGGAACGCGGCGGCGCCCTGCTGGCGCAGCCGTCGCCCCAGCGGACCGCTGGCACAGGCCCGCAGCGCGCCGGGCAGGTCGCCACTGTCCGGCACCCATCGAGCCACCCCGGCGGCGTCCATGGCGGCGGCGTTGGCCACGCCGTGACCGGGGATGCAGGCATGGCTGAGCACCGGCAGCCCGCCGGCGAAGGCCTCCATGCAGGTCAGGCCGCCGGCGTTTTGCACCAGTACGTCGCTGGCCGCCATCAGCGCCGGCATGTCGTCGACCCACCCGAGTGCCACACCTACCCCGCGGTGGCGCAACCGCTGGAGCAACGCGGTGTTCCGGCCGCAGACGATCACCGGCACCGCAGCCCCGGACGTAGTGATCCCGGCCGCCGTGTGCGCCACGTCGCCGACACCCCAGGACCCGGTCACCAACAGCGCAACCGTCGCATTCGCGGGCACGCCGAGCTCGGCCCGCTTGCGCGCCCGCACGGCGGCCCGCTCCCCGGGCGGGAGAGCGGCGAACCGCGGCGGGACAACTGGTCCGGTTACCACGGTGTACCCCGCGCCCAGTCGCTCGGCGGCGGCCGCGGTCACCGGGTGCGCCGCCAGGTGTAGGTCGACGTACGGCGAAACCCAGAGCCGGTGCACGGAGAAGTCCGTCAGGAAGGTGGCGAGCGGTGCCCGGATGTGGCCGTCGGCCTTGAGCTGGCCGAGCGCCTGGCTGGCCAGCGGGTAAGTGGAGATCACGGCCACGTCGTCGTCGCGGACCCATTGCCGCAGCCGGCGGCAGGCCCAGCCGGCGATCAGCCGGGCGATGGCGGCGATGACGGGAATGAGCTCGATGCCGCGGTAGAGCCAGTCGTACGTCGGTGGCGCCACCTTGAGCTGGAACAGGTAGCTCGTCTTGACGATGCGGGCGACCAGTCGCGGCCAGGCCTGGAGGAAGTCGCGAACTTCGACGTCATAGCCGCGGGTGCGCAGCCGCCGCGCCAGCTCGAAGGCGGCGCCATCGTGTCCGCCACCCATGCTGGCGGACACGATGAGGACCCGTCGGCCGGTAGCCGACAGCGCGATCACCTCCGCAGGTTGGGCCGAAACAGGTCATGCCGGGACAGGTTGCCGGGACAGGGTGAAAACCAGACCCAGAATGTCACGGTAGTTCAGCACGGTATGCACCGCGGCCCGCGCGACGCGCCGCAACTTCGCCCGCGCCGGCGAGCAACCTGCACAATCGCACCGCCGAGCACTTGCGTCCCCGGCCCCCGCCGTGTGGACTACGGGACACGTGGCCACCATGGCCGCAGGCAGGTGGCCGCCAAGGCCGCTGGCACAGCGAGGCAACAGGTCCCCGACGGGAGGGGCAGCGTTGAGCACGACCGCGGACCACGCGGGACAACGGAGCCTGGCGGAGCGGCTCGGTGTACAACCCGGCATGGTCGTGCACGAGTTGGGCTACGACGACGACGTTGATGAGGAGCTGCGCCGCTCGGTGGTAGAGCGCTCCGGCGGGGAGCTCGTCGCCGAAGCTTCGGACGAGATCGTCGATGTCGTCCTGCTGTGGTGGCGAGAGGGCGACGGTGACCTGGTCGACACGCTTGTCGATGCTCTGACGCCACTGGCAGCTAACGGAGTGGTGTGGCTACTCACCCCGAAGGCGGGGCGCGAGGGCCACGTCGAGCCCAGCGACATCAGCGAAGCGGCGCCGACCGCCGGGCTCAACCAGACCAGCTCAATCAGCAACGCGGCCGACTGGTCCGGGGCGCGCCTCGTTGCGCCGCGGTCGTCTCGGTCCGCTCGACGGTAGTCCGCACCGGCACCGCTGGGCCACCGACAACTGGGCCCACCGACAACCGGGCCCACCGACAGCCAAAGCCCTCCCACCCCCTCCAACTCTCCCCGGAAGGAACACCGCCGCATGTCCGTCGAGACCAGCTCCGTCGAAGGGCACGTCGGGGAGGGGCAGGAGGCCCCCGACTTCGAGCTCGTCGACCAGAACCGGCAGCCGGTCCGGCTCTCGTCGTACCGGGACCGCAAGAACGTCGTACTGATCTTCTATCCGTTCTCCTTCACGCCCAAGTGCCAGGGTGAGCTGTGCCGAGTGCGCGACGAGCTGCCGACGTTCGCCAACGACGACGTCCAGACGATCGCGGTGTCCGTCGACACTGCTGCCGCGCACCGGGTGTGGGCGGATCAGCAGGGGTTCAACTTCCCGCTGCTGGCGGACTTCTGGCCGCACGGTGCGGTGGCCAAGCGCTACGGCGTCTTCGACGACAAGAGGGGCGCGGCGTTGCGCGCCACGTTCATCATCGACAAGGCAGGCATCGTGCGATACAAGGTCGTGAACGCGCTGTCGGACGCCCGCGACCAAGCGGAGTACGTCAAGGTGCTGGCTTCGCTGTAGCCGGCCCCGAGGCGCGGTGATCGTCGTCGCCTCATCAGGGATGGCCTGGATAGCCGCCATATCAGGGGGATAGATGCCCTGCGTCCGTTGCTCCGCCCGCCAGACTGACCCGGCCCGGGGGCCGTCACCGTGGAAGAGCGGGGTGCAGGCCGGCCGGCAGGTGTTGGTCTGCCCCGACTGCCAACGCAGCCGGGACTGGACGGCAGACCTCGACCGGTGCACCGCCTGTGGGTCAACGATGCTGGTACGCCGACTGGGCGAGACCTCGTGCCGCGCCTGTGGGTTCGTCGGACCGGGGGAGTCGGTCGTCGTACCGCCGGGTCTCGACGAGCCGGCTTCGCAGTGGCCCGACGTGCCCGGGTTGGCCGACGAGGTGGCGGCGGCGCTGGCGCGCGTGCTCGGGCGCTGACGTCCGAGCGCATGGCGACGGGGCTGCGGTCGCGGTCGTTAGGCTGGCCTGGCCGGGGTCGCCCGGCGCGGACCCATAGCTCAGCTGGAAGAGCGGCGCCCTTACAAGGCGTAGGCCGCAGGTTCGAGCCCTGCTGGGTCCACCGCGAAGCCACGACCCCACGTCGACCAGGAGCAGCGGAGCGCACGTAGCGGGAGGAGCGGGCGGTGGCGGCAACGCCCGAGCAGCTACCGCGCCGCCGCGCAGCGTGAATGCAGCCACCGGGCCAACCGCGCACCGGCCACCGGGTCGGTCCCGGCGCGTGACAGCGGGCTACGGTGACCGCCGTGCCCAGCCTGCGCCAGGTCGTCGCTGCGCTCGACGCCCGCTACCAGCCCAGCTGGGCCGAACCGTGGGACGCCGTCGGCTTGGTGTGTGGCGACCCGGATGCGCCGGTCGGCCGCGTGCTGTTCGCCGTGGACCCGGTCGCCGCGGTGGCTGCGGAGGCGCATGCCATCGGCGCCGACCTACTGGTCACGCACCATCCGCTCTTCCTGCGCCCGGTCCACGGGATTGCCGAGACGGGCGCCAAGGGGCGGCTGGTGTCCGGACTCGTCCGGGCCGGGATCGCCTTGTTCGTGGCGCACACCAACGCCGACGTGGCCAGCCCCGGGGTGTCCGACGCGCTGGCCGAAGTACTGGGCCTGACCGGCCGCCAGCCGCTGGTGCCGGCGGCCCGGGACTCCCTCGACAAGGTCGTCACGTTCGTGCCGGTCGCCGATGCCGACCGAGTGTTGGACGCGCTGGCCGCCGCCGGTGCCGGGGAGATCGGCGACTACCGGCGGTGCGCGTGGACCGCGCAAGGCACCGGCACCTTCCTGCCGGGTGCCGGCGCTCGACCGGCCATCGGCCAGCCCGGGCAGGTCGAGACGGTTGCCGAGACCCGGGTGGAGATGGTGCTGCCGCGGCAGCGGCGGGCCGCCGTGGTCGCAGCCCTGCTGGTGGCGCATCCCTATGAAGAGCCGGCGTACGACGTGTTTGAGCTCGCGCTGCCGCCGAGCCAACGGGGCCTCGGCCGGGTCGGCGAGCTACCGGCTGCGGAACTGTTGCAGGCATTCGTCAACCGCGCGGCGACGGCGCTGCCGGCCACGGTCGGCGGGCTGCGGGCGCTGGGGCCGGCGGATGCCCCGGTACGTCGGGTCGCGGTCTGCGGTGGCTCCGGCGACAGCCTGTTCGCCGCCGCCCGGGCCGCCGGCGCAAATGTCCTGCTGACCGCGGACCTGCGGCACCATCCAGCCTCCGAGGCGGCCGAGGACGGCGGTCTGTGCCTGGTCGACGCCGCGCACTGGGCCACGGAGTGGCCGTGGCTGCGGGTGGCCGCGCGGACCTTGCGCGCCGATCTGAGCGCCGGAGCGACCGATACGGTGGAGGTCGCGGTTTCGTCTCAGGTTACTGACCCGTGGCGGCTGCACGCCCCGGCCTCGACTGAACGGGTCCCGACCGGACAGGAAGCTGCCGACATCCCTTGACATCCTCCCCGCCCTGAAAGGACGGGGATTCCAACTACGCGACCCGGAGGGAAGCGTGCTGAGGTTCACGGTTCACCGGCCCGGCCACCGCCGG
>Ga0207930_1000431_pt1 | contig 12786 bp, 10 predicted proteins | sample NGESurshal092012_7_FD_184477 | JGI IMG/M metagenome (GOLD analysis project Ga0207930, IMG submission 184477) | Arctic peat soil microbial communities from Barrow, Alaska - NGEE Surface sample 210-3 shallow-092012 (SPAdes) | ecosystem: Environmental > Terrestrial > Soil > Wetlands > Peat ... | reverse complement strand
CGTCATGGTGTCCTTCATCTGGGCCTGTATCTGGTCCATCTGCGCACTCATCTGCTCCATCTGCGCTTTCATGCTCTTCATGTCCATGCCGGAACCTTGGGCGGCGGTCTGGGCCTGCAGCGCACCGTAAAAGCCCATCAGCAATAGGCCGAGAATCGATACGAACAGCAGTCTTGTCATTCTCATTTCTTCATCTCCCATTTGTTCTGCAATCGATTGCCGATAAAGATCGGCTCAATCAAACCAAACGGCGCCGTCAGGGCACTCGTTCTGAGAATGGCCGCTGTAAAGCCGGCCACACGACAAACAGCGCAGTCCAAGACGGCAGAAATAAACCAGTTCTTATGAGCCGTACTTAGCCGAAACTAGGGACAACGTTGGGTATTACTTCCGCCTGCGGCATTGTTGAATTTAGCCGCAGCAGCCAGGGCCGCTCTTCGCCGTTCCCGCGGAATTGCTCAGGTATTGGTCCGGCTTAAGATCGAAGTGCTCTTTGCACTTGGAGCCGCAGAAGTAATACGTCTGCCCTTTGTACTCGGTTTGTCCAGCGGCGGTAGCCGTCTCGATGTCCATACCGCACACAGGATCTTTCACAACTGTTGTACTCGTCATTTTGATCTCTCCTTCGTTCGTAACTTTGGCTGCCCGGCCAGGCCAAATGTTGATTGGCCGGTTTCAGCAACGCATCATGCGCTGGCCTTGCTATTGCGTCAATCGGAAATCGCTAGCGCAGCGCACTGGTAGAGAGATTACCAACCGTGGTGCCGTCACTTCTGAGCAAGAGTGAGCACCGTCGCCCGGCCAATCGCATGTACCCTCCAAAAATGAGGCTATATGGACCACAATCAGGCGCACGGGAAAGTGGCTGACCCGCATGCCGGTCACAAGACGCCAGACACTCACGGGAGTCATGACCGTCACGCCGGTCACTCCGTCGCCATGTTTCGCGACAAATTCTGGCTGAGCTTCGCTCTCACGATTCCCGTCGTATTTTGGTCAACAGACGTCCAACACTGGCTTGGTTACACCGCGCCCTCTTTTCCCGGCTCGCAGTTCATCCCCGCCGTCCTCGGAACCGTCGTCTTCGTTTATGGCGGCTTAGTCTTCATCCTCGGTGCATGGCGAGAACTTGCCGACCGCAAGCCCGGCATGATGACGCTCATCAGCCTGGCGATCATAGTCGCCTTTGGGACGTCGCTCGCCGCAACACTCGGCCTCTTCGAGATTGAGGTCTGGTGGGAACTGGCATCGCTGATTACGATCATGGTCCTCGGCCACTGGCTGGAAATGAAAGCCATTTCCCAGGCTCGTGGCGCGCTTAATGCACTCGCCGCGCTGCTCCCAGACACTGCCGAACGGGTAAGCGGAGCCGAGACCCAGACCGTCCCCATCGCCGAGTTGCACCTGGATGACGTTGTCCTTGTGCGGCCCGGCACCCGCGTCCCGGCGGATGGCGCAGTCGTCGAAGGATCCGCCGATGTTGACGAGTCCATGATTACCGGTGAATCTCGGACAGTCTCTAAAGGACCAGGTGGAAAAGTCATTGCGGGAACGGTTGCCAGTGGCGGAAGTCTTCGAGTCCGCATTACGGCAGTCGGAGACCAAACCGCTTTGTCCGGCATCATGCGACTGGTTGCCGCTGCGCAGGCCTCTGGATCTCGCACGCAAGCTCTTGCCGACCGGGCCGCCGCAATCCTCTTCTACGTCGCGATCGCGTCTGGGGCAATTACCTTCACTTACTGGTGGCTTGCGGGGGACAAAGAACATGCCCTGATCAGGACGGCTACCGTTCTCATCATTGCTTGCCCGCACGCCTTGGGACTGGCGATTCCGCTGGTGATTGCGATCTCCACGTCACTTGGAGCCCAGAACGGTCTTCTCGTCAAGGACAGGCTCGCACTCGAACGTGCCCGCAATCTGGACATGGTGATTTTCGACAAGACCGGAACACTCACGCGAGGTTCTCCTGCGGTGTCTGGAGTCGCGGCTGCGCCTGGCAGCAACGAGAATGATTTGCTTGCTTTCGCAGCTGCCGTAGAAGGTAGCTCCGAACACCCGCTCGCGAAAGCCATTGTGGCCGAAGCCAAGCGCCGAAACCTGCCCGCATTGCAGGCTGCCAACTTCGAAGCGCTGCCCGGGCGAGGGGCAAAAGCGTTGGTAAACGGCAAAAGCGTCATTATCGGAGGCCCGCGCCTATTGACCGAGGACAAGGTTGTTGTCCCGCCAGAAGTTGAAAAAGTAACGACCGCCTGGGCGTCCGAGGGAAAGACCGTTCTCTCTGTTGTCGCAGACGGCAAACTGCTCGGCGCTTTCGCAGTCGAGGACGAGATTCGGCCTGAATCCCACGAAGCTGTCGCGGAACTTCATCGGCTTGGTATCCGGGTCGCGATGATTACCGGAGATTCCAAGACGGTGGCTGATTCGGTCGCCCAGCGCATCGGTATCGATGAGGTAGCAGCCGAGGTTCTTCCCGCTGATAAGGCATCGGCGGTTAAACGTTTTCAGTCCGGTGGGAAAAGAGTCGCCATGGTCGGTGATGGCGTGAACGACGCACCAGCGCTCGCCACTGCCGATGTTGGCATCGCGATTGGCGCGGGAACCGACGTAGCGATTGAGTCGGCCGGAATCGTGCTAGTGCGCAGCGATCCACGAGACGTTGTGGGAGCGATCGAACTATCTCGCGCTACCTACCGAAAGATGATCCAAAATCTGGTCTGGGCGACCGCCTATAACCTTGTCGCCATCCCGGTCGCAGCGGGTCTTTTCGTCCGGTGGGGACTCGATCTTCCCATGAGCGTTGGCGCAGTCGCGATGAGTCTCTCCACCATCATCGTAGCTGCGAACGCGCAGTTGCTTCGCCGATTGAAGCTGCAGCCTGCGGAGCTTTAAGGTCTGGCGATCGTACGAGTGGAGGGGCAATCAGCGCGCATTGTGATGACTCGTACCTTGCATCGGAGCTGTACTATCCTCGTTTTCGTACTTTCTAGATTTGCCAGCCATAAAGAACATTCGCAGGAATTCACAGTTGTGCACCCGGTACCGCGAAGATGATTTCGTTCGAATCGTTCTGCTTTGCGGACTGCCATGGCTCAACTGGTAAATGAGAGACGCCAAGCAGTTGCATGGCGGATAAAACTGCTGGCACGTAGTTACGAGTCTCCTGGGGCAGCAAGCGCAGGCCGCTCAGTTGAATGAAATCTTGTGTTCCGGCGCGTTCGACTGCTCGTTGAACCCTCTGCTCCCCAGCGTTGTAAGCTGCAAGGGCAAGAGGCCAGGAAGCAAACTGCTGGTAGAGATCCCGTAGATAATGTGCCGCCGCGCGAGTGGACCGCTCGACATCTAGTCTCTCGTCCCTTGAAGGAGTGACGACCAGTCCATATCGGCGAGCGGTGTCAGGCATCAACTGCCAAAGTCCCAGTGCGCCTTTGGGTGAAAGCGCAGTGGTTCTGCCTCCGCTCTCGACGACGACGACCGAGACAATCTCCGGTGGAACACCCTCGCTTTCCAAGATGCGACTCAGCGTCGGGCGAAGCTGATCCAGGCGCTTCATCGCTGCACCCACGCTCGGGGATAGGTCCGGACGATATTTCTGGTCGAAGTTACGTACCAGCGATTCGGGCGAGTGAGGCGGAACACTTCCCTGCCGGTCATCAGCGGCCTTGGTCATGCGCTGAACCGCGTCGGCAAGAACGTCGTCTGCTGTGCGGTCCAAAACGTCGTGAATGGCAGAGAACTGGTCAGGCGCTTGCACCGACGCCGTGGCCGCCGGTTTTGTTTGAGCGCCAGCAGTCGGTAGCCCAAAAGCTGCAACAACAAGAACCGCACCGGTAAGCAGCGGCTTAAACATGCGCTACCTCGGTTGCCGGATTGAGTTGCAGGCCTGCTGGGTCTTTCTTCAGGGCTGGCTTCACTTCCCAGTTCCATTTCCAGATGGCATAAACAGGTGGATAGACCACAAGTTCCATCAGGAAAGAGGTGATGATGCCGCCCACCATGGGCGCGGCGATTCTCTTCATCACATCTGCGCCGCTGCCTGAGGACCACATCAGCGGCAGCAAGCCGAACAACATGCAAGCCACAGTCATAATTTTGGGACGGAGCCGTTTGACGGCGCCGTTTACGATGGCCTCGCGCAGATCGTCCCAATTGCGCATTTCGCCTTTGCGGATGGCGTCATTGAAGGCGAGATCGAGATAGAGCAGCATGAAGACGGCGGTTTCGGCATCGACGCCGAGCAAGGCGATCAAGCCCACCCACACGGCGATGCTCATGTTGTAGTTCAGCAGGTAGAGCAGCCAGACCGCGCCGATGGCCGAAAACGGGACAGCGGACAAGATGATGGCGGTCTTCGTGACAGAACCGGTATTGAAGTACAGCAACAGAAAGACGATGAGCAACGTGATGGGCAGCACGATCTTCAACCGCTCTTTTACTCGTTCCATAGACTCATATTGACCGCTCCATACGAGTTGGTAGCCAGCGGGGACGCTAACCTTTTCTGCAACTACCCGCTTTGCCTCTTCGACGTAGCTGCCGATGTCGCGGCCGGATACATCGACGTAGACGTATCCGCTAAGGCGCCCGTTTTCATCGCGAATCATGCCCGGACCGGTTTTGACCGTGATGTCGGCGATCTGTCCCATTGGTATCTGGGCGCCAGAAGGAGTGGAAACTAACACGCGCCTGAGTGCTTCGAGATCGCTGCGATAGTCGCGCAAGTAACGCACGTTTACCGGATATCGTTCGCGGCCTTCGACGGTAGTAGTGACCGGCTCTCCTCCGATAGCGGACATCAGCACGTCATTGGCGGCATCAATGGTCAGCCCGTAACGTGCCAGTTCGTCGCGCTTCAGACTGAAGTCGAGGAAGTATCCGCCCGTGGTGCGCTCGGCAAAGACGCTGGTCGTTCCTTTGACGTCCTTCAAGGCCATCTCGACCGCTTCGCCGATCTTCTGAATCTCTCCAAGATCGGAGCCAAGTACCTTCACGCCCAGGGGCGTGCGGACACCAGTGGTGAGCATGTCGATACGGGCCTTGATGGGCATGGTCCAGGCATTGGCGATGCCTGGGATCTGCAAAGCGTCATTCATGCCGCCCGCGCCGTAGACCAGATCCTGAGTTGACTGGTGATCGGGCCAGAAGCGGCGTAAAAAGCTCTTCGTCCATTTGGGAGCCCAACTGGAGTACCAGCGCGGACGAGTTGGCCATTGCTCGTGCGGCTTGAGCACGATGACGGTTTCCATCATCGAATAGGGCGCCGGATCGGTTGAGCTTTCCACTCGGCCGGCCTTGCCGAACACCGTTTCGACTTCTGGAAATCCCTTTATGATCTTGTCCTGTACTTGCAGAATGCGGGACGCCTCCGCCACGGAGATACCCGGCATCGTGGATGGCATGTACAGCAGAGTGCCTTCGTCGAGGGGAGGCATGAATTCGGAACCCAGCTTGAAGAAGACAGGCACCGTAACCGCCATTGCAAGCAGAGCCGCCGCGATCGTCTTCCACTTGTGCTCCAGCACAAATTCGACGACCGGGTGATACAGCTTCATCAGCGGACGGCTGATGAAATGATGGTCCTCGCTTACGATCTTGCCCACCAGAATCGAGTTCACCACCTTCCCCAACCAGCGGGGGCGGATGTTGAAATTCGCCATGTGGGTAAACAGCAGCCGCATCGCGGGATCGAGCGTGATCGCCAGCACAGCCGCGATTGCCATCGCGAAATTCTTGGTGTAGGCAAGCGGCTTGAACAGACGGCCTTCCTGCGCCTCCAGGGTGAACACCGGCAAGAAGGCGACGGCGATGACCAGCAGTGCGAAGAAGCTAGGGCCGCCTACCTCTTTTACGGCCGAAATCACGACGTTGTGGTAGTCGCCGGGGCGACCATCCGCTTCCCAATGCTCAAGCTTTTTGTGGGTCTGCTCAACGACCACGACCGCAGCGTCGACCATGGCGCCGATTGCCACTGCTATCCCACCCAGCGACATGATGTTTGCGGTCATGCCGCTCAGCTGAATGGGAATGAAGATCAGAATGACCGTGACAGGAATCGTGATGATAGGGATGATTGCGCTGGGAAAGTGCCAGAGGAAGACGAGAATGACCAGGCTGACGATGAGAATCTCTTCGATCAGCGTGTGCTTAAGGTTGTCGATGGCATTGTCAATCAGCTCGGATCGATCGTAGGTGGTGACGATCTTCAAGCCCTTGGGTAACGTGGGTTCAATATCAGCCAGCTTGGCCTTTACCCGCTGGATCGTCTTGTCGGCGTTTTCGCCGAAACGCATGATCACCACGCCGCCGACCGTCTCGCCCTGTCCATTGAGCTCAACTACGCCGCGCCTGATTTCGGGACCGTAGACCACAGTTGCGACGTCACTCACCAGAACGGGAGTGCCCGTCTGTGCGTTGTACATGATGACGATGTCCTGAATGTCCTTCAGCGACTTGATGTACCCGCGTCCTCGCACCATGTACTCGCGGCCAGTCATTTCCACTAGCCGCGCACCCACATCGTTGTTCCCCTTTTGAATTGCGTTAATCACCATGTCGATCGGGATCTTGTAACCCAACAGCTTGTTGGGATCGACGTTGACCTGGTATTCGCGGACGAATCCGCCGGCGGGCGCCACCTCCGCGACGCCCGGAACGGATTGCAGCGCATAGCGCAGATACCAGTCCTGGTACGTGCGCATCTGTTCCAGGCTGTACTGTGCAGTGGTATCTACAAGTGCGTACTCAAAGATCCATCCGACCGCCGTTGCATCCTTCGCCAGTTCAACGTTCACGCCCTTGGGAAGGCGAGGTGTAACCGAATTGAGATATTCCAGCGTGCGCGAGCGCGCCCAGTAGATGTCCGTGCCCTCGTCAAAGATGATGTAGACATAGGAATATCCGAAGTCGCTGAAGCCGCGGACATCCTTCACCTTCGGCATGCCGAGCAATGCCGAGGTGATGGGATACGTCACCTGGTCTTCCATGATGTCGGGACTGCGGTCCCACTTGGAATATACGATCACCTGCGTGTCGGAAAGGTCCGGAATCGCGTCGAGCTTGGTGTTCTTCATCGCTTGCCAACCGAAAAGAACGGCAGCTCCCACCAGCAGGAATATCAGGAACTTTCGTTTTGCCGAGAATTCAATAATCTTGTTGATCATTGCGGTTTCGCCTCACCGAGCAGTTGCTCCATGCTCAGGATTTGGCCGCCGTTTTCAGCAACGAAGGCTTCTGCGTCTTCTTTCTTCGCGAAGGCGAACGCACCGGGCGAGCAACGGTCAAAGGCAAGGTCCTCGCCGTGCTTCATCTCATCCATGTGCATTCCGTCGTGACTGCAGGCGAGGGCGCGGCTTTGATTGACGTAATATGCCTGCGCTGGATCAATCACCTTCGCGGTCGAGTAGTCGCGTACGGAGATGAAACGCACCGGCTTATGCTCCTGGCGCGATTCGCTTACCGCACACTGTGGGCAACAAGCTTCTCTCCGCTGTCCACCGATCTCGACCACGACGCGCAGCTTGTCTTGTAAGGGACGCTGACAAAAGCCACACTCTTTCGGAGTGCGGAAGTCTTTGTACTCGTACCAGCCCAGACCCAGCATCGCCAACACTACGAAGCCAAGTACCGCAAGACCCGTCTTTTTCTGTGCGCTCATCTTGTCCTCCTCAGTGCTGCATGCCGCCCATGGCACTCTTCAGGCGGCTCTCGGAATCGATCAGGAAGTTGCCGGAAACAACGATTTGTTCTCCGGGTTTCAACCCGGACAGTACCACGATGAGGTTATCGAACTGTGGCCCCATTGTGATGCGGCGCGGCTCGAACATGCCGCCGTCGCGCACCACGAACACGACCTGCTCATTGCCGGAATCCAGCACGGCTTCCGCCGGCACAACAACCTTGCTACCGTAGTCGACTTTCAGTTGCGCATCGGCAAACATCTGCGGCTTCAGTTCCAACTCAGGGTTGGGAAGTTGAACGCGGACTTTCAGGGTGCGCGACTGTGCGTCAACCACCGGGTAGATGTAGCTGACTTGTCCGTGCCATTTCCGTCCGGGGTAATAGCTGAGCTGAAGTTCGACGTCTTGGCCCACGTGGATGTAGGGAACTTCATATTCGTATACATCGAGGTTGGCCCAGATGGTCGAGAGATCGGAGATTGTGTACAACTCCGTATCAGAAGTGACCGAGGTCTGGGGAAACGCCTTGCGATCGGTTACAAACCCTGTGGTCGGAGAGTAAAAGGTCAGGTTCTTCGTGACCTCACCAGTTTCATCGAGCTTTTTGATCTGCTCATCAGTAATGTCCCACAGCTTCAGACGGTCACGCGAAGCCCGCAAGAGTGAATTTGAGCCATCGGACACTTCCTGAAAGGGTGAGCTTCCCAACGATGCCTGTCCCCGTTTCGCGATCAAATATTCGTCCTGGGTTGCCACCAGGTCAGGGCTGTAGAGGGTGAACAGCGGTTGCCCTTTTTTCACCAACTGGCCGACATAATCCACATAGACCTTGTCGATCCAGCCGCTCACCTTGACGTGGATGTGCGCGATCTTCGTTTCATCTGCGGTGAGCTGCGCGGTGGTGTGAATGGTGCGCTCCAACGATCGCCGTTCCACTTTGCCCGTGCGGACACCGATTAGTTGCTGCTTGTCGGCAGAGATTGCGACCGTGCCCGCCGGCATTTTCGCCAGGCTGGTCTGCTCGTCCGCATACTTCGGCACGAGTGTCATGCCGCAATCGGGAGCGATACCAGGCTTATCCGTCTTGTAGGCCGCGTGCATGGGGTCGTACCAGAAAAGAACCTTGCGCTCGCCGGCCGTGGCCGATTGCGTACTGGACTGCGCGGTGCTATTGCCCGTCGAGTTGTCGTCCGCGTATTGGGGCACCAGATCCATTCCATCGGGCGCCTTCCCGGGTTTCGTGTAGTGGTGCTGCGGGTTCATGGCGTCATAGTAATAGAGGACCTTTCGTTGTCCCGATTGGCTCTGAGCGGCCCCATGAGCGGCATGAGGATCCTGCCAGGCCAGCACACGACTGCCATAAACAGCACCGAGCGCAGACACTGCGGCGATAACCAGGGCGGCGATTCGTAATGATCTGTTATTCATGATTCCCTGCTCCTTCACTTCGCGGAGTTCGCTCCGCCATCAGACGACAACTATCGTGCCGAGGTCAGTTCCATCCCGGCCAGGCTCTCCATGCGCGCCAGCGCAGCCTGGTAGTTGGCAAGTTCGCGGTAGTAGTCCACTTCATAATTCAGGATCGTGCTGAAGTTCGACAGAACCGTGAGGAAATCGACGTTACCGACCTCGTAGGCTGACATCGACGACTCCAGCGCCAACGACGATTGCGGTACCACCGCTTTCGAATAGAGATCGAGCAGTTGTTTTGACGCTTGGGCGGCGAGGTAATTCTGTTTGAGCTCGAACTGCAGTTCGTTTTTGCGATTGTCCCGGCTGCGCTCGGCGCTGATCGTTTCTTCCGTTGCCTGCCTGACTTCTTCACGCTGCTTGGTTTTGTAGAAAACCGGCACATTCACCGTGACTATCATGCCGTTCATGTCAGGCAACATCGGCCGCTGCTGGTACATGTAGGCCACGCCGAAATCAGGCAGGTAGTCCTTATGCGCGAGTTGGGTTGCCAACTGACTTTTCTCGACCACCTGTTGTTCCCGCTGCAGCGAGGTGTCGTTCCTCGATGCTGACGCGTAGAGCGCATCAAGCTTCTCGTTCAACGCCGCAGGTTCAACGTTGGCTGCGGGAGGCAGTGGCGATCCGGGATCGCGGGCCATGAAAGTGTTCAGTCTGGCCTGCGCCGTCGCCCGCTGTTGCTCCAGCACCGTCACCCTCTGCAACAGCATCGTGATCTCCACCTGCGATCTGAGCACGTCTTGCTGCATGCCTTTACCCACCCGATAGCGGGCCTCCGAAATGCTCGATAGTTTTTGCAGCAGGTCTTTATCTCTGCGGGTTATCTGCAGCGCCTTGTCGTAGAAGAAGTAGTCGTAATAGGCCGTCTTAACGTCGGCCACGATGCGCCGGCGGATCGCCTCGTAATCCCATTGCGCCGCGTCCACATCCTTCGCGGCAATTTGGCCCCGCAGCTTCAGTTTGCCCGGATAAGGGAGTTGCTGGCTGACGGCAATACCGCGATAACTGGAGGGGTCCACTTCCTGCACGCTGAACGGAGTGAGGTTCCCATTCCATCCGACGGAGACCATCGGATCGGCAAGGCTCTTCGCCTGAGGGATTTTGTGTTGCTGCGCGTTGACTGTGTGGAGCGCACTCTGCACGCCAGGATTCTTTGTCAGCGCCTCGCTGACGACCTCGTCAAGCGTGAGGACTTGCAAGGATGGCGATTGGTCGGCCGCAATACTCGGACCGACCTGCGGGACGACCTCATTGGTCGTCGGGGATTCCTGCGCGGGCGCGGGCAACAATGCCAGCAGAGTCGCCAGGAGAAGGAATCCTAACCTGCTCATGGATCAATCTCGTCGATTCAAAAGAAAAAGGGACGTATCTCAGGCGCAGAACGCCCGAACGACAGAGACACTTCGGGCGGGAGCTAAATAAGGAAGGTACAGAGAGAGGACAGTGCGGGAGGAAGAACGGCTTCTTGGATGTGTTCTGTGCGAACTCCGGATTGCAGCGGGCAGGTCACCAGCGGTGTCGTGGTTACGTCTGGCCGGTGTGCACCGGTAGTGGGTGGCCGGATCTGCGACGCTGTAATTGGCGCCGCCCGGCCCGAGGAGAACTGGCAACATGGAGCGGACGTTTCCTGGCCGTTCATTAGAATTGACGTTTGCGGAGTCGATTGGGGGTGACAGCAAGGGTGAGAGTTCGGCACCATCGCACACACGCCTGCAAGGCCAAGCGACGGCAATGCTCCCAGCGTTAACACCAGGAACAATCCAACGAGTTTGAGAACACATCGCGTCAAAGCAACTTCAGTGTAGGCGTTCGATAAACAACAGGGATGTGACCAAAATCACATTCTGTCGTTATTTCCGAGCTTAGCGTCCTGCTCACGCAGTGCCTATCTGCGCCATTTGCTGCTTATGCACCGCAGGGTTCATGCGGGACATATCTCGAGACTGCAGAATACGTTCCGCCTAACTACAACGCGATAGTTCCAGCGTCTGACCTCGGCGGGGTCGGGTTTATCGTTGTAAGCTCCCAAAGCTACGTTGCCTTCGTGCTGATAGGCGATCAGGCCCTGCAGTATCGCTTTCTGCAGGAGTTGGTTTACTTGATCGTTCACATCAGCCGCAGACCAGTTAATAGATTTGTGAAGATCTTTCATGCCGCTGGCAGGCATCTGAATCTGGCAGTCGCCCGGCTTACAATTCTCTAGATCGCTGATCTCGTTCTTGTCGAAGGCAAAATCCCTCAGGTCGGAAGGCCCAGGAGGATCAGAGAACACTTCGAGCGCTAGGTTGTTCGGGAGCTTGCGCAGGCGGTCGTAATCGCGGGCAAACTTGGCATAGCTCTCAGGAGCAGCGTGAATATAGACCGCGCCAAACAGGAAGACCTCGGCCGGCGCGCGGGATGGTAGGGCCTTTGCAACTGGCTGTCCGTTTCGGATGGCTGTGATTTGATCCTGGCTCAATCCGATGTCCTGTTGAAAGTATGTATGCAGGTCAGGGCGCGACTGGGCATGCCCGAGCTGAGTGTTCGCCGCAATCACCAGCAGAAATGCGGTGATGTGGACAAATGTTCGCAGCATATCAACCTCACTCCAAGCACTTTCCATTTCAGGAGCCGTCGTAGCGACCATCAGGCATCGACTGTGCGACAGAGGGCCCATGCCTCCGGCAACCCCCTCAATACCTTGCATTGGCCAGGTTCTGCGCCTTAGCGAGCAAAATCACGGAGAGTTGCCTGGGACTTGTGGCCTCTGTCGTCTTGATTTGCGCTCGATTTCCGGCGCGAATTCCGCGATCCAATTTGACAGTATGCCCAACTCAATTTGAGTCCCAACACCCTGCCAGCCATCGATCCAGGGATGGCCATTAGGCTTCCAGAGACTGGACAGTATCCCGGCCCCAAACGCAGCTCCGTAGAGAGCAAACTGAGAACGCAGTTCCTTCTCTGTCTTGTTATACCTGACGAAGTTCCGCATTAGAGCGTGCTTCGTTCTGGGGCCGAAGCCGGCACAGCGACAACGGTCATAGCGCAGTTCGTAATGGAGTACCGCATTTCCAGCGGTCGAAAAGACGTTTTGTATTGAAGACCGCGCATAGCTAGAAGCCGCACGGCGTCCGAAACCTTCAAAGCCCCTCCCCACTCATAGGGTGTGCCGCTCGCCTGATTCACCAGAGCAAGGAACGTGGTTTTTGCGTAGATACCCGGCGTGGTGAAAGTCTGATGCACCCTCTGATGCCCAGTCAAGGACACCAGTGGAGCGTCTTTCGGGACATATGCACCATAAAGAAAGTTCACATTCAACTGCTCGTCACCTCGTTGTTGGCCCTGCTCTTGGCTCGGCATGTGAACATCTCGCCCCTCACCGTTGTCCTGGCTCCAACCCGGCGTTCCCAGCAGAAAAACACAGGTGAAGGCCAAACGAAGAAAAGAGCGAATTTAGTGGGGAAGTCTCCCGTTACGTCACGTTTACGTCACGTTAAGGGTCGCCTGAGCACTTCTAGGCATATACGCCGCGGGACAAAACGCGACGATAAGACATTAACCAACAATAAGTTAAGTGGTGCCGGGAGGGGGACTTGAACCCCCACAACCCTTTCGGGTCTGCGGATTTTAAGTCCGCTGCGTCTGCCAGTTTCGCCATCCCGGC
>Ga0207930_1000430_pt1 | contig 12803 bp, 12 predicted proteins | sample NGESurshal092012_7_FD_184477 | JGI IMG/M metagenome (GOLD analysis project Ga0207930, IMG submission 184477) | Arctic peat soil microbial communities from Barrow, Alaska - NGEE Surface sample 210-3 shallow-092012 (SPAdes) | ecosystem: Environmental > Terrestrial > Soil > Wetlands > Peat ... | reverse complement strand
TTGGAACTGTGTCTCATCCGTCCAAAGGAAAGAAAAGTCCACAAGCCCGTTGCTGCGGCCGCCAACCGGTGACCGTGGCGGAATTCCCAAGCGTTATGAGGAGTAGCGTATGAGTAGCTTGAGTGAACTAGACCATCTCAACCCCAATGATCCCTCGTACTATGCACCGCGCTGGTTGCGTGAAAGATCGGAGTCGCCATTATCCCCCTCGCGCGAAACGAGATCAGGGCCGCTCTCCCCTCCAGCCTCTCTCGATACCCAGCTTGAGAAAGCGGTTTCCGAAGCCTTGTGGCACCCACTAGACCCCGAGGTCATTCACGAGCCTCCTGGATTCGCGCGTGAAATGGATCAGCAAAGGGCGTTGATCAGCGTTGCCGGCCGTTTCGCTGCAGCCGTCGGCGTTTCAGCCATCGTGGCGCTGTTCTTTGTCATCATGATCCCCGCTTCACGGGATCATGCCCTGCAAGCGGACGGCGGCGCTTCAGCCTCCTCCGGGATATTGCAGTGGATAAAGACCGCTCTCTATCGGCCAGCCCAGAGAGACGACGACTCGAAACCCGCCCTTTCCGAGTTTCAGCCAATCCTGGCGTCAACCCGAATCGGCCAGCCTGTCATTACGCACGAGCAGTCCGAAGCGCTGCTTCAGCAGTTCGTGCAATGGCGCCAGAAACCTAACTCAACGGAAGTATCTCAATAGTGGAACCGATCAATCAAACCTCGGGAGAAGCGACGATGTCTGATCAAGGATCCAACATGACCTTGGTGCGGAGTTTGCTATGACCCCTCGTTGGATGACGATTCTATTTGGTGTGCTGCTCGCAAGCGCCGCGGGCGCAGCACCAGGCGACAAGACGGACGTTGTACGGGACCTTGCAGGCCGCGTCGGACCGATCATTGGTTCAGCGTTGGCCTGCCCCGACATCGCGCGGCCGCGAATTCAGGTTATCGTCGACAAGTTCGCGGCTGTGATCAAGGAAGCCTCGTCCAACGAGGCCGAGCGTGACGACCTTACGCGGCTGCTCGATCGCAATGTCGCCGACGGTCGTAGCGCCGTGACAACAGCAAGGATTGATTGCAGACTGGCAGACCGCCAGCTCGCCGATCTCGAACAATCAATCGCCCCGCCAACTTTGTCGGGTGTTGTTGTCGGACCGTCTTCCGCCGCCGCCACGGCGCCCACAGCGCCGCTAGCGCCAGCAGCGCCAGCTGTCAGCAACGTCCGCGGTGTAACCGATCGAGAAATCCGGTTCGGAATCGCGGCGCCGTTTTCCGGCGCTTCAAAGGAACTTGGGCGGCAAATGAAGCTCGGGATCGACACCGCGTTCAATCGGGTCAACGACGCCGGGGGCGTGAACGGCCGGATGCTCCGGCTGATCGCCGCTGACGATGGCTATGAGCCGACCCGGACCGTCGACGCCATGAAACAGCTCTACGAGAAAGACCAGGTATTCGGCTTCATTGGAAATGTCGGAACGCCTACCGCGATCGTCGCGGTGCCCTACGCGCTCGAGCGGCGGATGTTGTTCTTCGGCGCCTTCACAGGCGCGAATGTCCTGCGCAGTGATCCCCCCGATCGTTACGTATTCAACTATCGTGCGAGCTACGCGGAGGAAACCGATGCCGTCGTGCACTATTTGATAAAATTGCGACGGCTGCAACCCAGGCAGATCGCCGTTTTCGCCCAGCAGGATTCATATGGCGATGCGGGATTCGCAGGTGTCGCGAAGGCGTTTCGTGCGCTCGGCGTCAGCGCCATTGTGCGGCTCAACTACAAGCGAAACACCGTGGACGTGGACGACGCGGTCAATCAGTTGAAATCGCAGAAGCCGCCAATCAAGGCGGTGGTCATGGTGGCCACCTATCGGGCCGCCGCGAAGTTCATCGAAGACGCGCGACCTCTATCCCGGAATGATCTACAGCAACGTGTCGTTCGTGGGCAGCACCGCCCTTTCCGAGGAATTGATGCTGCTCGGAGCGCGCTACGCCACTGGCGTGATCGTGACACAAGTGGTGCCGGCGGTTGCCGGTTATTCGAGTGTGGTCCTCGAATACAAGAACGCCCTTGCCAAATATTTTCCTGGCGAGACGCCGGATTACGTGTCGCTGGAAGGCTACGTTTCGGCGAACGTCCTGATCCAGGCTCTAAAGCCTACTGGACCACAGCTCGATACCGAAAAGCTCATCGACAATCTGGAGAGTATGCGCAATCTCGACATGGGTCTTGGAACCCCTCTCAATTTTGGCCGCGCTGAGCACCAGGCTTCGCACAAGATATGGGGTACGGCGCTTGATGAAAACGGGCGGTTCCAGCCAATCGAACTTGAATAAGCATCCGTATCGCTGCCTGTAAGGGCAGGCGCTCGCTTGATGCTCTGCATCACAGCGGCGGATCGATCGCCTCGTCGTATTCTTTCTTGAACCGCGCGATCAATTCGGCGGCGGGCAGAATTTTGCCGACGCTGCCGACGCCCTGGCCGCTGCCCCAGATTTCCTTCCAGGCTTTCGGCTTGGCGCGCTCGCCCGAGGCGTCGGTGCCGAAACTCATTTTCGACGCGTCGGACTCCGGAAGATTGTCGGGATCCAGGCCGGCCGCCACGATCGACGGCTTCAGGTAATTGCCGTGCACGCCGGTGAACAGATTCGAATAGACGATATCTTCCGCGGTCGAGGTGGTGATCATCTGCTTGTAGCCCTCCACCGCATTGGCCTCTAGGGTGGCGATGAAGGCCGAGCCGATATAGGCAAAGTCGGCGCCGAGCATCCGCGCCGCGCGGATCGCGCGGCCATTGCCGATCGCGCCCGACAGCGCGATCGGTCCATCGAACCATTGCCGGGTCTCCGCCACGAATGCGAACGGCGATATTTCGCCGGCATGGCCGCCCGCGCCGGCGGATACCAGGATCAGACCGTCGGCGCCCTTCTCGATCGCCTTGTGCGCGAATTTCTGGTTGATCACATCGTGAAAAACGATGCCGCCCCAGCGATGCGCGGCCTGATTGAGTTCCTCGCGCGCGCCGAGCGACGTGATGATCATCGGCACCTTGTGTTTCTCGCAAAGCGCGAGATCCTGTTCGAGCCGGTTGTTCGATCGATGCACGATCTGATTCACCGCGAACGGCGCCGACAGCCGGTCGGGATGCGCCTTGTCATGCGCGGCGAGCTCTTGCTTGATCCGCACCAGCCATTCGTCGAGCAGCGCCGGCGGACGCGCGTTCAGCGCCGGAAACGATCCGACGATACCCGCCTTGCACTGCGCGATCACCAGATCGGGCACGGAAACGATGAACAGCGGCGCACCGATCACGGGAATCGACAGACGGCCCTTGAACAAGGCAGGCATGGACATTCAATAAAATCCTTTTGGTTATTCAGGGGAGGCGGAGCACATCGATCTAAAGATGCCAGACATCATACCAACAAGGCAATCGCGCTGTGGACAGCCCGATCCCGGCGCTACTGACACAGCGCACGGGTAACGTAATTGTCAGTCCGGCAGTCGTCCGGTTTTCGTGTCCGGCCGGGGATCAGCACTTTCGCGGAGCAGGTTTCCGCGGAATCGGTGTTAAGATTCTTGCCCTCTTTGAAACCTTTGGTCTGGCAGAGTTTATCGGCGCCGACCTTGCAGTCCGGCGCGCCGTTTGCCGAAACGGGACATATCATGCGCCCCGCCACCATGGAGGATGGCTTGGCCAAGCGCGACAGGGTGTCGCCCGCCTCTTTCGCGCGTGCGTTCAGATCGTCGATGGTCTCACTTGGGCTTTTCAGGGGCGGAAGGATCGACAGGGATTTCTCGAACAGTTTTCCCATTTCGTTGAACAGGCCTGGATTCTCTTCGCGCGCCGGCGGAGGGGGTGACGGTGCAGGCTCGCCTTGCTGAGGCGCGGCTTGCTGGGCCGGCGCCTGAACGCCAAGAGAGGATGGCGGCGACGCCGCCTGCGGCCACGCGGCGCCAACGGCTGTCATCAACATCGACGACACGAGGACCGCGGTGGCGACGCGTGTCCTGGACTGCGCAACGAGGTTGCCGGCTCGATCAAGCGTGACATCGACCGTAACCTGAAGCCGCGTACCGGCAAAGCACTTCACGGCTGCCTTCAGAACATTCGAAAGGCGATGATAAAGCCGAGCAGGAGAGCGCCGGCTCCCAGCGCCACCCACAGCCCAAGATGTCTCTCGACCCGTACCCGGATCCATTCGCCGTAGCGGTTGAGCAGGATAGCGACCATGAAGAAGCGCCCGCCACGGGCGATCACCGACAGCGCTATGAACAGCCCGATGTTGTAGTTGGCAAACCCCGAGGTGATGGTCACGAGCTTGAAGGGGATCGGCGTCAAACCCTTCAGCAGGATGATCCACGCGCCATATTCGGCGTAGCCCGCGCGGAAGGCCTCGACCTTGTCGCCATAGCCATAGAGTTCGATCAGCCAATGTCCGATCGAATCGTAGAGCAGCGCGCCGATGGCATAGCCGAGAACGCCGCCCAGCACTGAGGTCGCCGTGCAGACCGAGGCGTAAAGCCACGCCCGCTCCGGCCGCGCCAGCGACATCGGGATCAGCATCACATCCGGCGGCACCGGAAAAAACGAGCTTTCCGCGAACGACACTGCCCCCATGATCCACAGCGCGTATGGCTTGTGCGCGGCGTCGATACACCAATCGTAGATCCGTCTCAGCATGGCGCGATGAACCACCATGCGCAGGATTTGTCCATGCCTGGAATTTGAGGAAATCCGGGAAAGCGTTAGTGGCGCTTGCGCAGATTGCGGTTCTCAAGCGCGACAATTGGTCGCCGTGCGACCCGAGATGGCGATGTCTTGGACATTTTGACGGCGGATTTCGGCAGCTTCTCGGCAATTCCGAACAGATGCTCGCGCCGCTCCATTTCGTGCCAGACGTCCTCGGGCCGCACACCGGCCGACGCCCACAAAACGGTGAGATTATAGAGAAGGTCGGCGCTCTCGCGGACCACGGCGTCGGTCTTGCCATTGACGGCGTCGATCACGACCTCGATGGCTTCTTCGGCCAGTTTCTTGGCCATCTTGGCCGGGCCGCGCTGAAACAGCCGTGCGGTTCGCGAAATTGCCGGATCGAGATCCCTGGCCGCGATCACCGCCAGATAAAGCCTGTCGAGCGAATCACTCATCGCCCGAACCTAGTCGAAACCGGTGACCTGCCATAGCCTCCGCCGTACTATGGGTCGCCGCCGTAATAAACGGGGCCACCGAGTCAGCGACGGCTCGACTACGGTCAGCGCCACCGCCGCAACTGTCGCCATCACGGCGGTGCGGCCAATGGATGAAAACAAACCCTTTCGCGCGAACATCTCGATGTCCTCCTTGGCAGCCTGGCCTGGTAGGCCTCACGTAGCTAACCACTCAGAGCCAACGGCCGAGCCCATCTAAGGTTCCCGAATCCGAACCCGGACTGAACGATAGGTGGCGAAATCGTGCTACTCATCGGCCGTTCAGATTTCATCCGACAGAATGCTTGCCGCCGGCGCTTCGGGCGTCATGAAACAAACATAGCCGGCGCGGCAACTGGTTTCCGGTCCCCCATGCGCGCAAGTCAGACCATTGCCGCCCGCTGCTTTCTGGCTTCGCTGATAGGCCTGCTTGCTCTTGCGTGCTTCGGCGCGGCACAGAGCCGGGCGGCGGGCGAAGTTCGGCAACCAATCGCAATCCAGTTTTCCTTCGATCGTCCGATCGATGCGAGCGCAGCCCCCTTTGTGCTGGCGGCGAGCCGCGGCTTGTTTGGCGCGGAGGGTCTCGCGGTCACGACCGATATCGCCAGCGGATCGCCGGACGCGATTGCGCGCGTCGCCGCTCATACCAGCGATTTCGCGCTGGTCGACATCAACGAGCTGATCCGCTTCCGCGACAGGCCGAACGCGCCGCCCATCAAGGCGGTGTTCGTGCTGTTCAACAAATCGCCCTACGCCATCGTCGCCCGCAAGAGCCGCGGCATCCGCGCGCTCTCCGATATCGAAGGCAAAACTCTCGGCGTCGCCGACGGCGATCTTTCGATCCGGCTATGGCCGGCGCTGGCGCGGCAAAACGGCATCAAGATCGCAAGCGTGAAGCAGAACAAAATCAGTGCCGCCGTGCGCGAGCCGATGCTGTCGGCGGGCCAGGTCGATGCCGTGGCCGGGTTTTCATATCTATCGGCGGTCAACTTAAGGGATCGCGGCGTTCCGGCCGACGACCTTGCGGTGCTTCGATACGCCGATTATGGCTGCGAGGCCTACGGGTTCGCCGTGATCGTCAATCCGGCGTTCGCAGCCGCCAGGCCCGAGGCCGTGAAGGGTTTCCTGCGCGCGGTGATTGCCGGCACGCACCTGGCCATCACGGAGCCCGGCCGCGCGGCCGATGAGGTTGCCAGCCTGATGGACGGCGGATCGCGCGATCTTGAGCTGGAACGCCTGCGCACCGTGATTCACGACAACATCCTCACCGGCGAAGTGATACGCAACGGCATCGGCGGCATCGATCCGGCCCGCTTCGACCGGTCGATCGATCAAATCGCGGAAGATTTCAAGTTCAAGAAGCGGCCATCCGCGGCAGATATTTTCGACGATACCTTCCTGCCGCCCCCTGGCGGCCGCCTGATCAATTGAGCAAAAAGTCAGTGGACACTGTATCTCCCCGGCGATCCCTGATTAGAATGCACCTCCAGAACGATCGTCCGCCCCCGCCGACCCCTGAGTCCCCACGGCATGTCCCTGCTTCGCCTTTATACGCGTGTCCTTGAGCTGCTCGGCAAAGAGGCACGGCTGGGCTGGATTCTCGCCGGCGCCAATCTGCTGCTGGCCGGCGCGCAATTCGCCGAACCGGTGCTGTTCGGCCGCATCGTCGATGTTCTCTCCGGCAAGCCGTCCACCGCGCCGCTCGCGTCATCGTCGGCCTGGCCGCTGCTGGCGGCCTGGGCGGCGTTCGGCCTGTTCACCATCGGATGCAGTGCCGCGGTCGCGCTGCACGCGGATCGACTGGCGCACCGCCAGCGTCAGGCGGTGCTGACGAATTATTTCGAGCACATCATGCAGTTGCCGCTGAGCTTCCACACCGGCACCCATTCCGGCCGCCTGATGAAGGTAATGCTGAACGGCACCGACTCTTTGTGGCGACTGTGGCTCGGATTTTTCCGCGAGCATTTCGCCGCGATCATGTCGCTGGTGGTGCTGCTGCCGCTGGCGCTTTACATCAACTGGCGGCTGGCGATCCTGCTGTTCGTTCTGTGCGTGGTGTTCACGGTGCTGACCACGTTGGTGGTGCGCAAGACCTACGGCATGCAGAACGAGGTCGAGGCGCATTACAGCGACCTCTCCGCGCGCGCCTCCGATGCGCTCGGCAATGTCGCGCTGGTGCAAAGTTTCGTGCGCATCGATGCCGAGGTGCAGGGGCTGCGCTTCGTCGCCGACAAGCTGCTGGCGGTACAGATGCCGGTGCTGTCGTGGTGGGCGCTGGTCACCGTCATCACCAGGGCGTCGACCACTATCACGGTGCTGGCAATCTTCACCGTCGGCATTGTGCTGCACGAACAGGGCCTCACCACCGTCGGCGAAATCGTGATGTTCGTGAGCTTCGCCACCATGCTGATCCAGAAGCTCGAACAGGTGGTCGGCTTCATCAACAACGTGTTCATGGAGGCGCCGCGGCTGCAGGAATTCTTCAACGTGCTGGATGCCGTGCCCGCGGTACGCGACCGGCCCGACGCGATCAATACCGGACGGCTCTCGGGCCTGGTTGAATTCAGCGATGTCTCGTTTTCGTACGACGGCAAGCGGCCGGCGGTCGAAGACCTGTCCTTCACGGCGCTGCCCGGCCAGACCGTCGCGCTGGTCGGCCCGACCGGCGCCGGCAAATCGACCGCGATTGCATTGCTGCATCGCGCGTTCGATCCGCAGTCGGGCTTCATCAAGATCGACGGCATGGACGTCCGCGGCCTGACGCTGACGGCGCTGCGGCGGAATATCGGCGTGGTGTTTCAGGAGGCGCTGCTGTTCAATCGTTCGATCGCGGACAATCTGCGCGTCGGCAAGCCGGACGCCACCGAAGAGGAAATGCGGATCGCGGCGGGCCGCGCCCAGGCGCTGGAGTTTATCGAGCGCAGCGAGCAGAAATTCGAGACCAATGCCGGCGAGCGCGGGCGCATGCTGTCCGGCGGCGAGCGGCAGCGGCTGTCGATCGCGCGGGCGCTGTTGAAAGATCCGCCGATCCTGATCCTCGATGAGGCGACCAGCGCGCTCGATGCCGTCACCGAAGCCAAGGTTAACGCCGCGCTCGACGAGGTGATGAAGGGACGCACCACCTTCGTGATCGCGCACCGGCTCTCGACCATTCGCAACGCCACGCGCATCCTGGTGTTCGACAGTGGACACGTGATCGAAAGCGGAACTTTCGACGAACTGGTGGCGAAAGGCGGCCGTTTTGCGGAACTCGCAAGGGCCCAATTCATGGTTCAGGAGAATGCGCGGTCGAGCGTTGCCGCACCGGAGATCGGCAGCAACGCTGTCAAGATTTAAGTATCGCCGAAATTCGACCTATTTCGTCCACGATTTAATCGCACAACCTCTGTTCCGGACCGGCAAGCCGGTATAAGTTAGCACCCGCCGTAACCGACGGCGCCGGACACGCTTGAAACCCGAACGTCACATTCAAGGACCTCCTCTCGCAGGCGGGTCTCAAAGGACCGGAGTCGGATAGTGCATTTTCTCTGCCCGCGGCATCGCAAGTCATCGTTGAACTGGATCGTTCTTGTCGCAGCGCTCGCCTTTGTTGCGCCGCGCGTTGTGCATGCGGAAGCGCTGCTGGTCGTTGAAGCCGATACCGGAAAGGTGCTGGAGGCCCAGAACGCCACCTATCCCTGGTATCCCGCATCGGTGACCAAAATGATGACGGCCTATGTCACGCTCAAGGCCGTCAAGGAGGGGCGCGTCTCACTCGATACCCTGCTGACTGTGTCGTCGGTCGCGGCCGCGCAGTCGCCGTCCAAGATGGGGTTCCGGCCGGGGACTCAGGTCACGGTGGATAACGCGCTCAAGATGATGCTGGTGAAGTCGGCCAACGACATGGCCGTGGTGCTCGCCGAGGGCGTCGGGGGTTCGATCGACGGTTTTTCGGCTCTCATGAACCAGAACGCGCAGCGGCTCGGCATGACGCAGACGAGCTACGTCAATCCCAACGGCCTGCCCGCGGACGGTCAGATCACTTCGGCGCGCGATCTCGCGATTCTTGCCCGCGCGATCATTCGCGACCTGCCGGAATACGAATATTTCGTGCACATTCCCTCGATCCGCTTCGGCCGCAAGGTCACGCAGAATTTCAACAAGCTGATCGGACGCTATCCCGGCGCCGATGGCTTCAAGACCGGCTTCATCTGTGCGTCCGGTTACAATCTGGTTGCGTCGGCCACACGCAATGGCAAACGGCTGATCGCGGTGGTGCTCGGCGCCTCATCCGGCCAGATGCGCGCGGTGCGCGCCGCGCAACTGCTTGAGCGCGGCTTTGCCAACAACACGCTGTCGTGGTTGCGCCCCTCGCTCGGCACGGTCGACAATCTGGCGCCGATCGACGCCTCGCCGCCGAACCTGCGCGACGAGATGTGCGGCGGCAAGCGCCATAAGCCGGCCAGCGACGAGGATGAGGACACGGTTGCCGGCAATGCCGGCGGCCCAAGCAGCGGCGAAACCGCAATCACCTTCTTCACCGCAGGGCTGCAGCCGCCGATGGCGAAGCCGTCGGAACTGCTGGCCGCGGCGCCCGCGCCCTCGGAGCCGATTCCGGTTTACACCGGTCCGACAAGGACAGGCTCCGCATTGGTTGCCGCCGTGGCCGAAGACGCCGAAAAGCAGACCACGCGGCATCGGGGAAGGAAGTCGCGGGTCGCGGCGAAAAAGCCGGATACCGCGGCAGAGCCGAAGACCGAAGCCAAGGATACCGGCAAGGACGTCAAGTCCGACACGAAATCCGCGGCCAAGCCGGCCGCCGTCAGACACGCGAACGCCAAGCCGGATACCAGCCCGAAAGCGGCCGAAAAGCCGCTAGCCGCGACCGGTAAGCCCGTGGCGAAGCCGGCCAAGCCCAAGGCTGCTGGCAAGCCTTCGACCAAACCCAAGAACACGGCCAGCGAGGCCAAGCCGGCGGATCAAAAGACCGCCGCCGCGCCACGCACTTAAGGCTGTTTCGGCCGCCAGGCCGGCCCTTTCAGTCGACGATACGCCGATTACGCGCAGCCGCTTGCCATCGGCCGCCGCATTGCTCAATACTGCCCAAAACGAGGCGGCCCGTCCCAAGAAACGGGAAAGTAAACCGGAAGGGGGAATACCATGGAGCGCATCTGGCTCAAGCAGTATCCGGCCGGTGTGCCCGCCGATATCGATGTGACCCAGTACACATCGCTCGTCGAGTTGCTGGAAGAAAGCTTTGCGAAATTCAGCGACCGCAAGGCCTTCATCTGCATGGACAAGTCGATCAGCTATCGCGATCTCGACGAGATGTCACAGGCGCTCGGGGCCTATTTGCAGAGCAAGGGCCTGCAAAAGGGCGCACGCGTCGCGCTGATGATGCCGAACGTGCTGCAATATCCGGTAGCGACCGCCGCCGTGCTGCGCGCGGGCTACGCGGTGGTGAACGTCAATCCGCTCTATACCCCGCGCGAGCTCGAACACCAGCTCAAGGATTCCGGCGCCGAAGCTATTATCGTTCTCGAAAACTTCGCGACCACCGTGCAGCAGGTGCTTCCGAAGACCGCAGTCAAGCATGTCATCATCGGCAGCATGGGTGACATGCTCGGTCTGAAGGGCATGATCGTCAATCTGGTGGTGCGGCGGGTGAAGAAAATGGTGCCGCCGTATTCGATTCCGGGCGCGGTCTTATTCAACGACGCGGTCGCGGCCGGCCGCAGCATGAAGCTCAACAAGCCGAAGATCGGGCCCGACGATGTCGCCTTCCTGCAATACACCGGCGGCACCACCGGCGTCTCCAAGGGCGCGACGCTGCTTCATCGCAACATTCTCGCCAATGTGCTGCAGAACGATGCCTGGCTGCAGCCCGCGCTGGCGGCGCCCCCGCATGTCGACCAATTGTTCATCGTTTGCGCACTGCCGCTCTATCACATCTTCGCGCTGACGGCGTGCTTCCTGCTGGCGGTCCGCGCCGGCGGCGTCAATCTGCTGATTCCCAATCCGCGCGACATGACCGGCTTCATCAAGGAACTGATGAAGTATCAGGTCAACAGCTTCCCGGCGGTCAACACGCTCTACAACGGGCTGTTGCACCATCCCGATTTCAACAAGATCGATTTCTCGAAGCTCAAAATCTCGAACGGCGGCGGCATGGCGGTGCAACGCCCGGTGGCCGAGCAGTGGAAGAAGCTGACGGGCTGCAGCATCGCGGAAGGATACGGCCTGTCGGAAACCTCGCCGACGCTGACCTGCAATCCGGCTACCGCGACCGATTTCAACGGCTCGATCGGGATTCCCGTGCCCTCGACCTATCTCTCGATCCGGGACGACGATGGCAACGAAGTGCCATACGGACAGCCCGGGGAAATCTGCGCCAAGGGCCCGCAGATCATGGTGGGTTACTGGAACAGGCCCGACGAAACCGCCAAGGTGATGACCGCGGACGGCTACTTCCGCACCGGCGATATCGGCGTCATGACACCGGACGGTTACACCAAGATCGTGGATCGCAAGAAGGATATGATTTTGGTGTCGGGCTTCAACGTCTATCCCAACGAGATCGAGGAAGTGATCGCGAGTCATCCCGGCGTGCTGGAGTGCGCCGTGATCGGCGTCGTGGACGAACGCTCCGGCGAAGCCGTTAAGGCGTTTGTCGTGAAGAAGGATCCGAACGTCACCGCCGAGGACATCACCAAATTCTGCCACGGGCAACTGACCAACTACAAGATTCCAAAGCAGATCGAGTTCAGGACCGAACTGCCGAAGACCAATGTCGGAAAGATCCTGCGCCGCGAATTGCGCGATGAAAAGAAGGCTGCGGCCGCCTGAGCGAACCAAGCGATGTTCGCAGCACACGGCTGATGACAGAACAGTGAGCCGCGGGGCCATTGCTGTTTCCGCGGCGCTGAATATTGTGCCCCTCGCCTGCCCGGTTTATGAAACACCCGCACAATCAAGGAGAATTGACGATGACCATCAAAGTTGGCGACAAGCTGCCCGAAGCCAAGTTTCGCGTGATGACGGCGGAAGGTCCGCAGGTCAAGACCACCGGCGATATCTTCAAGGGCAAGAAGGTCGCGCTGTTCGCGGTGCCCGGCGCCTATACCGGCACCTGCCACAAGATGCATCTGCCCAGCATTTTTCTGAACGCCTACGCCATCAAGGACAAGGGCGTGAACACGATCGCCATCGTTTCGGTCAATGACGCCTTCGTCATGAACGCGTGGAAGCGCGACACCGACCAGCGCGACGAAGCCGTGTTCCTCGCCGACGGCAACGCCGAGTTCACCAAGGCGATCGGCATGGAACTCGACGCCTCCGGCAACGGCCTCGGCATCCGCTCTCATCGCTACTCGATGCTGGTGGACGACGGCGTGGTCAAGAAGCTCAATCTCGAGCCGGCGCCCGGCAAGGTCGAGGTCTCCGGCGGCGATACGCTGCTGGGACAGCTGTAAGAGCTCGTCATTGCGAGCCAACGGGTCGGCGCGAAGCGCCGCCCGATGACAGGCGCCGCGAAGCAATCCATAGCGTAGCAATGCGGAAGATGGATTGCTTCGTCGCTTCGCTCCTCGCAATGACGAACTAACAATCAATCCTCCAGCGAAATTTTCAACCGCGCCATGGC
>Ga0207930_1000428_pt1 | contig 12814 bp, 13 predicted proteins | sample NGESurshal092012_7_FD_184477 | JGI IMG/M metagenome (GOLD analysis project Ga0207930, IMG submission 184477) | Arctic peat soil microbial communities from Barrow, Alaska - NGEE Surface sample 210-3 shallow-092012 (SPAdes) | ecosystem: Environmental > Terrestrial > Soil > Wetlands > Peat ... | reverse complement strand
ACCTTCGACGAGAGCACCCCGATCATCGGCATCATGAACAGCAGTAGAAGGCCGCCACCCGAAAGCACCAGACCCGCCGACTCCGCGGTGTACCCCAGGAGAGACTGCAGGAACAGAGGCATCATGACGAGGCTGGCGAACAGCATCAATCCCAGGATGAACATCATGCCGTTGGCTGCCAGGAAGTTCAGGTTTCTGAACAGGCGCACCTCGATGACCGGGTTCTTGTAGAACCACTCCCAAACGACCAGTGAAACCAGGCCGACCACGGCCAGCACAGCCAGCGTGAGAATGAAGTGCGATCCGAACCAATCGTCCTCCTGCCCCTTATCGAGCATGATTTGCAGCGCGCCAACTCCGAGGACGAGCAACGACATGCCAACATAGTCGATCCTGGAGGCGGCGCCGGCTTTGCGCTTCGCCCACGGCGGGTCGTCGATCAAACGATAAACCAGGAACAGTGCCAGTATCCCGATCGGCAGGTTGATGAAGAAGATCCAGCGCCAGGTGTAGTTGTCGGTGATCCAACCGCCTAGGGTCGGCCCAATGGTAGGTGCGACGATGACGGTGACGCCGTAGAGTGCGAAGGCCAGGCCGCGCTTTTCAGGAGGGAACGTGTCGGCCAGGATTGCCTGGGCCATCGGTTGCAGCCCGCCTCCGCCGGCACCTTGCAGGATGCGGAACAGGATGATCGCTCCCAGGCTCGGCGCGAACCCGCACAAGAGGGAGCTCACGGTGAAGATGGCGAGGCACGTCATGAAAAAGCGCTTGCGGCCGAGCACGCTGGCCAGCCATCCGCTGATGGGCAACACCACGGCGTTGGAGACGAGGTACGAAGTGAGGACCCAAGTGCTCTGGTCTGTGCTCGCTCCCAGATTGCCCCCGATGTAGGGAAGCGCGACGTTGGCGATGCTGGTGTCGAGCACCTCCATGAACGCGGCGACGGCCACTACCACCCCGATCAGCCAGGGATTGAACTTGGGCCGCCAAGTCGCGGACGCTTCGGAAACCGGAGCGTTGGCGGTTGTAGTGGCTCCGGGCGGTGGGTGTTCCAGATTGGCCGCGCTGTCTGTCATAGGTTCGAGTTATGAGAGCCTAGCCTGGAATCGCAACATCTATTTCGAAGATTCGATTCGCCACGCATCCGAAAAGCTCTTAAAAAATTACCGGGCGATTTGCCGTGTCGGTACCTGGAGGCGGAGTTTCGGGGAACCCGGTTCGCCACCGTGCATCCCTTATAATTCGATTCCTTATGTCTACTCGTAACCGGTTGTGCCTTGTCGCGCTGGCGATCGTCCTCATCGCCGGCCTTGGTCATTCGCAGAATTCACCCGTCATGCTGGAAGCTCTGAAGCCGGATTCGCCGCTGCAGGAAAACTTGAGCAAGCTGACCGACGAGATCGGCGGGCGGGTTCCCGGTACGCCAGCGTTTACGGCGGCGGTGCTGTGGGGCATTGCCGGATTCAAAGCGGCCGGCGCCGACTCGGTGCATGTCGAAGAGTTCACCATCGCGCAGTCGTGGGCGGAAGGCGCAACGCAAGTCGAGGTGGTCTCGCCGGTTAAGTGGAGACTGCTGGCGCACTCCATTGCATGGGGCCCGGCGCTGAAACCGACGACGGCTCGGGTGGTGGATGTGGGCATGGGCAAGCCTGAGGACTTCGCCAAGGCAGGCGACATCTCGGGAGCGATCGTGTTGGCTCACTCCGTGGTGCTGAAGACCTGGGACGACCTGTTCGATGAATACTTTCGCGCACCCGGCATCATTCAGCAGGCAGTGAAGGGGAAAGCGATCGCGATTGCATTCGAATCCAGCCGCGAGCACGACATCCTCTATCGGCATCTCAACTCACAGACGGGCCACATCGATGTGATTCCACAAGTGCTGTTGGCGCGGGAAGACGCCGAGCGGGTGGCGAGGTTGATTGCGCATGGCGAGAAGATTGAGATGTCGGTGTCGATGCCGAACGTCATCGGACCGACCATTGCGACTAGCAACGTGATTGCTGACATCAAGGGAACGGAGCTACCGGATGAAGTGGTGATGCTGGGCGCGCATCTGGATTCGTGGGAACTCGGCACCGGCGCGCTGGACAACGGCTGCAACGCGGCGCTGGTGATTGACACCTTGCGGGCGATCAAAGTGGCGGGTGTGCGACCGCGCAGAACGATTCGGTTTGTGCTTTACTCCGGCGAAGAGCAGGGGCTGCTGGGCTCGTGGGCCCATGTGCGCGCTCATCAGAAGGACCTCGACAACATCGTGGCCGAACTGGTGCTCGACGAAGGCAGTGGCCCGATCACGGGATTTTCGACAGGCGGACGGAAGGACATCGATGCCGCGGTGAAACCCATGGTCCAACCGTTTGCGCAGTGGAAAGCTGCCGAGCTGACCAACGACGCCATGACCGGCACGGATCATTACGACTTCATGATCGAAGGCGTTCCCACGCTGGTGGCCAACCAGGCGGAAGCGAATTACCTGGTGAATTACCATGCGACGTCCGACACGTATGACAAGGTTGATTTCGCGCAGTTGAAGAAGAACGAAGCGATGGCGGCGGAGTTAATGGTGCAGATGGCGAACGCGCCACAGCGCATCGGGCCGCGTTGGACGCGGGCGCAAATCGAAGCCAGCTTCGCCGAGACTCATCTCGATGACCAGATGAAGGGCTTCGGCATGTGGGACGACTGGCAAAGCGGAACGCGGGGACGGAAGCAGTAACCCGCGCTTCACCGGGGTTGACAGTGGAGCAAGAAAAAGCCGGGCGCGTGGCCCGGCATTTTCTATCCCAGTCGAAAGCTATTGGGGAGGGGGCGCCGGAGTCGACTTCTTAGGAGCGGCAGTGCCGGTCGTGCTCTTGTGCGCGGGCGTGATGGTCGTCTTCTTCGCCGGAGCAGCCGCCGGATGACGCGGGTCGATGATCTTCACGTGCGTGATCTTCGGCGGATTGAATGGCCGGTCGTTGCGTGGATCGGTAGCGAGGCGGGTGATCTGCTTCACCAGTTCCGGGTTGTCGCACTGGCCGAAGATGGTGTGCTTGCCGTTCAAGTGCGGCGTCGGGACCTCGGTGATGAAAAACTGGGAGCCGTTGGTGTGGGGGCCGCTGTTGGCCATCGCGAGACGTCCCGGCTGGTCGAAGGTGAGGTCGGTGAATTCGTCCTTGAAGTCGTAACCAGGGCCGCCGCTGCCGTTACCCAGCGGATCGCCGCCCTGGATCATGAAGTTGGGAATCACGCGATGAAAAATCGTGCCATCGTACAGCGGCTTGTTGTGCATGGTGACGCCGCTGGCCGGGTTCTTCCAGTCTTTCTTGCCGGTTGCGAGCCCGATGAAGTTGTCCACGGTGACCGGCGCCTTGTCGGGAAACAGCGTGCAGGTGATGTTGCCCATGGTGGTTTCGAAGACAGCCTGCACCGGTGCGGTGCTGGTCGCGGCTGCAGGAGTGGCCGGTTTGGTTGCGGCTGGCTTGGCCGCTGTGGATTTCGGCGTGGCGCTGCTGCTGGATTGCGCGATGGCGAATCCTGCAAGACCCAGGCAAAGTATTGCGGTCACAAAGTTACGCATGGTTCCTCCCGAAAAGACCTACCTCAGCGGCTAAAGCCGCGTCCTTGGTTATCAATTTAATGCACCGCTAAAGCGGCGCTCCACCCACTACAGCTAATTCAAAAGGCATTTACTGCTTCGGTTGCGCGTCAGGAGCGACCTCGCGGCGCGTGTCCTGATGGGCTTCTTCCGCTTGAATTTGTTTGGCAGTCTTCTCCACCTCGGCGAAGACGCGCATCAGGTTGCCGCCGAGAATCTTCTGCAAATCGTCAGCCTTGTAGCCGCGGTTGTACAACGCCTCGGTGATTTTCGGCAGGTCGGCGGCCGAGTCGATGCCCTGGGGCGCGCAGTCGATGCCATCGAAGTCGGAGCCGAGTCCCACGTGATCGACACCAGCAATCTTCACCATATGATCAATGTGGTCGATCAGGTCGCTCAGCGGCGGACGCGGCATTTTTTTCTCCAGCACCGCCATGGCTTCGTATAACTGCTTCATCGATTCCGGCGTGTGTTGGCTCATGACCAGCGACTGCACTTTTTCGTAGTCGGGATCTTTATCGGCCGCCAGCTTCTTCGCCTGGTCGGCCCATTGTTGCGAGATGAATCCGCAATAAAAATTTACTTGCGCAACGCCACCGTTGCGGGCCAGTGCTACCAGCATGTCGTCAGTCATATTGCGCGGCACGTTGGTGATGGCGCGCGACGAGGAGTGCGAGGCGATCACCGGAGCGCGGCTGGTGGTCAAAGCCTGGAAGAATGTGCGGTCGGCCACGTGGGAGATGTCAACCATCATGCCCATGCGATTCATCTCGCGGACCGCCTGGCGTCCGAAATCGGTGAGGCCCTTGTGGTGTTCGACGGTCTTGTCGTCGAGGTCGCCGCTGGAGTCTCCCAACTCGTTGGTGTTCGACCAGGTGAGCGTCATGTAGCGCACGCCCAGCCGGTAGTAATCGCGCAACACGCGAATGTCACCTTGAAGAGCGTGTCCGCCTTCGACGCCCATCAGCGACGCGAGTTTGTGCTGACGATGCGCGGCCAGGATGTCCTGGGTGCTGTAGGCCATCATGATTTTGTCGGGATGGCGGCGCGCCTGCTCATACACTGAATCGATCATGTCGAGCGCCCGCTTGATCTCCTGTCCCTTGTACGTCTTGGGATCAACCCAGATCGACCAGAACTCCGCACCCAGGTTGCCGGCCTTGATTTTGTTGAAGTCCATGTAGCCCTTGCCGGCATTCTGCGCGAGATCGAAGTTCTCGTCCACGAAGCGGCCTGGCGTGTCGGCGTGGGTGTCGATGATGAGGGCGGAGTTGTGGATGGCCTGCCAGCCCGTGGCCAGTCCATTAGGCGAGATCGTGATGGCGTGGGAATGCGACTTGGAGGGATTCGGCGTTGTGGGAGTGGCAGTTTGAGCGGATGAAAAAGTTGAGAGCAGTAGGATCGACGCAACCACCCGGATCATGGGCATGAAGTTAGAGGACTCCGATGAGATTGTCTCGCGATGATTGTAAATGATGGGGAACAGCCAGACTGATCGACGTGCACCCGTGGCAGCGCCGAAAAGCGTAGCGCGATACGGAACATCGGACACCAGGTTTAAGCGCACTGTAAAGAGGGCCCCACCATTTACGGATGCTCTCATTCGGCAGCGGCATTAGGCGAAGGGGTTCTCGATGCGCAGATCGCCAAACTTGCGTCCGGATTGCAGGTCTTCGCTGTAGAGTAGGCTGCAGCCGCCTTCCATCGCGGCGGCAACGATCAAAGCGTCATACCAGGACAATCGGTGCTTGTCTCGCAAGCGCAGGGCTGCGGAATACAGGGCCTGCGAAGACTGCACCGCCAGGAGCGGCCGGAACACAGTCCCCAGGTACTGCTCGGCCTCGGCGACGGTCATGGGCTGGGCAAATCGCCGCAGGGCAACGTTGAAGAACTCCTGCACCACCTGGTAGCTGACCATGCCCTTTCGCGTGGCCACGGCCTGGTGAATGAGCTGCGTGGCGCGCCGGGCCTTGCTGGCGGAATCGCGGTCGAAACTGTAAACGAAGATGTTGGTGTCGAGGAAGAACCTAGCGTTCATTCATTTCATCCCGGCTGAAACGGCGGCCAGGGGACACATGGCGCAGCCGTTGCATGAGGGCATCGACCTCCTGCCCATTACCGGCCTGAGCGGTGAATTGCAGCAGCCATTCGCGAAAAGCCGCGTTCAGCGTACGCCGCTGGGAGCGAGCGACTAGCCGGGCCTGCTCGATGAGGTCTTCATCAGCACTGAGGGTAACGTTTTTCATGCGAATCCAGTGTACACGAAAATCGTGCGATTTCGGGGTCAAAAACTCCCGACAAAGCGTGCCAACAGATGGGTGCCCAATCGCCAAGAGAGTCAGTCGTGTACGGGGGCTGCAACGCTCATCAGCGAGGCCAGTTTGTACGATCTCTGCGCGGCCAGGATCCAATGGGTGCTTGAGTTACTATCGAGTAGATAGGAGAATGGCTCAATGAACCGCCTGATTGAGGACAAGCGTCGCGAACTGGAACTCATCTGCCGCAACCGCAAGGTACAGCAGATTGAGTTGTTTGGGTCTGCAACCGGGCCAACATTTGACCCTGCCAGCAGCGACCTCGACTTCCTGGTTACGTTTGACGATCTTCCTGTCAGCAGTTACGCCGATGCGTACTTTGGGTTGCTGGAAGACCTGCAGCGATTGTTTCAGCGCAACGTGGACTTGGTAATCGAGTCCTCAATTCAGAATCCCTACTTTCGGCAGTCCATTGATGCAACCCGGACCCTTGTCTATGCGGCTTGAGGCGAAGAAGTACCTGCATGACATTACGCGCTCTGCGGGACTTGCACTGCAATTCGTTGCCGCCAAGGCCTATTTGGACTATGTTTCAGATCCGTTGCTGCGGTCTGCGGTGGAGCGGCAGATGCAGACCGTGGGCGAAGCTCTTGCGCAATTGGCCAAGATCGATCCGGACACAGCCGCGCGCATCACGGAACACCAGAAGATCATCGCTTTTCGCAACATTCTTGTTCACGGATACGCGAATATCGATGATCGCGTTGTCTGGGGTTTGCTCGAGCTCAAATTGCCGCAGCTATGGCGGGAGGCAGAGGCCCTGCTTGCCGAAGGCTGACAGTACGGTCGAGGCCCAGAAACGAAAAGCCCCGCTCTCGCCGCTATCGGGCAGAAGCGGGGCAACGTCGTTATTGACTCCTACGTCCTGAACAAATCCTTCACCGCCTGCCACATGACCTGGCCGCCGACGTCGGCGATGGACTTGGTGAGCGGAATATCTTTAGGGCAGACCTCGACGCAATTCTGCGCGTAGCCACATTCCTGGATACCGCCATCGCCCATCAACGCTTTCAGGCGCTCGACCTTTAAGGCCTTGCCGGTGGGGTGAGTGTTGAACAAGCGCACTTGCGAAATGGTGGCCGCACCCACGAAGCCGGTGTGGTCGTTGAACTGAGGACAAGCCTCCATGCAGCAGCAGCATGAGATGCAGCGCGACAGAGGATAGGCCTCTTCCTGCTGCTCGGCGGACTGACGGGGGCCCTCGCCAAGGTCGTAGGTTCCGTCCACCGGTACCCAGGCCTTCACCTTCTTCAGGTTTTCGAAGAGCACACTGCGGTCCACGGACAAATCGCGGATGACCGGGAATTTCGAGAAGGGCTCGAGCGAGATCGGCTGCTCCAGTTTGTCAATCAGCGCGGAACAGGCCATGCGGGCCTTGCCGTTGATCAGCATGGCGCAAGAGCCGCAGATTTCTTCCAGGCAATTGGAGTCGTAGGTTATCGGCGCGGTCGCCTTGCCTTGTTTCGTAACCGGATTCGCTGCGATATCCATCAGCGACGAGGTGACGTTCATGCCGGGGCGGTAGGGCAACTCGAACTCTTCCCAGTAGGGATTGGAGGTCGGGGTATCCTGGCGCTTGATCTTGATGATTACGGTTTTAGAATTTGCCATTTTCGTTTTTCTGTATGCCGGTCGCCGGGAGCGCCTCACAGGCTTCGCAGCGGCCGGCTTGAGCAAGCCAAAGTAAAAATATTCCTGCTAACAACAGCACCACAATCTGAAACCACGAAAGGAAATCGTGGGCAATCCACGAGCAGGCAATCAAGGCGAGACCGATAAGAAAGTAAACAACCCGTTGCGGTCTTCCGATGTCGCCTGTCAGATTCATGCAGCCTTCGTCAAATTCTTTCGGGGCTAAAGCCCCTCACTATTTCTAGCCGCCTGGACGCTGGCCTAAAGGCCAGCACTACCCAAAACTAGCCACCAGCGACTGACCACTAGCCACTGCTTTACGTTGCCACGTCATAACGCCGCGGACGCGGCACAATTAGCGACGTGTCAACCGCCTCGTATTCAAAGCGGGGTTCGTCGGCATCGGCCGCGAAGTACGCCTTGGTCGTCTTTAGGAAATTGGCGTCGTCGCGTTCGGGGAAATCCGGTTTGTAATGCGCGCCTCGCGACTCGTCGCGCAGAGCCGCGCCCTGGGTGATCACGCGCGCCAGTTGCAGCATGTTATAAAGCTGCCGGGCAAACACGAATGATGTATTCGCCCACATAGTGCGGTCGCTGAGGTTGACGTGACGGTAGCGCTCCAGCAACTCGACCAGTTTGGCGTCCGTTTCCTTCAAGCCCTTGTTGTAGCGGATGACCGTGGCGTTCTTGGTCATGGTGTCGCCCAACTCGCGCCACAGCAGGAACGGATTTTCCGTACCGTCGTTGTTCATCAGACGGTTATTGATGTCCTGTTGCCGTTTCTTTTCCGAGTCAAACACGTGCTGGCCGGGGGTGTACCCGCTCTTGATCACGTTGCGGGCGTATTGCACCGCGCCCGGACCGGCGACGAATCCACCGGTAATGCACGACAACAACGAGTTCGCACCCAACCGGTTTGCGCCGTGAATCGAGTAGTCAGCTTCGCCGCAGGCATATAAGCCTTCGATGTTGGTTTTCTGGTCGAAGTCAACCCACAGCCCGCCCATGGTGTAGTGCACGCCGGGAAAGATCTTCATCGGCACGTCGCGCGGATCGTCGCCCACGAACTTTTCGTAGATTTCGAGGATGCCTTCCAGCTTGCGATCCAGCGTGGCGCGGTCGATATGGGTGAGGTCGAGGTAAACCATCGGCGAGCCGTCGATCCCGAGGTTGTGCTCGTACACGACTTTATGGATGGCACGGGTCGCGATGTCACGCGGCACCAGGTTGCCGTACTTGGGATACCACTCTTCCAGGAAGTACCAGCGATCGCTGTCGGGAATGCTCGTGGGATCGCGCTTGTCGCCCAACTCCCGCGGGACCCAGACCCGTCCGCCTTCGCCGCGTGCCGATTCCGACATCAGGCGCAATTTGTCTTCGCCCGGAATGCAGGTGGGATGCACCTGGATGAATTCTCCGTTGGCGTAATAAGCCCCCTGCTGGTAGAGCGCCGACTGCGCCGATCCGGTACAGACGACCGAGTTGGTGGACTTGCCGAAGATCGCTCCAACGCCGCCGGTGGCGATGATGACAGCTTCCGCCGGGAAGGTGACCACTTCCATGCCGCGCAGGTCCATGGCGCAAATTCCGCGGCAGACACGCTGCTCGTCGATCACCGCAGAGAGGAATTCCCAGCCTTCGTACTTGGTGACCTTGCCTTCCGCCTCGTAGCGGCGTACCTGCTCGTCGAGCGCGTACAACAATTGCTGCCCGGTGGTGGCGCCGGCGAAGGCGGTGCGGTTGTACAGCGTTCCGCCGAAGCGGCGGAAGTCGAGCAGGCCTTCGGGCGTGCGGTTGAAGGGGACGCCCATGCGGTCGAGCAGATCGATGATCGCCGGGGCCTGGTCGCACATTGCCTTGACCGGCGTCTGGCACGCCAGAAAGTCGCCGCCGTACACGGTGTCGTCAAAGTGCTGCCAGGTGGAGTCACCCTCGCCCTTCAGGTTCTTGGCGGCGTTGATGCCGCCCTGGGCGCAGACCGAGTGAGACCGTTTGACCGGGACGATGGAGAAGAGGTCAACGTGACCTCCCATCTCGGCAATCTTGATGGCGGCTGAAAGTCCTGCCAACCCGCCACCCACAACGATGATCTTAGGATGAGCCATGATTATCTTTATGCAGCTTAAATAAGGCGGACGATCCGCCCGGATTAATGCGTCGATCTAATGCAACGACGTAGTTTCAAGTGTCGTAACTGGACTTGGCTCCGGAACCAGGGGAGCGCTTACGAAAGCGCGGATCGTGATCAAACCGATCGCTAGCAGCGCAACCGCAAGCCCGAGACACACATAGCCGAAACGCTTGCGCGCTTTGTCTCCCACCGTGATGCCCCACTTCGCACAAAACAGCCAGAGGCCATAGGAGAAGTGCCACGATGCCGCGGTGATGCCGATGACGTAGGCCGCGATCGCCCACGGATTCTGGAATTCATGTTGCACCTTCCAGAACGCGGAGTTGTAACCGCCGTTCATCAGGTGCACGCCGCTGAAGCGCATGTAATAAAGGTGGTAAGCGATGTAGAAGAAGGCGATCATGCCGGTCCAGCGCTGCGAGGTGTAGAGCCAGTTGCCGGTCCAGGGATATTCGCCAACGTTGGACTCGCCGCGATACCAGATGTAGAACCCGTAGAGCGAGTGATAGAGCAGGGGAAGAAAGATGAATCCCCACTCCAGTACCGAGACGAAGGGCAGGCCGGTCAGAAACTTGACCTGATCGTTATAGGCCAGCGCGCCCTTGGTCGCCTCCGAGTTGGAAATGAAGTGCTCGATCAGGAATGCGCCAATGGGAATAATGCCGGTGAGCGAGTGCAGCCTGCGCAGCACGAACGAGCTGCCTTCGCCGGCACGGAGCGAGGGAACTCCCTGAGGAATCTGGACGGTACCTTTATCAATAACAGTAGGACTGGCGGATGAAGCCACGACGCCGACTCCTTATGATTCGCGGAGTGATGACGCGAACCTTGCATTATCAATTTCGCCAACTGCGCAAGTCAAGAAGCTCGCCGACTTGCTTTGACTGCGAAGCAATGGGCACACAAGCCTCTTTCGTCCCTGCGGGACTGCATAATCCTGAGCAACACAATTTCGAACGCTCGTTCAGGATAGCGGAGAGGGCTGGCGAGTACGTGGTGACGGGCGTCACATAGCGTTGTGAGGATGGAGGTCGCCGAGATGGTCCGCCCACTCCAGAAACTGGCGGAAAGCGGCGCCGCGATGGCTGTATTGGGCTTTTTCTTCGGCGGTGAGCTCGGCGAAGGTCTTCTCGATTTGGGGAAAGAAGAACAGCGGGTCGTAGCCGAAGCCGTTGGATCCGCGCGGGGCGTGCAGGATGACGCCTTCGGCTTTGCCATGGAAGGTCGCCAGCGTGTGTCCATTGCGCGCCACGGCGATCACGCAGACAAAGCGGCCGGTGCGGTATTCGGCGGGGACATCGTGCAACTCGCGCAGCAGCCGCGCGTTGTTGGCCTCGTCGTTTGAGTTGGTAGCGTCGTCGAGCGAGTTGTGCTCGTCCGCGGCGTAGCGTGCTGAACGCACGCCTGGTGCGCCTTGCAAGGCGTCGACCTCCAGCCCGGAGTCGTCAGCAATCACCAATTCACCATCGCTGAAGTGGCTGTATTCCTCGGCCTTTTTACGGGCGTTGGCTTCGAAGGTTAGTCCGTCTTCGATCACACTGGGGAGCGACGCAAAGTCGGGCAGGGTCGCGATCTGAATGTCGTGGGCGGCAGCCGCTCCCACCAGGTCGCGGATTTTGCCTTCATTGGATGTGGCGACGAGCACGCGTTTCATGACTTTAGAAGTTCTGCTTGACGCATCGCCGATTTACGCGTGCGCGTGCACACGATCCATGTGCTCGACGCGATCAATCTCCCTGATCGAGTGGTAGATCTTCCACAAAGTGAGTATCAACGCGGCGGCAATCAGCAGTATGCCGATGTCGATCATCCACAGGGAGTATTCGAGCGAGACCCGGTAGCGCATGATGCCAAGCAGGCCGAACACGCCACTGGCTATGAACAGTCCGCCCGACAGACGGCGAACGTTGGACACGCGGTCGTTCAAGGCGATGGCCAATCCCAGGAGAATCGAGGCCACGAAAAAGAAGACCCACTTCCACTGGGAGTACTCCGAAATATCGACGGCAACGGCGTCGGTGAACGGCTTCACTCGCATCGCGGTGAGGATCGCACCATTCTCCAGCAAGTCGTTGACAGCAGCGCCAGTGATCAGCAGCGCAGCGCAGGCGCCGAGCACGCGCTTGCCCATGCGTCCCGCCAGCATGGCGAGGCCCACGAACGTCAGCCAGTAGAGAAGGATGAAGACAAAGTCCATGTAGGTGTTGCGCACCACCATCTCAATATTGTGCGCAATTGCGTCGTTGTCAGGGCCGGCCACGGCTTGGTTGAGTTGGGCGGCATCTTCCCCAAGTTCCACCCGCAGAATGCGATTCGGCTCGTTTCCCTGGAAGCTGGTTGCCAGCCACATGACGATTGCCCATGCCGAAAACGTGAGAATGATGATGGCGACAGCTTTTTCAGTCACGCGCATTGCTATGTCTCCAGACGAGGGCGTTGGTGGATTTGACCGGGGAGAAATGGCCACATTCCGTTGTAGAGTGGGCGATCCCCTCCGCGGCCAGATGGTTGTAATCTAACACGGCCAACATTTGAATGAAGCAGTGTCCCAAGAGCTTGGGCACCTTGTTCGTAACGGTGCCCACAATCGCCCGACAACCTTCTTGATGGTCCGCTCAGGGTTTCCTGAACGTGCCATAGGGTGACGACTCTGGAGCGGTTGCACCAGGCGGCAGCACATGTTTCCGCATGGCGGCGTCGCAGATTGCATAGCCCCAGTCGATCAACTGCTCCTGCAATGGATCGTCCATCGCAGTGAGCCGGGTCGCGGTCTGGGCCAGCTTGATGGTGACATCGAACGGGCAGACCAACGCGTCCGGCAAATCATAGTTCAGGATATTCGACCCAATGCCCCAGTAGGAGCCGTCGCGAACCCCGAGATTGTAGAGTTCAATGATCGAGCGCGTGCGCAGCGTTACGACCTGGGCATAGATCGTGAGCAACACGCGATTCGTCTGGCTGACCCAATCGTGTTTGGGATCGGGTTCGGCACCCAAGGCCCCGCCGCCATTACTGACCAGAACGGTCTTGTTCTGCTTCCACGCGGTTTCCAGGCCGAGATTGTCATACACACCTCCATCGGCGAGGACCGCCTGCTGGCGGAATTCGGGTAGCGTGACATCGGGAGCCGGCGGAATATCCTTATCGAAGCTGTCG
>Ga0207930_1000427_pt1 | contig 12832 bp, 7 predicted proteins | sample NGESurshal092012_7_FD_184477 | JGI IMG/M metagenome (GOLD analysis project Ga0207930, IMG submission 184477) | Arctic peat soil microbial communities from Barrow, Alaska - NGEE Surface sample 210-3 shallow-092012 (SPAdes) | ecosystem: Environmental > Terrestrial > Soil > Wetlands > Peat ... | reverse complement strand
GCTGGTGGATCCGTCGGCGGAGATCGGACCGCTCTCGGTGATCGAGGCCGGAGCCGAGATCGGCCCTGGTTGCCGGATCGGGCCTTACGCGTTCATTGGAACCGGCGTGATTGTCGGCCGCGACTGCCGGATCGGCTCGCATGTCAGCTTGAGCTACGCGATTTTGGGAGCGCGGGTCTACGTCTATCCCGGCGCGCGGATCGGGCAGGAAGGTTTTGGATTTGCCTCCACCAAGGACGGATTTCTGTCGGTCCCGCAACTCGGCCGCGTCATTCTGGAGGACGATGTCGAGGTCGGCTCCAACACCACGATCGATCGAGGATCGTCTAGGGACACGGTGATCGGCGCCGGCTCACGTCTCGATAACCTGGTGCAGATCGGCCACAATGTGATCCTCGGCCGGTGTTGCGTCATCGTCGCGCAGGTCGGTATTTCGGGTTCAACCGTGCTCGAGGATAACGTCCGCGTCGGCGGGCAGGCGGCGATGGCCGGGCATCTTCGGATTGGAGAAGGCGCGGTGATAGGACCGCAGAGTGGCGTCATTTCGGATACCGCTGCGGGCGCGACGGTGCTGGGAAGCCCTGCCCAGCCGAAGAAAGACTTCTTCCGTCAGATTGCCACGCTCAAAAAGATGGTAAAGGGAGAAGGATAAAACGAGCGTTATATTGCCGGCGTAGATTTGCAAGACAGGCGTTTTTGAAATCACAGCAGCGAATAATCCTGACTGATCTTCTGCTATAAATGGGCGTATCCGCGATCGGGTCGCTAACGGATGATCGGCCGACATTGATATGTTCGAAATGATATGCTCGAAAGTTCGATGGGGATGGGCATGAACCGCGCTCGCGCGCTGGCCGCGATGCTCTTCCTGGCGTCGGCATCGTTGCTTCCCCAAACCGCGTCGGCTCAACGCGGCAACACCATCGGCGCGCTTGACGCGCAAATCCAGCAGGCCGCGCAGACCGGACACGCGGCGGAAGGGCTGGCGCTGGCGCAAAAGCTGGAAGGTCTGGTCCGCCGGCAGCAGGGCACCGACAACATGAATTACGCGGGCGTGCTGCACAATGAGGGCATGTTCCTGCACAATCTCGGACGATATCAGGAGGCGGTGGAAAAGCTGAACGCGGCGCAGGCGATCAAGCTGCGCAACCATGATCCGGCATCGACGCTGCGCACCTCCAACATCCTGACGGCGGCGCTGGGGATGCTGGATCGCCGCGCCGAGGCGTCGGCGGTCGGGGAGCGTGCGCTGGCGATAGGAACCCAGGCGTTCGGTCCGGACGATGTGCGGTTGACCGGAACGCTGGCGGCGCTCGGTAGTCTCGCGCGCGATCAGGAGAACTACAAGGACGCTCAACGCTATTTCGAACGCGCGCTGGCGGGCCTGCAAAAATCGCCAAATGCGGCCGCTGTCGAGGTGGCGACAGCGATGGATGACCTCGGCGATCTCTATGGACTGCAAGGTCGTTTCGATGACGGCGAGCGGCTGTTGCAGCAGAGCTTGAAACTGATCGAGCAAGCCTACGGCTCGGGTGCCCAGACGGCGCCGAACTACGACAAGATCCTCAACGATCTCGGCAATCTCTACAAGGACGCCGGGCGCCTCCACGATGCGGAGACGGCGTTCGGTCGCGCGCTCGCCATCGGGCGCGCCACGCGTGGCGAGGATCACCCCAATGTCGCGGCGACGATAGGTAACCTCGCCACCGTCATGGAGAATGAGTCGCGCTTCGCCGAGGCCGAGGATCTCTACAAGCGAACGCTGGCGACTTACGAAAAGCTGTACGGGTCCAATCATCCGATTACCGCCATTGGCCTGAACAACCTCGCCAATGTCTATGCCGATCAGGGCCGCACCCAGGAAGCGGCGGGTCTACAGCAGCGCGTTGTTGCGATCTATGAAAGGGTCTTCGGTCCCGACAGCCCGGATGTCGGCCGCGGCCTCGCTAACCTTGCCACCAGCTACCGGGAATTGGGACGCAAAGACGAAGCGCTTTCGCTTTATCAACGTGCGTTGCTCATTATGGAGCGCAAATTTGGCGAGAACAGTGGACCGACCGCGCTGGCGCTCGGCGCCACCGGGCGGGTGTTGCAGGACGTCGGGCGTCTCGAGGAGGCCGCGCAGGATTTCGATCGCGCGTTAGAAATCAACGAACGCGTGCTGGGACCGGAGCATCCGGAGATCGTTAACGATCTTCGCAGCATCGGCTTTCTCGATATCAAGACCGGAAATTATTCCGATGCACGAAAACGGTTCGAGCGTGCCTTGACGGTCGCGCAGGCCAAACTCGGATCAGGCCATCACGATACCATCGGCACCATGATCAATCTCGCCGGCGTCGATAGCCATGACGGCAAGTGGCCGGATGCATTGGCGATGCTGCGGCGCGCGTCAGCCGCCATGAACAGGCAGCAGGTCGGCGGCAACAATAACGAGCAATTCAAGCGCTTCACCGAACTCGACACCGGATTGATGGAAGCGGTCTGGCATGTCGCGGATGGGCAGCCGGACGGCGCCGCCAACAACGAGGCCTTCGACGCCGCTCAGCGTGCCCATGAGACGCGGGCGGGAGCGGCGCTGGCGCAGATGGCCGCCCGGTTCGGCGCCGGTAACGACGCGATGGCGTCCGTCGTGCGCCGGCAACAGGACCTCAAGGCCGCGCTCGACAATCTGGACAAGCGCATCGCCACCGAACTTGGCGCCCCCGACGGCAAGCGGAACGACGCCTTGATCGCGAATCTTCATGCGGAAAGCGCGCGTGCGCGGAAGTCTTTTGATGAAACGTCGGCACAGATCGCGCGCGAATTCCCCGCCTATGCCGAGTTGTCCAGCCCGGCGCCGCTGTCGGTCGCGCAGACGCAGGCTTTGCTCAAACCGGACGAGGCGCTGGTCTCGTTCATCAGCATGGGTGACAAAAGCTATGTGTTCGCCGTCACCCGCGAGGGCGACCTCTGGCGGCAAATTCCGCTCGGCGACACGGCGATCGGCGATCGTGTCAGCAAACTGCGCCTCGGCCTGTTCGATCCGGCGCCGGATGCTGCGCCGAAACCGTTCGATCTCGATGCGTCGTTCGAGCTCTATTCGGCCATCATGGGTCCGGTTGAGAGCGTGATCGCCGGCAAGCCGAAACTGCTGGTGGTGCCCACCGGCGCACTGACGAGCTTGCCGTTTCACGTTCTCATTACCAGGAAGCCTGATCCCGCGGTCGCGCCGAACGATCGCTATCGCCGGGCGGCGTGGCTGCTCAACGACAAGGCAATTACGGTGTTACCGTCGGTGGCAAGCCTGCGCGCCTTGCGCAGCTTCGCCAAGGCTTCGCGCGCGACCAAACCCTTCATCGGATTCGGCGATCCGCAATTGCAGCGCTCCGGCAGCGTCGACAAGCGAGGGGCGGCGCGCAACGTGCAGGCCTACCAGACATATTATAACGGCACGCAGGTCGATATCGATCGATTGCGCACCGGGCTGCCGGCATTACCCGATACCGCCGATGAATTGCGTGAAGTGGCGCGCGATCTCGGCGCGTCGGACGACGATGTAAAACTCGGCGCCGCCGCCACGGTCACGACGGTAAAAGCCATGCCGCTTGAGCAGTATCGGGTGATCGACTTTGCAACCCACGGCCTCGTTGCCGGCGAGGTCAGCGGCTTGAGTGAACCGGCACTGGTGCTCAGCCTGCCGGAGAAGCCCACCTCGGAGGATGATGGCCTGCTCACCGCCAGCCGCATCGCCAAACTCAATCTCGATGCGGATTGGGCGGTGCTGTCGGCGTGCAATACCGCCGCGGGAGACAAACCCGGCGCGGAAGGCCTTTCCGGTCTGGCGCGCGCTTTCTTCTATGCGGGCGCACGCTCGCTGTTGGTGTCGCACTGGCCGGTGGAGTCCGAAGCCGCCGTCAAGCTGACGACGGGTGCTTTCGCGGAACTGGCCAAAAATCCGCAGATCGGCCGTGCCGAAGCGCTGCGCCGATCGATGCGAGCTCGGATCGCCAATCCGTCATCCTTGCACAATGCCGATCCGTCGAGCTGGGCGCCGTTCGTGCTGGTCGGGGAGGGGAATTAGGGGCGGCTATCGGTTTCTTAAAATCGACGCACATGACACATAGCGGGCATTTCATTCGGACATGAATGTCACCTTCCATAGTCGCGAATTCAACATTCAGTGAACGTCCCCAAGGCCCTTCGAGACTGTCGAGGGTGTTGCTACAGGGACACGCCTTGGTGACAAAATCAGTTAATTGCCTTCCCGCCGGCTGTTGCGGATGCGAGCGTCAGGCTATTACCGTTTGGCAACGCAGCAATCAGAACGTCTTCAAGAGGGCCTTATGAAGCCAGATGGCTATTACACCGGGTTGGTCGATCGGCTCTCGACCCGATGCCGGCGCTGGTCGCGCCCGCTGCGGGTTACCGCGATAACCTTGCTGCTGTTGTTGCTTCCGATCGCCGGCAATCCGGCAAGCGCGGCGCCTGCTGGATCGGATGCGCACGTTTATCTTCTGCGCGGCGTCCTCAATATCTTTTCGCTGGGCCTGGATGATATCGCCGCAAGGCTGCAGCAGCAGGGTATCAACGCAACCGTAGCCAATTATCTCTCGTGGGAATCCCTCGCGAACGAAGCCGCCGCGGAATACAGGAGCGGGCGGGTGCGGACCATCGTTCTGGTCGGGCACTCCTCCGGTGCGACGGTGTTGCCTGACATGGCGGCGCGCCTGGACCAGCTAGGCGCCCCCGTCAAGCTGGCGATCGGCCTGGATTCGGTCTTCCAGACAAGCGTCGCGGGACACGTCGGGCGTTATTTGAACTTCTACGTTGCCAATGGGGGCGGCACGCAGGTCGGGAGGACCAACCAGTTCCGTGGCAACCTGGAGAATGTCGACGTCGGAGGAATGGGTGTCGGACACCTCTCCATCGACAAGAGCGAGGCCATGCAGCGGAAGGTCGTCGCCGCGATCGACGCCGTCGTCCTTAGCCACGCGCGAGGTACGTCCGCAACGCAGCAGCGGCGGTTGGAACCGGGCGCGAGCAAGCAAAGCTCCGCCGCGCCGGTCAGGGCCCCGACGACAAATCAATAGAGATACGCTCGACGGTGTTGCGCCCGGTGCCAAGACGCGCCTTGGATCGCGCCTCAGATTCCGCCAATTCGACGGCCATCAATCGGCTGACGCGAGCATTTGGGCGTCGGCCAGCGCATGCTCCGATCAGTCGGTTCTGATTCAATCAGAACCGATCATGCGCTAGAATTATTCGCGTGCCAGGGCATCGAGGCACCGGCAGGAGTGCATGATCAAGCGGTTTCAAGTTGCAACGATCATTGCCGGGGCAATGCTTTCCGCGTGCCTCTTGCTTTTGGCCCTCCATCCGGCGAGGGCCGGCCCAATCGCTGCTTCGAGCACGGCTGCGACACCGCCGCCCGCCGCCACTCAGCCTGGCACCCCGCCGCACATGCGCGCCTACCTGTTCCGAGGCGCGCTCGGTCCGATTTTTTCGCGCGGGATGGATCATCTGGCGGAGCGGATCGAAAAGGCCGGCATCCCGGCTGATGTGAACGAGTTCGCGATTTGCAACCTGATCGCCGGGCGCGCGATTCGCGAGTATCGCGAGGATCCAGCTCTGATCATTCTGATCGGGCATTCAATGGGCGGTTATTGCGTGCTGAAGTTTTCGGAAATGCTGCAGGCCCAGGGCATCCGGGTCAGCCTCGCCGTCATGATCGAGCCGCCGCAGATCAGCCCCCCCGTGCCGCTCAATATCGAGCGCTGCATCAATATCTTTCTCTCGAAAGACATTCTCGGCGGCAGCCACATCAAACCGGCACAAGGTTATCAGGGTCACTTTGCAAGCTTCGATCTCTCGCAGCATGACGAAGTCTACCACGTCAATGTCGACAAGATGGACGGTGTCCACGAACAAGTGATGGCCAAGATCCTGCAGCTCGCAACGACGCCGGCGAAAGCCGCAGGCGAGGCGGTGCCGCTGAACTACGTCGTTCCTCCCGGTACCGCGATCGAGCTGTGGGACAGCGGCATGCCGGTGTTCGCCCGTCCGGGCGATACGCTGCAAATCATCGCGGGGCTTTACCATGTGCCGCTATGGTCGCTGACCCAGGTCAACAAGGGCGTCGTAGAAAGCGCGCCGCTGGTGCCCGGCGAGCGCGTCGTCGTGCCGCGCCATCTGGTGCCGATCGCCGAGGTCTCGCGCCCGGCGCCCGTCAGGCGCTAGAAGCGTTTGGTGCTCGCTCAGCCTTGCGGCAGGAACGGGATCAGCATGGGAACGCGGCGGCAATAGGCGCCATAGGCGTCGGCGCCGAGTTCCGTCGTGAGAAAGCCTTCTTCCATGCGGGCCTTCCGCCAAAGCCCGAACGCGATCAACAGTGTGCCGAGCAATGCCGTGATCGTTCCGATAGCGATGCCGGTCGCGAGCATAGCTCCGATCAGCCCGGTATAGATCGGGTGGCGGACCAGCCCGTAGGGGCCGGTGTCGATGACCCGATGACCTTCCTTTCGCGTGATCGCGTTCGACCAGAAGCGTCCGAGATGAATTCGGGCCCACCACGTGAACAGCGTGCCCGCGACGGTCAGGGCCGCAAGCAGGTACGTGCCGCCTTTGCCGAAATCCCAGAGCGGTCGCTCGCCGAGGATCTGCGCGGTCCAGGGCGTCATCAGCACGGCGCCCACGATAATGGGCAAGTGAAAGGCCAACGAGTCCCTGGTCATGACACGCTTTTCGGTTCGGCCGGAAAAGAACGATCCCACGGCCCAACTCACGAGCCATGCTATCCAAATCAGCGCCAGCAATTGCGTGGGCCAGGTGGCGGTCCAGCCACTCCCGAAGACGGCTAGAAATGGGTGCATCTGATCAAGCATGTCTCAGGATATATGACTGGATTGCATCAACCTGGCAACTCCGGCGAGACCGTCGAATACGCCGAGGATTGACCTGAGTTAAGACCTGGATTGATCTGGCCCGGACCAAATCCCTCGGGACGGCGGCCGGCACCGAGCAGAAACGCAATGGTCTCCCGCAAGGCGGGCTCAACCGGCCGGGGCGCGTAGCCGAGTTCGCGCTGCGCCTTTTCGATCGACAGTGCGCGTGCCCGCAACGCGATCCGGACACCCTCGACGGTGCCGGAGGGCGGCCGGCCGGTCACGTGATCGGCGACGAACTCCATCAAGGCGGTGGTCATTCGCGAGGCGCGGCCGGAAACCGGAATCAGCAGACTGCGGCGGCCGCTTATCGCCGCCATCAACTGAAGAACCTTCTTCAGCGCAATGCTTTCACCGCCGAGAATGTAGCGATGTCCAACCTGGCCATGTTGCATGGCAAGAACCAGGCCCGCCGCGGCATCTCGCACGTCGACGAAGTTGACGATGAAGTCGAGATACAATTGAAGACGCTCGCCGAGAAAGTGCTGCAGCATGGCCGCCGGCGGAGTGAGGTTGTGGTCATGGGATCCGATCGGCATCGTCGGACAGCCGATGACCACCGGAAAACCGGATGCCGCGGCTTGCGCCGCCAGCTTTTCCGCAAGCAATTTCGAGCGCGTATACGGACCCGGCATGTCGTCGGCTGACAGCACGGAATTTTCCGCCACGGCACCTTTCGAGGGCGAAGGATGGAAAAGAATGGATTCCGTCGAGCAGTGCAGGAACCGTGCAACGCCTCGCTTGCGCGCGGCCGCGATGACGACCTGTGTGCCGCCGCAATTGACGGTTTGGAAATCGTCCTTGCGCGGCGTCCACATGCCGGGCAGGCCGGCGAGGTGATAAACCTGCTCGACGCCGTCCAACGCGTCGTCCACCAGGTCCGGATCGAGCACCGAGCCTTGCACATACTGCACCTCCGGCAAGCCGCGTCCGGGCGGCCGCAGATCGAGCACCCGCACCCGTCTGCCCTGCGCCGCGAGCGTCGCTACCAAATGCTGTCCGATGAAGCCGGTGCCGCCAGTGACAAGTACCCGTGTCATGAGTGCGGATGCGCCTCGCCCTGGCGTTCCCCGGGATAAAGCGGAGCGTCGCGTTGTGCCTGTGGGGGAACCGGCTGGATAATCGCCGCTAGATCATGTCGGAAGCCGAGCGCGATAAACAGTTTCGCGATCACGAACATCGGTCCGAGCAGCAGGTGAGGCGGGTGGTCAAGCAGCGCAGGCCGTCGACCTTCGAACACGTGGTGTCCGACAGCCTGTGCGACGAGGCCGAGGACAATAAAAACGCCGGTAATCGACCACATGCCGGCGGTACTCGAATGGTTCGCGATCATCGTCGCGACTGCAATCAGGAGCGCGGCGGCGACGAGGATGCCTACTCCAAGCGCAACATCGAGCAGCAGCCAGCAGATCATGATCGGCACAACCGCAATGGTCGCCGCGGTGGTTTCGTAGCCAAATATGTGGACGGTCAAGGCGCTGAAGGGCAGCACCGCGCCCAGGAACAAAAATGCGATGCCGAAGACGTGGATCACGCAGTTCCGGGGATCGCGATGATATTCAACGTAATCCACAAGTTGGCGTTTGAAATAGCCATTCATACTGTGCTCGCTACTGCTCTCGCGTGTGCGATCATCCAGCCTTGCCACGCTGAACCGTGTTAGTAGAACGAGAGATCGGCCCAAGTCAAATAGCCCGCGCGATGCTTGTCGTTTGGGCAAGAACCAGTCAAAATGACGAGTTCACGACAACATATGTCTATTTCGTTGCATCGTTCTTTGATGACCGCCGGACGAATTCGCTCGGCGCCGGAAATTAGCCTTGTCATGAACGCAATTGCGCCGAGAACAAGCAGGCCATCGACGCATTCCTGATCGCGGCCGTCGTCCCGGCGGGTGTCTGCGATGCGAGACCGGCCTGATGCCCACCCGATTGCAAATCGAAGACGTTTCAATTGGAGGATGTGATCAGGCCGGGCTCGGTATTCGGCGTTGCCGACCGAGTAAGATCTGCCGGAGCAAGATTCGCCAGGGCAGGATCCGCGCCCACGAGGCCAGCCAATAGCGGTGCATCGACATATTGCATGATGCCGGTTTGATCGATCACGAAGGTCGGCCGGTAGTTCCTGACCTGCGCGTCCTCGATCATCGCCATGCGGCGATTATCCAGCGTCAGCCAGCGTCCATCCAGCCGCGCGGCGGCCACGGCGTGGTCTTCCCCGCGGACGGTGTCGCGCATGATCACGATCCGCAGATCGGAGGCGGCGATGCCGGCCAGACGCAAGGCGACGAACTTTGCGATCGCATAGTCTTCGCAATCGCCGGCGCCGTGCGCGAAGGTGACCAGCGGTGAACTCCAGACATCGATTTCGCCGTATTGAGCAAGATCGCTCATCGGGCGGATCGCAAGATTGATGGCGCGATTGATCTCGCCGAGGCGGGCGCGGCCGTCGCGGGCTCTGGCGTTATCGACAATGGCGAGCAATTGCAGCGCGGCCGGGGACACGCAGCGGTCGCGGTCGCCGTCGCAAAGCGCCAGTTGCACGGCTTCGTCGTCGAGCTTGCGCGCAACGCCGCGCCATTTCTCCAGCAAGGTCCCGGCGGACAGCACGGAGGCGGAACGCCCGAACGGCTCGGCCGATCGGCCGATGACTTCCGGTGTTCCGGCGCTATCAAGCGTGCCGGCCCACAGATCCGCCGCCGGCCCGAACCACGCCATGCAGGATGCGAGTATGACGGCACGCCATCCGTGCCAACACCTGAGAATCCCCATCTGACGCCCCATGTCCGGGCATCGGCGAGGCTGATGCGCCCGCTCGTGACCGGATCGTTTCGTCGGGGATGATGGGCGGCGGAGCTTTTACTCTGCTTAAGAGGGGTCGCCCGCAGCCGAAAAGCGCGAAACAGGTTGAAATCCGTCTCGCTATTTTGCCGAAAATTTTACGCATCGCCCCCCGAGGGCTAAAATTCTTCTCGCGGGGACGGAAAAGACGTACGATTTATTGCGATCTGTGGCAATTTCCGTAGGATATGGCTAATTCACCCGGAATGGTTCCATTTGTTATCTGGAACACAGTTTTTGCACTGCAATTGGCGCAGTATCCTGCGGGGAACCGCCGGGGAAAGATCATGCAAGTATCGGCACGGCGTTTTTTACCTGGATATACATCGGAAGGCGCGGATGTTGCGTCCCGAAACGTTGATATGCTTTGACTGGTTATAGTGAATACTTTGGCGTTTCGGGGTTCGGCAGAATGGATATCGCGGGGCGATTCCGCCGAATATAGTTGCTCAAGCAAAGCCATGGTTTCGCAATTCACGCTCCGGTGATATGCAAGCTTAGACTGTCAAATATTATATAAGTATTAACCATTTCGCGGTGGCCAATTGAATTTCGTCGGCAAATTCGATGCCAAGCTGCACGTTGACGGTTCGGGTGCTCATCCCGATGTCGATCACCATGTCGATTCGATATCCGCGCACGCGCCGTCGGACGCCATCATCGTCCCGGACGCGGATTTGCTGTTCAACGGCGACTTCAAGCGGTCCGGCGTCGACCTGATCCTCTCCAGGGACGACCACGAATGGGTCGTGGAGGATTACTTCAAGGGCGAAAAGCGCGTCGCGCTGGCGTCGCCCGATGGCGCCCATCTCACCGGCGACATCATCAACGCGCTGGCCGGCCATGTCCAATATGCGCAGGCCGATGGCAGCGCCAGCGCCGGCAAGGTGATCGGTCATGTCACCAAGCTCGTCGGCACCGCGACCGCGATCCGCAACGGCGTTTCGATCATCCTGAACCACGGCGACAACGTCGAAAAAGGCGACGTGGTCCAGTCCGGCTCCGGTTCGACGCTCGGCGTCACCTTCATCGACGGCACCGTGTTCGGGCTGTCGGCGAATGCGCGCATGGTGCTCAACGAAATGATCTACGACCCCAACGGGTCGGACAATTCCACGCTGATCAGCCTGGTGTCGGGGACGATCTCGTTTGTCGCCGGCCAGACCGCCAAACACGGCGATATGAAGATCGACACGCCGGTCGCGACCATGGGCATCCGCGGCACCGCGGTGCTGGTCGAGATCGACTTCGACGTCCCCGGCCAGAACGGCACGCCTGAGGCGAAGTTCCAGGTTCTGGTCGAACCGGACGGCACCACCGGCTCCTACATCCTGTTCGAGAAGAACACGCTCGCGCCGATGGCGATTGTCGACAAGGCCGGACAGCGGGTGGACGTCAGCAACGGCAATGTGAGTTTCTCGGATTCACCGTTGACGCCCGAGCTGCAAAAGCTGATCTCCGACGTCTTCGCGCTGAAATTCACGGATAATACAAACCCCCAAAACTTGAATCATTTTACAGATACGCTGACCCCGCTCCCGCAAATGTTGGCGCCTATCAAGTTGGCGGATGGAGCGACGGCTACACCGGTCGTTTTGTTCGTAAGCCCGATAAACCTGATAAGCCAAACCTCCTTCGGTCTTTCGGGCTCGAGCAATATTGTCCCGCACATTAACCAGCCGCCCGCCATTGCCGCCGTCGGGAGCTCGTTGACCGCGCTGCCCGATACCGCAGCTGTCACCGACACGGCGTCCGGCAAGATCAGCTTTGCCGACATCAACCCCGGTGATCTTCCGACGGCGAAGGCGACATTCGAGTCGTTCTCCTATCAGAACGCGCAGCATCAGGACGTCACCGCGACGCTGAATGCGCAGCAGCTCGCGGACATCAAGGCATTGGAGATCCCGCTGCTCGTGGTCCCCGACCCCGGCAACAACAACGTCGGCACGGCGACCTGGACCTACCATATTCCGAACACGGCCGTTGAGTTCCTCGCCGCCGGCGAGACGGTGACGTTGAACTATATGGCGGAAGTGGATTCGAATTACCCGTCAGGTAATCAGGCATCCTTCCAGTCGTTCGCGGTAACGATCGTTGGCACCGATGATCTGCCGACGATTGCAACGACAAGCGCAGGCTTCGCTGCGGGGCATGCAGCGATCGAACATGCTGGCGGCACGATCGTCTTCACCGATGTCAACCTGACCGACCGCCCGGTAGTCAGCACGGCCTTTACCTCGTTCACATTGACGGACGCGTCGCACCACGCGCTGACGCTGACGGCCCAGCAGCTGGCCGATGTTGCCGCGGTGGAAGTGCCGCTCACCTTGGTGCAGGCTGGTAATACCAACAACGGTTCTGCGACTTGGACCTATAGTTTGGCCGACAGCAACTTCGACTTCATCGCCGCCGGCCAGACGCTGACGCTAACGTATACCGCCACCGTCGACGACGGTCATGGCGGCATCGTTTCCCAACCGATCACAGTAACCATTACCGGCACCAACGATACGCCGGTGATCGTGGGCGAGACCGATCCGTCGTCGCAGACGATCAGCTTGGTGAAATCGCCGATTGTTTTAGGTCCGGGAGTAAACACAAATTCACTCGGTCTGCATACGGAGACATTCGATAGCCAAGCTGCGGGCTCGGCATCGAATAATGGTTTTGGCTCTGGCGATTTCTTCAGTTCGGCCCTCGGTGCGAACTTTACCGCATCGGGAGATGCAGGCGTTGTCACCGGTTCCTCCGCGGTTAGCGCGCCTCCGTTCGTTGGGCCTTTGCCGGGCCAAGCTGACACCACGAATTATCTGAGTATTGGCGCCAATGGGACGGAAACCATTGCCTTTGCCGCGGAACAAGACGTCTTTGGCCTGTATTGGGGCTCGGTTGATTCATTCAATACGATCAATTTTTACAATGGAACGCAACTCGTCGCTTCCTACACGGGCGCGAACGTCAGCCCGCTTTTTTCGAACGGAAATCAAGGGTCTTTTTTGTCAAACGGGTATGTGGAATTTCCCGACCTGGCCCCGTTCAATAAGGTTGTGTTGGCGACCGGCAGTGAAA
>Ga0207930_1000426_pt1 | contig 12839 bp, 11 predicted proteins | sample NGESurshal092012_7_FD_184477 | JGI IMG/M metagenome (GOLD analysis project Ga0207930, IMG submission 184477) | Arctic peat soil microbial communities from Barrow, Alaska - NGEE Surface sample 210-3 shallow-092012 (SPAdes) | ecosystem: Environmental > Terrestrial > Soil > Wetlands > Peat ... | reverse complement strand
ACATGCTCCAGCGCAACCAGGCCTGCCCGCCGGAGGGCGCTGCGCCGACCGGCGCGCCACCGACCGCGACCGCCCCGCCGGCGGCAGCGCTTGCCGTGTCCGCGGCGCCCGTGGTGTCCGCGGCCTTCGCGGCCCGGCGGCGGGCGCGCCGGGCCGGTCGTGCCAGGCGGGCGCCGACGAGCGTCAGCAGGGCCGGCAGCAGCGTCAGCGAGGCGAGCATCACCAGCAGCACGCCGATCGACGCGGAGATCGCGACGCCATAGAGGAAGTCGACGCCGAGCAGCATCATGCCCAGCAGCGCGATCACGACGGTGCAGCCGGCGAACAGCACGGCGCGCCCGGCGGTGTCCATCGACTGGATCACCGACTCGCGAGCGTCGCCGAACGTCGGCCCGGGGGTCACGAAGGCCTCGCGAAAGCGCGTGAGGATGAACAGCGCATAGTCGATCCCGACGCCGAGACCGATCATCGCGGCCAGCTCGGTGGAGAAGTTCGGCGTGTCGACGACGTGCGTGAACAGCGCGATCACGCCGAGGCCGGTGCCGAGGCCGAACAGCGCCGTGACGATCGGCAGTCCCATCGCGATCAGCGAGCCGAACGTCAGCAGCAGCACGATGATCGCCGCGAGCAGCCCGACGGCGGTGGAGATGCCGAAGCCCGCCTGCTCGGTCTCCTCGATCGCCTGGCCGCCGAGCTCCACCTGCAGTCCCGTCCGCCCGGCCGCGCGGGCGACGTGGACCACGCGTTCGCCGGCCTCCTTGGGGAGGTTGTTGGCTTTTTCGTTGAACACGACCGTGGCAAACGCGATCCGGCCGTTGGCGGAGATCGACTTGCCCGAGGCGGCGCCGGCGTATGGGCTGATCACGTCGGCGACGTGCGGAAGCTTGGCGACGCGGGCGAACATCGCGCTCATGCGCGACTTGACCGCCGGGTCGAGCACCGAGCCGGAGCTGACCTTGTAGACGATCGTGTCGCGGTCGCCCGCCTGGGAGGGAAAGCTGCGCCGCAGCAGGTCAGCCGCGCGCTGCGCGTCGGAGTTGGGCAGCGTGAAGTTGTTCGAGTAGGACGTGCCCGCAGACTGCGCGAGCACGTTGATTGCGACCAGCAGGACGACCCAGCCGAGCAGGACGTACTTGCGGTGGCTTGTCGACCAGCGAGCGAGCTTGAGCATGACGGAGTCCTCCGGAGAGCCTGGCCTGGGGAGGGCCGAGGGACTGGGCAAAGGCTAGCCGTCCGCGGGGAACGAACGGTGTCGCAACGACTCTAGCGCGGCGGGCGATCGGAGATTCCCGCCAGGGCAACGGCGCCCGACCGGGGGCGGGGGCTCGGCTCAGTTGACGCTCGGGTCGGCAGGCATCCGCGCGACCAGCGCGTAGCTTCCGCCCATGCGCGTGAGCACGTCGCTCCACAGCCGCTCGGGAACCTCGGTGAAGACGTCGTCGGGGAGGGCTGCCTGGGCGATCCAGTCGCCCTGCGCGATCTCGGCCTCCAGCTGCCCCTCGCCCCAGCCGGCGAACCCGGCGAACACGCGCGCCCGCTCGGTGGCCTGGGACAGCTCGCCGATCTCCGCCTCGGGCGTGGGAAAGCCGATCCGGCCGAGCACCAGCAGCCCGGCCGGCGTGGGGTCGAGAAACTCCGCGAGGAACACGATCGAGCTCGGCTGCACCGGTCCACCGACGTACACGCGCTCGCTGTCGCTGACGGCCTCCTCCAGCTGAGGTGCGGCCTCGCCGACAGTCACATCGGAGGGGCGGTTGAGCACGATGCCCATCGCGCCGTCGGCGCTGTGGACGCCGATCAGCACGACGCTGCGCTCGAAGTTGGGGTCGCGCAGCGAGGGGGACGCGAGCAGTAGCTGGCCGGCCAGCGATTCGTCCATCATCGCTGAGGCTAGCGCCAGGCTCGCCATCGGCTAGGTTTTGCCGCTGCCGTCGCACGACAGCGAGAAAGGACCTCAGTGCAAGCGGATGAGCTCGAGCGCCGGATCGCCGCGTTTCCGGGTTGGTACTACTTCTTCGAGTTCGACAACGGCGTGACGACGCCGGCGCTCGATCCGGGCACCTTCAATCGCCATCGCCAGCGCGGCGCGTACTTCTTCCAGCCGCTGCTGGCGCTCTGCGGCGGCTCGCTGCACGGCCGTCGCGTGCTCGACCTCGGCTGCAACGCGGGCTTCTGGTCGCTGCAGGCGCTGGAGGCGGGGGCAGACTTCGTTCTCGGCGTGGACGCCAGGCAGATGCACGTCGATCAGGCCAATCTCGTGTTCGAGGCCAAGGGGGCCGACCCCGCTCGCTATCGCTTCGAGACTGGCAACGTCTTCGAGCACGAGCTCGCCGAGCGCTTCGATGTGGTGCTGTGTCTGGGGCTGCTGGATCACGTGGCAAAGCCCGTCGAGCTGTTCGAGCTGATGACGCGCGCGGGCGCCGAGATCATCGTCATCGACACCGAAGTCTCGCGCTCGCGCACGAGCGTGTTCGAGGTCGACAGCCTGTACGACCCCGAGAAGGTGGTCGACCACCGCCTGGTGCTGATCCCCTCGCGCGACGCCGTGACCGAGCTCGCCGCGCAGTTCGGCTTCGACACGGTGACGCTCGCGCAGAACATGACCGACTACACGGGGATGAGCGACTATCGCCGCCAGCGTCGGCTGGCGTTCATCTGCTCCAAGCAAGCCTCCTTGGAGACGCTGCCCGGCGAGACCAGGCCGGTCTTTCCGTGGTGGGCGACGGCTCTGCGCGCGCCCCGAGCGGCGGCCCGTCGTCGCGGCCGCTGACGGGCGGTGGGCGCAGGACCGCGCGCCGTTGTCGCAGGCCTGCGCCCCGTTATGCTGGGCGCCCGCGGCGAAGCCGCGGCGAGCATCGACGACAGGAATGAGCAAGGTGGCCAATACCCCGCAGGTGGGTGAGCCGGCGCCGGACTTCGAGTTGCCCGGCACCGCTGGTCCGTTCCGTCTGTCCGAGCACCGCGGCGAGCGCGTCGTGCTGCTGTTCTATCCCGGCGACAACACCATCGTCTGCACCAAACAGTTCTGCTCCTATCGCGACCGCGGTGGCGACTTCGCGTCGCTCAATGCAACGGTGCTGGGGATCTCCTCCCAGGATCTGGCCTCGCACGAGGAGTTCGTCGCCAAGCACGACCTGAACGTCCCGCTGCTGGCGGACGTCGACAAGGGCGTGGCCAAGGCCTACAGCGCCTTCTCCCCCCGGCTGGGGACCAAGCGGGCGGTGATCGTGATCGACGAGCAGGGCATCGTGCGCCATCGCCACGACCACCTGCTCGGGCTGGACTATCAGTCGGTCGACGACCTCAAAGCCGCGCTGGACGAGCTCGGCTAGGCGCCGGGGCGCCGCTCAGCGAGGCAGCCTGGCCGCGGGCTCGAGCTCGCGCGCGGCGCGCTGCTCGACGGCCCGCCCGGCGTAGTGCTCGGCCAGCTCGAGCTGCAGGCTGTGTGGCGCTTCGCCGGGCGCCGGCGCACGTCTGTCCCAGCGGCCTTCCTCGTCGAGCTCCCAGGAGTTCTGGTTGTCGGCGAAGGCGCGCTGCAGCGTGTAGAGCAGCTCGGCGCGCAGCTCCGGTGACTGGATCGGGACTGCCAGCTCGACGCGGTGGTCGAGGTTGCGCGGCATCAGGTCGGCCGAGGCGATGTAGATGGTGTGCTCCCCGTCGCGCTGAAAGCCGAACACGCGCGAGTGCTCGAGCAGGCGCCCGACGATCGAGACGACGCGGATGTTCTCGGAGATCCCCGGCACGCCCGGGCGCAGGCAGCAGATGCCGCGCACGTTGAGGTCGACCTGAACGCCGGCCTGGGAGGCGCGATACAGAGCGCGGATGCAGCGTCCGTCGACGAGCGAGTTCATCTTCATCGTGATGGACGCCGGCGAGCCCTCGCTGTGGGCCTCGATCGTGCGCTCGATCTGCGCGAGGATGCCATCGCGCAGCTGATCGGGGGCCATCAGCACGCGGCGGTAGTGCAGCGGGCGTCCGTAGCCGGTTAGGTAGTTGAACATGTCCGCGACGTCGGCGCCGATCTGCTCGTCGGTCGTGAACAGGCCGAAGTCCGTGTACAGGCGGGCGGTCGCCGAGTGGTAGTTGCCGGTGCCGATGTGCACGTAGTTGCGCACGCCGTCGCCCTCGCGGCGCACGACGAGCACGCACTTGGCGTGCGTCTTCAGCGACGGCTGGCCGTAGACGACGTGCACGCCGGCCTCCTCCATCGCCTTCGCCCAGTGGATGTTCATGCCCTCGTCGAAGCGCGCCTTGAGCTCGACCAGCGCGACCGCCTGCTTGCCTCGCTCGGTGGCGTCGATCAGCGCGGGGACGAGCGGCGAATCGTCGCTGGTGCGATAGACCGTCTGCTTGATCGCCAGCACGTTCGGATCGGCCACGGCCTGCTCGACGAAACGCTCGACCGAAGTGGCGAAGGAGATGTATGGGTGGTGCACCAGCAGGTCGCCTTCGCGCATCGCTCCGAGCACGTCGGGGCGCTCGTCCTCGTGACGCAGCAGGCGTGGATGGGTGATCCCCACCAGCGACTCCTGGCGCAGCTCGGCGTGGCCGGGGAGCCGGACGAGCTGCCACAGCGCGCCCATGTCGAGCAGCCCGTCGACCGGGTAGACCTCATCGTCGTGCACGCCGAGCAGCCCGGACAGCTCTGAAAGCAGCCGCGGTGAGCAGTCGGCACCGACCTCGACGCGGACGATCTCCCCGAAGCGCCGCCGCCGCAGCTCGTCCTCGACGGCCTGCAGCAGATCGGCGGCGTCGTCTGAGACCTCCAGATCGGCGTCGCGGGTTACACGAAAGACGTTGTAGTCGGCGATCTCCATTCCCGGGAAGAGCGCATCGAGGTGGTGTGCGATCACGTCCTCCAGCGGAACCAGCAGCACCTGGCCGGCGTCGGGCTGCTTGAGCGCGACAAAGCGCGGAAGGATCTCCGTCGGCACCTTCACGCGCGCAAAGACCGTCTGGTCGGTGGCGGGGTCGCGCACGAGCACGGCGAGGCTGAGGGAGAGGTTCGATATGTAGGGAAACGGCCGCCCGGGAGCCACCGCGAGCGGTGTGAGCGCCGGGAAGATCTTCTTTGCAAACAGCGCGGCGAGCTCGGCGCGGCGCTCTTCGTCGAGCTCGCGCACGCCGGCGAGCTGGATGTCCTGGTCGGCGAGCGCCGGGCGCAGATCCCCTTCGAAGCAGTCTGTCAGCCGCTTGCCGAGGCTGAGCACCCGCTCGCGGATCAGCGCGATCGTCTGCGACGGCGTGCGCCCGTCCTGGCCGGGGTTTTCCACGCCCGCGTCGATTTGATCGCGCAGGCCGGCCACGCGCACCATGTAGAACTCGTCGAGGTTGGTCGTGTAGATCGCGCAGAACTTCACGCGCTCGAGCAGCGGCAGGCGCGCATCCTCGGCGAGCTGCAGCACGCGGTCGTTGAAGTCCAGCCAGGAGAGCTCGCGATTGAGGTAGAGCGCGGGGTCGTGGAGATCGGCCTCGGCGCCCGGAGCGCTGGCAGATCGCTCGTTGGAGTTGTGCTCGAGACTGCTGCTCATGTGCTCCTCAAGCTACACCCTCACGGCCGATTTCCCGGCGGGCGCGAGGATCCTCGCCCGCGTCAGGCGGCGGCTCGCCGCGCACGGCAACGCGCTGGTCACATCCGCCGGACCGCACGCGGTAGGGTGGGCGGCTGGCAATGGCTCGTCAGCTCTGGGTACTACGTCATGCCGAGGCCGAGCCGCACGGAACGCGCTCGGACTCCCAACGGCGCCTTACCGCGCGCGGCGAGGATCAGGCGCGTGCGGCGGGCGCGGCTCTGTCGCGTATGGACGTGGCCTTCGAGGCCGTTCTGTTCAGCCCGAAGATGCGTGCCAGCCAGACGGCTGGGCTCGCCGCCGAGCACTGGGAGCAGGGCCAACGCGAGCTGCTGCGCTCCCACGAGCCGCTGGCCTCGGGCTTTGACGGGCGCCAGGCGCTCGATGCGCTCTCGGCGATCGGCGCCGACGGACGCCTGCTGATCGTCGGTCACGAGCCCGATCTGTCGCGCACGGTCGCGGACCTCACCGGCGGCCGCATCGACCTGAAGAAGGGCGGGCTGGCGGTCGTGCGCCTAGAGGGCGTCGGGGGTGAGCTCGCGGTCCTGATGCGCCCGCGCGAGCTTGCCCTGATCGCGGGCGTCCCAGGCGGCGGGAACTGAGGCCGGCACGTCGACCTCGACCGAGTCGACGTCCAGCGATTCCGCCGCGAAGCGGTAGCCGATGCCGAAGTGCGTGTGGATGTAGCGCCATCCGGGGGAGGCCTTCTCGAGCTTCTGGCGGAGCTTGCGCACGAACACGTCGACCGAGCGGTCGCCGCGGACCATCGTGTAACCCCATAGGCGGGAGTAGATCTCCTCGCGCTCGAGCACGCGGCCCTCGGCGGCGGCGAGCAGCTCGATCAGCTCGAACTCGCGGCGGGTGAGGTCGAGGCTCGACTCGCCGACGAACGCCTGGAAGCGGTCGGAGAGGATCTCCACCTCGCCGGCCATCAACGGCTTTGACTCGGTGCGGCCGCTCGGCCGGCGCCGGCGTCGCACGACGCTCTGCACCCGCGCGATGACCTCCTCGGGGTGACAGGGCTTGGTGACCCAGTCGTCGGCGCCCAGTCGCAGCCCGCGCACGCGCTGGGCTACTGTCGACGGGCCGGTGCAGACGACGATGCCGAGGTCGGGCAGCGCCCCGCACAGGCGCTCCAGCCACTCCCACGCCTGCGGACCGAGCACCGCGAGATCGACCACGAGCGCGCTCAGGCGCATCGAGACGACGGTGTCGGCGGGCACCGGGCTGGCGAGCACGCGGTGCTCCCAGCCGAGCCGGTCCAGGCGCTTTGAGAGAACCTGGATGAAGCCGCTGTCGCGGTCCAGCACGGCGATGCGCAACGCTGAGGAGGCGCCCCCCGGGCCCGACGGCGCCGCCACGTCCGAGGCGGTGATGCTCTCCGTCATTGCCGTGCAGTCTAGGGGAGCACGAGGGACCCGGCACGCCTGTCTGCAAATCGTCACACGATGTTCACAAGCAGGACGCTGTTTGCGCAGAGCCGCGGCCCGGCGCTAGGCCGGTAGAGAGGCCCGGGCGGGCGGCGCTCGCCCGGCGGCGTCTGAGGGCAGCAGCAGCGACAGTGCGCCGGCGGCGAGAACGAACGCCGTCGACGTCCACAGGCAGGCGGCCAGCCCGTGCCATTCGTACATCACGCCCGACAGGACGGTTCCGGCGAGGCGCCCGCCGGCATTGGCCATGTAGTAGAAGCCCACGCTCATCGCCACCCTGTCGTTGTCGGAGTAGGCGAGGATCAGGTAGGAGTGAACGGCGGAGTTCATCGCGAAGACGATGCCGAAGGGAATCAGCCCGACGATGATCGCGACCGTCCCGTCGACGTGTGCTTCGAGCGCGGCCGCGATCGCGGCCGGGCACAGCGCCAGCACGAGCGCCAGCCACAGCGCGGTCCTGCCGTCGGGCTCGCGCCCAGCGCCGCCGGCCCGGCGGCGCACGAAGCGAGGCGCTGCGGCCTGCACGGCCCCGTAGCCGATCACCCACACGGCAAGCAGCGTCCCCGCCTGCCAGAAGGACCAGCCGAGCACCGAGTACAGGAAGAACGGAAGCCCCACGACGAACCACACGTCGCGTGCGGCAAACAGGAATATCCGGGCGGCGGCGAGGACGTTGACCGCGCGGTTGTTGGAGAACATCTGCCTGAACCTCGCGGCCTTGTCGGGCTTTCCGAGATGACCGTGCATCAGCCGCGAGGCCAGCACCAGCGCCACCAGCGTGATGCCGGCCAGGATCAGCAGCGCCGCCCGAAACCCGGTGAGCGTCAGCAGCACGCCGCCGAGGAAGAAGCCGACCCCCTTCAGCGCGTTCTTCGAGCCGGTCAAGATCGCGACCCACCGGTACAGGGAGGACTGGTCGTTTTCGGGCACGACGAGCTTGACGGCGCTCTTTGAGCTCATCTTGGTCAGGTCCTTGGCGATGCCCGAGAGCGCCTGAGAGGCCATCACGTAGGGAACGACCAGCAGCGACGCCGGAGCAAAGCCGAGCATGAGGAGCGCGACGATCTGGACGGCCAGCCCCATGAACAGGGTGATCTTCAGGCCTAGCCGGGCGGCGAGAAAGCCGCCCACGAGGTTCGTGACGACGCCTGCGACCTCGTAGAGCACGAACAGCGAGGCGACCTGCAGGGGCGTGTAGCCGAGGCGGTCGAAGTAGAACAGGACGAGCGTCCGCGTCGCCCCGTCGACGAGCGTGTCGGTCCAGTAGGCCCCGGTGACGAGCGCGTAGTTGCGCAGATCGCCCCGCGGCCGGCGCGTGGTCGACGAGCTCGCTGTTGTCCCGCTAGCCATCTGGCTCGGCGGCGATCGCGGCCGGCTCGCCCGGCAGGCTGGCCGCGACGGTGCGGGCGAGCTCCACCAAGCGGTTGGCGTAGCCCCACTCGTTGTCGTACCAGGCGAGGATCTTCACCTGCGTTCCGTCGGTGACCATCGTCGAGCGCGCGTCGACGATCGCCGAGCGCGGATCGTCCTTGAAGTCGACCGACACGAGCGGGCGCGGCTCGTAGCCGAGGATCCCCGCGAGCGGTCCGGCGGCGGCCGCCTGCAGCAGCCCGTTTACCTCCTCGACGCTCGTCGCGCGACCGACCTCGAAGACGCAGTCGGTCAGCGAGGCGTTCAGCAGCGGCACGCGCACGGCGAGGCCGTTGAGCCTGCCCTGCAGCTCGGGGAAGATCAGACCGATCGCCGTGGCCGACCCGGTTGTCGTCGGGATCAGCGAGACGTTCGCAGCCCGCGCTCGGCGCAAGTCCTTGTGGGGTGCGTCGACGATCGTCTGCGTGTTGGTCATGTCGTGCAACGTCGTGATCTGGCCGTGGCGGATGCCGATCGCCTCGTGGATGACCTTGACCACGGGCGCCAGGCAGTTGGTCGTGCAGGAGGCCGCCGTCAGCAAGTGGTGGCGCTCGGGGTCGTAGAGGTGGTCGTTGACGCCGACCACGAGGTTCAGCGCCTCGTCCTTGACCGGCGCCGCGACGATCACCTTGCGCACCCCCTGGCGGAAGTAGCCGTCGAGCAGCTCCGCAGTGCGCAAGCGCCCGGTGCACTCGAGCACGATCTCCACGCCCAGCTCGCCCCACGGGACGTCGCCGGGCTCCGCGGCGGCGCTGTAGCCGATCGTGCTTCCCTTGATCGCCAGCACGCCGTTCTCTCCACGCACGTCCTCAGACCAGCGCCCGTGGATCGAGTCGAAGGTCAGCAGGTGCGCCGCCGTCTCCGCGTCGCCCTTCAGCTCATTGATCTGAGCGAAGACGAGCTCGGGCCAGTCCCACGCCGCACGCAGCGCAAGGCGCCCGATGCGCCCGAAGCCGTTGATGCCGACGCGCACACCGTCCATGATCCGATCGTATTACATTGACGGATGCAATTGTTATTGATATATGTATATAGATGCTCGTCGATATGAAGCCATGAGCACGTACCGCTCCCCGGTCCCCGGCGCCGCCAAGGAGCTCGCGGCGTGGCTCAGCTGACCGCCGGTCCTCAGCGCCCGATCGCAAGCCGCTCTGCCGAGGGAGTACGAGCGCCGGCTCTGATCCGGCAGCTCTCGGCGCTTGACCGCTTCCTGCCCGTCTGGATCGTCCTGGCGATGGCCGTGGGGCTGGTGTTGGGCTCGGCGATCGGTGGTCTGAATCGTGCGCTCAGCTCGGTGCAGGTCGGCGGCACCTCGCTACCGATCGCGATCGGGCTGCTGCTGATGATGTACCCCGTGCTGGCTCGCGTGCGCTATGAGGAGCTCGGGCGCCTGCGCGCCGAGCGCGGCCTGTTCGCCTCCTCGCTGGTGCTCAACTGGCTGATCGGACCGGCGTTGATGTTCGCGCTGGCTTGGCTGCTCCTGCCCGACCAGCCGGCCTATCGCACGGGCCTGATCGTCGTCGGGCTGGCGCGCTGCATCGCGATGGTGCTGATCTGGAGCGAGCTGGCGGGCGCTGATCGCGAGGCCACCGCGGTGCTGGTCGCGATCAACTCGCTCTTTCAGATCCTCGCTTACAGCCTGCTCGGCTACTTCTACATCACGCTTCTGCCCGACTGGCTGGGGCTTTCCACCCAGGGCTTTCACGTCGGGCTCTGGCCCGTGGCGCGAACCGTGCTGATCTTCCTCGGCATCCCCCTCGTCGCCGGCTATCTCACCCGTCTGGCTGGTCTGCGCCTGCGCGGCGCGCAGTGGTATGAGCAGCGATTCCTGCCGCGCGTCGGCCCGATCGCGCTGTACGGCCTGCTGTTCACGATCGTCCTGCTGTTCGCGCTGCAGGGCCACCAGATCACCAACCACCCCGTTGACGTTGTGCGGATCGCCCTGCCGCTGCTGATCTACTTCGCTGTCATGTTTGGGGTGGCCTTCGCCTGGGGCCGCGCGCTGCGGCTCGGCTATGAGCGCACCGCGACGCTCGCCTTCACCGCGGCCTCCAACAACTTCGAGCTGGCGATCGCGGTCGCGATCGGCGTGTTCGGCGCGACCTCGGGAGAGGCGCTCGCGGGCGTTGTCGGCCCGCTGATCGAGGTGCCGGTGCTCGTCGGCCTGGTCTACGTCTCGCTGTGGCTGCGCGGGCGCGTCTTTCCCCGTGATGCCTTGGTGGCCGCTCCGCTCGAGCACCTACGCCCGGCGTCCGGCAGTGACGGCAGCGGGTAGCGGATCGGAAGCTCGGGAGGGGCGTTCGTTGGCGCGTCCTCGGTAGGCATGGCCAAATCGTATTACATTGACGGATGCAATTGTTATTGATATATGTATATAGATGTCCGTGAATATGGAGCTGGCGCCCAAGCAGAAGCGAGCGGCCGGTGAGCGCTGTTGCGAGCCCGTCGTCTACCCCGACGTGCAGCGCGAGGATGCGCTGCGCATGGCCGAGGTCGCCAAGGCCCTCGGCGACCCGATCCGCCTGCAGCTCGTGGACGTGTTGAGAAAGCACGCGGGCAAGGTCTGCGTGTGCGAGCTGGTGCCGCTGTTTGACATCTCCCAGCCCACGCTCTCCCATCATCTGAAGAAGCTGCGCGACGCTGGAATCGTGGACTCCGAGCGCAAGGGCCTGTGGGCCTACTACTACGTGATCCCCGACGCACTGAAGGAGCTATCCGCATGGCTGAGCTGAGCCCCGCCGAGGGCGATATCCGCGAGCAGGTCCGCGAGCGCTACGCCGCCGCCGCGACGCAGGTCACGACGACCGATCCGGGCGCTGGCTGCTGCGCCCCGAGCGAGACGTTCGACGGCGGCAGCGAGGTATTCGGCGCCGCTCTGTATGAGCTCAGCGACCACGCGCAGCTGCCTGACACGGCGAGACTCGCCTCTCTGGGCTGCGGCAATCCCACGGCCGTCGCCGAGCTGCGCGAGGGCGAGACGGTGCTCGACCTCGGCTCCGGCGGCGGAATCGACGTCTTGCTGTCGGCCAGGCGAGTCGGCCCCACCGGCACGGCGCACGGCCTTGACATGACCGATGAGATGCTCACCCTGGCGCGCGAGAACGCGCGCAAGGCCGGTGTCGAGAACGTCGAGTTCCACAAGGGCTACATCGAGCAGATCCCGTTGGCCGACGACAGCGTCGACGTGGTGATCTCAAACTGCGTCATCAACCTTTCTCACGACAAGCGCAAGGTGCTGCGCGAGGTCGCGCGCGTCCTGCGCCCGGGTGGGCGCTTCGCGGTCTCCGACGTGGTCGCCGACGAGGGCATGGACGACGCGACGCGCGCCGACATGCAGGCATACACGGGCTGCATCGCCGGGGCGCTCACCGAGCGAGAGTTCACCCAGGCGCTCGCGGACGCGGGCCTGGTCGAGATCGAGATACGCAAGACACACCGGGTTCACGATCAGGCGAGCTCGGCGATCGTGCGTGCGCGAAAGTCGAGCGAGCGCTCCCGGTGAGCGATCCAGCACATCAAGTCGCGGCGGCTGCCCGCATCCGCTCGCCAGCGGTCGCCGCTGCCCGTTGCGTCGGGTCCTCAGAGGTCTTCGGGCGTGCCGTCGGGCGCCGCGTCCGGGCGTGCCCCGGCGGGATGTGAGGAGTCCGAGAACTCGCGGAACAGCCCGGTGACCACGAAGGCGACCTGCTCGCCGATGTCCACCGCGTTGTCGCCGATCCGCTCCAGCGCGCGAGCGACGAGGATCATGTGCATCGCCCACTCGCGCGTGTCGACGTCATCGCCGATTTCGATCGCCGTGCGGAAGATCTCCCGATTGAGACGGTTGATCTCGCGATCCTGGCGCACGAGATCCTCGGCCAGTTCGACGTCGCGCCCCGCGAAGGCCGCTTTGGACTGGGCGACCTCCGAGCGAGCATAGGCTCCCATCTTCGCCAGCGCGTCGAGCATCTCCGGACGTACGGGCGGCTCGTAGCCCGACAGCGGGATCATCTTGGCGATGTTCACGCATTGATCGCCCATGCGCTCGATGTGCTTGATCAGGTGCAGCAGCGCGGCGACCAGGCGCAGGTCGCCGGCGACGGGCGCCTGCAGGGCCAGCAGCGAGAGGATGCCCTGGTGAACCTCCAGGTAGCGCCCGTCGACGCGATCGTCGTCGGCGATCACCATCTGCGCAAGCTCGACGTCCTGATGGCACAGCGCCTCGAGCACGCGGTCGAGCTGCTCGAGGATCAGATCGAGGCCGCCCAGGGCGTTGGTCTCCAGCGCCTGCAGCTGCTGCTGAAAGTGCGCGCGTCCATGTGGCGCGTCGCTGGTGGGGCCCTCGTTCGCGGCGGCGCTGCTGGCGGTCGCTCCGGCCGCCTCGGCCGCCGCGCCGCGCCGGTCGTCGTCGCTAGCCGAACTTGCCGGTGACATATTCCTCGGTTCGCGA
>Ga0207930_1000425_pt1 | contig 12841 bp, 7 predicted proteins | sample NGESurshal092012_7_FD_184477 | JGI IMG/M metagenome (GOLD analysis project Ga0207930, IMG submission 184477) | Arctic peat soil microbial communities from Barrow, Alaska - NGEE Surface sample 210-3 shallow-092012 (SPAdes) | ecosystem: Environmental > Terrestrial > Soil > Wetlands > Peat ... | reverse complement strand
CGCTGGCCGGCGAGCCGGTCGATGTCACGCGCAGTTATCTGCGTGTCGGGCGCCAGAATCAGCAGCCGCTCGACCGTGTTCCGCAACTCGCGCACGTTGCCGGGCCAGTCGAGTGAGCTCAATCTCTCCAACGCATCCGCGGTAAATGTGCGCGGCGGAATTCCTTCCCGCGCCGACAGCGTCGAACCGAAATACTGGGCCAGCATCGGGATGTCCTCGCGCCGCTCGCGAATCGGCGGAACGTGGATCGGCACGACGTTGAGCCGGTAGTACAGATCCTCACGGAATTTGCCGCCCGCGATCTCGTTCTCGAGCGTTTTGTTCGTGGCGGCGATTACCCTGACGTCGACCGAGATCGGCTTGGCGCCGCCGATTCGGGTGATGACGTTGTCCTGCAGCACGCGCAGGACTTTCGCCTGCGCGGCGAGGCTCATGTCGCCGATTTCGTCGAGGAAGAGCGTTCCCTTGTTTGCCTGCTCGAACTTACCGGCACGGTCCGAGATCGCGCCGGTAAAAGAGCCCTTCATGTGGCCGAACAGCTCGCTCTCGATCAGCTCGCCCGGAATCGCGGCGCAATTAACCTCGACAAATGGCTTGGTCGCGCGCGGCGACATGCGATGAAGCGCGCGCGCCACCAGCTCCTTGCCCGTCCCGTTCTCACCGGTGATCAGGACGCGCGCGGGAGTCGTCGCGACTTTCTCGATCTTTTCCATCAGGGCCCGCATCACCGGCGTCTTGCCGACCATCTCGAACGGAGCGTCGACCGATTGCTTCAGGCGGGCGTTCTCTTCCTGAAGGTCAAGATGCGACAGCGCGTTCCTGAGCATGACGAGGATGCGATCCGTGTCGAGCGGCTTCTCCAGAATCTCGTAGGCGCCGGCCTGAGTCGCTTCGACGGCGGTGCGAATGGTGGCATGGCCGCTGATCATCACAACCGTGGCTGAAGGATCGAGCTCGCGGAGCTTCCTCAGCGCCTCCATTCCGTCCATTCCAGCCATCTTCACGTCGAGAAAGACCAGGTGCGGGCGCCACTTCTGGTACTCCGCGATCCCGTCCAGCGCGTTCGGGATCGTGTGCACCTCGTACCCCTCGAACTCGAGGAGCTGTCCCAACGCCGCGCGGATTCCCTGCTCATCATCGATGACGAGAATCCTTCGACTCATTTGACACTCTTGTACAGTGTGATCTTGCCGTCGGAAATGCGCACGTCTGAAATGTAAGCCGCCATGACCATCGGAAGCCCGTTCTGGGAGATACCTTCGACCGGCTTGCCGCGTTTCATCTGGGTCAGGATCCTCGGGATCAGCGCGCTCGGCACGTCGATCCTGCCAAGCTTCACCTCCTGAACGAGGAATTCCGCCAGGCCGGGCTTCAGCATGTTGATGGTGCCTCCGAACCGCACGCTGTCACGCTCGCCGAGGAGCATTCCAACGGGACCGAGTGACTTGGCGCCGCCAAAATCCTTGAGCTCCACGTCGGACCGGACGTAGAGCCGGTCGCCGATGATCGCGGCTTCAGCGTTTTTCGCGGATGGAGGAAGCTGTTTCGCGACGACAGTGAAGATGTACGACGCCGCCTCCGCGGGAGTCAGGTTCGCGAAGACTGGTCCCGATTGGCGCCCCAGCGATTGCACGGCGACCTGCCCACGCGCCGCGTCAGCAGCCGTGAGTGGCTGCCAGCCTGAGCTGACCGAAGTTGCAGTCGCTGCAGTGCCAGCGGCGGGGCGCTCGACGCGCGCGTACCAGTACCACAGCGCGATGAGACAGATGATGATGACGAGACAGCCGGCCCTTTTTAGACAACCTTTCATGGCGTATATGCGTGAAGGATGGGGGAGAATACCCCGTCAGGTGGAGTCAGGCAAAGGGGGGGCCGACTCCGCCCGGTGCCCGCTACTAGCTGCCGGGACCCCCACGCTCGGACGACCTTCCGCCCTCGCCGCCTTCACGCCGCAGTCCGGGCGTCTTGATGCTTTCCGGCACCTTGGACCACTGCGCTGGCGTCAGAATCGCCTTCGAGTCGTTGATCGCCTGCATCGCCAGCTTTCTTGCCTCGGCAATCGTCGGCTGGAGCTTGGTGAAAATTGTCATCGGGTCCGGGTTCTTTGTCGTCGTGTCGCCGAGGACGTTGGCGACTTTGTCGACCAGAGAATCCGATCTGACCTTGAAGGCGTCGCCGGCGGTCTGAAGCCTTGCGACCTGATCCGGCGTTAGCTCGAGCTTCGCCGAGTCGTTGACGGCGATGATTTCGAGGAATGCGTTCGGCACGAGGCGCGTCATGCGCGCCTTGAGCGCCTCCGGATTGAGGCGTCCCGCCCCTCGGCCGATTGCGTTGTTGAACTGCTGGCGTGCGGGATCCGTCCCGAGTGTAAGGCGCCCCTGAACTGCTATCTGGAACGGGACACGAAATGCGTTCCGCGTTCCATTGGTGGCTCCGAAGTGCTCGTTGACCTGGTACCGGTAAGTATCGGTCGTTGGATCGAATCCGCGCACATAAAGAAGGGTACGGTCGGGAAACGATGGCTGTCCCCACCCGTGAAGATTGTTGCTGCCGTGGAGCAGCTGATCGAGCCCGGTGAGTGTGTTGAGCGCGATCACCGAGATGGTGAGTCTGCGATCGAGGCCGAACGAGGCAGGCCTGATATTGGCCTGGAGATCGAGGGCGGGAGACCACGGGCTCGAGCAGCTGCTGCGGGTGGCGACCTTCCCCAGTTGACTGAGGAGGCAATCGCGCGCGCGCGGCGAGGTAGTGGCGAGCAGACGAGTCATTCCGTTCGCGACCGCGGTATCACCGGCGGCCGCGGCAGCGGCCGGATCGAAGACGAATGCGCGGTCGTTGTTGCGTCCGTCGCCGTTGATGTCGCCGCCTACGAGCGGAGCGAAGAAGCTTCCGGAAGTCGCGCGCGCGATCGCCGTCAGCTCGAGCACCGGCTTGATCGGATACGTGATCGTCGCGAGGAGCGCGTGGCGCCGCGCGTTGTCGCTGCGCCCCCATTCCGAGATGTTCGGATTGCCGGCCGTCGATCCGGCAGTTCCACCAAAGCCCTGCACTGCACCTTGCGAAAAACCCTGTGACTGATCGAACGAGCTCGTGAGTGTATACGACGCGTTGAGCAGAATTCCCTTGCGGTTGATTCCGTTGAGCCCGAAGGTGATCTGCTTCGTGTCGGATCGGAGATTCGACTGGATCTGGCTCACGACTCCAAACTCCGGATGCAGGCGGGAACCGAGCACTGACAGGGCGCCGCTGGTCGGCACGATCGCGTTTGCCGGAGCGTACACGGGACGATTGCCTTCATTCGCGAGGGTGAACTTCGGAACCGTGTCCAGATTGATGTCGGTTGATCCCGTTTGCGCCACACCGCGCGCATAGCCGGCGTCGATCGAGAAGGAATAGCGGTCCCAGAAGCGGCGATTCAATCCAAACGATGCGCGCCAGGCGCGCGGAGCCTGGAAGTCAGGATCGAAGACCGTGACATTGCGACGCTGGTTGGCGAATATCGGCGTACCGCCGTTGCACGACGTCGGAATCGTGGATGGGTCGGCGAGATATGCCGCCCAATCGGGGGTCGGTGCCGCCGGGCCGACGCAAGTGAGCAGCGACTGCCCGTTGGTGAGACCCGTGGCGTTGAGCGCCGACGCGAACAGCTGCGCCGGAGCGGTGCCACGGAATTCGCCGAAGCCTCCTCGCAGCGTGAGCGGTGGCGGACCAAACTGCGATTCGCCGACGAATACTGTAAATCCCGCGCGCGGGCTGACGTGGAACTCCGAAGGAAGATTGTCCGTGCGCCGGCCAAACGTCGAATCGACCTCGGGGTTGTATTCCGGCTTGTCGGGATAACGCGATCCTTCGGCGCGCAGTCCGTAGGTCAGCTGCACCTTCGGGTTCACACGCCACGAATCGCCGAGGTACGAGGCGAGATTGTTTGTGGCGGACTCCTGGTCGCGCGCGAAAAGCGCGCGGGTGAACTGCGTGGGCTGGCCCGCGGCGAAATCAGCGAGCGAATTGAACGTAAAGGTGCCGAACCGGTTGGGCGCGAATCCGACGGAGCTTCTTTGTTCGTTGACGAGTCCGCCAAGCTTGAAGCGGTGCCCACCCGCGGTCGTGAGGCGGGAGATCTCGTCGCTCATTTCGAGCAGGCTCGATTTCGTCTCTTGCGGCAGTGATGGATTCCCTCCGAACTGGAGCGTGGAGATGGCGCTCGTCCCATCTTCGAGGACCGACGCGACCACCACGCGCCCGTCGGGAGCCGACAAATATCCGGAGGTATTCCGGTTGTCGACCGATTTGTAGCCGCGGAGCTCGTTGATGAACATCCCGACGTGGGATGTGAGCGTCATCATGCCTCCGCCACCGGAACCCTTGAGATCACCGCCCGTGTGCGGCAGCGCCAGCGCGTTGAGACGCGAGCCGAGCTGAGTGTTGCCGCGCCAGTCTCCGCGCAGCATCAGGGAGTGGTCTTCCGCGAGGTTGTAGTCGACGCGCACGAGCGCCGACGTATTGTCGTTGCGACGCTCATCGGGTGCGAGCGGTGACGTGAGCGGGAGCCCGAAGCCCTGAACGAGATTCAGAAAACGGCTCACCGAGTCCGGATTGGTGCCAAGTCGCTCGAGCGTGAGCGGATCGGCCGCCAGAAGAGAGAGGAGCGGATCGGTGCGATGCGAGAATGTGAGCGCGCCGAAGGTAAAGAGCTTGTCCTTCACAATCGGTCCCCCCACACCGAGGCTGATCTGATTCTGCGTGTACTTCTGACCGAACGCGGGATTCGAATCGTCCACGAACTCCAGGCTGGGGTCACGCAGCGAATAGCTGAACGCGCCCTGGACGTTGTTGGTGCCCCCTCTCGTCGTTGATGCGACCTGCCCGCCGGTGAACTGCCCACGCGCGACGTCGTACGTGTTCGTCACCACCCGCGTGTTGCGAATCGCCTCCGAGGGAACACTCCCCGCGCCAAAGCTGAGTCCGTCCAGGGTGATGCTGTTCTGATTGGAGGGCTGGCCGGCGACGTTGAAGGACGCCTTGGTGGAATCGGTGCCCGGCACCTGAATGACTCCGGGCGCGAGCGCCGCCAGCGCAGCCAGATCGCCCGCATCGATGGGAAGGCGATTGATGAGGTTGGGAGTGAGATTGCGCTCCGTGTTCCCGGGCTCGGGCCGCTGATTTGGATCGCCGCGCCGCGCTCCCGCGCGCACCTGCACCGTCGCGAGCTGGGTGGCGTTGCGGCCCATATTGAAGTCCGTGATGAGCCGGTCCTCGTCGCCCTGCCGCTGGATGTCGCGTAAGACCGGCGCCATGCCGATCGCGCGCACAGTGAGGCGATAGCTTCCGCCGCCATCCGGAAACACGATCGTGTAGCGGCCATCGGGCCCCGTGGTCTTGGTGCGCGTGATGCCCGTCTCGGCGGATGTGGCTTCGACGCGTGCGCCGGCGACCGCCTGACTGTCGAGTCCCGAAACGCGGCCCATCAATATGTCCGTGGTCGATCCGACCTGTGCGAAGATCCGCGCGGGAAGAAGCAGCGCAAGCGGTACGATCACAATGCTGAGCGACTTCAATTTCATGTCCGACAATCTCCAAAGTTCTTCATTCGTGCTGCCTTCACTCTTACGCGTCTCGCCATTCGAATGCTGTGAGCATCGCGTTATCCATGCGTCTCGGCTTGGGTCGAGATCGTTAACTGCATTCGCCACTTTCGCCGCCTACGGGAATGTCCTCCCTCTTCCATAGGCGGCGCTAACAGCATCGGTTTCGCGATTGTTCTGCGGAGCGGTGATTTCGCGCGGTTCGAAACGCTTCGCGCCGCGCGCTTGGTGCGCATTACGATGACTCATGCTCGCCGCGGTCCGTTCGGCTGGTCTCGTCGGCATTGACGCGTACGACGTCATCGTCGAGGTCGACGCGGCGCAGGGACTTCCGCAGTGGACGATTGTCGGGCTGGCCGCGAGCGCCGTCAAGGAAAGCCGCGAGCGGGTCGGTGCGGCCCTCGTCAATTCCGGATTCAAGGTACCGCCGAGGCGCATCACGGTGAACCTGGCGCCCGCCGACATCCGGAAGGAAGGCACGGCCTTCGATCTGCCGATCGCCATCGGTATTCTCGTCGCGACCGGACAGCTGGAAGCCGGCTCGGTCGCGAAGCGAATGTTCGTGGGCGAGCTCGGCCTCGACGGCGGACTGCGGACCATGCGAGGCGCGCTCTCGATCGCACGCCACGCGCGGCGTGCCGGTGTCTCAACGCTCGTGCTTCCCGCGCCCAACGTCACCGAGGCTTCCCGCGTCAGCGCGCTCGATCTCTCCGCGCCAATGACCCTCGCCGATCTCGTGCGCGAGCTGCGAGAAGGAGCGCTGACGCTCGCTCGTGAGGTCTCTGGTTCATCGCAACCGCGCACTGATGGGACCGACTTCGCCGACGTCGTCGGTCAGCAGGGCGCCAAGCGTGCGCTCGAGGTTGCCGCCGCCGGCGGACACAACGTGCTGCTCGTCGGGCCCCCTGGCGCCGGAAAAACGATGCTGGCGCGACGACTGCCGACGATCCTTCCATCACTGAGCGAAGAGGAAGCGCTCGAGGTAATCGCCATTCATTCCGTCGCCGGTGTTCTCGGACGCAGCAACGTGAGCGAAGGGATGCGGCCTTTCCGCTCGCCGCATCACTCCATCTCCAGCGCTGGACTCATCGGTGGAGGCTCCCTCCCGCGCCCCGGCGAGGTGAGTCTCGCACATCACGGGGTGCTCTTTCTGGATGAGATGCTCGAGTTCCCGCGGCACGTGCTCGATGGATTGAGACAACCGATGGAGGATGCCAGGGTTGTGATCGTCCGCGCGTCACAGGCGGTGACCTATCCTGCGCGATTCACTCTGATAGGCGCGTGCAATCCATGTCCGTGCGGCAGAGCGGCGGATCCGCTCGGAGTGTGCAACTGCAGCGCGACGGACATCGAGCGCTACAACGCGCGCATCTCCGGTCCGTTGGCTGACAGAATTGACATGCACGTCACCGTTGGTGCCGTTGCGCTCCGCGATCTGAGCGGCGCCAGCAATGGTGATTCTTCCCCGTCGATTCGCTCACGGGTCGAGCGTGCTCGCGCGACACAGCGAAAAAGATTCGCGAGAAGATCGGGAGTGTCCTGCAACGCTTACGCGATCGGTCGCTGGCTCGACGCCAACACACCCATCCATACCGAAGCGAGAACGCTTCTTCAAAACGCAGCCGAGCGTCTAGGCCTGTCGGCGCGCGGCTACCATCGCGTCCTGAAGGTCGCGCGCACGATTGCCGACCTCGACGATGTCACGGAGGTCGCGCCAGCTCACATAGCGGAAGCGCTCCGCTATCGCCCGCTGTCCCGGACGGCACCGATCCTGGCCGCTCGTGAACGCAGTTAACGATCTGCAGTTGTAGTTTGCGCGCGATGCTCGCGGCGTGTAAGCGAGCTAGCCGCCGAAGAGGATATCCCGTCTCGACCCAAACCGAGATGCACAGGCAACGCGCGGGACAACCGGCGAGATGCAGAAAGGCGGAGCGCCCTTACGGGACGCTCCGCCTTTTAGTCTCTGTACCGGACCCCTTTCGGGGCCCGGCCAGAGAAGGTGCTTACTGCGGTGGTATTACGATCCTGTCGCTGCCGATCGTCACGATACGGAAATCATCGCGACGGTTCTGCTGCCAGCAGGCTTCGTTGTGCTCGGTGCAAACCGGGCGCTCCTCGCCATAGCTCACGAGGTCGAAGCGATCTGCCGCAATGCCGTGGTCAACGAGGTACCGCTTGGCGCTTGCCGCACGGCGCTGGCCTAGGGCCAGGTTGTACTCGTCAGAGCCACGCTCGTCAGCGTTACCCTCGATACGAATTCTCATTCCGGGGTTAGCCTGCAGCCACGGGATCTTCACATCGAGTGTAGCAGCTGCATCCGGTCTGATCGTCGACTTGTCGAAGTCGAAGTAGATCGGGCCAGTGATCTTGGTCGTGTCAACAGCAGCCACTGGAGGCAAGCAAGCCGGATCCGAAGCCAGGATGTTCGGGTTGTACTGGCAGGTTGGCGGCGGTGGCGGCGGCGGTGGCGGCGGTGGCGGAGGAACGCAGTTCGGGCTCGAAGCAGGAATGCTCTCGAGACCGGCGTACGTGCACATAACCTCCGGACGCGCACCACCGAGCAGGAAGCTCAGGCCGGCGCGGGCGTGCAGGTTCATGTTCGCGCTCGGCTTGTGATTCGGCATGTAGTCGATCACACCGTCGAGACGAAGCGCCGTGCGGTTCGCGACCGCGAGGCGTAGACCAGCGAGGCCGCTGGCGCCGAAATTATACGTGTAGCTGTCGGCCCCCGTGTCGCGCTTGAACTTGTAGCTCGTGCGAGTGCCACCAGCACCGAGGATGAACTGGCTCTGCCGACCCATAAGGCGGATCGGGAAATTGTAGTTCAGCCGCGTGGCGAAAGCATGCGCGTTGACTTTGGTCACCTGATTAACCCCGCAGCAAGGCGGGCCGATGTTGTCCTGCGGCGAATAGTAGCCATCGCCTTCGAGCTCCCACCGGGGATCGGAGAGGAACACGCCAACGCGTCCACCGTAGCCAAGACCGTCCTTCGGCATCGAGCCAGTCGGTCCCCGTCCTGCATTGTTATCGAACCAGGTCCACTGAGCGAAGCCGCCCAGTTCGACGGTTCCCGGGAGGGGCGCGTCGAGATTGTCCCACCAGGTGTACGGAGCCCACATCACCGGGTTGCCCGTTGCGCCGCCGCCGAGAAGGTTGTTGATATCCGGCGAAAGCTGTAGACCAGCCTGAGCGCCGAAATCGAACTTGCCGCCGTCGGAAGGCAGATAGTTCACGAGTCCGTCGACGCGGAGTGATACGCCGCCGAAGCCGAGGTTAAATCCGATCAGTCCGTTCCCGCCAAACTGATAAGTCCCGGCCCCCGCATCGGTCGATCCGCGGAAGTTCTCGAGAACGCCACCGGCACCGATGTGAATCGACGGCAGGTTCGCGATCGGGAAGCTATACACGAGGCGCGCCGTGAACGCGCTCGCCTTCACATCGCCGCCAACGGCGTTGCTCGAGGAGCCGAGGAATCGCGAGCCCGTCTTCGACGCCGCCGGTGTGTAAGATCCGTCAGCCTCGAGGTTCCAGTTCGGCGCGATGAAAGCGCCAACTCGTCCGCCATAGCCCCAGGACTTGCCGAAACCGGAGTCCAGGTTCCACTTGCTATCGAAGTGCGTCCACGTGCCGAACCCGCCTACCAGCAACGTACCGGGCGACTGTGCTGCCGCCGTTCCGCCGAGGAGTAAGGCCGTCATCGCGCAGACGGTCCAACTTCTTCTCAACATGATTGATTCCTCTCAAAGGGTGGAGATACTTACAGCGGTTACCGCGGTTGCACGTTGCGTTGTGAGGCAGGATGCATGCCCAGTGAGCGCGCGAGCGCTCTCCAGACCGACCCCCTCACAACCGGACAAACTAGCAAATCTTTTCGGAGGCGCTAGTAATGCACGCCGTTAAAAAAACAACGCGACAAACATTCGTCACGCCCCGCCGATATGCGGCAGCGGTAAGCCGTTCTCGTCATCGACAATCGGCTTGCAAGTGCCACGCCAGTCAACAGACTTGGCGGGAATATGCACGACTTTAGAACGAAATACTAGAGAACGAAATACTAGAATTCTGACCAGGAAATTCGGCCTTTTTGCGGGTCGTGAAGCGCGGCAGCCCAAATACGTAAGTGCGCGCAGGCCATGGCGCTGGCCAATCGACCGCGGAGTGCCAAGCTCTGCTACGAAACAACTCGCCGCCACCACGGCCCGCGCTGCCGCGCCAGAACTTTTTCGGTCGCCCTTTCCCACGCTTTCTTCATCTCCAATCCGTCCGCGAAACGCTCTTCCGGCTTCGCCGCAAATGCGATGCGGAACCAGTTGGCGAGCACGGTCGGAAAAGGTACCAGATCCGCTCGCTCGCCCAACTGCCGCGCCAGTATGTTCCGCGCATCGTCTTCGCCGAACGGTGGCTCGCCAGTCATCGTGAAGTACACGATCGCGGCCAGCGCGAAATAATCCGCTGCCGGCCCCTGCTGCTCTCCGAGAAGCTGCTCCGGGGCCGCGAATGCGGGCGTGCCCGTAGTACCACCCATATCTTCACCGGTGACGTTCGCGATGCCGAAGTCCGTGATGCGCCAGCGCTGATAACGATCAATGAGAATGTTCTCGGGCTTGAGATCGCGGTGCAGTATGCCATTCGCGTGCGCGACGTTGAGGCCGTCCAGAACCTGTTCGACCTGCGACGCGATCTCGGCCGCCTGACGCGGACCGGATCGCGCCACGAGACTCGCCACGCTTCCTTCTTCGGCCAGCTCCATCGTGTACCAGGAAAGGTCTCCGCTCGAGTCCCAGTCGTAGATCGGCACGATCGCCGGATGCGCGAGCTGCGCGGCGAGCTTCGCTTCGCGCCAGAACGCTCTCACCGCCTTGTCGTCCCGCGCGATTGCCGGGTGCAGAGCCTTCAGCGCTACCTCGCGCTCAAGGGAGAGATCGCGCGCGCGCCACACAGTTCCGAACGCGCCGCTGCCCAGCTTCGAGAGAATCTCATAGTCGTCGCCGACCGCCCAGCGCACGCGCGCCTCGGCGGACTCCTGTGCCGTGCTGTCAGGCTCACCGCGAACCATCACCATCGTCCGCGCGGGATCGCCGCGATCCACCGCCCGCAGAAGAACCGCGAGCGACGGGAAACGATCGGCCGGATTCACCGACAGCGCGCGGTCGACCGCGCTCGCCATCGACTCGGGTGTCTCGGGGCGCACCAGCTTGATCGGCGGTATGCCGCGCGATGGCGGCGCTTCACCCGTGAGAGCGGTGAAGCACATCGCGGCGAGCTGCCACTGGTCGCTCGCGGGCGTGGGGACCCACTCGTTCGATTCCCACTCGGGCGGCATCGGGAGCAGCTCTTCCCGCATTGGACGCGAGGCCTCGAGCGAACGTATCTCGAGCGCACCATTGCCGGGTCTGACGCCCGGCGGGATCGCCTCGCGCGGAACCGCCCATTGCCACTCCAGCATCCACAGACGCCCCGTCGGCGTCGTCCACAGCGCATCGCCGTTCAGGCCGCCGTGCGCGATTCCCGTTTCGTGGAGGTAGGAGAGCGTTGAGCACGCGCCGCGAAGCATCTGAAAGACGTACGGAATGTCCGCGAGCCCGAGTCGCGCCAGACGCGCGCGCACAGTCTCGCCAGTCACCCACCGGCGTAGATAGCCAGGCCCGCGACGGGCGTCACGATACGCCGTCCAGTAATGATAGGTCGTCGGAATCGAAGGATGACTGCGCTGAGCCAGGTGCCTCGCTTCCTCGAAGAGCCACGGAGTGTGAGCCGGATCGGGCGCGGTCACCAGCGACAGCGACCGCCCCAGCGCGTCGACCACTTCCTGGTAGTGGCGATAGTCGCCGACCATCCCGCCCGGGCCCCACGACCACTCCGGGGGCAGCTGCCAATCGAAGAGGTGCGGCGGCAGAACCTTGGTCGCGCGGGGCGTCTCTACTCCCCGATTCATCCCGCTCATGCCTCGCTCCGTGCAAGCACTATCAACACTTTCGTTCCATTCCCTTCTTCACTTGTGATCGCAATCTCTCCACCCCAGGCTTCGATCAGTCTGCGACTGACGGCGAGCCCGAGTCCGCTTCCGGTTGTGCGCGTTGAAAAATGCGGCTCGAAGATCCTCGGCAACACCGCCGGAGCGATGCCAGAGCCATCGTCGACCGTTTCTATCGTCACTCTTCCGTCTTCCTCACGCAGTGAGATATCGACCTGACGCGCGAGCGCGAGGCGCGCGTTCTCGAATACGTTGAGCAGCACGTCCCGCATCTCGTCCTGCCGCGCCATCGCCCACACCGGCCTGTCGGCACCCCGCAATTGCCACTTCACCTTGCGGTCGCCCATCTGCTCCAGGGCGACGACATCCTTCACCACTGCGGCAACGTCGACGGCGAGCGCGGGCGGCAGATCCGCCGGTGCGCTGCCGTAGCGACTGAACGAGCGCGCGATCTCGTCGAGCCTGTCAATCTCGGCCAGGATTCGTTTCACGTTGTCGTTGAGCACCTGGTCGTAGTCGACGCGCGGATCACTGCGGGCCCGCCGCAGATGCTGAACTCCCAGTCTAATCGGTGTGAGCGGATTCTTGATCTCATGGGCGATCTGACGCGCCATCTCACCCCACGCCAGCACGCGCTCGGCGCGAGCCACCTCGATCCGGCTGAGCTCGAGGTCTCTGGCCAGACGCTTCGCCGCGATGCCACTGAGCCATAGCGCCGCCAGCGCGCCGGCGGCCGTCGCGAACAGCACGAGCATCCCCAGATCCCGGCGCCGCCTGTCCAGCACGATGTCGTCGCTGCGAGCCGGCGCCGCCAGGCGCGACCCGTCTCTCGGCCCTCTTGAGATCTCGGCCGCCGTCTCGGTCGGGCCAGGCGATGATCCCGTGGCGGTCGCCGACGCGCTTCGTCCCGGCGTCGCCCTGTACGTCGGCGGCATGGGGAGCCGCGAGACGAATTTCTACAACCAGCTTGCGGTGCGGTACGGCTACGGAAACGAGGCCAGGACCCTGCAGGACCTATACCTGGCCGGTCGTCGCGAGGAAGCTGCCGCGGCGGTACCGGCCCAGTGGATCCAGGGGATGACGATTGCGGGCGACCGTGGTCGGATGATCGATCGTGTGGCGGCGTACAGAGCAGCGGGGGTGACAGTGATCGACATCCGCCCATATGGCAATCTGGTCGAGGTCGTGGCGGGCCTGCGTGAGGTCGTGGACGCAACCGATTGACGGCGCCGCCGCTCAGCCGTGCTCTACGCAGGGACCCAGGTCACGACTCCGCCTTGCTCGG
>Ga0207930_1000423_pt1 | contig 12847 bp, 10 predicted proteins | sample NGESurshal092012_7_FD_184477 | JGI IMG/M metagenome (GOLD analysis project Ga0207930, IMG submission 184477) | Arctic peat soil microbial communities from Barrow, Alaska - NGEE Surface sample 210-3 shallow-092012 (SPAdes) | ecosystem: Environmental > Terrestrial > Soil > Wetlands > Peat ... | reverse complement strand
TCGATCGGACTTACAGCAACCGCGAAGCGGCGATCGAGCAGGCGTTGGATGGCTTCATCGATCTTGTCGGAAGGGAATTCACCGGAGAGCGCCTCGACGATGGCTTCCGGATGCGCGCCTTCCCCAATGCGGGAGGCGACGGCGCAATAAAGTTCGCCGCGAAGAAAAATCTTCCGGTTTTCCGAATAGAGACAGACGCCGTCGGGCGGCAGGATGTAGACCGAGAAATTAGGTGAGAATCGGATCTCGCCGGCGCTCTCCTCGTCGGCGCTCAGCACGTCGGCGCTGTCCGCGTCGGCGTTCTGCTCGCCGGATTGCAGCGGAGTACGCGAATGCGATAGTGGATCATCAGCCGTCATCGGTCAGCACGTGCCTCCCGCCTCGTTGGTGCTCCGCATCGCGGTGGTTTTTGGATACCATGCGGCGGTCGGTGTCGCCACTTTTTTCTCTTGCACGGCTGGGTCACATTGTCCCGTGCGAACAGCGCGGTCCCGCGCCAACCGCGCGCTCAGTTTTGCGATGTCAGACAGATGTCTCCCATGAATAATGCATCGATCCCTGTTTTGCGGAACGTGGCGATGGCATGGGCAGGCGTACATACGATGGGCTCGCTGTCGTTGAATGAGGTGTTGAGAACGATCGGTACGCCGGTTCGCTCGAAGAAGCGCGAAATCAGCTCGTGAAAACGCGGATTGGCCGCGCGCGGTACGATTTGCACGCGGGCGGTTCCATCGCAATGGAGCACGGCCGGAATACGATCGCGACGTTCAGCCTTTGCCGGACAAGCAAACAGCATGTATTCGTGGCTTGCCAGATGCGGCCCGATTTCAAACCAGTCGTCGGCGTGTTCAGCCAGCACGCTGGGTGCGAACGGCCGATAATCTTCCCGGTGCTTGACCCTGCGATTGAGGATAGCTCGTGTATCGGGCCGGCGCGGATCGGCAAGCAGTGACCGATTGCCAAGCGCGCGGGGGCCGAACTCCATGCGACCTTGAAACCAGCCGACAATATTGCCGTCAGCGATCATGTCGGCAGCCTCCCGAGCGGTGTTTTTGCATCGCCGCGGCGTCAGACCGGCCGCCTTGACGGCGGCCAGAACCTCCCGCTCGTTGAATTCCGGACCGAGATAGGGGGTTGCGCCACTGGGCGCCGGCCTCACGCCTTGCTCGGCGCAGTGAACGGCAAGAGCCGCACCGATTGCGGTGCCGGCGTCATGCGGAGCCGACGGAATGAAGATATCCGAGTAGGCGCTGGCCTGCCTCATCAGATCATTGGTGACGCAATTGAGCGCGACACCTCCGGCAACACACAGACGCTTGAGCCCGACAGAACGCTCGAGACGCCGCAGCATAGCCAGCACGGCCGCATTGGTGGCGTCCTGCAGCGCCGCGGCAAAGTGCATGTGTTGAATGACAATTTCCTCGTCCGGTTCCCGTTTCGGCCCGAGCAAAAGCTCGAAGCCCTTCAGATCGAAGGATGGGAAGCCGAGCGCAGCGAGATCGACCTGATAGCTGTCCTCGCTGACCTGGATGACCGACGCCATTTGTCGCCGATAGACCTCAGGATCACCGTAGGCTGCGAGGCCCATGACTTTGGAGGCATCGTAGGGCGAGAAGCCGAGATAATCACTGGCGCGCTCCCAGACAAATCCTAGTGAATGCGGATACGAAAATGTCTCGATGGGCTTGATTTTGACGCCTTCGCCGTGCGCCAGCGTCGAACAGGCGGCCTCGCCGATCCCGTCGATGACGAGGATTGCAGCCGCATCGAAGCCGGAGGGATAGTAGGCAGAAGCGGCATGCGCCAGATGATGGGGGACGAACTTCAAGGCCCGGCCGAGTTTCCGGCCGAACAGCCGGTCGACAGCGTCGCCGACCTCACCCAGGCACCCCAGGAAAGTATCCTCCATCTGGCTGTCGGGCCACCAATCCGCATGATATTCTTTACGACGCAATTGAGGATCGAACGAATACGCCACCCGGTCGATATCGGACATTTTCAGCCCGGCATGGTTCAGACAAAAACGAATCGCCTGCTCGGGAAGCTCCTGTGGATTGTCGATCTGCGCCGGCTTGCCATGCTTGACGCGATTAAACCGCTCTTCCTCGCACGCCGCCACCACCTTTCCGTCGACCAGCAACGCGGCAGACGATTCATGGAACACAGAATTGATTCCGAGAACATTCATCTCAATTGCCTCCCCCACGCCTGGACTCTAATCTGGAGCCGTCAACATACGCAACCCGGGGCAAATCGACGCGGAGCTGAAGCAGTCGTGAGACGGACACCCGCAAGTAGTATGTCCGGGACCGGTCCACTCAGCTATCCTGTTCAGCCATCCGGTTATGAATCGCCCATGGTCGGCTCACGAGCAATGTGGCCCAAGTCTTTGGCCCAAGTCTTTGGATGGCCCAAGTCTTTGGATGGCCTAAGTCTTGCCAGAGAGCTCGGAAATTGACTATCTGAACTGCTAATCGGGGAACTATCATGCGGGCTTATCTCATTGCTGCCGGGCTGGCGCTTTCGGTCATCGGAAGTGCCTGGGGCTCGGTTGTCGATAACGGAGCGGACGCGCAGAAATCTTGCCAATTCCTGGTCGAGGGCTCGTTTCGCGATTCCGACGAGGCACGGGCTGCCGGCGCATGCGAGGGAATGATCGAGACCGCCATGGTGTTCGCACCCAACATGCCGGCCGACTCGCGGGCATGCGCCCCCGCGCAAGGCAGCGTCCTGGAAAGCGCCAAGACGCTGTTGCGATACCTCGACAAGAATCCGGATCGCGTGAGCGAGGCCGGAATTACGGTTGCGATCGCAGCCCTGAGAGATGCCTGGCCGTGCGAGGGCGACGATGCCACAGCATCGGGCAGATCCGGCCCCAAACCAAAAAAGCGCGCGGCGAAAAAACCAGCCAGTAAGCCGGTCGAAGCCCCGGCGAGCATCAAACAGCCCTGATGCAAGGGCCGCCTTATCCGATCACGAACGCGTTTAGTTTGTTGCCGTCCGGATCGCGGAAATACGCACCGTAAAATCCTCCACCACGCGGTCCCGGCGGACCTTCATCCTGGGCACCGAGGCTCATGGCCAATTGGTGAATGCGGTCGACATGAGCCGTGTCGCGCGCCACAAAGGCAACCATCACACCATTGCCGACACTGGCCGCTCTCCCGTCGTAGGGCTTGGTGATCATGATCCCGACACCGCCGGGCTTGCCCCACGAAATGAACGTTTCCCTTTCCATGAACCGGCGAACGCCCAGCTCGGCGCCAATGGCATCATAGAACGCCGCCGCTCTCGGCAAATCGTTGGTCCCCAGCGTTACATAGCCAATCATTTTTGCCTCCCTCGCGTGCCGTTGCCGTGATCGATGCACCCTCTTCCAGTTTGTCGAAACTTTATAGGTCCGTAAGGCGCGTTAGCGCAGCATAACCCGCCATTTAATCCCCGTTCGGCAAACCAATCTCACCCGATCGGCTTCAGCCCCGCCTCGATCTGCGCGCGGCGCGGCTCCAGGAACGGCGGCAGCGCCAGTTTTTCGCCGAGCGTTTCCATCGGCTCGTCGGTGGCAAAGCCGGGGCCGTCGGTGGCGATTTCGAACAGGATGCCGTTCGGCTCGCGGAAATAAAGACTGCGAAAATAAAACCGGTCGATCTCGCCGGAGTTGCGGATGCCGAGCTGGTTCAGCCGGTGCGTCCAGGCATGATATTGCTCGTCGTCGGGCGTGCGAAACGCAACGTGATGCACGCCGCCGGCGCCCTGCCGCGCCACCTGTAAATCCTTATTCTCGACGACGTGCAGTTCGGCGGCCGGGCCACCCTCGCCCATCGCAAACACATGAACCTGCGCCTCGGCGTCCGGCGCGGCATAGTCGCGCACGCGGCGCATGTTCATCGCGCCGGTCAAGACCTGTGCGGTAGGCTTGAGATCATGCACGTTGAGCACGATCGGACCGAGGCCGCGGATCTGGTGCTCCGCCGGCACCGCGCTCCTTGCCCATGGCGAAGCGTCACCGGCGCCGCCATCATCGACCAGCACAAGGCGTTGACCTTCGCCGTCTTCAAACGGCAGCGTCAGCCGGCCGTCGACCTCCGTGACATTGCCGGTGTGGCCGCCGGCTTGCTTGAGGCGATCGCTCCAGTAGGCCAGACTCTTTTCGCCGGCAACGCGCAATGAGGTCCGCGAAATGCTGTTGCTCCCGCGCCGCTCCGGGGCGGCCGGGAAATCGAAGAACGTCAAATCAGTGCCGGGATTGGCCTTTCCGTCCGCGTAGAACAGATGATAGGCGCTGACATCGTCCTGGTTGACGGTCTTCTTCACCAGGCGCATGCCGAGCAGGCCGGTGTAAAACGCCAGATTGTCGCGCGGTCTTGCCGAAATCGCGGTCAGATGGTGAATGCCCGTCAACTGCATCGCATCGCTCATTCAAGAATCCCTTTTCATCACTTTTGCGGAGAAGCTCAGTGGAGCATTTGGGCGTCACCGGGGTTCATGTAGGGTATGGCTCGCCGCTCGCCGGCGATACCGTTTTCGCCTCGGAAAGGTCAACACCCCGGAAAAATGTCGCCTCCTATGCCGAGACCTATTCTAACAAGACCCGTTCTACCAAGACCTTTGCTGCCTGTTCTCGCCGCGCTGCTGGCGCTGTTGTGCCCAGCCTCTGGATCTGCCGCTGATACGGTCGATCTGCGAATTCTCGCCATCAACGATTTCCACGGCTACCTGCACCCCTCCCCGGGCGGAATCAAGGTTGCCGATCCCGCCGACAAGACCAGGAAGATCATGGTGGAAGCCGGCGGCGCCGAGCATATGGCAACATTGCTCAAGCAACTCCGTGAGGGAAACAAGAACACCATCTTTGTCGCCGCCGGAGATTTGATCGGCGCGAGCCCCTTGCTGTCGGCGATGTTCCATGACGAGCCCACCATCGAGTCGCTGTCGATGATGGGGCTTGCGGTGGCCTCGGTCGGCAATCACGAATTCGACGAAGGCAAGGACGAGTTGTTGCGGATGCAGAACGGCGGCTGTCATCCCACCGACAAATGCCGGGGGCCGCGTCCGTTCACCGGCGCCAGGTTTCACTACCTTGCGGCCTCTACGATCGAGAAGGACACCGGCAAGACGGTATTTCCCGCCTACGAGATCAGGGAATTCGAGGGCATCCCGGTGGCGTTCATCGGCCTGACCTTGAAGGGCACGCCGAACATCGTCTCGCCGGTGGGAGTCGCGGGCCTCGAATTCAGGGACGAGGCTGAAACCGTGAATGCGCTGGTGCCGGAATTGAAGGCGCGCGGGGTCGAGGCCATCGTCGTGCTGATTCATGAAGGCGGCTTTCCAACCGGCGACTATAATGAATGCCCGGGGATATCCGGACCGATCGTCGACATCGTCAAGAAATTCGATCGCGCGGTCGACGTCGTGATCAGCGGCCACACCCATCAGGCCTATGTCTGCGACATCGATGGGCGGCTGGTCACGTCTGGCGACAAATACGGAACCATCGTGACCACGATCGACCTCAAGCTCGATCGGGCGACGCGCGACATCGTCAGCGCCAGGGCCGACAACACCATCGTCCGCACCAGCGTCTACGCCAGGGATCCGGAACAGACAGCGTTGCTGGAAGCTTACGATAAGGTGGCCGCACCGATCGCCAATCGCCCGGCCGGATCGGTCACCGAGACCCTGTCGCGCACCCCGAACGAGGCCGGCGAAAGCGCTCTCGGCGACATCATCGCGGACGCCCAGCTGGCGATGACCCGCGCCGCGACAACCGGCGGCGCGCTGGTCGCATTCACCAATCCGGGCGGCGTCCGCACCGATATCGCAAAGAAGGAAGACGGTGCGGTGAGCTATGCCGATGTGTTCGCCAGCCAGCCGTTCCGCAACCAACTGGTCACGCTGACGCTGACTGGAAAACAGATCAAGGACATGCTGGAGCAGCAATGGGCCGATCCGAAGCGGCCGCGGATCCTGCAGGTCTCGAAGGGGTTTGGCTACACCTGGGACAACGCCAGGCCCTATGGCGACCGCGTGATGGCTGACCGCATGTCGCTGAACGGGCAACCGATCGATCCCGCGGCGAGCTATCGGGTGACGGTGAACAGTTTCCTGTCGGTCGGGGGCGATGGCTTCAGCGTCCTGAAGGACGGGACCGCGCCGCAATTCGGCGGCTACGACGTCGATGCGCTCTACGCCTATTTCAGGGCTAACAGCCCGATCGGGCCTACCGCCGCCGACCGCATCGCGCGGATCAACTAGTTGCAAAATCGCGTCCGCTCTTTCGCAGCGGGCAACGACGCCCTAGATTAGCGCTTCCTCGAGAAGCGCGTTCTGACGCGCCAGGGTTTCGCATGACGACGCTTCTTCTCAGCCATCCGGCCTTTCTCGAGCATGCCACACCTGACGGACATCCTGAACGCGCCGACCGGCTGCGCGCGGTCGCCGAAGTGCTCGCGGAAGACCGCTTCGCGCCGCTGGTGCGCGGCGAGGCGCCGGAAGGCAATCTTGATTCGGTCATGCTCTGCCACAACGAGCATTACGTCGGCGAACTCCGGCATATCGCGCCGACCAGCGGCCTGATCTATCTCGACGGCGACACTTCGATGTCTCCCGGCACCTGGGAAGCCGTGATGCGCGGCGTCGGCGGCGCGGTCGCCGCCGCCGACGCTGTGATGGCGGGCACCCACGCCAATGCTTTCGTGGCGGTCCGCCCTCCCGGCCATCACGCCGAAATCAACAAGCCGATGGGCTTTTGCTTTTTCGACAACGCCGCCATTGCCGCGCGTCACGCCCAGCGCAAATACGGCATCGCCCGCGCCGCCGTGGTCGATTTCGACGTGCATCACGGCAACGGCACCCAGGATATTTTCTGGGCCGATCCGACCGTGATGTATTGCTCGACGCACCAGATGCCGCTGTTTCCCGGCACCGGCGCCCGCGGCGAGCGCGGCGAGCACGACACCATCGTCAACGCGCCGCTGGCCTCGGAAGACGGCGGCGTCCAGTTCCGCGCCGCGTTCGAAAACGTGATCCTGCCGCAGTTGAACAAGTTCAGTCCCGAATTGATCATCGTCTCTGCCGGCTTCGACGCCCACTACCGGGATCCGCTGGCGTCGCTCAATCTCAGATCGGAAGATTTCGGTTGGGTCACACGCAAGCTGATGGATGTCGCCGATAAAAGCGCCGGTGGCCGAATTGTGTCGGTGCTGGAGGGCGGCTATGATCTGCAAGGCCTGAAGGAATCAGTCGCGGCCCACGTCACCGCGTTGATGGGCGCGTAAGTAGCCGCCACAATATGCCCGCATAGACGTCCTTGAATCTGCGCCTTCCAGCGTGCGCATCCGGGAAAATAATATGGCCGAAAATACCCAAGTGGACGTCAAGAAGCTGAGCTTCGAGCGCGCGATCGAGGAACTTGAATCGATCGTCAAGCGGCTCGAGGACGGCAAGGTGCCGCTGGAGGAATCCGTCGTCATTTACGAGCGGGGCGAAGCCTTGAAGCGGCGGTGCGAGGAATTGCTGCGGCAGGCCGAGGCGCGCGTCGACAAGATCACCACCGACGCCAATGGCCAGGTCGTCGGCACGGAACCGCTCGACGTTCAGTGAGGATTCCAGCGGCCTTGGGCCGCCTTTAGGCGTCACTCCCTGGCAACAGTTAGAAACATTTAGCGCTCCGACACCGAGGACCCGGCCGAGGCATAAACCGGCTTTTCGCGGAAGCGGACGCGGGACCCGCGCCCCGAGTTGCGCTCGGGATCACAACGGACGACCCTTTCGCACGCGAATCGGCCTGGAAAAGCACCGAAATAGCGGCCGTTTATGCGGCTGCGTGCCGCCGATTTAGGGGACGGAACCCTCGGCGCACTGCCGGGGTTGAGCTTCCGGGGGGTCCATTTGCGCTCATGCCTGGCGCGCCGGGGGTCCCGGCGGGTTGGCTTTAACCGCAGGTTTAGTGTAAAGCTTAGAAGGTTATGGGCTGATGAAGGCGAGCTGCCGCCGGTTCCGGTGCTAGCAAGTGCTTCAAATAGCTCACAAAATGATCGAGAAGGGCGAAGCCGCCAAAAGTGATGCATGTCACATTGAACGATCTGGAGCGCTTCTAGGCTTTCAAATCGGGCTTCGGCTGGCCCAGATGGCAGCCGACGTCTGGGTTTTCGCTGCGCAGATACCGCGCACCCGCCTCACGTCGGACCGCTCGTCCCGACCTGCAAAATTGGAATATCGCTGTGACCACATCCACATATAGTAAAACGCCGCTTCTGGACACCATCAAGACCCCCGACGATTTGCGCCGGCTCAAGGTGGAGCAAGTCCGGCAAGTCGCCGATGAGCTGCGTCAGGAAACCATCGACGCCGTCTCGGTCACCGGCGGACATTTCGGCGCCGGCCTCGGTGTCGTCGAATTGACGACGGCCCTGCACTACGTGTTCGACACCCCGCGCGACCGCCTGATCTGGGACGTTGGTCATCAGGCCTATCCGCACAAGATCCTGACCGGCCGCCGCGACCGCATCCGCACCCTGCGCACCGGCGGCGGACTGTCGGGCTTCACCAAACGGACCGAAAGCGATTACGATCCGTTCGGCGCCGCCCACTCCTCGACCTCGATCTCGGCCGCGCTCGGCATGGCGGTGGCGCGCGACCTCGCCGGCGGCAAGAACAACGTCATCGCCGTGATCGGCGACGGCGCGATGTCCGCCGGCATGGCGTATGAGGCCATGAACAACGCCGGCGCGATGAACTCCCGGCTGATCGTCATTCTCAACGACAACGATATGTCGATCGCGCCGCCGGTCGGCGCGATGTCGGCCTATCTGTCGCGGCTCTATTCAGGCAGGACCTACCGCACGCTGCGCGAGGCGGCCAAGCAGCTTGGCAACCATCTGCCGAAAATCATCGCCAACCGCGCCAACCGGGTCGAGGAATATTCCCGCGGTTTCATGATGGACGGCGGCACGCTGTTCGAGGAACTCGGCTTCTATTATGTCGGCCCGATCGACGGCCACAATCTCGACCACCTGCTGCCGGTGCTCAAGAACGTCCGCGACATGGAGACCGGACCGATCCTGGTCCACGTCGTCACCCAGAAGGGCAAGGGCTACGGCCCGGCGGAAGCGTCGGCCGACAAGTATCACGCCGTGGTCAAGTTCGACGTCGCCACCGGCACCCAGGCCAAGGCCAAGCCGAATGCGCCGGCCTACCAGAACGTGTTCGGCCAGAGCCTCGTCAAGGAAGCGCAGAAGGACGAGAAGATCGTCGGCATCACCGCGGCGATGCCGTCGGGCACCGGGATCGACATCTTCAGCAAGGCCTTCCCCGACCGCACCTTCGACGTCGGCATCGCCGAACAGCATGCGGTGACGTTCGCGGCCGGTCTGGCGACCGAGGGCTACAAGCCGTTCTGCGCGATCTATTCGACATTCCTGCAGCGCGGCTATGACCAGATCGTCCATGACGTGGCGATCCAGAGCCTGCCGGTGCGCTTCGCCATCGATCGCGCCGGTCTGGTCGGCGCCGACGGTGCCACCCACGCCGGCTCGTTCGACAATGCCTATCTGGGCTGCCTGCCCAATTTCGTCCTCATGGCGGCTTCCGACGAGGCCGAACTGGTGCACATGGTGGCGACCCAGGTCGCAATCAACGATCGCCCCAGCGCGGTCCGCTATCCGCGCGGCGAAGGCCGCGGCGTGGAGATGCCCGAAGTCGGCGTGGCGCTTGAGATCGGAAAAGGCCGCATCGTCCGCGAAGGCACCAAGATCGCGTTGCTGTCATTGGGCACCCGTTTGGCCGAATGCGAGAAGGCGGCGGACGAACTGGCGGCACTTGGATTGTCCACCACCATTGCCGACGCGCGCTTCATGAAGCCGCTCGATCTCGACATGGTGCTGAAGCTGGCGCGGGAGCACGAAGTTCTGCTCACGATCGAGGAAGGTTCGATCGGCGGCTTCGGCTCCCATGTCATGCAGGCGCTGGCCGAGCACGGCATGCTCGACGGCGGATTGCGGATGCGCTCGATGGTGCTGCCCGACGTGTTCCTCGATCACGACTCGCCGAACGCGATGTATGCTCGCGCCGGCCTCGACGCCAAGGGCATCGTCGCCAAGGTATTCGAAGCGCTCGGCAAGGATTTCAAGGCCGAAACGGTGAAGCTGGCCTGAGGCTCGCCCGAACGAAGGGTACTTGCGTTCGTCATTGCGAGGAGCTCTTGCGACGAAGCAATCCAGATTTTCGTGCGGTTATGGATTGCTTCGCTTCGCTCGCAATGACGGCTTGAATAATGAAAATCTACCTGGCCGGTCCCGACGTCTTCCTGCATGACGCCGTCGACATCGGTCAGCGCAAGATGGACCTGTGCGCGCGTCACGGACTGACCGGGCTCTATCCGCTGGACAACGCCGTCGACCTCACGGCCCAAGATCTCACAACCCAGGACGCCACCTTGCGGATATTTCGCGGTAACGAAACCATGATGATCGCGGCCGATGCCATTATCGCCAATCTCACGCCGTTTCGCGGACCGGGCGCCGATGCCGGCACCGTCTATGAACTCGGCTATATGGCCGGGCGCGGCAAACTCTGTCTTGGTTACTCCAACGATCCCGCGTGCTATGCCGATCGGGTCCGTGAATTCACCGCGGTGACTTCACACGATGGACGCCTGGTCGATGCGCTGGGGTTGACCGTCGAGGATTTCGGATTGGCTGATAATCTGATGATGATCCATGCGCTCGATCTCCACGGCTGCGCGCTGGTAACGCCACCGCAGGCGCCCGCGGATATCTGGCATGACCTGACCGCCTTCGAGACCTGCGTGCGCCTCGCCGCCGGGCGCCTCGGCTCCGCGCCCGCCCGCGCATCGGATTGAACTTGGTCAAACGTGACGTGAGCGTGCCCCCTCCCCGCAAGCGCGCGGACCTGTTGCTGGTCGAGCGCGGACTGTTCGAAAGCCGGGCCCGCGCCCGGGCCGCGATCGAGGCCGGCCTGGTCATAGCCAACGATCAGCCGGTGCTGAAAGCCTCCGAGGCCATTGCCGTCGACGCCGTGCTGCAGGCGCAGCCCGCGCATCCCTATGTCTCGCGCGGCGGCGTCAAGCTGGCGGCCGCGCTGGAGCGCTATCCGCTCGCGATCGAGGATCACGTCTGTCTCGACGTCGGCGCATCGACCGGCGGCTTCACCGAGGTGTTGCTTGTCAACGGCGCCAGCCTGGTGTTCGCCATCGACGTCGGGCGCGAGCAGTTGCATCCATCGCTGCACGGCCATCCCAAGGTGGTGTCGATGGAGGAGACCGATATCCGCAGCTTCGAAGGCAGGCGTTTGCCGATGCGGCCCGACATCGTCGTCGTCGATGTCAGCTTCATTTCACTGAAGGCCGTGCTGCCGGTCGCGCTATCGCTGGCGGCGGCGCCGATGCATCTGCTGGCGCTGATCAAGCCGCAATTCGAGGCGCCGCGAAAGCATTCCAAGCGCGGCATCATCCGCAATGCGATGGTGCACCAGGAAATTTGCGACGACATCGCAGCCTTCGTGGCTTCGCTCGGATGCACCGGGATCGAGGTGTTTCCGTCGTCGATCAAGGGCGGCGACGGCAATATCGAGTTTTTTATTGGAGCGCGCCGTGGTTGAACGCCTGGTCATCGACCATGTCGGCCATCGCGGCGACGGCGTCGCCTTCGCCGACGGACAATCGATCTTTGTGCCGTACACGCTTGGCGGGGAGATCGTCGAGGTGGCCACGGTGCCGGGTCACCATCCCGACCGAAGGCGTCTGCTTCAGGTCGAGCGCGCCAGCCCGGAACGCATCACGCCGTTCTGCCAGCATTTCGGAACCTGCGGCGGTTGCGCGATCCAGCATTGGGAAAGCGGGCATTATCAGGCCTGGAAACGCGGGCTCGTCGTCGAGACGCTGGCGCAGGCGAAGATTTTTTGCGACGTGCACCCGCTGATCGACGCCCATGGGCTCGGTCGGCGGCGGATCACGCTTCACGCCCGGATGGGCACCCATGACGTGCTCAAGGTGGGGTTTTCAGCGGCGAACTCGCACGACATTGTTCCTGTCGATCGTTGCCCGATCCTCGATCCCGGCTTGAGCGGCGCGCTTGATGCGGCATGGGCGATCGCCGAGCCGCTGAAGCCCACCGGAAAGCCGCTCGATATCCAGTTCGTCGCCACCGATAGCGGCCTCGATGTCGATGTGCGCGGCTCGGGACCGCTGCCGTCAAACATGATCGCAACCTTGTCCGAGGTGGCCGATCGGCATCGTCTGGCGCGGCTGACACGCCACGGCGAACTGGTGCTGATGCGCACGCCGCCGACGATCACGATCGGGACCGCGCAGGTTACCCTGCCGCCGGGCTCGTTCCTGCAGGCCACGGCCGCCGGCGAGGAAGCGCTGGCGGCACTGGTGGGCGAGCATTGCCGGCGCGCCAAACACATCGCCGATCTGTTCTGCGGGGTCGGACCGTTCGCGCTGCGGCTGGCGACAAAATCGCGGATTTCGGCCTTCGACAACGATGCGGGCGCGGTAACGGCCTTGCAGAAGGCCGCGACATCGACGTCCGGACTGAAGCCGGTCAAGGCCGAAACGCGCGACCTGTTCCGGCGTCCGCTGATGCCGCAGGAGCTGCGCGACTACGACGCGGTCGTGTTCGATCCGCCGCGGCAGGGCGCCCAGGCTCAAGTCAGGCAGCTTGCGCTCAGCAAAATTCCCGTCGTGGTCGCGGTGTCCTGCAATGTCGCAACCTTCGCGCGCGACGCGCGGATACTGATCGATGGCGGCTATGGAATCGAGAGCGTCACGCCGGTCGACCAGTTTCGCCATACCCCGCATGTCGAACTGGTGGCGCGGTTCAAG